>Ga0172376_10004736_pt1 | contig 15430 bp, 27 predicted proteins | sample Lak35m_FD_121114 | JGI IMG/M metagenome (GOLD analysis project Ga0172376, IMG submission 121114) | Freshwater microbial communities from Kabuno Bay, South-Kivu, Congo - kab_092012_35m | ecosystem: Environmental > Aquatic > Freshwater > Lake | place: Democratic Republic of the Congo: South-Kivu...
CGTGACGCCCTCAATCTCAAGCGGACCCATATCGGCATGAAGAATGACGTTCGACATACGCACCTCGGACAGGGCGGGCCGGCAGGAGTGCCGGGAACCACCGGGAACACATAAGAGGATCGATTCACACCGGCTTTAGGCCCGGTGAAAAAAACCAAAAAAGACCCCGGCGCGGGCCGGGGTCGGAGATGGTTAGCGTTTAGCGGCGCGGGCCGCCTCCGCTTCCATCGCCTCTCTCTCCGCGCGGCGGTCGGCCTTGCGGCGGGCGATGCTCGCCTCCCGCTGGACCGCGTCCGTTGCGGGAGGGGTGACAGTGACCTTCCCGCCACGGGCGAGGAAGGCGGCCATTGCGGACTGCATATCGGGGCGCGACATAGCTACCTCGGGTACAAAGCCCCGGCGGGATTGCCGGGGTCACTACAGAAAGCCCCGCCGACGGCGGCGGGGCCGGGCATCGTCTAGCGGCGGATTCTGCGGAGAATCCGCTTGGCGTCAATCATGAGGATGATTGCATCCTCGGGGGAGGGAGCGTCAAACAGACGCTCCCACACTTCCACCTCTTCGTCGTCGACGGCGGCGCGGGGGAGCGACCCCGCCAGCGCCCGGATGGGCTCCCACGAGAGGGCGCGTTGCTCGGTGGTGGCGAACTTCATGGCGGGCCTCGGTCGGTACCCGCCGGGAGTCGGCGTCGGTAGCGACACCTAAGAGGATCGTTACCCACCGGCTTTAGGGCCGGTGGAAAAAACCGGGGGATTCTCTCCCCCGGCCCCGAACCGTCACCCCGCAAGGGCGCGGGTGAGTTCTGCCCGGCGGGCGAGGATGGCCCGCCCGGTCATGTCGAACTCTCCCACCTCCGCCCGCAACCGGGCGGCTTCCCACCCCATCGTGGCGAGGATTCCGGGGAGCCCCATCGGGGCGGGGGCCGTGAGGGTTTCGCCGGTCGGGAGAGTAATCTGAATCGTGGTTTCCATCGCTACCTCCGCCTAAGAGGATCGTTTCTCACCGGCTTTAGGCCCGGTGACGGAGCGGGCCGAAGCCCACACGCCTATCCCGCAAGCCCCAGAAGGAGCAAGGGATAGACGAAAAGGAAAAGGAACATCCCACCGAGAAAAAACAAGAACTCAGCAAAATCTGACAAGAATGTGCGGCCCATTGTTACCTCCATCTAAGGGGATCGCTTCTCGCCGGCTTTAGGCCCGGTGGCGGAGCGGGCCGGGATCTCTCCCGGCCTCGTTCCTAGTCGCGGCGCTTTTCTTTCCGGCGAGCCTCCCACTCGCGGGGTCGCCCCTTGTAGGGGCGGGGACGGTCGCTATCGGTGGGGAGGGGAATGTTTTTGTTTTTCACAGGCTCATCCCCCGAATCTTGACGTTGACCGTCGCGTCGGCCACCGGCAGGCCGGCGTCGGCGCAGTCCCGGCGAATAATCGCCGGAATCTCGCGGCGGTTGAAACCCCGGCGAACCATCGCCGTTTCAAGCTCCCCGGCGAGGTCCGTCAAGGCCTCGACCACCGGGGCGGCATCCCCGCCTATGGCGAGGAGGGAAAAGGCCAGGTCAGTGACCTGCTCGGTGCGGGCGCTAAGGCCCGCGTCCCCGGCCCGACGGGCCATTGCGTTGACGATTCCGATGCGAACAGCGAGGGTCGTTTCGGTACGCATGTTGCCTCCTGCGGCGTGGTGGGTTGCCGCTCTGTCTAAGGGGATCGGTTTCGACCGGCTTTAGGCCCGGTCGAGTTCGACACCGGGTGTCGGAAAAGACCCCGGCGCGGGCCGGGGTCCGGGGTGGGAGGTCAGTCCTCAAAGACCTCTTCACCGGTGAAGAAGTCGCGGACGGTTTCGTCCTCGCCGTCGATGACATCGACGACAAGGCGGCGGTGGTGTCGTCCAAAGACGACGCGGACGAGGGGGTTGCCCCGTGCGTCGAGGAACTCGGTCCATCCAAGGCGACCGTCAGCGAGTGCTCCCCAGAGGAGTTCTTCGCGGTGAGCGCGGGTGCGCTCGGTTTCGGCGGCGGCGACGCGGGCACGGGCGTCGGCGAGGTTGCGGATACCGACGGCGATAGCGTTAGTGCTGGTCATGACTGCCTCCGGGCGGGTGCGGGCCGGCAGGAGCGCCGGGAACCGCTGCGAACACACAAGAGGATCGTTCCCCACCGGCTTTAGTGCCGGTGGAAAAACCGGGGAAAAAGCCCCGCCCATGCCGGGCGGGGCCGGGCCGACTAGCGGCGACGGCGGGTTTCCTCCGCCGCCTCGCGGGCCATCTGCCGGTCACGCCACGCCTCACGGCGGGCGGCCCGGAGAGTATGATACTCCCCGTCTTCGTCACGGTCGGGGACCGTGTCGGGGGAGGGGCAAGCACAGGCATGCTTGCCACAGACACAAGAGAGAACCGAACCGCGACGCGACATACCGCACCCCGCTGAACTGCCCCCGGCGGGATTGCCGGCGGCGACTGACACCTAAGAGGATCGATTCACACCGGCTTTAGGCCGGGTGGAAAACGGAAAGAAAACCGGAAAAGAAAAGACCCCGGCGGGTTAGGCCGGGGTCGGAGGGAAGCGCCTCACCCCTCCCACGGGGCGCGGGCGGCAAGGCACGCCTCCGGGGTGAGGCCCGGTTCCCACCGGGCCAGCATCCCCTCGATTGCGGCGAGGGGAACCCCGTGGGTGTTGCGGCGGGCGCACTCCGCCGCGTCACGAGCCCACGGCGTGCGGGACTCCACAAACTGCACGGCATAGCCGTGCTTCGCGGCGGCGCGGACATACTCCCGCGCCTCCCACGCTTGAGTCATCGTGTTGTCCACGATGACGTGAGGGGTTCCCGCCTCCATCGCCTCCGTCGCTCGACGGAGGTTGGCGGCATGGTTCGCCCCCAGCTTCGAGGGGTCGAAGCGGTATTCCCCGTCGACGACAAAGAAGTCGTCCGTCGAGAACACCGGGGCCGGCTCCACGCCGGGGACGTTGGCGAGCACACGGGCGAGGGTGCTCTTGCCCGAACCCGGAACACCACGCATAATCGTCAGGGTCTTCATCTCTGCCTCCGGTCTAGGGCGAGGCGGTAGTGCCGCGCCACTGACATATATAGGGATCGTTTCCCACCGGCTTTAGGCCGGGTGAAAAAACGGAAAAAACAGAAAGGCAAAACCCCGCCGGTTAGGGCGGGGTCGGGCGGGGGCGGGAGGGGGTCAATCCTCCCGGAGGAGGAATGCCTCGTACCGCTCGAAGGCCGCCAGAGCGGCCTCCTCACGCGCCTCGCGCCGGGCGCGGGCGTCGGCGAGGTCGTCGCCCTCGGGGGAGGAGGCGGCAAGCGCCTCCGCAATCTCCCGGCGCTGCGAGCGCCGGAGGGTGCGGGAGGTAAGGCGCTTTACAGCGGCCTTGCCACGCCCCCCACGGGGGGCGCAGCCCTCACACACGCAGAGCGCGTGGCTGGGCATGTCGAAGAGACGAGCGCGAACGGCGGCGCAGGACATAGCGGCCTCCGGGGGAAGGCGGGCCGGCGGAAGTGCCGGGAACCGCTGGACAGCTAACAGGATCGTTTTCAACCGGCTTTAGGCCCGGTGGAATCTGGCTCGGTCCCGCGACGGCGGGCGACGGCGGTGAAAGTACCGGGAACCGCTGCGAACACGGATGGGGATCGTTTCTCACCGGCTTTAGGCCCGGTGGGGCCGGTAAAAAACGGCAAAGAAAAAACCCCGCCTTGCGGCGGGGTCGGGGCTCACCGGAGGGGGCGGAAGGCCCCTCCGGCGAGGCGGGCCCGGAGGGCGGCGACCCGCTCGCGGGCCTCCGCCACGTCGGGCGGCGGGGGAGGTGAGGGAGGCGCTTCCGCCACCCCCACCATCACGGTGCCGTCGGGGAGAACCCGACGGACGAGGCGGGCGGCTTCCGCCTCGTCCGCCTCGGAAAACGCGGCCCGGCAGCGGGCCACAAGAACACGCTGCCGAGCGGCAGCGGTGTCGGCCACGGGCGCCGTTCTACGAAAGGTCATACGACCTCCCAGAAAAGCGGGCCGGCTGGATTGCCGGGAACCGCCACGAACACGGTAGGGGATCGTTTCACACCGGCTTTAGGCCCGGTGGAATCTGGCTCGGTCCCGCGACGGCGGGCGACGGCGGGCGACGGCGGGCGAGAAAACAGGATGGGGATCGTTCGCAACCGGCTTTAGGGCCGGTAGAAAACGGAAAAGAAAACCGGAAAAGAAAAGACCCCGGCGGGTTAGGCCGGGGTCGGGCGGGTCAAACTCACCACCAATAGACCGGGTGCCCCCATATCGAGTAGGCCACACCCTCGTCGAAGAGGAGGACTTCGTCCTCAACAACGCCGCTGCGGGGGTTGTCGAGGACAAGGATAGCGTGGTCGAGGTCGATTCGACCTCGAATCAGCAGCGGCAACAGGGCCTCGCCCACGGCGTCGCGGCCTTTCAGGCCGCGACGCGCCGCGCTCGCGGCGGTATCCCACAGGGTCACCTCGCGCACGGCGGCGAGGAATGACTCCCGGTGGGCGTCGGCGTCGGCCTCCCATTGGGAGGCCGACGCCCAGTGGGCGTCGGCGCCGGCGTCGTCCCCTGCTGTCGACGCCGCGAGCGCGGCGTCGAGCCCAGCTTGCGCGGCGAACGCCGCGCAAGCGTGGGCCGCGTTGGCGACGACGCCGGCGGCGGCGGCGCGGGCGGCGCAGACGGCGTGGGAGGCGTGGGCGGCGGCGTCGGCGGCGCGGTACGTGTTGGTCATGGCGGCTCCGGCCAGCACCCGCCGGAAATCGGCAGCCGGTGGTGGCACGGGTGGGGATCGTTCGCAACCGGCTTTAGGCCCGGTGGAATCTGGACCAAAACGGACGTATTCAGAATGTTACATAAATGTAGCGGCATGGGTGGCGGTAGGCGCCCTAGCAAGAACCGTGCCAGGTTGGTTCGCGCCCCTCCCCCTAGAAGAATTTGCAAAACCCAGGGGCCCGGCACTCCGTGCCGGAATTTCCGGTATTTTTACCGGCCCTCTGACCTATTCCCGGCCCTCTGACCTATTCCCGGCCCTCTGACCCATTCCCGGTCCCTTCAACCCCCTCCCGTATGTACCGGGTACTCCGTGCCGGAATCTGCGGTATTTTTTACCCTCTCCAAGAATCCCCGGTATTTTTACTCCCTCTAACCTTTTCCGGTTCCTCCAACCCCTCCCCGGCATCTCCAGTCCTCGCCGGTTCCTCCTACGTTCAGCCCTCCCCGGTATATGCCCAGCACTCCGTGCCAGAATCTCCGGGATTTTCACCCCCCCCTCAATCCCTCGCCGGCCCCTTCGTGCCAGAATCTCCGGTATTTTTACTCCCTCCAACCCTCTCCGGCATCTTCTGCGTCAACCGCTTTTGCATGCACCTGGTGCTCCATGGGGGATCCCCGGTGCTTTTATTCCCTTCGGTCCTCTCCCGGTATGCACCGGGCACTCCGTGGTGGAATCTGCGGTGTTTTTACGTTTGGAGAATTCCCGGTATTCTTGCATTTGGATTTTTTTGGTATGTGCCGGGTGATGGGTGTGAGTATTTCCTGATGTTTTCCATGTGGCTCCGGCATCCTTCGTGTCCATCCTGGCATTCTGGGCTTTCGGGGGATATTCTGTGCATTCCTGTGGGTCGGGTTGCCGGTCTTTTATGTGGAGGCGCTGCGTGTGCTGCTTGCTGATTCTTTGATCGTGACCGTGTATTATTTATTTGTTTTGGGCGGGGTGGGTTTTGTTTTTAATCCGTGGCAGTGGGACGCGGGCGGGGGTGGTATTAGTGGGGGTTTTGTTTATGTGCGTGGTGCTTGGTGGGGGGCGGGGTGGGCCGCGTTGGTGTGCGGTGGTTGTGGATTTTTGGTTGTTATTTCTGGGGTTTGGTGGAGGAGATGTAGGGTGATGTAGGAGTCGGGTGGGGATTGATGGTCGGGGCGAGTTGGGTCGGGTTGGGGAGGGGGCCCGGAGGAGGAGGGGGCCCAGCGGGTAGTGAGGGAGGGGGTTTTTTTTGGGATCTATTTTTATAGGCGCAGGTTGTGGTGCGGAGGGCTTTATGTTCGAGCTGTTTAAGCGGGCTGGGGATGAGGATGCGGAGCTGCGTGCGCTGCTGGAGGAGTACGGTGTAGCGGGGGCTGCAGGCGAGGGCGCGTATGGCCGCGTTTACTTCGGTCATTCTAAAGGCCGTCCTGTTGCTATTAAGGTAGAGGAGCGGGGCACTGGTTCTGCGGAGCGGGCGGTGCTGGAGCGGCTGCAGGTGCTGCGCGCTGGTGCTCCTGGCCGGATAAAGCGGCATGTGCCTGTAGTATATAGGGCGGAGTGCGGCGGGCGCTTTTGCTATTATGTTATGGAAATTTTACGGCCTTTGGATCGTGGTATAGCGCGGGACCTGGTTGGTGCGGACTGGCGTGCAGACGTATCAGGCGGCGAGGGTGGTGGCGAGCGGGGGTTGCGTTTCCGTTTATACGCGGATGTTGGCGGGATAGCGGATGAGCAGCACGCGGTGCTTGTGGGTGGCGGCGGTGGTGAAAAGCTGTTGGACACGGAGCTGGTTCACCGGGCGTTTGCTGAGTGGTGGGGGCGGCGTGGTGGTGGGGTATCTGGCTTCTTTGGTGGCGACCGTGCGGGGCGGGAGGCTTTTCGTGCGCGGTTGGAGGGTGCGATTGTAGAGGTGCTGGGCTTGCTGGGTGACTTGTTGGCGGGTGGCGGTGCCGCCAGTGTGGGAGATGCTTCTGGTTTTGTTGCAGGCCGTGTGCGGTCTGGCTTGAGTGGCCGGGCTCGTGGGGCGTTCCGCGTGTTGGAAGGGGCGTTGCCGGAGTTGATATTTGCAATAGTGCGAGCTGGCTGGCTGCCGAAGTTCCACCCGGAGCGGGCTGGCGATGAGGTGGTGGGTCCGTATGAAACACTGAGCCGTAGTAAGGAGCTGTTGGACGAGGACAGTGATCGGCGGTCGTTGCGGGAGACGCTGGACTGGATGCGGGCTGGCGGGATATTGAGCGGTGATATTCATGAAGAAAATATCATGGAGCGGCCGGGTACTGGCGAATGGGTGCTGATTGACTATGGCTTGTACCGCTTTGTGACCGAGGAGTGAGCATGTTCGAGCTGTTTAAGCGGGCTGGGGATGATGTAGTGGAGCTGTTTCATCGCAGCAGCTGGAGTGATCTTGCTGATGCGCAGGTGGGCGGAGAATTCGTCCTGCATCCTGGCATGCAGGGCGCTGAGGGAGCAGGCGTTTATTTTTCGGAAGGAGTGCCGCCCCTTCCTCTACAGCAGAGGGGGTTGCGCGCGCTGGCGGTCAGTCAGCGATTGTGTGCATCTCGGTGAGTTCTCCTGCCGGGTGGTGGCGCACAAAGGGCGTGTTCTATAAGAAGTTTGGTCGGCCGCGCACCTGGCACAGCAGCGGTAAGAGCATTCATATTACCGTTCGGCGTCGCTCTGAGGAGAGCGGCGAGGTATACCTGTATTGCGACTGGAGCTGGGCCTGATGTATAATCCTGATTTTTTATTGCGGCTTGGTTGTGCAGATGCTGCTGGTGCGGCGGTGGAGTTTGTAGATCCTGCCCGCCATCGTGATCTTGTGCGCTCCGTGCTGCGGCTGAGTTGTTATCACGGCCATCCGCGTCATACTGACCACCGTGCTGGCAGTTATACCGACGACACCCAGATGTCCCTTGCGGTTGCAGAGGTGCTCCTGGGTTCAGATTATTCTTCGCTGGCATTTGCTGATGCTTTTGTGACTGCATTCCGGCGGGACCCGCGTCGCGGATATGCTAGCGGCTTTTATAATTTTCTCTGCGGCGCTCGGGACGGGGCAGATTTTCTGGCGCGCATAAAGCCGGTATCCGAGAAGATTGGCGGCGGCATGCGTGCAGTGCCGCTTGGAGTTATTGCGGATCCGGGTTTGTTGCTGGCAGTTTCTGATGCGCAATGCAACACTACTCATGCGACTGATCTTGGGCGCTTTGCTGGCGCGGCAGTTGCGCTAATGAGTCATTGGGCAATCCATCACTCCCTGCCGCAGCACAACATTGCCGATTGTTTTGATTTTGTTGGAGCGCATCTGGGGCCGGGTGCTAGATTTTGGAGCTGCGTGGAGAGCGGCACTGGTCCGGGTGCTGTTGGTATAATTTGCTCGGCTTTTAATGCCCTGTTTGGCGCACACACGCTGACCGAGGTGCTGCGGCGCAGCATTTCGTGCGGGGGCGATACGGATTCTATAGCTGCAATTGCAGTCGGAATAGGCGCACACTGCGCATTTATTGTTGATGATTTTCCTGAGTGGATGAGTGCCGATCTTGAAGTGGGCGGGGCTTGGGGCCGGGTGTTTTTGGCAGACCTGGGGCGGCGCTTGGGTGATAAATACAATTTGTGAGGGTTTATGTTCGAGCTGTTTAAGCGGGCTGGTATTGGCGCCTTTCAGCTGTTTAAGATTGCTTATAGCCTGCGCGAGGAGCTGGACTGGGTCCGCACTCCGGCTGGCCGCAAGCGCCTGGGCGGGCTGCTTTGGGAGCTGGCTCGTGCGCCTGCTGGCGAGGACGCGATTGACCGGGCTGCAGACGAATTGCTTGCTTTTATTAGCGCTGCTACGCCTAGCGGGTTGAGTGATAGCCGGGCTGGTGAAAGTGCATGGTGGTTGCGTGGGATAGCGCTGAGTACACCCTACGGGAGCTGGCCGGGGCTTTTAGCTGGTGCGGCCCGGCTAAAGGGGGACTTGGGGCTTTACTGGGCTGGTTGGGACAAGATTGGCGCGCTGCTGGGTCGGGAGTTTACCCAGCTGAGTCGTGTGAGCGGTGCCGAGGGCCTGCGCTCGCTGTTGCGGGACCTGGACGTTGCGCAGGAACGTGGCGCGGCAGCGCGACGGCTGGAGCGATTAGAGGGGATTGAGTCGGCGCGGGCTGCCCTACCCCGTGGTCAGTTGCAGCTGCTTGGGGAAGTTGGTGAGTGGCGCGTTGAAGTGCCTCATGATGGGGCAGCTGCTGCTCATGCCGGTCATCGTAGCAGCTGGTGTACGGCTCGAAAGCCAGATAAATATTTCAGGGATTATCACAAGCCGGACGAGGGCCAGTTTATATATATTTTTACCAATCGGGCTGACGGCTCGCGGTATCAGGCCACATTCCATCCTGGTGGCAAGGTCGAGGCAAGGGACGAGGCTGACCAGAAAGTTGACAATGCCGCAGCTGCGAAACTATACCGGGTGCTACAGGAGTTGGGTGAGCTACCTATTGGGGCGGAGGGACTGCGGGACAACAGCCATGCGCTTGACCTGGGTCCGCTGGGTGTGCGCCTAGGGCGCCCTAGTACAAATAGTGAGGGCTTGCCCCATGCGGATGGTGCCCCTGCTTATCGTGCGGTTGATCCGGTATCGGGTGGTGAGACGTCGGCCTGGTATCGTGATGGTGCACTTCACAGGGATTATGGGCCAGCAATCGAAGTAAATCGCGACGGGTCGCGAACACAGGTTTGGTATCGCGACGGTGTGCCGTGGAATGGCAAAGGGCCGGCGATGGTTGAGCATTTTGGCTCAGGTTCTGGCAGTTCTGCCGCGCATCTGGAGGCTGATGGAAAAATTGGCCGCAATCCGCAGGAGGGGCCTGCGCAAATAGTTTATGGCCGAGATGGCAAAGTAGTAAGCCAGCGTTTTATGCAGGGCGGTCGGCTGGTGCCTCCTCCGGATTCGAACGCGCCTGCGCTTGATTCCGTTAGCGAAAAGCGATGGGTTAATTCGCGTGGCGCGACGCATCGGGCCGGCGGTCCCGCAGTGATGCATACCAGTGTGGCGGATCCTGCTACTAATCACGAGGAGTGGCACAAGGATGGCAAGCTGCATCGCGAAGGTGGGCCGGCGATAACCGGCTACGGAGGGATGGTGAATCAGTATTGGCTACACGGCCGGCGCGTTCGCGAGAACGGCACTCCGTACGCAGATGAGATGGCAGCAGCCGTAGATGATATGCGTCGAATAAAGCCCGTTGGCGGGCATACTGGTCTAGAGAGCTGGGCGGACGTAATAGATGCAATGGAGATCCTGCGAGACGAAGTGCTGAGCGGAGATGTTGCCGGCGAAGACGCACTTGATGATAGGTTTATGGAAATTGCAGATATGATTTCTGGTTTTATTTTCAACAGCGTGTACACCAGGCGAGCTGCTGAGCGCATTATTGGTGATTTCCAGGGAGCTGGGAGCCGAGCACTGGGCTGACTAATTACTATTCACTGCTGCGCAGGTAATTAAAATGGCATAGCTCGTGGACTGGCGTACACGCGTAGATGGCACAGACAGGGTGGCGGAAGAACTCCGTTACATGCGTACCGAGCGTTTTGCGCGACGGTTACGAGGTGCTGCCTGGAGTGCTGCGGGAGTAGACCCGGGTTCGGTTACTGAAGCAGTGGACGCTTTTTGCGATATTGTTGCAGGCATGGTGCCGGAGGGGGCGGGCGCTGCAGATAATATTATCTGGTTGCGCAAGCGGGTGTTGCGCGACTGCAGCTGGCGGGGCGGGCTGCCTGTTTATAGCGGTATGCCAAACGCTGCGCGTTACCTGGAGCTGTACTGGGCCCTACACCGCTGGATGCCGGTAGAGGCACGCAACCTGCACCTGGTCGAATACGGTTCGCTGCGCGGATTTATTGCGGTTGCTTGGCGGGCGGCTGCGGCCGCAGAAGCGCGAGCGGGGAACCGAGGTCGGCGGTCTGCGGTTCGTGATGCTGCGCGGCGGGAGACAGAATACATAAAAGGTTATCCGCGCAACCCTCCGGCCCCAGTGGGCGGGGATGACCGGATCGGGGATCGTATAAAAGAGAGCGAGTGGGACATTGTTGTTCCGCATAGTGTGAACGCGGCTCGCTACTGGGGCGACGGCACCTTTTGGTGTACGTCTGCGGTAGGCAGCCGTGAGAACCATTTTGAGCGCTATTACGCGCCGGCAGCCGGCCGGGTACTGTTTATATTCATGAATCGCCGTACTGGGAGCGTTTATCAGTTTGAGCACTGGAGCCGCCAGTTTAAAGATTCTGGAAATCTTACGTGCAACGACCCTGTACTGGTACAATGCCTACAGGACATGCTGCGTAAATTCTTGCGTCATAAGCGCTATATTGCGAGCGAGATCGGCAGCATACAAGCCTGGATGTGGAAGGGTGCTCGTCGTGTTGTGCTTGACGAGCGGGGCTTGCTGCACAGTGAAATCGATGGCCTTTTGATGCCGGCAGTGATCACAGCTCGCGGGGCGGAGTGCTGGTATCGCCACGGACAGTTGCACAGCTGGAACGACGAGCCTTCCTATTCACAGGAGGACGGCTCGCGATTTTGGCATAAGGAAGGGGCGCTACACCGGGTGGGTGGTCCGGCAATTGTGTGGCGTGATGGCAGCGAAGAGTGGTGGGAAGAGGGCGTGCGGCTGCGCTAGCGGGTAAAGTCTAGGCGGCAGTGATCATTCCAATAGGTTATATAGGTAGTCGTATCTAGGAGCATCCGCTGAGCGTGGCCAGAAAAAGTCCACATATCTTCGTAGTGGTTTTCCTGGGAGATACGACATTCCGTAAGCGGGCTGCGCAGATTACTGAGATGTAGGCCAGCTGTTTCCAGCATATGGACTTGCTGCTGCAGTGTTAGCTGCACAAAGATCTCGGGGTGTGTTAAATAAAGATTATTTAGCTTCATTGCCGTATACCTTTACCAGCTCGGAGGTTTTGGCCGTAGTCGCCTCGATGCTGCTGCAGTGACAGCGAAATACTCCTGCGAAAAATTCGCGGAGTTCCTCGGCTTCACGACTTAGGCCCTGTTCTTGCAGCTCTGCGATTTCAGGAGATGAGACTATGACTGTAGCGTTTTGGCCGGCAGTTCGGTACAGCGGGCTGGTCAGCTGACAGGCAAGGAAGCTGTGCCGGATGTTGTCGTGCATCAGTATGATTCTGTACCAAGGCCCCTCTACCTGAGCATATACGCTGTACAGGAAATTATGGAGTTTCATTAGACCTCGCGTGAATTTCCTGTTTATTCAGGTAGTAGATTGCAGTTAGCAGCTCGGTTAACGCATGGCGGTTTGGGTCACCGATCTCGGCTAAGGCAAGTACTTCTGTTGAGAGCACTATTGGATTTGCTGCAGAAGTAAAAACGTAGAATGTGTGGGTAGTCGGGCCGTTTGCCGTTACCTGGAAGATTCCAGGCGCGCGGCTCTCGACGTGTGTTATCTGGAACTCTGCTGCCTGCAGCTTCATTGTGAGTCCAGCGGGTTTGGGATCCGTGTGTAGCCGCAGCTTTCTGCGGTCAGAGTGCGCTCGATAGATGGCAGGTACAGCTGTACGATTGACTTGAAAGTTGACGTTAGTTGTATGCGCTGCGCGACATCTCCCGTGCGCAGGGCTCGGATAATTTCCTGTGAAAGAATATCCAGCCGGGTCTGATTGACGGTAGGCGATACCAGGTAGAATTCATGCGAAGTGCCATCTGGATGGGTGGCGCGGACGGCGATATGGCCATTGGTGCGCATAGCTTCGACTTGAAATTCCAGTGTCTTAATCTTCATTGTTATCTTTCTTTAGCAGGGCATGGATATCGCTTTGGCGACAGGCAAACAGTTCTAGGCAAATCTCGTGAACCTGTGTGTAGTCTGTGTACTTGTACGCTACTGGGCTTAGGTGCCAGACGTGCAGGGTATCATCAAAATAAACTGCAAATGCTACTGGGTCTGAGATGGGTGATTCGCCGGTTACGAACATTACGAGGCCGTGTTCGCCTATTTTCGTGACAGGCCCTGCCTGGAAGGAGTAGGAGTAGGGCCGGAGCTTCACTATTTGAAGCGGGAAGTATTAAATGGCAACTGGAATGATGTGATCGCCGTACTCGGTCGACATCCAGAATTCAATTTCGCTACCGAACTCGCTGGTGTCTACGGCTGAGAACTGGCCGTTGTGCCACAGGGTATTGCCGATTGCAAAGCGGATGTCGTGTGGACGAAAGGCGGAGATAAAGGCAGCTGGTTCTGCTAGGCGCTCTGGTGGCAGATTTGTTAGTCGGGCGAGTTCGAGTGCGACTTCCAGAACAGTGCCATTCTTAAAAATCCAGTTATGCATCTTCATGTAGTGGTCTCCTGGTGCGAGGACTGCCGGGGCAATTCTGTACAGACGGGCGTGTGCACACGTTGCAGTTGCGCACTATCCTGCGGTACTGCAGCCCTTCACGCCAGGATATCTGTATCCAGGTAGGCGCAACAGGAGGCTGGTCAATGCCATGTGACGTGTGCACCATGCGCAGGTATTTCGAGGTTAGCCGGGAGTTGATCCACGGCTTACGGAGTATGGTTACTGCGGCAATCCATTCGACGATCACTGAGGCTGGCGGCTCGGTGGAGCTGCGGCGCTGGCAGTACTGCGCGATAATCCTGCGCAGAATATCCTGGATATTCTTATCGCTGCCTGGCGGCAGCTGTGCTGCGAGGTGAGCATAGAGTTCCTCGGCATCTGAATATGCGAATAGCCAATCTTGCAACTTCATATGGTAAAAGACAGGGATTCGGATGTGCCGGCAATGTACAGCTGGCCGTCAATGATGCGCAGTTCGAGTTCAATGCTCGTTTGGTATTGAGCTAGTGACTGTGCAAATCCGGCTCGTATCGCAAAGGCTGCGGCTTCCGGTTGAACAGGCAGCCCTGCGTCGTGCAGCACCTGTGCTGCCAGAGATTCGATCTCGTCTCGCGATCCGTATCGGAGTATATAGGATTGTACTTTCATTTTGAGACCGGCCAACGCAGCCTGTGCTGGATGATATTAGATAGCAATTCGCGGTCGTGGCGGCCGGCTGATACCTGCAGCATTGGGTAAACATAATTGGCAACAGTTGGATCATCCTCTGGGCGGTTGAAATGCCGGTATTCCTTGGAGAATGACCAGAATTTGTGCGGCCAGTCGGCATCCCACATCGTAATCGAGTAGCGGGCTATGTGCTGGATGCTATCCTGTATTTTTTCTATTTCCTCTGCTATGGCATGCACATCGTTTGCGTGCAGGGCGTAGGGCGCCACTGTATCCCTAATCAACTGGGCGAGAACCTCTCTACTGCCATAAGGCAGCTGCATTTCGCTAAGCTTCATAGTTCCACCCAGGCGTGAATCGTATGTGGTCGAGCAATGGCGCTAAAGCCTATTGCAAGCGGGTTCGCGTCCGTGAGTGGTGGTTCTATAAATGGTTTTGAATCGTCCGATGACTTCAGGTAAATATTCGCAGTAATTGTCATTGGCATATTATTCTCGATGATCTGCAAAGGCCTGCGCTCCATAAGGAACCATTCGTAGAGCTGAACACCTGGGGCTATTTCCTGGAGACAACTCCGAACGAGCTGCGCGATTGCGGCATCTGGGACTGATGGGCGAAACACTTCGCGGAACATATTGCAGATTGTGTATTCGTCAGCCAGGTAGAAGTAATTTGCTAGTTTCACGCTGCTCCTGATACTTATCTTTACAGGATGGGTAGATAGGTGGTTATTAATTTATGAACAAGTGCTTGTTATCCGGAGCTCATCAGGAGGGCGCAAAAGATGTCGAGAAAACTATTCTCTTTTCCATTTTTGAATGTACGTGGTCGCGTCACTCCTCCTCCGCTGAGCAAGCCCGGATTTGCGATAATCTATTATGATGTCGAACGCGGGTTGCTGCTGTCGAGCGTCGATGGCCAACCATACGATTTGGTTCAGGCAAGTGGCGATGGGTACAGCAGTGCTGGTGCTCCTGGCCCTGCAGGGCCAATGGGTGAGCCAGGGCCAATGGGCCCTGCTGGCGAACCAGGTCCTATTGGACCTACCGGTCCTGCGGGCGAGCCTGGTGTTACTGGCGCTGCCGGAAGTCCTGGTCTTGCAGGTGAGCCGGGCCCGGCCGGCCCTACCGGCCTTACGGGTGAGCCCGGTCCTGCCGGACTTACGGGCGAACCAGGCCCTACCGGCCCTACCGGCCCTATCGGCCCTATCGGCCCTATCGGCCTTACGGGCGAACCAGGCCCTACCGGCCCTACCGGCCCTACCAGGCCCTACCGGCCCTACCGGCCTTACGGGCGAACCCGGTCCTACCGGTCCTACCGGCCTTACGGGTGAACCCGGTCCTACCGGTCCTACCGGACTTACGGGCGAACCCGGCCCTACCGGTCCTGCCGGTCCTGCCGGCCCTACCGGACTTACGGGCGAACCCGGTCCTACCGGTCCTGCCGGTCCTGCCGGTCCTACCGGACTTACGGGCGAACCCGGCCCTACCGGCCCTACCGGCCTTACGGGCGAACCCGGCCCTACCGGTCCTGCCGGCCCTACCGGCCCTACCGGCCCTACGGGCGAACCCGGCCCTACCGGCCCTGCCGGCCCTCCCGGCCTTACGGGCCACCCCGCCCCTACCGGCCCTGCCGGCCCTACCGGCCCTACCGGCCCTGCCGGCCTTACGGGCGAACCCGGCCCTACCGGTCCTGCCGGCCCTACCGGC
>Ga0172376_10004737_pt1 | contig 15429 bp, 13 predicted proteins | sample Lak35m_FD_121114 | JGI IMG/M metagenome (GOLD analysis project Ga0172376, IMG submission 121114) | Freshwater microbial communities from Kabuno Bay, South-Kivu, Congo - kab_092012_35m | ecosystem: Environmental > Aquatic > Freshwater > Lake | place: Democratic Republic of the Congo: South-Kivu...
GCCTGCCGATGTCGTCGAGCGAGAGTCGGAGGCGAGGCTCCGCTTGGACGTCGGCAGGTGTATCAGGAGGTGTATCGGCAGGCGCATCGGCAGGCGCATCGGCAGGCGCATCGGCGCGAGCCACCGGCCGCACGTCATCCCGCCCCCGTGGCCCGGCCTGGGCCGCGGCACGCGTGAGCAGGCGGCAGAGATTGGCATACCCCGCGTGGTCGGCGACCCACACGACCAGAGGCGCCGCATCCACCGGCTCGAGATGGGCACCGATGATGAGCCGGAAATCGGGCCGCACGAGCCGTGCCTGTCGTGCGGCTCCGTGGGCCCGCACGATGCCGGCGAGCGTGGTGTGATCGGTGATCGCCAGCCCCTCGTAGCCGAGCGCGCAGGCCCGCTCGACGAGTTCCTCGGGATGGGACGCGCCCTGCAGGAACGAGAAGTTGCTCGTGGCGTGCAGTTCGGCATAGCGGTGGCTGGTCATCACGCAAAAATCCCATGCAGAAACCAGCGGCCGTCCCGGCGGCAGTGAAACAGCCAGAACCGCTCGCCCGACTCCGTCTCGACCACGTAGTAGTCGCGGCGCACGGTCGGTCCGCGCCACCAGGCGGTCTCGATGCGTTCGGGACCGTAGGCATGCGCCACGCGATGCCAGCGGTCATGGAGCCACAGGCACGTCGGTGGTGCGTCGGGATCGTCGCCTGTCCGCGTCGGTGGTCCTGTCGGCACCGGCGGTCTGTCGCCGAGGAGGGATGCCGACGGTTCGCTGCACGACGGCATCGGCTCGGACCGTGCCCGGGGCGGCGCGCATCCTGGCCGCTCCAATCGCACGGGCTGATCCAAACGTACCGGCCGCGGTGGCATCCAGATCGGCCGTCGGCCCGGACCTGCGGCGGTGCGCATCGGTCGCGCGACCCGTGTCGCGGTGACGGGCGCGAGCTCCATGGGGCAGGTGGCCACCCAGGCATGCTCCGGCTGGGGATCGGCCACCTCGCAGGGCACGAAGACCGCCGACCGGCCGAGCCGGCCGCAGAGACGGTCGAGCAGCATTCCCACCGCCACGGCCTGCGATTCCGCGCTGTCCCCAATGCCGGCCGCCGTGTCGGTCGTGAACAGCGATCGCTGCCGGCACACCGCCGCGCCGGCCGCCACCACCTCCACGCTCACCGCCGACAGTTCCCTGGGTGGCCTGCAGCGGCCCAGCCTGAGCCGCACGAGATCGACGAGATGGGTGATCGAGCAGCTCGGCCGGAACAGGCCCACGTCGATCACGGTCGGTGCCCGTCCGACACCGCCGTCGAGGCGCGCCTGCACCGTGAGGATGCCCTCGCCACGTGCTGCCAACGGCACGACGCACGCCCGCAGCAGCCGTTCGACCACGGCGATGATCGCCTGCTCGCCCAGATCGTCGAGCGCCACGGGCATGTCGAAGGTCTCGACGGCCCGTGGCAGTTCGTCGTCGGTGGCGTCCGCGGCATTCATCTCCTGCGGGTCGCAGGGGCGTCCGCTGCCGACGGATCGGCCCGTGAGCCGTCCCCAGGGTTCCGCCAACGTGCCGAGAAATCGTGCGAGGCACCGGGAAACCTGCGGTGGAAACCGGGCGGCCAGGCGATCAGCCGGCAGGCGCAGCACGGCGCCGATCGAGTCCATGCCCAGCTCCTGCAGCAGTGCCAGCGTGTCGCGATCCAGCTCCAGGGCCGACACCGGCAGGCCCGCCAGCATCGAGGCCGTCTCGCCCGGCGGCACGACGGCCCACCGCTGCCTGCGATGCGGCGGCTTCCGCCACGCGTGTGACGGCGGCAGCAGGTCGGTGTGCCGGGCGGCGGCGCGGGCGGCGGACGCCGTGTCGGCGATGGCCACTCGGGCGTGCAGGCCGCGCGCCGCCAGCGTCCAGACGACCGTGCGCACCAGTGCCGCCTCGCCGCCGAAGAAACCGGCCGTACCCGTGACGTCGAGATGGATGCATTCAGGCGGCAGTGCCGCCGTCGCCGACGGGACGCTGCGAGACGGCGGCTCCGGCGCCTCGAGGCCGCACGTGGGCGAGAACCGACGACACCAGCGGGCCACCTGAACGAGCGCGGTCCGATCGGCCGCCGGATCGTCGTGGTCCACCACCGCCATGTGGCATGCGCGAGAGCCGTGGGAGAGTGCGAGCACCGCCATCGCCTCGGCCAGCGTCATGCCCGGCCGGATGGGGGCGCCACGACCACCACCCCGATCCGGCCGCGTGGACGCGCCACGTGGTGGAATGGCCCATGCCCATGAGACGACCGTCAGCGTGCCGCGCCGCCCGCGGCTGCAGACGAACACGGGCACGTCGCGCCGTTCCGGCCGCTCGAGGAGCCGCCGTTGCACCGGCCAGCGCGGCAGCCAGATGGCGAGCACGCGACGGCTGCGGGGCTCGTCACATCGTGGCACGTGCCACCTCGCTTTCGACGGGCGGCGCACCCCGCCGGTATGCCGCGGCAGGTGCAGCCTTCCATTCATGGACCGGTCCCTCGCCGCCACGCGCCACATCGAGCACGACGTCGGCCGTGCCTCCCGCAACGGCGGCGGACCATGTTCCACCGACGATCCGCACGCGCAGCCGCCGCTCCAGCAGCCTCCCACTCGGCAGGGACGACACGGCCAGCCGTGCCTCGGCCCACGACGACTCACCGTGTGCGCCGCCCGGCCGAACGATGAGCCCCACCGCACCACTCGCCCGCGCCGCCAATTGCCACCGGCGCATCGCCGTCGTCCAGCGACGGTCGGACGACGGCCGCTGCCGGGACGGGCTCGCATCGGGCACGGGTCCGTGCGAGGTGCGCGGCACGATGGCGCGCGGCCACGCCACGACGGCCGCCACGCCTGGGCAGCGCAACGCCTGATCGATCGCCCAGATCTCGTCGTCGTCGCGAGATGGTCGGGCCACCACCAGGTGTGCCGCCGGCGTTGATCCGGCGAGCCAGGGCAGCATGGCCGGCGGATGAAACCAGCCGGTGCGATCGACCACCACGATCGTCCGCGGCGGGACCGTGCCCGACGAGGTCATGACGGCACGTGCCAGCGCATGGGCGACCACGCAGGCCAGCGTCACGGCGCCCGTGGCAGGGCCGTGCGAGACGGCCGAATCCGTGCCATGGCCCTGCATCGGTTCGGCCATCCACTCGAGCAGGCTGCCGCGTCGCACGCCGCCTGCCGGCAGCAGGGCGTCGAGCGCAGGACATCCGCTCGACACCGCATCCCGCGACTGTTCCCGGCATCGCAGGGAGCCGGCGCTGAGGATGCCGGCCGGCAGTCCCGCGAGAGCGGCGCTCCTGCCTGGTCTGCCGGCCGTTCTGGTGTCACGGCCGTCGCGGCATGGCGCCGCCTCCATCCCGAACGTCACCATGGCGTGGGCCTCCATCCGGTCCCGGGCTTCCGTTCGTCCTCGCGGTGCGATCACGGCGATGAATGAACGTGTGTACACTATTCCGGCGCGAGCCTGTCGTCAACAGCACCCGGGGGTCGTGCGGTATGCTCGCGTCACCGCTTCATCGCCGCTCCCCCGAGTCCCGTGGACACGCCATGCGACATCCCGTCCTGCTTCGTCGCCGCATGTGGGCGTCCATCGGCCTCGTGATCGGCGTCGGGCTGCCTCTGCAGGCGGTCGCGCAGTCATCCGCGGCCACGCCGGCCCGAGTTGTTCCTGCGGACTTCGCCGAGTTCCAGCAGGAGATTTCTCCGCTCGTGCTCGCCGCTCGGCCGGCCGAATCGAAGCACTGGCGACAGATCGAGCCCGCCCTTCACCAGCTCGCACTCGCCCACGCCGACCGCCTGGCGATGCTGCCGGCGGATGCCCGCGTGGCGACCCTCGCCAGGCTCGCCGACTACATCGATGCCCGCCGCGCCGCGTCCGCACGGATTCCCGTGCTGGCCGCCGACCGCAACGTGATCGGACTCCTCGACCCGGCCCGCGGCCTCGATCCCCAGGAGGTCACCGCGATCGCCGCGGCCTATGGCGCCCGATCGGCGGTCTTCAAGCAGGACCCGGCGACGGGCGAGTCGATCGCCGACGTGGCCGACGCCTTTCTCGCCGCCGTCCGCGCCGCGGCACCCGCCCCCAACGGCACCACGATCGTCGTGCTCGGGCACGGTCTGCCCACCGAAATCCAGAGCTACTCGATCCGCTTCGAGCGGCTTGCCGACACGCTCCTGGCCGCCGCCGGCGTCGCTCCGGCCGGCGTCACGGAGCCCGCTTCCGGCGACACCGCCGGCGCACCCGTCGATCTCGGGCGGCTCGTGCTCGTCTGTGACGACTGCTTCAGCGCCGACTTTCTGGTGAATCTGCTCGACCGCCTCGAAGCGGAGTGCCGCCGCCGGGGCCGTCCGCTGGCCTCGCTGCCGGTCTGCGTCGCCGGCACGAACCACGGTCGGTATGGACGGGCCGACGTGGGTGCGAAGTTCGTGCCGCACTTTTGGAAGGACGTGATCGAACTCTTCTACGTGCGGCAGCCGCATCCGGAGGCGGTGTCCCTCGCCGGCTTCTTCGACGCGGTGGACGGGATGATGTACGGATACGGCCGCGCGCCGGTCTTCGCGGGCGGTCGCATCACCGGCTGGCGGCTCGTCGAGCCCGACCTCGTGCAGGACCCGGTGGTCTTCGTGCCGCTCACCGAAGCCGACGTCGCCGAGCTGCGACGCATCCTCGGACTGCCCGCCGATGCGCCCGTGGCACGCTGGCTCGACGTGGGGTGACCGGCCCCTTTTCGGCACGCCTGCGAGCGTTTTTCAGCCGTTTTTCGCCTTGGGAGCGCCCGTGGCATCCTGCTAGCCTCCGGCGGCAATGAGAAGCCGATCGCGACCTGTGCGACACCACCTGCCGGCCGGGGCGTGCGCCGCCGCGGTCATGGGCGGGCTCGCGCTCGGGCTCGCCGGCTGTGGCACGACGACGTGGAGCGACTCGAAGCGCACCGCGACCGAACAGCTCCTCGTCTCCGACGCGATCGAGCGGGCGGTGATGAAGATCGACATGCGGGCCCTGGCGGGCCGCCGCGTGTTCCTCGACACGACCGCGCTCTCCGACGTCGCCGACAAGGACTACCTCACGAGCACGGTCCGGCAGCACGTGCTGGGGTCGGGAGCGGTGGTCGCGGAGAAGCGGGACGATGCGGACGTGGTCGTGGAGGCTCGTGCCGGCGCGATCGGCACGGATCGCGCGAGCGTGCTTCTCGGGGTGCCGCAGACGAGCGTGGAGTTTGCCGGCAACGGCACGAGCATCCCGGAGATGGCGGTCTTCAAACGGTCCGACCAGCGGGCCGTCGCGAAGATCAACCTCTTCGCCTATGAGCGGCAGTCGGGCCAGCCGGTGTGGCAGAGCGGCATCGCCAACGTCGCGACCCACGCCCGCGATCGCTGGGTGATGGGCGCCGGACCGTTCCAGGACGGTCGCATCCACGACCGGGTGGAGTTCGCGGGCGAAAAGATCAACGGCATCTGGGCCAAGGTGATCGAGGACGACGAGGATGTCGTCGCGACGTTCGACCTCATGCAGCCGCGGGTCTTCGCCGACACCGCCTCCGGCCGCGGGGCCCCCGCGGCGACGGCCGATCGCAGGCCGGTGGATCTGCCACCGGTGCGATGACGGTCGTCACGATCGGTAACGAGCGACGTCCGGCGCGACGCCCTCGGGCGTCAGATCGTTGGCGATGTCGAACCACTCGGGCCTGAACTCGATCCGCGGCTGGCTGCCGGGATTCGCCAGGGCGATGTTGCTCACCAGCGCGATCACCGCGTCGGCGATCGCCACCTCGGGCTTGCATCGTGGCTGGTTCTCGGGGGCCGGGTTGCGGATGCACCATGCCCAGTGCTCCATCTCCTCGGTGTAGCCGCGCGACGGCGGTCCCCCGGCGCCGCCCGGCCCGCCGCCGACGGCCGTGCTGCTGCCGCCGCTCTCGGTCGTGTCGAGCGTGGGCGCGCCGTCCTTGGCCTTCGCGACCGTGACGCGCGTGTCCCGCGCGGAATCCTTGTAGAGCATCACGTCCTGTTCCTTCTCCAGGATCAGCGTGCCCTTCGTGCCCATCACCACCTCGCCGTAGTCGCCGAAGCCGTTGCCGTTGATCGACGAGTAGGTGACGACGATCTTCTTGTTGGGGTCGGCCACGGCGCCCGATTCGTCGAAGTATCCCGGCGCGGGGTACTCGTACATGCAGTAGACGTGGTCATCCACCTCGCGATCGGCCGGGAAGATGCTCCGATTGCCGACGGCCGTCACCGTGAGCGGCTTCACCTTCGCCCCGGCGCCGTGCATCGCCGAAACGAAGATGCCCGCCGCGTCGAGCTGATGGCTGCCGAGCTCGGCCATCAGGCCCCCGCCGGTGCGGTTCCAGAGCCGCCACCGGATCAGCTCCTCGAGCGGCGTCCGCGGCCGTCCGTCGGCGAGCGTCACTTCCGTGTAGCCGTGCGCGGCGGCGTCCACCGCGGTGTCGGCGATCTGGGCCTCGAGCTGCGCGATCCGCTGCCGCAGCCCGTCGATGTCGGCGGGCTTCGCCTTCTCGAGGTCCTGTTTCCAGCCGGCGAGCTTCTTCGCGAGCGACGCGTCGTCGGGAAGCGGCGGCTGCCAGGAATCCTTGCCCGGCAGGTTGCCTCGATGCCACTGGGCGCGGATCGAGTGCACGTCGCCGATCAGCTTGGCGGTGCCGATCGTGTGCACCGCGTCGTCGTACAGGATGCTGTAGTGCCGCTGGTGGCCGGTGGCGAGGAGCTTGCCGGTCTCCCGGGCCACCCGGCCCATCTCCTTGCACTCGTGGATGGAGTGTCCCATGAGTTTTTCGGTGAGCACGTGCTTGCCGGCGCGCATCGCCCGGATGGCGGCCTCGGCGTGGAGGTGCAGCGGCAGGGCGATGACGACCGCCTCGATGTCCGGGTCTGCGAGCAGCTGCTCGTAGGCGCCGTACACCTTCACCTGCTTGCGGGCGGCGTCCTCGGTCTTCCAGCCGTACTTCGCCATCAGCCCCGGCCGTGCCTTCTGGGCGGTGGGGCTCGAGACATCGCCATGGAAGGCGCGATGGACGTTGAACGGGCGGATGTCGGCGATCGCGATGACGTTGAGGTAGTCGGGCGTATGCGCTCCGATGAGCACGCTCCCCTCGTCGCCGGTGCCGAGCACGCCGACCCGGAGCGGATCCCCGACGCTGCGACCGTATCCGAAGTAGATGGAGCCGAGCCCCGCCCCCGAGGCCACGCCGGCGGCGACCGATCCGGTGAGGAAGTCCCGTCGCGAGATCGAGATCGCGTCGGTGAAGTTGTCCTTGCCGATCTGCTTCTGCTGCTCGGTCAGGTTCATCGGGCTCACCTCGGGGCTGTGGTGTCACGGCGGCAGCAGGCCGCGAACGGACACCAGGATTTCAGGAAGTACTCGAGACCATTCCAGCCGCCGGACGGCATCGCGGCGACGACGAGCAGGGCGGCGAACTCCGTCCACTGATTGTACGTGGCCTGCGCGCCGGCCACCCAGAAGGGCTGCGTGACGAGCACGCCGGCGAGGAAGAGCGCCCCGCCCACCGCGTGGAACTTGACCAGGATGCCCACGATGAGCCCCAGGCCGATCGTCACGAGTGCCCAGCTCACGAAGCGGTCCGCCTTCCAGAGCGCCGTCGGCTCGGCGGCCGTCGCGGCGAGCCGACGCTGGTCATCCGACTCGAGGGCGGCGTCCCACGCATCGACCAGCCGATCGCCGATGGCCTTGGCAGCCGCCATCCAGCCGGCGGACTGGCCTCCCAGTTCGGCGGCCTTCCGCGCCAGGCGCTCCCGCTCGAACGGCACGTCACTCGCCTCCGGCCGCGCCCGCCTGGAGGCCAGCCGATCGACATCGAGACGGTACGTGGTCAGTTCGTCACCGAGGGCCGCGACGTAGGCATCGAGCTCGCGCTCGGCCTCGGTGAGCCGCTCCCGGGCCGCCGCGACGGCGGCTTCCGGCTGGGGCACCTTCTCGAGTCGCCGGGCGAGCAGGCGCCGCCATCCGTCCACCACGCTCGCCCGCCAGGCCACGCTCGCCTCCTCGACCGTGCGGCCGTCCGCGGCTCCGAGCGTGCGCGACCAGTCACCGGTTTCGGGCAGCGCCGAGCGGTACCAGTCGGCGAGCGGCCCGACGGCGGCCCGGCGGAACCCGGCGCTCGACCAGTTCGGATCGCGGAGGTGACTCACCCCCTCGAGGAAGAAATGGAGGCCGAGCACGATTCGCAGGAACGCGAGGGCCGCCACGGCGATGACGGGGAGACGCATGGAACGGCCTGCGCGGTGAAGCGGCGTGCGGGAAATCGAACACCCCGGACTGACACGATCCTAATTGAATCCTCGATCACCGCCCGAGCAAGTCCCGGCGGCGGCCGCTGGGCGGTTTCGGCCACGGACGGTAGCCTCGTCTCCAGCCATCGGAAGCAGCCGTGCACGAGTCCGCCTCTCCCCGTCCGACCGCCGCCCCGCGGATCGTTCTCTGCTACCCGGTCGAGCGGCGACACGTCTCGGCCATCGCCGCCGTCGCCCGGGCAGTGCTTCCCGGCGCCACGATCGTGGATGCGGGCCAGGAGCGCATCGTCGATGAGCTGCCGTCGGCCGACATCTTCTGCGGTCATGCGAAGGTCCCCCTGCCGTGGGACGACGTGGTCGCCGCCGGCCGGCTGCGCTGGATTCAGTCGTCGGCCGCCGGACTCGATCACTGCCTCGTGCCCGCCGTGGTCGCCTCGTCCATCGTCGTGACGAGTGCCTCGGGCGTGCTGGCCGATCAGGTCGCCGAACACGCCCTCGGGCTGGCGATCGCGTGCACGCGACGGCTGCCGCTCTTTCTCGGGCAGCAGGCGCGTCGGGAATTCGTCCGCCGGCCCACCCGCGACCTGACCGGCGCGACCGTCGGCATCGTCGGACTCGGCGGCGTCGGACGGCGTCTCGTCGAGGTGCTCGCGCCGTTTCGCCCGCGCATCCTCGCCACCGACTGGTTTCCCGTGAACCAGCCGGCCGCGGTCGCGCGGCTCGGCGGCCCCGACACGCTGCCCGACCTGCTGCGCGAGGTCGACATCCTCTTCCTCTGCGCCCCGCTCACGCCGCAGACGCGCGGCATGATCGATGCCACGGCCCTGGCGACGCTCCGCCCGGGATCGATCCTCGTCAACGTCGCGCGGGGGCCGCTCGTGGACGACGTGGCCCTGGCCGCGGCCCTCCATTCCGGACACCTCGACTCGGCCGCCCTCGACGTGACGCCCACCGAGCCGCCGCCGGCCGACAGTCCGCTCTGGTCGGCGCCGCGGCTGATCCTCACGCCCCACGTCGCCGGACAGTCGGCGCGCCGAATCGATGCGATGACCGATTTTTTCTGCGATAATCTCGAGCGGTATGCGGACGGGCGGCCGCTGCGGAACCTCGTCGACAAGCGACTGGGATTCCCCGAGCCGGGGCTCGAGGCCCCGGACCGATTCGATCGCGCGCCCGCACACGGGGGCTCGGGCGGCCACGGCCGCAGGGACACGACCACGCCATGACCACGACCATTCTGCGGGAGGATCCGCCCACGATCGCGGCGGGCGACGTGGGCAACCGCTGCCCGGAGGAGCTGCTCGCGCGGTACGGCGAAATCCTCTCGCAGGGACGGCTCAACTGGACCGTGTACCACGTCCTCGAGCGCCGCCTCGGTGCGGGCGGCCAGGGCGTCGTCTACCTGAGCACGCGGCGCGGCACCGACAGCTTCAAGCTTCCGGTGGCACTCAAGATCTTCTCCCCCGAGCGCTACGACAGCGAGACGGCGTACGTGGCGGCGATGAATCGGATCGCCAGCGTGGCCGCCCGCGTGGCCCAGATCCAGCAGGACAACCTGCTCGACGTGCAGAACTTCGTCGAACAGCGGCGCATCCGCGTCATGGAGATGGAGTGGATCGACGGCTACGACCTGTCGCGTCTGCTCGCCCCCGAGCTGCTCGCGCAGACGCGGGCCAGCGTCAGCGACGACCGCTGGACCTACCTCAACAACGTGATCGTGACCGCCGGGCCGCGGCAGTCGCGGCTCAAGCCGGGCGTCGCGATCGCGATCGTGCGGGAGTGTCTCGGGGCGCTCGCCGCCCTGCACCGCGAGGGGATCGTGCACGGCGACATCAAGACCGGCAACATCATGGTGAAGCGGACGGGCAACGCGAAGATCATCGACATCGGCTCGGCGCACGCCATCGACGACCTGCCGCCGACCCGCACCTGCACGCCCGCCTACGCCGCGCCGGAAGTGCTCGAGGGACGCGACAACACGCCGCGCAGCGACCTGGCCAGCCTCGGCTACGTGCTCGTGGAGATGCTGTCGGGCGAGCCGCCCTTCGCCGGGCTGCAGTCCTACCGGGATCTGCTCGAGGCGAAGCGGTCGCTCGTGCACCGCCTGCCCCACATGCTCCCCTCCGAGGTGACGTGCAACGAGCTGCTGATGGCCTTCTGTCGCGGGCTCATCGCCGCCGACCCGGCCCGCCGCTTTCCCAGTGCCGAGGAGGCCGATCTCCAGAAGGGGGGGGCGGCCGCCTTCCATCGGCAGCTCATCGTCGGTGGACTCGCGAGCGAGTACGAGAACGAGATCCGCGCCTGGCTCGATGAGTTGGCCTGATCGCCGGTGAGCCCGCCGCGACCGCGTCAGCCGACGAGCCGTGCATACCGCCGGCGGACGAGCGCCGTCGCCAGTCGGGGCGCCACGCCGGCCAGGCCCCAGAGAAGCCGAGCCCGCAGGCCGACCACCACGTACCGCCGGCCCCGCCACGTCGCCGCGAGCGCGCGGCGGGCGATGAGGGCGGCCGAGCGCTTCGTCGTCGTCATCCGCATGCCGGCCTCGCGGGCCGCCACCTCGGAGGCGAAGTGCCAGGTGTCGAGCAGCCCCGAGCGGAAGAAGCCGGGGCAGGCGATCGTCACGCTCGGCCGCCCGCGCGGGCACTCCGCCGCGATGGCCTCGGAGAGTGCCACCACGCCCGCCTTGCTCGCCGCGTACGCCGCCAGCGTCGGCAGCCCGACGGCGGCGGAGATCGAGGCGACGTTGAGAAGGTGCGACCGCCGGGGATGCTCCCGCAGCCAGGGCACGAATGTCTCACATCCGAGCGCCGTGCCGATGAGGTTGGTCTCGACGACCCTGCGCCACTGCTCCTCGGCGAGCGTTCCGACCTCGCCGGCAGCACCCACGCCGGCCGCGTTCACCACGAGGTCGAGCGCGGGCCACGCGCCGCGGAGCCGCTCGTGGAGGCCGCGCCATGCCGCTCCGTCGCGCACGTCGAACGCGACGGCGAGATCACCGGGGCCGGCCGCGGGCCAGCGTTCGCCCGGCAGGTCGACGAGCGCGAGCCGCCAGCCATCGGCCCGCAGCAGGTCGGCGACCGCACGCCCGAACCCGCTCGCGGCTCCCGTCACCACCGCATGCTGGGCCATGAGACGAGCCGCGGGGGCACGCGACGGGTGGTCAAGCGAGGGTGACGGGACTCGAACCCGCGGCCTCCAACGTGACAGGCTGGCGCTCTAACCAACTGAGCTACACCCCCGGAGACCCGGCCGTTTCGAGCGGCGGGCAACGGGATCCACCTCGTCGCCCGAAGTATATCGTCGCCGGTGGTGTGCGGAAGCGGCTCCGCCACGAGGCGTCCGCCCGTCTCAGAAAATCCCACGCTCGGGGGCGTACCCCTTCCGCTTCGCGATCTCGAGATCCTGCGCCGCCTGACGCTCGAGCCCGGCGGCGCGGCACGCGAGTCCACGATGCTGGTGCATCACCGCCAGGCCATGGTCGAGCGACCGGAGCCGGTAGGCAATCTCGGCGGCGTCGGCCCTGCCCGAGAGCATCGCGACCTGCCGCCTCTGCCGCTGCGACTCGTCGATCGCGAGGTTGAGCAGGTCGATCGCCTCCTGATGCCGCCCGAGCAGGTGGAGGATGAAGCCGCGCGTGTCGAGCAGCTCAGGGGGGCCCTTCTCCTCACCGGCGAGCGCCCGATCGATGTCGTCGAGCGCCTCCTCGAGCTCACGTTCGAGCAGGGCACGGATGTAGGCGCGGTGATTGAGCGCGTCGGGAGAGTCCCGTGCGGCCATCTCGACGGCCGCATGGGCGTCGGCGAGCGCCGCAGCGGCGTCGTCGAGGACGACATGCGCCAGTGCACGGATGCGACGTGGCTGCGTGGTGGTGGGCGCCGCCGCGATCGCCCGCGACGTGTCGTCGACGGCGCCCCGGGCGTCACCATCCTCGATGCGGAGCATCGCCCGCCAGCAGAGCAGCCGTCCGGCCGCGTCGGCGCCGGAATCGGTCCAGTCGATCGCGCGGTCGAGCTCCCCGATCGCGGCCGCCACGTTCCCCCTGGCCTCGAGGCCGAACGCCCGCTCGACCGACCACTGCACGACCGCCTCACGGATGGCCGGCAACGCTGCCGGCACGATCAGGCCGGGAATCACGCCGCCGAACAACAGCGCGAGCACGAATCCACGCTTGCCCCAGCCGGCCCGTGTCGTGCGCCGCGATCGCCGCGACGGGGGATCGCTCGTGCCGGATTCGTCCGACGCCGCGGGCACGTCGAACTCGGCGGGAATCGGAAACCCGTGGCGGTCGTACTGCATGGCTCGCTCGAGCCTCGTCTTCCGCTGCTTGTGGCCGGTTTCGCTCGTGGGGTATCGTCATGGTACCCCGCCCCAGGTGGAACGGCGAGCCGCGGCGGCCCTCGCCGGTGTCCATCGCGCAGGCCTGAACGCCCCCCGCCACGGAGAGTCGCCATGCCCCTGTTCGAGGTCGAGACCACGGGTCACATCATCATTTCGTGGGCCGCGGACGACGCGGCGGCGGAGGATCTCGTCCGGCAGGCCTATCCCGGCGAGGACATCGTCCGGCTCACGCGTCGCCCTCGCGACACCTGGGTCATCTCGAAGTCGGCGCTCGGCCTGACCGACTCCCGCATCAGCCCGTGCGACCGCGCTCGGGAGTGCCTCGCCCGCGCCTCGGGCGACAAGCTCCATGCGATCCGTCTCTACATGCACGAGACGGGGGACGACCTCGATCGAGCCAGGAAGGTGATCGAGTCGAACATGGTCATGGGCTGGTGAAGCCGGGTTCGCTCGAGCCCGGCCCGATGACGGCGGGAGTCGCCGCAGCGGGCGGGATTTCGAACGAGGCCGGCTGCACCTCGCCGTCCACGTCACCAGCGCGCCGGTAGCTCGACGTGCCGCCGGGTCGATAGTTGCGATCGGGTCGGCGGGGTGGCACGCCGGGCGCGACACCGGGACTCGCGGCCGCGGGTAGGTCGGGGGTCGCAACGGGCGGCATCGACGCGTCGGGCGGGAGGGTCGCAGCCGGGCTGCCGAAGGCAGCGGGCGGGGCGACCGCCGCTGGTGTCGTTGGGATGGCCGACGGCGTCACGGGCGGCACCGCGCTCGACGCCGGAAACGGCGAGGCGGAGGCGGTCGATGGCGGCCACGCGGCCGTTGTTGCGGAATCCACCGGTGCCGCGGCGCCAGCCGCAGGCCATGACGCGGCGGCCGCCGCACCCTCGGTGGATCCACCGCCGGAGAATCGGCTCCCGGCCGCGTATCGGCTCTGGCCAGCGTCGGGGGCACCGGCGTCGGCGGCAGCTCGGTCCGCGGTGTAGGTGGACGAGGCCCGTGCGTCGGCCATGCGCGCGGGGGGCGATGGCGGGGCATCGAGCGGAGTGGGCGCACCGCTCGCGTAGGCGGCCGGAGGCGCGGCGACGGCATCAGGCGTCGGCCGGTCGAATCCCGCCGGTGCGGCCGGTTCGGCAGGGGTGCTCGCCGCGTACGGGCCGACCTGCGGAACGATCGACGACATCGGAGGATCGGTGCCGGCTCCGGGCGGCGGGCCCGCCACCGGAGGCGTCGCACGGGCGTAGGCGTCGGGCGCGGCCGCGGACGGAGGCGGCGTCGTTCCGTACACGACGGGCGCGACATCCGCCGGCGTGGTCGGGGGTGCAGCCGAAGCGACGGCATCGGCTCCGGCGCCGCGTGTCGATTCGAGGACGTAGCCCTCGGGGTTCGAGGTCGTCGGATACGGCTTGGCCGAGGCCGACGGCTTGGCGACATCACCCTCGAAGGGAGGCGCCGCGGCCAGTTTCTCGCTCGTCTTCGTCGATCCGCCGAACATCGACCACGACGGCGATTTCATCGACGAACCGCTGCGGCAGCCCGCCAGGCAGACGACGACGAGCACCGCGACGGGGACGATCGAGACCCGCGCACGCGACACCGGCAGGATCGAACCGAGGGCGATGCCGGTCATCTCCGGACGCAGCCCGCGCAGGGAACCCATGGCAGCACGCTCCTTCGCCGAAGACCAGCGATCCTCCACCCGGCGACACCGGGCGGTGGCCCCGCACGCCGCGCACCCCGAGCGGGGCGCGAACCGGGAGTTGGGCCGTCGCGGGGGGAAATAGGCCCCGCTGCGTGCGGCGTCAACAGCAACTGGCAGAGGCGGGAACGGGAGCGTTCCGCGTCACTTCTTGGCCGCGGCGAACCGCTTGCCGATCTCGTCCCAGTCGATGACGTTGTAAAACGCGTTGACGTAGTCGGCGCGGCGGTTCTGGTAGAGCAGGTAGTAGGCGTGCTCCCAAACGTCGATGCCGAGCAGCGGCGTGTTGCCGTGCATCAGCGGGCTGTCCTGATTCGCCGTGCTTTCGACGACGAGCTTGCCCTGTGGATCGGCCGAGAGCCAGGCCCAGCCACTGCCGAAACGCTTCAGGGCGGCGTCGGTGAACGCGGTCTTGAAGTTGTCGAAGCTCCCGAACACCGACCGCACGGCCTCTCCCAGGTTGCCGCCGGGAGTGCCACCCTTGCCCTTGCCGAGCGACGTCCAGAAGAGCGAGTGGTTGGCGTGGCCGCCGCCGTTGTTGCGGACGACGGTCCGAATCGCCTCGGGCACCTTCTCCAGGTCCGCGATCAGCTTCTCCACCGGCAGCGAGGCCAGGTTGTCGTGGCCCTCGAGCGCCTTGTTGACGTTCGTGATGTACGTCGCGTGATGCTTGCCGTGATGGATCTCCATCGTCCGGGCGTCGATCGACGGCTCGAGCGCGTCGAAGGCGTAGGGCAGCGGCGGGAGCGTGTAGGCCATGACGGAGTCCTCGGCGGGCAAGAAGGAAGGAGGCGGATGTCGGCCGGGTTCGAACCGCTCGTTCAAACTCGACGGGCGGATCGTACCGCAGCGGCACCTGTCGGGCAATCAGTGGCCGGGCCCGGCTCCGGCCCGCAGACCCTGACGGTGGTGACGGTGGCAGCGACGGCTCCCGCGAAACCGGACATGCCGAACCTGCCCACGATGCGTTCTGCCGCGTCCCGCCGCGGATGGCTGCATCGCCCGCCCTGTCACCGCCGAAGACGATGGAGAGCAGGGGTGACGAGCCGTCGGCAGGATGCCGCGGCGCCCCGCGCGGGTCGGTCCCTCGATCCGCACCACCGAATGGATTCGGTCCCACACATGTCCCTCACGTCGCC
>Ga0172376_10004739_pt1 | contig 15427 bp, 11 predicted proteins | sample Lak35m_FD_121114 | JGI IMG/M metagenome (GOLD analysis project Ga0172376, IMG submission 121114) | Freshwater microbial communities from Kabuno Bay, South-Kivu, Congo - kab_092012_35m | ecosystem: Environmental > Aquatic > Freshwater > Lake | place: Democratic Republic of the Congo: South-Kivu...
TAGTGGGCGATATAGGACTCGAACCTATGACCCCCAGCTTGTCGAGCTGGTGCTCTAACCAACTGAGCTAATCGCCCGGGTCTCGCGACCCTGAAGTCTCGCGCGGGATCGGAGCGCAGTCAAGCCACCGCGTGCGCGACGGCCCGCCGCACGCGGCTTGCCCCTCCCGCATGAAGGCAGATACGCTCCGGGCGATTCGTCGCCCATTCCCTGTGACGCTCGCCCTGTCGTCCCACATCGACCACGTCGACCACGCCAGCCATGCCCACCGTTCGCCTCCCCGACGGCTCCACCCTCGATCTGCCCGTGCCATCTCGCGTGGCCGACTGCGTCGCGCGCGACACGGGCACCGCCCCGAAGCGACGTGGGGCGCCGATCGCCGCGCTCCTCGACGGGAAGGTCGTGGGCCTCGACGCGACGCTGCCGGCCGAGGGCACCGCCGCCGTCGAGCCGCTCTTCGCGGGCGACCCGCGGGCGCTCGGCGTGATGCGGCACTCGGCGGCGCACGTCATGGCCCGCGCGGTGATGCGGCTCTTCGAGGGGGTCGAGCTCGCCTTCGGTCCCACCGTGGGCGAGGGCTTCTACTACGACATGCGGGCCAGCCGGCCGATCACCGACGACGACCTGCCCGCCATCGAGGCGGAGATGCGACGGATCATCGCGGCCGACGAGGCCTTCGAGCGGGTCGAGGTGCCGCGCGACGAGGCCGTCGCGATCGTCCGTGACCTCGTGCAGCCGCTCAAGGTCGAGCACATCCAGACGGGCCTCGCGGAGCATCCCACCCTCTCCTTCTACCGCCAGGGTGAGTTCGTCGACCTCTGCCGGGGCCCGCACGTGCCCAGCCCCGGCTGCATCGGCGCCTTCAAGCTCACGAACATCGCCGGCGCCTACTGGAAGGGGGACGCGAACAACGCCCAGCTCCAACGGCTCTACGGCACCGCCTGGTTCACCCAGGAGGATCTCGACGCGCACCTCGCGGCGCTGGAGGAGGCGCGGCGCCGTGACCACCGCGTGCTCGGCAAGCAGCTCGACCTCTTCACGACGAGTCCGCTCGTCGGTTCGGGCCTCGTGCTCTGGATGCCCCGGGGGGCCACGCTGCGGGCCACGCTCGAGTCGTTCGTGCGCGAGGAGCTCGCCGCCCGCGGGTACGAGCCGGTGTACACGCCGCACATCGGCAAGGTCGATCTCTACAAGATCTCGGGCCACTATCCCTACTACGCCGACAGCCAGTTCAAGCCGATCGTCATGGCCGACGACGAGCAGTACCTGCTCAAGCCCATGAACTGCCCCCACCACACGCTCATCTACAAGGCGCGGCCGCGATCGTATCGCGAGCTGCCCCTGCGGCTGGCCGAGTTCGGGACCGTCTACCGCTACGAGCAGTCGGGGGAGCTCGGCGGGATGACCCGCGTCCGCGGATTCACACAGGACGACGCGCACATCTTCTGCACGCCCGAGCAGGTGGAGCAGGAGGTGGAAGGCTGCATCGGCTTCACGCTCGAGGTGCTCGAGAAGCTCGCCTTCGAAAACTTCCGCGTGCGGCTCGGCTTCCGTGATCCCGCGAGCGACAAGTACGTCGGCCCGCCGGAGCGCTGGGACGAGGCGGAGGCGGCGATCGAGCGTGTGGCGCGGCGCATGAATCTCCCGGGGTGCGAGCCCGAGCCGGGCGAGGCGGCCTTCTACGGCCCGAAGATCGACTTCGTGATCAACGATTCGCTCGGCCGCGAGTGGCAGCTCGGCACCGTGCAGCTCGACTACAACCTGCCGAGCGGCGAGCGGTTCGACCTCGAATACATCGGGGCCGACAACGCGAAGCACCGGCCGGTCATGATCCACCGCGCCCCGCTCGGGAGCATGGAGCGGTTCGTCGGCGTGCTCATCGAGCACTTCGCCGGCGCGTTTCCGCTGTGGCTCGCGCCGGAGCAGGTGCGGGTGATCCCGGTGAGCGAAAAGAGCGCCGCGTATGCGCAGGCCGTGAAGGTGCGGCTCGAGGCCGCCGGCCTCCGGACGGGCCTCGACGCGGCGGCGGAGAAGCTCGGCGCCAAGATCCGCACCGCCCAGCTCGACCTCATTCCCATGATGGTGGTCTGCGGGCCCCGGGACGAGGCGGCCGGCACCGTGAGCCTGCGCGACCGCGTCGACGGCGACCTCGGGGCCATGAGCCTCGAGGCGGCGATCGAGCGGCTCCGTGACGAAAACGCCCGCCGCGCCGTCCGCCACAAGCCGAAGCCGCTCGCCGCCGCCGCCGGCACCGCGGGTGGCGGCGACGAGTATTGAGTCCGCGACCCCTGCTTGCCCCGAGCTTCCCCGCATGCGTACGATCGATGACGGGGCACATGAGGCATGAATGCCATGGGTTCGGCAATCGCGGCAACGGAGCGCCTGAGACGCCGCCGGAGGAGTGTTCCCCGACCGCTCGGTGCGGAACATCTCGAGCCCCGCCGTCTGCTCACGGTCGTGCTCACGCCATACGAGCAGCTGCTCCTGGAGCTGATCAATCGTGCCCGTGGCGCGCCGCAGGAGGAGGCCGAGCGGTACGGAATCGACCTCAACGAGGGGCTCGCGGCCGGCACGATCTCCACCGCGCTCAAGCAGCCGCTCGCGCCCCACGCGATCCTCGTCGATGCAGCCGGACGGCATGCTCAGGACATGCTCGACCGCGACTACTTCGAGCACGACACGCCGGAGGGACGCAGCCCGACCGGCCGCGCCGCCGCCCTGGGCTACGGCGGTGGCGTCGGCGAGAACATCGCGTGGGGCGGCAGCACGGGTGCGATCGACGAGGTCGCCCACACGCTCGGGCGACACGAGGGACTCTTCCTCAGCAGCGGGCACCGTCGCAACCTGCTCCGTGCCGACTACCGTGAGGTCGGCCCCGGCGTCCGCTTCGGCGAGTTCACGACCGACGGCGATACGTTCAACGCGAGCATGGTCGTGGAGAACTTCGGCATCGGCACACGCGCCTATCTGACGGGTGTGGCCTTCACCGACACGGTCGTGGCCGACCGCTTCTACACGGTGGGCGAGGGTCTCGCCGACATCGTCGTGACGGCGACCTCGGCGGCCGGCGCGGCCTTCTCGACGACGACCGGCCCGAGCGGCGGCTACGCGCTGCCGCTCGTCGGCGGCACCTACAGCGTCGTGTTTTCCCGAGGCACGGAATCGACCGAAGCCACGCAGGTCTCGATCAGCGGCGGCCGGAACGTGAAGCTCGATTTCGATGGCGCGTTCAGCACCGAGCCCCCAGACCCGGCGGATCCCTCCGATCCGCCGCCGGAGGCCGCGTTCGTCGTGGAATCGATCATGTCCCCCGCGCCGGCCGCCTACCGCGCAGGATCGACGATCACCATCGTCCTGACGGTCTCGAGTCCCGCCTCCGTGACAGGCAGGCCCACGCTGCCGCTCGTCGTCGGGAGCCGCACCGTCCAGGCTCCGCTGACCGGCGGCAGCGGCACGACCGATCTCGAGTTCACCTATCGGGTGGGCCGGTCGATCTCGGCGGACGAGGTGCGGCTCGGCACGGCGATCCGCGTCACCGGCCGGGCCGGCATCACGTCGGCCGACGGTACGCGCCTCGCGACCGCGTTGCCCGAAGGCATCGCGAATGCCCCGCTCGAGGGCGTGTCGATCGATACCGCACCACCGCGCGCGGCCGGACCGGTCGGCCTCCCGGCACCTCGCCTCTATGTCGCCGGGGAGGCGCTGCGGTTCCGCGTGACGTTCGACGAGGCGGTGAACGTCGGCGGCACCCCGTTCCTCTCGCTCTCCGTCGCACCCGGCTCGGCGGGCCTGCGGCGGGCGACGTACGTCTCATCGAGCGATGATGCACGCACGCTCACGTTCGAGTACGTCGTGCAGGCGACCGACGGATCCGCGTCGCCCCGGCAACTGCGGCTCTGGAGGACGATCGGTGGCGGCACCCTCGCCGACCCCGCCGGCAACGCGGCGACACGGCGTGTCACGCCGCCGCTCACATCGGGGATCCGCATCGGCACGATCGCCTGAGCGGGACCGTTGCCCGGGCAGGAACTCCGCACGGGTCCCCATGCACCGCCCCTCCGGGTTCGCATGCCACGCTTCGTTGTCCTCGAGCACACCGGCCATCCCGAAGACCCCGCCGGGCGGCACTACGACCTGCTCCTCGAGGACCCCAGCCTGCCGACTGGACCGGCGTGCCACACCTGGCGGCTCGATGCGATCCCCGTCGTCGGCGGTCCGGAGGTGACGACGCGGGAACTTCCGCCCCATCGGCTCGAGTGGCTCGATCGGGTCGAGGGCCCGGTGTCGGGCAACCGGGGCTTCGCCCGCAGGATCGATGCCGGAACGTACGAACCCGTCACCGGATTCGACGACGCGCAGGCCGCCCTCGTCGTCGCTGTTCGCGGAGGCGTTCTCGTGGGTCGCCTGCGCCTCGAGCGCGGCGCCACGGGCCGGGCACGACTCGACGCCGGCCCGGTGGTGCCGTAGGCCTCCCGACTCCTCGCGACGGGCGGCGTGTCCCCGCGTCGTATGATGTGGGCTTCCCCGGAGGAGCCCACCATGAAGCCCCGTGAAGTGCTCGCGATGTGCCGCGAGAAGGAGGTCAAGGCGGTCGACCTGCGATTCGCCGATTTCTTCGGAGCGTGGCAGCACTTCACGATCCCGGTCGGCAAGCTCGAGGAGGACACCTTCGAGGACGGCCTCGGCTTCGACGGCTCGAGCATCCGCGGCTGGCAGACGGTTCACGAGAGCGACATGCTCCTCGTGCCTGCGCCGGAGACCGCGTTCGTCGATCCCTTCGCCGAGCTGCCCACGCTCGTCCTGCTCGGCACGGTCCAGGATCCGATCACCCGCGAGGACTACTCGCGCGATCCACGCAACGTCGCCCGCAAGGCGGTCAACTATCTCGTGAGCACCGGCATCGCCGACACCTGCTTCGTGGGGCCGGAGGCCGAGTTCTTCGTCTTCGACGACGTGCGCTTCGATCAGAACGCCCACGAGGCCTTCTACCACGTGGACTCGAACGAGGCGGAATGGAATCGCGGCCGGGCGGAGGGTCCGAACCTCGGCTACAAGCTGCGGCACAAGGAGGGCTACCTGCCCTGCCCGCCCGGTGACCAGCTCATGGATCTGCGCAACGAAATGATGCAGACGATGATCCAGTGCGGCATCGACGTCGAGGCGCAGCACCACGAGGTCGCGACGGCGGGCCAGTGCGAGATCGACATGCGCTACCAGGACCTGGTGCGCATGGCCGACCAGATCTTTCTCTACAAATACATCGTGAAGAACGTCGCCCGCCGCCGGGGCCGCACCGCGACGTTCATGCCCAAGCCGATCCTCGGCGACGCCGGCTCCGGCATGCACGTCCACGTCTCCCTCTGGAAGGAAGGCCATCCGCTCTTCTCCGGCACCGGCTACGCCGGCCTCTCCGAGATGGGCATGCATGCGATCGGTGGCATCCTTCGCCACGCACCGGCGTTGCTGGCCCTCACGAATCCCACCACCAACAGCTACAAGCGGCTCGTGCCCGGCTTCGAGGCGCCGATCAACCTCGCCTACTCGCAGCGCAACCGCTCAGCGGCCTGCCGCATCCCGATGTACTCGGCGAGCCCGAAGACGAAGCGGGTGGAGTTCCGCTGCCCCGACCCGACGTGCAACGCCTACCTCGCGTTCGCCGCCATCCTCATGGCCGTGATCGACGGCATCCAAAACAAGTTGCATCCGGGTGATCCGCTCGACCGCGACATCTACGACATGCCGCCGGAGGAGCTCGCCGGCGTGCCCAAGACGCCGGGCTCGCTGGAGCAGGCGATCGACGCCCTCCGGGCCGACCACGAGTTTCTGCTGCGCGGCGACGTCTTCACGGAAGACGTCATCGACACGTGGCTGACGTGGAAACGCGACCGGGAGATCGAGCCGATGCGGCTGCGGCCGCACCCGTACGAGTTCTGCCTCTACTACGACCTCTGACCGCTCCCGGTGGGGTCAGTGCACGGCCGGCGCGCAGGCGTCGGTGAGGGCGTGGATGATCCCGGCCACTGCCCCCTCGCGCTTGCTCGACCGCGTGGGCACGATCGTGCAGTCGGCCAGCGACGCGCCGAGCGCCCGGGCCCGCACCCGTTCGATGACCCGGGCGAACCGCCCGGCGTGCCCCACGAGCAGCGTGCCGTGCACGAGGAGCGTGGCAGGATTGAAGATGTTGACGGCGGCCGCGATCGCGATGGCGAGGTACTCGCTGACGACCGCCACGGGGCCGGCGACGAGATCCGGCTCGGTGGCCAGCAGCGTGGTGGCGTGCTCGAGCGTCGGCGGCGCGCCGCACGCCTCGCCGAGGAGCCTCACGAGGGCCGCGTCGGTGGCGAGCGTCTCGAGACAGCCGCGGTTGCCGCAGCCGCAGAGGACACCGTCGGGCTGCATGGTGACGTGACCGAGCTCTCCCGCCATGCCGCTGCGGCCCGCGAGCACGCGGCCGCCGCTCATCACGCTCAGGCCGAGGCCGTGGCTGACATCGAGCAGGGCGACGTGCTCCACGCCGCGGCCCGCACCGTGCAACCGCTCCGCGAAGCAGAGGGCGTCGGCCTCCTGGAGGAGCACGCTCGGCACGCCCATCCGCCCGGAGAGATCGTGAGCCGGGTCGCGGCCATCGAGCAGGTGGAGGTTGGGGCTGCAGACGACCTCGGCGCTCCGTGCATTGACGAGGCCGGGCACGCTGATGCCGATCCCACGCAGCGTGGCCGTCACGCCGCCGAGCGCCGCCCGGCACTCCCGCTCCACCACGTCGAGGAGCGCCACGTAGGTCGTGGGCGTCGGAAACGTGCGGGTGCGCTCGGCCACGACGCGGCCGTCGAGGCCCGCGAGGACGACGCTGCTGGTGGCCACGTCCACCACGACGCCAAGCACGACGGCTGTCTCTGCAGCCATGCGCACGAGCTTTCCCGGGCGGCCCACGACCGCCCCGGGGGCGTCGAGCTCCTCGAGGAAGCCGCGACGCAGCAGCGAGTCGACCGCCTTCGAGACCGTCGGTGCCGTCAGACCCGACAGCCGCGAGAGGTGGGCACGGGAGCTCGGCCCCTGCTGCTGAAGCACCTCGAGTAGCCGCCGCTCGTTGATCCGCCGCAGGAGCGTCGACTCGATCCTATTGCCACGCGGATTCATGACGGACCTGCCGGAGCCGGGACGCGACGAGCCGTCGGGCCGCACGGCCCCGGGCGACGCGACCCAAGGGAAGCATAGCGCGCCTTGACCATTTGTAAATGGTGCTTAGAATTTCTCGTGTCGCGTGCTGTCCGCGGTCCGTTGCCTGGACGACATGAGCATGAGCATGCCCACCCGACGTCCGTCTCATCCTGCCTGGTGTGCAGTGCTCGCCCTGTGGCTGGCGCCGGGGGCGGTGTTCGCCGTCGACTTCTCCCGCGACATCCAGCCGCTCCTCGCCCGACGGTGCATCGCATGCCACGGCCCCGACACGCGGGAGGCCGGACTGCGACTCGACGATCGCGCTGCCGCGACCGCCGCGCTGGACAGCGGCGCTACGGCGATCGTGCCCGGCGACGCGTCGGCCAGCACGCTTGTCGAGCGGATCACGTCCGACGATCCCGATGTGCGGATGCCGCCGGAGGGACCGGCGCTCTCCGCAGCGGAAGTGGCGCTCGTGCGCGACTGGATCGAGGCCGGCGCCCAGTGGCAGGCCCACTGGGCCTTCCGGCCGGTCGCGCGGCCGGCGCCCGACGCCCCGGCGCGGCCCGGGTCGGTCAACGCCTTCATCGATACGGGCCTCACCGCCCGCGGGCTTTCCCGCACGCCCGAGGCCGACCGCGCGACGCTCCTGCGCCGCGTGACGTACGGCGTGACGGGACTGCCGCCGAGTGCGGCGGAGGTGCGGGAGTTTCTGGCCGACGAGTCGCCGGACGCATGGGAAAAGGTGGTCGACCGGCTGCTCGCCTCGCCCCACTACGGCGAGCACTGGGCCCGACATTGGCTCGACCTCGTGCGCTATGCCGAGACGAACTCATTCGAGCGGGACGGCGCGAAGCCCCATGCGTGGCGCTACCGCGATTACGTGATCCGCTCGTTCAACGACGACACGCCCTACGACCGGTTCGTGATCCAACAGCTCGCCGGCGACGAGCTGCCAGACGCGACGCCCGACGCACTCATCGCGACGGGCTACTACCGGCTCGGTCTCTGGGACGACGAGCCGGCCGACCGTCTCCAGGCGCGCTACGACGGCCTCGACGACATCGTCTCGACGACGTCCCAGGTGTTCCTCGGCCTCACGCTCAACTGCGCCCGTTGCCACGACCACAAGATCGACCCGCTGCCGCAGCGCGACTACTACGCGATGCTCGCCTTCTTCCACAACGTCACGCCGATGGGCAACGGCGGCGACCAGATCGAGCGGCCGCTCTTCGCCGGACCGGAGGCGCAGCGCACCTACGAGGCGCAGGTGGCCGATCTCGAACGGCGCCGCGACGACGCGCAGGCCGCCGTGACCGCGATCGAGCAGCAGTTCCGCGCGGCCCTCCGGCGGGAGGCCGCGGGTCCGGCCGGCGGCGACCTCGACGACCTCGCCTTCCGCTTCTACCGCGACGCGTGGCGGAGCCTGCCGGCCTTCGACGAGCTCAAGCCCGAGGACGAGGGCCTTCTGCCGGCGGGCCTGTTCGACATCACCGTGGCCCCGTCGCTGCGGCCCGACAACTTCGGCTACGTGTTCACCGGCTTCCTCAAGGTGCCGGTCGACGGCGACTACACCTTCACGCTCGACTCCGACGACGGGTCTCGGCTCACGATCGACGGCCGCGTCGTGCTCGAGTACGACGGCATCCACGGCGAGGGGAGTCCCCGGACGGCGACCGTCGGCCTCGCCGGCGGCCGCCGGGCGATCCGTCTGGACTATTTCCAGGGCCTCCACGGCAGGGGCCTCACCGTCGGGTGGTCGGGACCGGGCTTCGAGCGCCGCCTGCTCTCGGCCACCGGCCGCCGCGACGACCCGCGCGACCTGGCCCGGGCGCTCCGGGCCGACGGCGCGCGGCTGCTCGGCGCCGAGGTGATGCGGGACCACGCGGAGAAGGCCCGGGTGCTCGAGCGACTCAAGCAGGAGCGGGTGCCGGTGGACCGGGCGCTGGTCGTCACCGAGCACGGCCCGGTGGCCCCCGAGACGTTCGTCTTCTACCGCGGCAATCCCCACGCCGACCCCGCCCCCGAGAACCGCGTGGAGCCGGCGTTCCCCGCGATCCTCGCGCCGCCGGCCCCGGTGATCACCCCGCCGGCCTCGGGCCGCTCCTCCGGCCGGCGCCTGGCCCTGGCCCGCTGGATCGCCTCGCCGGACAACCCGCTCACCGCGCGGGTGATCGTCAACCGCGTCTGGCAGCACCACTTCGGCCGCGGCATCGTCCGCAGCACGAGCAACTTCGGCCTCATGGGCGATCCGCCCACGCACCCCGAACTCCTCGACTGGCTCGCCTCTGAGTTCGTCGGAAATGGCTGGCGGCTCAAGGCTCTCCACAAGACGATCCTCATGTCGCGCGCCTACCGAGCCGCGTCGATCGGGATGCCCGACGCGCTCGCCCAGGATCCGCTCAACGACGCCTGCTGGCGGTTCGACATGCGGCGGCTCACGGCCGAGGAGCTCCGCGACTCGATCCTCGTCGCCAGCGGCGCCTTCAACCCGAAGATGTTCGGGCCCGCCATCTACCCCACCATGCCGCAGGCCGTGCTCGCCACGCAGTCGCGGCCGGGGAGCGGCTGGGGCGACTCGCCCGCGGCCGAGCAGGCCCGCCGCAGCATCTACATCCACGTCAAGCGGTCGCTCCTCACGCCGCTGCTCGCGGACTTCGACCTGGCCGACCCCGATTCCTCCTGTCCGGTGCGGTTCACGACCACGCAGCCCACGCAGGCCCTCGGCATGATGAACGGCGACTTCCTGCACGCGCAGGCCCGTCGCTTCGCCGAGCGGGTCAGGCGCGAGGCGGGAGGCACCAACGCCGATCAGGATGCGGCGATGGTGCGCCGTGCGCTCGAGGTGGCGCTCGTGCGTCCCGCGACCGACGCCGAGGTGACCCGCGGCGTGGCCCTCATCGACGATCTCGAGCGCACCGACGGGGTCGCTCCCGGCCGCGCGCTCGAGCTTTTCTGCCTGCTGCTGCTGAACACGAACGAGTTCGCCTACCTCGACTGACCGGGAGACGACCGGATGCGCGACGCCCACACACCCGCACCCCGCGCGGCCTTCTGCCGCCGCACGCGCCGCGAGTTCCTCTGGGAGGCCGGTGCGTCGTTCACCGGCCTCGCCCTCTCCGGCCTGCTGGACGACGGCTTCTTCGCACGGCAGACGCACGCCGCCACGGGCATCCCGTTCGCGAATCCGCTCGCGCCCAGGCCACCCATGTTCGCGCCGCAGGCGAAGAGCGTGATCTTCCTCTTCATGTACGGCGGCCCGAGCCACGTCGACACGTTCGACTACAAGCCGGAGCTCTATCCGCTCGACGGCAAGACGATCAAGGTGAAGACGAAGGGCCGTGGCGGCGAACGGAGCGAGAGCCGAGCGGTCGGGCCCAAGTGGGCCTTCAAGCAGTACGGCGCGTGCGGCAAGTGGGTGAGCGATCTGTTTCCGTACGTGGCCCGCCACGTGGATGACATCGCCTTCATCCACTCGATGACGGCCGACTCGCCGATCCATGGGTCGGCGATGCTGCAGATGAACTCGGGAAAGATCCAGAGCGGCGCGCCCTGCCTCGGCTCCTGGGCGAACTACGGCCTCGGCAGCGTCAACGAGAACCTCCCCGGCTTCGTCGTGATGCTCGATCCCACCGGCGGTCCGATCTCGGGGGCGAAGAACTGGTCGAGCGGCTACATGCCGGCGACCTACCAGGGCACGATCCTCCGCAGCAAGGGAGCGCCGATCCTCGACCTCGCGCCCCCCGACGACATGCCGCTCGAGGCCCAGCGCGCGATGCTCGACGCCCTGCGCGAGACCAACACCGCCCACCTGCTCTCGCGCGGCGACAACAGCGAACTCGCCGCGCGGATCGCCTCCTACGAGCTCGCCTGGAAGATGCAGGAGCACGCGCCGGAGGCGGTGGACCTCTCGCGCGAGACCGAGGAGACGACGCGGCTCTACGGCCTCGACCAGCCCCGCACGGCCGACTTCGGCCGTCGCTGCCTGCTGGCCCGGCGGCTCGTGGAGCGGGGCGTGCGGTTCGTGCAGCTCTACTCGGGCGGTGCCCACAACGACGACAACTGGGACGCGCACGGCGACCTGGTCAAGAACCACGAGTTCCACGCCGGCAACACCGACCAGCCGATCGCCGCCCTGCTCACCGACCTGAAGCGCTCGGGGCTGCTCGACAGCACGCTCGTGATCTGGGGCGGCGAGTTCGGCCGGCAGCCGACGGCCGAATATGCCGAGGGCACGGGACGCGACCACAACGCCTTCGGCTTCACCATGTGGATGGCCGGCGGCGGCATCAAGGGGGGCGTGAGCGTGGGCGCGACCGACGAGATCGGCTCCGCGGCGATCACACCGGGGCCCGGCCACGGGAACGGCGACAAGCCGGGGTTCCACGTGAAGAGCCTTCACGCCACGGTCCTCCATCTGCTCGGTCTCGATCCCAACCGCCTGAGTTATTTCTTCGGCGGCCTCGATCAGAAGCTCGTCGGGGTCGAGCACGTCGACCCGATCCGCGACGTGCTCGCGTGAGCGGGCGGTTCCTGCACAGGGTCGCCGCATGATCGTCCGCTCGTCGGCATTCCCGGTTCACACGCCTGGAGGCGGAGGCCACCGCGGGCGGCGTGCCGGCATCGCCGTATCCGTCGGCCCACCGACTCCCTGACACCGCAACCGACGACATGCGATCGACAGCGTCGGGCATCGTGTGCGCGGTCGTCGTCGTGCTGGCGGGCTGCCGTGATGCGCCGCCTTCGTCCGGCACCCCGGTCCCATCGGTCGTCGAGCAGGTGGAGGCCGTGCGGGCCGGCCGCACCGCCACGATCCAGGCCACGACTCCGCTGTCGGCAGCCGAGTGGGAAGCGCTGTGCGGCCTGCGGGGCCTGCGCGTGCTCGATCTCCAGGCCGGTCGTGCCGATGATCGGATGGCGACGATCCTCGTGTCACTGCCCGACGTCGAGCGGCTCGTGCTCCGCGAGTCGCCCCTCACCGACGAGGGTTTCGAGACGCTCGCGCGCCTCGAGAGCCTGCGCGACCTGAACGTGCCGCAGGCGGCGTGCACGGCCGCGGGCGTGCGGGCGCTCGCTCAGCTGCCGGGGCTGCGGGCCCTGAGGCTCGGCGGCGTTCGCGGCAGCGGGACCGAGGTCTGCGAGGCCGTGCAGTCGCTTTCCGGCCTGCGTTCGCTGCACCTCATCGACGTGCCGATCGGGGATGCGGGGCTCGACGTCCTCGCCCGGATGGACGGACTGTGGAACCTCTACCTCGACGGTGCCGGGGTGTCGGACGAGGCGTGGAGCCGGTATTTTGGGGCACGGCCGACCGTGCACGTGCACGTCGACCAGGCCCATCACGACCGCGACCCAGGCCGGCATCGACACTGACTCGGCCAGGGCAGCGCCCGTCACCGCCCGCGAACCCGATCGGAGAGAACCCATGGTCGCTCGCCGCCCCTCGTCGTCGCTCTGTGCGTGCGGATGTGCCGTCATCCTGCTCGCTGCGGTCCCGCTGACGCGGGCCGCACTCGATCCGGGTACGGCTGCGGGCATGACCTCGGCGGCCGTTGCCTGGCTCGGCACGCTCGACGCCGATCAGCGGGCCCGCGCGACGAAGCCGTTCGGTGATGAATCCCGGACGGGCTGGCACTTCATCCCGAAGAACGACCGCAAGGGCGTCCAGCTCCGCGACATGACGCCGCTCCAGGAGCGGGCGGCGCTCCAGCTCCTGCGGGCGGCCGTGTCGCAGGCGGGCTACGAGAAGTCGGTGCTCATCATGCGGCTCGACGAGATCCTGCGGCTCCTCGAGGGGGAGAAGGCCCGCAACATCCGCGATCCAAAGCGGTACTACTTCACGATCTTCGGCACGCCCGCCCCGGAGGGCACCTGGGGCCTGTCGGTCGAGGGGCATCACCTCTCGCTCAACTTCACGGTGCGCGACGGCCGACTCGTCGACTCGACGCCCCAGTTCATGGGGGCGAACCCGGCCGTCGTGAAGACGACCTTCGCGGGCCTGCCCGACGCCGGCTTCCGCGTGCTCGCGGCGGAGGAGACGCTCGCCTTCGACCTCGTCCGCTCGCTCGACGAGGGACAGCGGAAGCGGGCGATCGTCGCCACGGAAGCGCCGAAGGAAATCAGGGCCGCCGGTGAACCACAGCCTCCACTCACGACGCCGGCGGGAATCCCGTATGCGGCGCTCGCGGCCGACCAGCAGTCACTGGTGCGGCGGCTCGTCGAGACCTACTGCGCCGCGATGCCGCCGGAGGTGGCGACCGAACGCCTCCGTCTGATCGAATCGGGCCCCGCGACCGCCGGCGCCGTGCACCACGGTTGGGACGACGTTCACTTCGCATGGTCGGGCTCGCTCGAGCCCGGGATCGGCCATGCCTACGTGGTCGAGGGGCCGTCGTTCGTGATCGAGTTCGTCAACGTCCAGCCCGATGCCGAGGGCAACCCGGCCAACCACATTCACTGTGCCTGGCGCGACCGCACGGGCGACTTCGATCTCCCGGCAAAGCCCTGACACAACCCTCGATCGCCCTGTCCGGGCAGAGGACAGCCCCCAGCGGCCCAGGCACGGCGAACGATCCCGCGGTGGTGCGGTCATCCCCGTGAGCCGCCGCGTGGCAGCGACGGATGACCTGTATTCGACGCAGCCCGGTGGTTGTCCTGCACGCCGCGGCGGGTGCGTCGCCGCCACCTTTACTTGTGCAGGATCAGCTTCCCGGCTCGGGTGAGCGAGAGCCGGTAGATCTCGCCGCGGTGGCGGATGCGCACCTCCGTTCGCCCGTCGAGGAGCACCTCGGACGGAATCGCGTCGTCGTCCGACGCCGGACGCGACACACCGCTGCGATCGGCCGGCCGGTCGGGCGATGTCGCCGGATCTGGTGATTCTGGTGCCGGCCCAGTCATTGAAACGGCTCCCAGCGCCTTGACAAAAGGAAAAAAGCGTCTAGATTGCGCTTTCTGATACCGATTCTCAATATCAGAGATACGAGTATCGCTGCCCGCGTCGGATTCGTCAATCCTCGCGGCACTCGCCAGCCAGCCTCGGGCTCGGGCCCCTCGCCCGCCAGCCACCAGGTGTTACAGGTGTGTCTCGGCTTTGCGGCGCCGCGCGGCGCCCGCTCCAGGAGGTGTCAGATGAATGGCTTGGCTGGCTCGATTGGCATGGTTTGCATGGCTGGTTTCAGGCGGGACCGATTCGGAACGGACTACGTCCGGCGACAGGCAGGGCCCGTGGCGACCGGTGGCCTGCCCGGTGGCCGCCATGGTTTTACCCTTGTCGAACTGCTCGTGGTGATCGCGATCATCGCGGTCTTGATCGGCCTCCTGCTGCCCGCCGTGCAGGGCGCCCGCGAGGCGGCTCGGCGCAGCAACTGCGGGAACAACCTGCGGCAGATCGGGATCGCCACGCTCGGCTTCCACGACCGCACGAAGCGGTTCCCGATCGCCAACGACCCGATCAACAACAGCGGGTTCACGCGGATCCTCGGGCTGCTCGAGAACGAAACCCTCGAGGGCCGTTACGACTTCGGCCTGCAGCCGAGCGACCCCGTCAACACGCCGGTGCGCGAGACGCCGGTCGCGACGTTCCGCTGTCCCAGCATGCTGCCGCCGCCGGCGAGCAATCCCGTCCCCGGCTACTCGAGCTACCTCTACTGCATCGGCGATATCGCCAACGGATTTCTGGCACCGCCGGGCAGCGCCGACTCGGGGCTCGTCGTGCGGACCACCTACCACGGCAGCCCTCTCCGCAAGGGCGTGCAGGTCGCGGAAGTGACCGACGGCCTCTCCAAGACGATCCTGGCCGGAGAGACGACGTTCACGCAGCGGGATTACCTCTGGACGAGCGGCCCGCGCGTCGGACAGCTGCGCGGCGGGGTCGGCGAGTGGGCCTGCGGATACTGCGGCTACAGCTTCGGGGCGACGGGCACACCCTTCAATCGCCACAATGATCCGACCGCGGGCAGCGTCACCGCGCGGCTCACGGCGTTTCGCAGTGACCATCCCGGTGGTGCAAACTTTCTCTTCGGCGACGCCGCGGTGCGGTTCCTGTCGGAGAGCGTCGATGCGACCATCTATCGGCATCTCGGCACCCGCGCCGGCGGTGAACTCACGGGAGACCTGTGATGCTCCCTCCGTTCCGCGCCATCATGCCACTGCTCGCGATCGTCGGGATCGTGTGCCCGTCCGCCAACGGCTGCGGCACGCGACCGCCGGCGACCGTCGTCGACCCCGAGCCACTGCCACCGGAGGCCGCACTCGACCCGGTCGAGGCGGCGAA
>Ga0172376_10004742_pt1 | contig 15415 bp, 10 predicted proteins | sample Lak35m_FD_121114 | JGI IMG/M metagenome (GOLD analysis project Ga0172376, IMG submission 121114) | Freshwater microbial communities from Kabuno Bay, South-Kivu, Congo - kab_092012_35m | ecosystem: Environmental > Aquatic > Freshwater > Lake | place: Democratic Republic of the Congo: South-Kivu...
CCGGATCGGTGGACGTGGGGTAGGAGGTGGTCACCTGCCGGCGCGTGGCAAAGGAGGCGAAATCCACGGGCGTCGTCCAGTAGCCCCAGTAGAGGTTCTCGATGCCACCGGGGAAATTGGCAACCGTGACATTGCCTTCAAGGCTCACGATACGTCCCAACTCAGGCGTCCGCCGATTCAGCGTGGTGAGGATGGAGCGAGACAGGTCGACCTGCTGACCCTTGACCGAGAGGTCACCCGAGAATGACACCGAGATGCGTCCGCGGTTGACGATGCTGTCGGCGTTCAGAGTCAGGTAGCCGCCGTCTCCGAAGGTGTAGCCCTGTCCTTCCGGATATCCGACGGTCAAGATGGCTGGTCCGATTCCCTCGATGACCGCCCGATCTCCGTTGACGATGCTCTGGCTGGGAAACCGAAAGCCCCGCGCATCCACCCGCTGGAACTCCATGCCCAAGGACGCCGAGATGGTTCCCAGGTTGGTGAAGTTCTCCGTGTTGCGGGTGGCGAAGATGTCAGACGTGCGAGCCGTGAACGTTCCGGCGTTGACGAACGAGACCGCGTCGATCGGGCGGTCCACCGAGTAGGGGCCCCCGTTGTAGAAGTCGGCCGCCGAGGCCGCCAGGCCACCGGCCGCCGCGACGAGAAGGGTTCGGACCATGGAGGTGAGGCGCATGGGGAGAAGGATTGGGTTCATCGGGCGGTTCAGTTGCCTCTCACGGACAGGGCCGCAGCTTCCAGGTCGGAGAGTCGGCTGCCGGCCGGATACAGCACCGGGGCATTCGTGCTGCCATCGAAGGATCCCCAAAGGATTCCAGGTTGGCCATCCTGTTCGTCGCTGTTCCCGATGTTGAGGGAGTACACCCCGACTTTGCTGAAGGTGTAGCCGGAGATCGGTTCAACGATGCCCGGTCCCTCAGCCGAACCGTCGAGCACAGATCCCGTGTTCTGAAACGTCAGCGGCGCGAGTGCGCCTCCAATCGGAATATAACCGTCCCTGAGGCCGACATCCCTCGCAATGATCAGGATTTCAGGACGAGCAAGGACGCGGCTCACCACCTGCCGGATGACCACGCCATTTGAGCTGACGACCTCCGGATAGGTCACGGCAGCCTGTCGGGCGTTTTGGCGTAGCACCGGATCGACGTTGACCCGCACGAAACGCACCCGATCGACACCGGCTCGCACCCCCTGGTTGACCAACTGGAGGGTGTTGGTCGTGGTGGTGGCGGGAGTCCCGACAGCAGTCGTGCCAACGGCCTGATCCACCGATGCGATGGTCCAGGGCGACTCGAGGGAGGCGGAGGCCCCACCGCCGCCACCGGCGCTGGCCACGCTGCCCCGGATCGATCCCGCCGGTGCCTGCTCATAGTTTCGGTTGAGCGGATGGTAGAGGTAGCGCAGACCACCGGCGTCGTCGCGGGTGAGACCGGTGAAATAGCGCCCGATCGGGTCGATGGCCCGGCTGACTCGCTCGTCGCTGGTGGCGAAACTGGCAACGCTCACGAACGACGCTAAGCTGACATTCGGGTTGGCCGAATCGACCGGGATCTCACGGGCGTCGGAGAAGATCCGGGCCCCGGCGTCATTGAAGATGTCCCGCAGGACGTAGGAGTAAAGCGTGCCGTTGATGTAGCGGCTGGGACGGCCGGACACCGGGTCGTAGTTGAAGTTGACCACCGAATAACGGATGGGATCAGCAGCCCGACCTCGGATCGACCAGCACCAGCGCTCGGGCGAGGTGAGTCCAAGGTTTGCCATGATCTGCGACATGAGCTGGGTCTTCAGGTCGAGCAGACCCAAGGCGGCCGCCGTTGGATTGATGCCATCGGCCTTGAGAGGGAACTCCGACAAGCTCTCGCTGAAGGCGGAGACATTGGTGAGGCTGTTGAACACCGCGAAGGCCTCGTCGACCGCACGGACCCCATCGGCCCCAAAGAATTCAACGAAGGATCCGTCGATGCCGTAGGTGACCACGGGAGTGCTCAGGCGGTACTCATCCCCACGCAGGCGGGGACCGCCATACTCGGGGACGCTGTCCGGGATGTTGTAGCCGAGGTCGGGCGCCTGCCAGCCGACCATGGGGCCCAGCAGCGAAAACGCGCCGGTCGGCATGGCGCCGAGCATCAGGGCGACGAGGGATGCGAGGAAGGGGGTCGTGCGCATGGTCAGCGATCGGATTGGACGCGGAAGTAGGACTGGGACGCCGCCCCGGCATCGACGGACGCCGACTGGCTGGCCGAGGTCGCGGTCTGGGTGGCCTGGACCTCCGTCCAGTGGACGAGGTCGGTCGAGGATTCGAGGCGGTACCTGGCCCCGGCCACGGTCTCCCACGAGATCCGCAGCTTGCGGCGCGGGGCCGACTGGACACCGCGCAGGTCGCGGGCGTTGAGGTCGACACCGGTGGCGACTCCGACGAAGTCGCTCCAGACGGCCCGGTAACCGGTCGGCGTGGCGGCCACGCTGGGCGCATACTGGTCGTTGCGCCGGGTCTGGTTGAGCAGGAGTTCCTCCCCGGCGACCATGCCGGTGGCCGTGATGGCCCGGGCGGCGATGCCCAGACCGGATCCGTCGGCACCACGGGTGCACCAGACCGCCAGCGCCCCGTCGGCTCCGGCCGTGATGCGGACCCCGTTCTGGTCGAAGGCGCGGTAGTCGTTGAGGGTGACGGGCGATCCCAGCACCACGCCGGAGGGCGACAGCGTTGCGGCGCGGACATCCCAGGACCCGGCGCCCTCGAGATCGAATTCAGACCATCCGACGACCCACCGGCCCGAGGACAGACGGGCCACCGACGGTCGGTCGCAGGGGGAGGCCGACCCGTTGATCCAGATCGGGGAGACCGACGTGCCATCGGCCTGGAGGATCTGGGCGAAGATGTCGGCATTGGCCTCGCGCCGGGTGGCGCCACCGCCAACCTGAAGCACATCGGCCGAAGCCTGCTCGGCCACCCAGGCCACCGCGAGATCCCCGTTGGCCAGCACGGCCATCGAGGGAGAGCGGTCGACCAAGGCGGAGGTGCCGACCACGCGACGCGCGGAATTGGGCTTGCCACCGAGGTCGAAGGTCTGGACCTGGACCTTGGAGGATACCCCGTCGGCGCCGACCGACTGCCACGCCATCGCGAAGCCGCGTCCCTGATGGTCCACCACCACCGGCAACCGGTGGCTGCCGTCGGCGTTGGCCGCCGCCACCACCCACTCGTCTCCCTGGGGCACCCCGGCCTTGGAGATCCGGCGGGCATGGATGGAGGGGTTGCCGGGCTTGCCCGACTGCCAGGCGACGACGGCGGAACCGTCGGCCAGGACGGCGACGCTCGGATTCTGCTGGTCGAAGAGGGCCTGCTGGTTCACCCGGACGATCTGCGGGCTGGCCGTTCCGCTGGCCAGGTTGAACACCCGGAGCCCGATGCCCAGGCCGTCGCCGTCGATGGCGTTGTCCTGCCAGACGACGAATGCGGTGGATCCGGCGGTGGCCACCACGGCGTTGACCTGGTCGCCGACCAGACCCGACGGGGAGGCCGCGTTGGGCAGGAGGCGCACCTCGCCACCGACGACCTCCATGGAGGCCGGGGCGACCTCCTGGATGGTGAGCCTGGGGGCGATCGGTTCGACCGTCTGGCCGAGGCTCGAGCCGGACAGTCCGGCCAGGGCGACCGCCGCAAGCCCCGTCAGCGTGCCACGGGATCGGCGATTAGGCATAAGGTTCATGGGTGTGTTGCCTGGAAGCTCGCGGAGCCTCCGGACGGGTCAATCGTTCCAGGGATGATTCACCAAGCGGGTGGTCCATTGAGGCAACGGATCAATAGATCGGCTGCTGGTAACGCGGTTGGGCCGGGGTGGTGTTGGGATCGAACGGCAGGTTCTCCGGGTCGTGGATGCGCTTGCCGCCGGCATCGATGATGGTGGCCGTGACGAAGATCATGAGGTTCTTCTTGACCGTGCGGGAGTTCTCGCTGCGGAAGAGACGACCGAGCACGGGCACGTCGCCGAGCACGGGGACCTTGTCGCGGGACTTGACGTTGTCCTCGGAGATCAGGCCGCCCAGGGCGACCGTCTGTCCGTCCCAGACGATGGCGCTGGTGGTGACCATGCGCACCCTGAGGCGGGGCAGCGGGAGGACCGAGGTGCGGCTGATCGGCGAGCTGCCGGAGGTCAGGCCGAGGATCTGGGGCACGAACGGACCCGGGTCGTCGTAGCCGACGAACTCGGTGATCGTGGGAAGGATGGTCATCTGGATGGTCTCGTCATCCGACGAGACGTAGGGCACCACGTCGAGCACCGGACCGAACGGCTGCGACACCGTGCCCGGGATGATCAGGTTGATCGCGGCCTGGTTGACGTTGTTGCCCACGCCGCCGCCCAGACCGCCACCACCGCCCAGGCCACCGCCGCCACCGCCCTGGCCACCGCCGCCACCGCCCTGGTTGTTGAGACCGGTGGCGATCGTCCGCACGTCGGAGACCTCCATGTGCGCCTGACGACCGCTGAGGGTCGTGACCTTCGGAGCGGAGAGCAGGTCCACGCCATCGCGCTGTTCCAGGGCCCGGATCACCACCTTGAACTGGGGATCGGTGAGGATGCCCGTGAGGCTGAACACCTCGGGAATCTTGCCGGCATCGGCCGTGGTGTTCCTCAGGCCCGAGGTGATGAGCTGGTCGTTGGCCCCGGGCGCCGCCAGGCCGGCGGCGCTGGTGCCAGGGAAGACGCCACCGGGGAGGATCTGCGACCCGTCGACCGGGGAGACGTTGCCCGGGTTGGCCCGGGAGGGTTCGCCCGTGTAGCTCGGCGAGCTGCCGCCGGTGAGCCCGAGGCGACCACCGCCGATCAGGGCGTTGCCCAGGAGCCAGTCGAAACCAAGGGCCTTGCTGTCGGTCTGGTTGATCTCGGCGAAGCGCGCCTCGATCTCGACCTGCGGCGGCGCCACGTTGAGGATCTGGATGGCCTTCTCGATGATGTCGAGGTCGGAGAGCGTCGCGCGGACGAAGAGGATGCCCGTGCGGTCATTGAAGAACAGGGCCTTCTGGTCCTGCTCCCACGGGGCGACACCCGCAGGATAGGGACCACCCATGCCACCGCCCATGCCGCCCATGCCAGGCATGCCGCCCATGCCGCCCATGCCGCCCATCCCACCCATGCCCATGCCGCCCATGCCGCCACCCATGCCGCCCATGCCGCCGCCCATGCCGCCCATGCCGCCGCCCATGCCGGGGATCATGGTCATCGGGAAATTCAGACCGCAGGCCATGAAGAATTGACGGACCATGACCTGGACATTGGCCGTGAGGTTGGTGGTCGTGACGCCCGAGATGCCCGAGCCCATGCCGCCACCCATGCCACCGCCACCGCCACCACCCATGCCGCCGCCGCCCATGCCGCCGCCCATTCCGCCCATGCCGCTGACTTCGACACGGGGAATCGTGAAGACGCCACCCATGCCACCGCCACCGCCACCACCCATGCCGCCGCCGCCCATGCCGCCGCCTTGACCGCCGCCCTGGCCACCTTGCGCAACCGCCGGGGTCATGCCGGTGACGCTCTGCAAGCCCTCCATGAAGGTGTTCGGGTTGACGCGCCACCAGCGGGAGTGGAGCTGACTGGCCTCCGGGAGACGCTGGCGGAACATGATGCCCCACTCTTCGACGGAGTACTTCAGCGGTTTTTCCGCCACGCTGGTGATGATCTCCAGCACATCGGCAAGGCGAAGGTCCCGGAGAGCCGGGTTGATGCGGACCGGAACGTTGTTGAGGTCGACCGGCTCGGCCGCCTGCTGCGCCTGCTGCGGCTGACCGGTCAGCGGATCCACCCCACCGACCCCCTGGGTGGCGAGCGGCAGGTCGGCCTGCGAGTTCACCACATAGGCCAGACCCTTCTTCTCGGGGTCCCGGAGGCGGGTCTGCTCGTCGAGGTACTTGACGACCTCACCCAGGGGAAGCCCGTCGAACTTGATCTCGTTGATCCGGATGGTGTCCAGCTTGTGGTAGATCGCCTGGCGGCCTGCGCCGGTGTAGACCCGGTTGGTCTTGGCGATGGGATTGGCGATCGGGAGCTTGGACTTGGGCTGCTCCCAGTACTGCTCGACCTCCAGGAGCTTGTCCTTGTCGGTCAGGAGTTTCTCGCGGTGGGCGCGGGTGTACTTGGATTCGCGGATGATGTTGAGGTACTGGTAGGCGGGAGCGCTGTCGGGATCGATCTTGATGGCCTCCTGCAGCTTGGCCTCGGCGCGATCGAAATGGCCCATCTCGAAGGCCAGCTTGCCGTCCTGGACGGCGATGGCGGCGGCGAGCTTGTTGGTCCGGTCCTGGCCGACGTGGCTCAGGGCCTCCTCCGAGGGCACCCGACCCACGAGGTTGGCCAGACGCTGGTCGTTCTCGCGTTTGAAGTTCTTGGCCTTGATGTGGTTGGGGTCGACCTTCAGCAGGCGCTTGACCTGGAGGTCGGCTTCCTTGTAGTCGCCGGCCTTGGCGGCATTGTAGGCCAGCGCCAGGCGGGTCGAGGTGAAGCCCTCGATGGTGACAGCCCGCTCCTTCTCGACGCTCGAGCCCAACTCCTCGGTGAGATTCCAGGCATCCTCATAGGACTTCGCGGCCGAGACGAGGTCGCCCTGCCGCGAGGCGTTGGCGGCGGTCTCCAGCGTCTTGCGAAGGACGATGGCTTTTTCTTCGCGCCGTACGGCGATCTCTCCGGCCTCCTGCGCCACGGCGCGGGTGGAGGCGGCATCGAACGCGGCAATGAGTGCGACGAGACTCAGGATCTTCGAGACTTTCGTCATGGGGGTCTTCACGGGTTGGGCTGAAAAGGGCATGGAACAAGCCGGATTTGGGGATTACCTCGCCACGGTGGTTCTTACAGAATTGGGGGCGGACACTACAAGTTCGTCTTTCTCGATGGCAACAATCTTGTGGACCGCGCCGGAGAGGGTGATGGCATCGCCGACACGCTTCTGGGGGAAGTCGCGGCGGTCGGCCTCGTAGCGGAGGTCGGCCGAATACCCCTGGGTGCGGCGGAAGTTCTTCCCCTTGGAGAGGTTGAAGGTTTCCCGGGTGGAGATGAGTTCGCAGACGAAGTTCGTCGGCGCCTCCTTGGGACCCTGGACCTCGACCAGCCGGAAGAGCTGGTCCTTGTTCTCGGAGCCGACGGCGACCGACTCGACCATGGCCCGGCGGGCATTGACGGTCTTCTCGTAGTCGCGGCGTACCGAGAACTGGTAGCGCGGGGACTCCGGAGTCCCGGCCACCTGCTCGAAGGCGATCTCAAGCACCAGGTCGTGCGAGGCCACGTAGGTGAGTCCGGCGGCACCGGTGTCCGGACGGGCACGCGTGGGCTCCAGGCGTCCGCCGGCGGCGCGGGCCCAGGTGATCGGGTTGAAGGTGTAGTGGTCGGGCCCGGCCAGCACGACGGGCGCCTTGGCCGTGACCCGCTGGAGCGAGGCGAGGTTCGTCTCCAGGTTCTCCGGAACCAAGGGCTTCTGCTTGGCCCCGGCGAACTGTTGGAGGGCGCTCTCGAGATCGGAGCGGACCTGGGAGACCGCGAAGACGAGGTAGACGGCCAGGCCGGCGACCGCCAGCAGCACGACGCCCAGCACCAGCTTCTCGTAATGTTTCTTGATGAATTCCATGGGTTCCGGGAATTGCTGCCTATCGGCGACCCGCCTTCGGCGACTGGGCCGCGGACGGGGGCGGTGCCAGTCGAACCACCTCGAAGCCCACGGTGACCTTGATCGGCTTCTGCTCGAGCACGATGTCGCCCACCTTGCCGGAGGCCGCCGGGGCGGGAGCGGCCGCCTGCGGGGCCAGGGGCATGGTGCCCATGCCGGGTCGCAGGCCATAACGGGCCATCATCGCCATCATGGTGTTGGCCTGGCTGACAGGAGCGGCCTCGCCCAACTCGGCGCCGTCAGCCGACGGACGTTCGACATTCAGGGTCTTGAGCACGTAGGCGTTGGAGGCGCCGACGAACCGGCCGAGCACCTCGCCCAACTCGGAGCTGAAGCACTGGAACTGGATCTCGTAGGGGTGGATGCTGGCGCCGATGACGGAGTTGGTGCCCACCTTCTTCGACAGGAGGTCCCCCGAGCCGGCCATCTCATTGGTGCCGATGGACGTCCGCTTGATCGAGACCAACGAGTGGATCTTGGAGGCGAAGAGGATCTCGGTGAACTCGCGGATGTCGGTCAGCGCCAGCGCCAGCGGCTGGAGGGTGTTGGGCGCCAGGCGGAGTTCCCGGCGCTGGGTGTCGAAGGTGAAGCTGTACTTCGAGGACCCGGACCCCGTGGCGGAGGAGCCGGAGGGGAGCTTGACACCCCGCCGTTCGGCCGAGCGCTCAAGGTCGGTGATGGTCCGGGTGAGCAGGGCCTTGAAGGAGGCGTCATCCAGGGAGGCGAAGACCGGGGACCGGGAGAAGGTCGCCAGCGACTGGGCCTTGAGTTCGGCGACGCGGGCCTGCTCGGCCTTGGCCAGCTCGATGTTCTTGGCGCTGGGATACGGCTCCCGCTTGACGAGGGTGTCGTACTCGTTCTTCTTGGCCTCGAGTTCCCCGCTGGCCGCCTCGGCCTCGGACTGCGTGGAGAAGAGGTACACCGCCCCGCCGATCAGCAGGGCCACCGCCACAGCCAGGCTGATGACGAAGGCAAGATTGCGCTTGATCCAGGGCATATCAGAGCTTGATGGGGCGCTTGAGCTTGACCTTCAGCGGGAAGCTGAAGGTCGGGGTGGAGTCCTCGACCTGCTCAAGCTGGCCGGAAAGCTGGGTCTCGGAGGCGTCGAAGAGCGGACTGGCCTTGGCCAGCTTCTCGAGGTCGTAGGCGATCTGCCCGTTGGCCTCCTCCTTGACGCGCTGGAGATTCACCGCCTTGACGTTGAGGGTCAGCACGGAGACCTCGTTGGTGTTGGCCGGCTTGGCCTTGGCCCCGCCACCTGCCGTGGCACCGCCCTCGCCGGCCGCGCCACCCTCTGCCCCCTCCGCCGACGGCATGGCCGTCCGTGGGATCAGGCCATAACGCAACATGAGCTCTTTGCTCATCATCGGCACCTTCGGGGCCTCCTCCTCGGCGGCGGCGACCTCCTGCTTGGGAGGCTCGGTGGAGTAGAACGTGTCGAGCCAGATGCCGACCGGCACCCCGAGCTTCTGGGTGGATTCGATCTCGGTGGAGCGCAGCACGCGCCGGACCTCGGCCAGGATGTCGGGCCAGTAGCCCCGCTCGTGCAGCCAATCGCCAAGCTGGTCGACCTGCTTGCGCGCCTCGGCCAATTTCGCCTCCTCGGCCTTGAGGGAGGTCTCCACACGGGCCAGGGGCTCGACCTTCTCGGAGATCGTGGCCAGACCCTCGCGGCGGACCGTCGCCACCTTGCCGTAGAAGAGGCCGGCGGCCCAGACCCCGGCGGCGGCCACGAAGGCGGCGGCCACGAGGAAGGGCTTCTTGGAATTGAACTCCTGGCGCGAGCGGGAACTCTTGGGCAGGAGGTTGAGCTCGACCGGGCAGTCGGCGATGTTGCGCAGGCTCAGGCCCACGACCTCGCCCAGGAGGGAGGCCGAACGCTCCAGCTCCTCGACGTTGACCGAGGGGTCGATCTGGACGTTGCGGAAGGGGCTGAAGTACTCGACCGGCAGGTTGAGCTTCTCCAGGAAGAACTCGGCCGAGTAGGCCATGACCGACCCGCCGCCGCACAGGTACACCCGCTGCGGCACCGAGCCTCCCTGCTGGGTGCGGTAGAACTGGATCGTCTGGTTGACCTGCATGTGCAGGCGCGTGAGGACGTTGCGCGCGACCTTGGAGACGGCGGCGACCTTCGGATCGTCAGGCTCCTCGTAGGCGCCGCCGAGGCTCACGAACCCCTGGGCGATCTTGAACTTCTCGGCCTCGGCGAAGGGCGTCTTGGACTCGGCGGAGAACTCCTGGGTGATGGTGTTCGCACCGACCGGCACCGTGCGGACGTAGAACTTGTTGGCCTCGAAGAGCAGCACGTTGCTGGTCTTGGCGCCGATGTCGATGAGCAGGCTGCAACCCTCGACGTCGCCGTAGTTGTAGCGGAAGGCGTTGGCCAGGGCCGACATCGAGGCGTCGACGACCTCCATCTTGAGGCCCACCGACTCGCCGACGGCGAAGAGCTTCTCGACCACCTCGGACTTGATGGCCACCAGGAGCACCTCGCGGGCGCCGTCGGCGGCCGTGCCGAGGATCTGGTGGTCCCAGGCGCTCTCGGTCAGGGGAAAGGGGACGTTCTGCTGGGCCTCGTACTGGATGATCTGGGAGATCTTGGAGGCGTCGACCGGCGGCAGCTTGACGAACTTGGAGAAGACCTGGTAGCCGGGCGCCGAGATGTTGGCCTGGCGCGAAACGAACCCGCCCTCGGCCAGGAGTTCGGTCAGGGCCCGCTTGAGCACCCCGTCGCGGGCGGCGTCCTGGGAACCGGGAAGGCCGAGGGAGCGGCTCCCGAAGCGCAGGAGCCTCAAGCCGCCGCCATCGGCCGGCTCGAACTCAGCGACCTTCAGGGTTCCCGCCCCGAAGTCGATCCCCAGAAACGTCTTGGCTTTTAGCATTGGGCTTTCGGCAATGGGCCTATGGCACGATTCGTGTCCGATCTTCAGCCCCCAGGGACCAAAAAATCGCTCGGGAACGGTTGGCCCGGCGACGAGCGATCACGGATGTGGCGGAGTTGCTAAAGAAAGCCGGTGGAAGGGTCAAACATAAAAGACGGAACGGGCCTGAAACTTGTTCACAGTTGTTGACCATCCCGCCCCATCCCGCCCCATCCCGCCCCTGGAAGCGGGCATCGCCACCACCGGACCCCCAATTCAGGCCGCCGGGGCGAACAGCGCTCCGGCGGGAACGGCCATCAGGTCGTCGACCACCCAGGTCGCCCCGGCCTCCTGGAGTTCGGCGGCCGACCCTCCCCCGGTGCAGACCCCGAGGGATCGGGCGCCGATCGCCCGGGCGCATTCGACATCGCGATGGGTGTCGCCGACCACGACGATCTCCGACCCCTCGAGCCGCCGCCCCAGGACCCGCGAAGCCCGGTCGCGCGCGATGCGGGCCAGCTGGTTGCGGTCCTCGTGGTCGTCGGCGAAGGCCCCGCAGGCCCAGTCGCCCCAGAGGGCATGGGCCCCGAGCTTGATGCGGGCCCCCAGGAGGATGTTGCCGGTGAGGAGGCCCACCGCCGGCGGCTCCGGCAGGGCCCGGAGGGAGGCCAGGAATTCCGGCACGCCGGGACAGACCTCGCCCGGTTGCTCGCGCATCCGCTGGTCGAGCAGGAAGACGTAGGCGTCGAGGAAATGGCGGATGTCCCAAGCGCGACCCTGCAGGCCGTTGCCCAGGAAGAACTCCTTGACCAGCGTGGTGTCGGTGCGTCCGTGGAATCGGGTGCGCTCGGCGACCCCGGGCACGCCGTACAGCAGCTCGGCGGTCCGCCCGAAGGCGTGGACCCCGGCCCCCCCGGTCCGGACCAGCGTGCCGTCGATGTCGAAGAGCACCAGCCGGGGCGGCGGACCGGGCCGGGGCGCCGGGGCGGGTTGGGCGGCTGCGTCGAAGGATTCCGGCGGTTCGGTCAGGGGCATGGGTCCGTGGAGAGGGATGCGGCCGTCGGGCCGCTACGGGGCGAGGGTGCCGCCCTGGAGGTCGGGCCAGAGGGGTTCCAGGTCGGGGTCGGACAGGGCCATGGAACGGACGGCCGAGGGGTGTTTGGTGAGCCGGGAGGCCCGGCGGAACCAGTCGCGCGCCTCGTCCTCGCGGCCGAGCTGGGCGCAGTAGCAGGCCAGGTCGTAGGGGATCTCGAAGGCCTTGGGCCAGCGGTCCTGCAAGGGCAGCAGCAGTTCCAGCGCCTCGGCCGTGCGTCCCAGCCAGTGGAGGGCCTGGGAGCGGTAGAGCCATCCCCAGAACTCCCCGGCATCCACGTCCATCAGGATCCGGGCAAGCTCCAGGGCCGTCTCGTGCCGGCGACCGGCGCGGGCCGCGTGGAAACGGAGCTTGAGCACCTCGGGCTGGCGCTGGGTGGCCTCCGGCAACAGGGCGATCTCGGCCTCGGCCTCCGCAGGAAGGCCGAGCTCGAACCAGCCCTGCGCGGCGCGGACGCCGTGCTCGACCTTCGGATCATTGGTGGATGTTGGGTTCACCGACTGGGCCGAAGGATGCCAACCGCCACCCGGGAAAATAAAGCCCCAAGCTCCGGAAACGGTTGGGGATTGAGAGTTGGGCCGCGCTGGCGGAGGTTGGGCGCGCCCGATGCACCTCGTCCTCCCGCTGATCGCCGCGATCGCCTTCGCCTGCGGCTCCCTGGTCTTCAAGCGGGCCTTCGCCGAGGGGGCAACCCTCTCGCATGCGGTGGTGCTCAACAACGTGGTGCTGGGTCTGCTGTTCCTGCCGCTGGCGGCCCTGGATCCGGCACCGATCCCGTGGGAACGGATCCACCTGCCCTGCATCACGGCGGCCAGCTTCATCACGGGCCACCTGCTCAATGTGGCCGCCCTGCGCACGGGCGACGTCTCGGTGGCCACCCCCCTGCTGGGGGTCAAGGTGGTCTTCGTGGCGCTGATCGCCCGGTTCGCCTTCGATTGGCCGTTGTCGACCGGACAGCTCATGGCGGCCAGCCTGACCAGCGCCGGCGTGCTGGTGACCGGTCTCACCGACCTGAAGCCCGGACGCCGGGCCGGCGCGACCACCCTGCTGGCCCTGGGTTGCGCGGCGGCCTTCGCGGTGACCGACGTGCTCATCCAGACCTGGGCCTCGGGATTCGGCACCTTCAACTTCCTGTCGATGCTCTTCGCGGCGCTGGCGGTCGAGTCGCTGCTGGTGCTGCCGCTGCTCGGGTTCCGGGCCCGGCCGGGGACGGAGGACCTGCCGATCCTGCGTGCGGCGGCCGCATCGCTGGCCGCCCCCCGGGGTGCCTGGCGCTGGATCGCGCTGGCCACGGCGCTCTCGGCCATCCAGGCCGTGCTGGTGGCCGGGTCCATCGCCCGGTGGCGCGACGCGGCCGGAGTCAACGTGGTCTACGGCACCCGGGGGCTCTGGAGCCTCGCCCTGGTCTGGTGGGCGGGATCCTGGTTCGGCAACGCCGAGCGCCGCGAATCCGGCCCCCGGGTCCTCGCGGCCCGGGCCCTGGGGGCGGCGCTCATCCTCTCGGCGGTGGTGCTGGCGCTGCGATCGGCACCGATCGGCGCCCGATGAACCCCGGCACGGGCCACGGGCCGGCGATCGCCCGGGCCGGCGTGGCGGGAGGGCCATCCCGGCCCAGGGGAGTCCGGAGGCGGCGGGGTCACGGAGCGGCCGGGACGATCTTCCACACCTCGCCCTTGCCGGGCGTGAGGCCGATGTTGCCGTTGGTCAGCACGTAGAGTTCGCCGTCGTTGTCCTCGCCGAAGCCCACGATGTACGAAGCCACCTTGGCCGGCGTGCCGAGGGCCAACGGCTCCACGGCCCAGGAGGCGCCGCCCGATTTCGGCCGATGGGCGACCAGCAGGGTGCCGCCGGGCACGCCCCAGATGCGGCCCCAGTCGCCATAGACATAGTCGCCCCGCAGCTCCGGCAGGGCCTTGCCCCGGTAGACGAAGCCGCCCGTCACGCTGATGCCATGGGCGTCGGGGTCCTTCTTGAAACCGTTGCGGTTCTTGTAGACGGCGACCGGCCCGACGAAGGCCTCGCCGCGCGCGCCGGTGCCCGGGGCCTCCGGCAACGGCTTGTCGGGCGACTTGGGATTGAAGCCGACGGCCCCCTCGCGCAGGCGCCAGCCATGGTTGCCGCCCTTGCGGATGATGTTGACCTCCTCCCAGAGGGTCTGGCCGACATCGGCCGAGTACAGGGCGCGGTCGCCGGCCCGGTCGAAGGACAGGCCCCAGGGATTGCGGATGCCGTAGGCCCAGATCTCGGGCCGGGCCACCTTGCCGTCGGCGAAGGGATTGTCCCTCGGGATGCCATGCCCGGCGGGCGTGTCGACATCGATGCGAAGGATCTTGCCCAGGAGGGTGTCGAGGCTCTGGCCGTTGCCGATCCCGGGGCGCTTGCCCTCGTCGTTGGCGTTGCCGCCGTCCCCGACACCGACGTAAAGATACCCGTCCGGCCCGAAGGCGATGCGCCCGCCGTTGTGGTTGGCGTAGGGTTTGTCGATCTCGAGGCGGACCTTCTCGCTGGCCGGGTCGATGATGAACCCGGGTGAGGCTGCGACCGTGAACTCGGAGACGCGCAGGGTGCAGTCCCAGTCGGCCGGCACGGTCGGCCGGCGGGGGGCGGTGTACGACACCAGCACGCGGCCGTTCTTGCGGAACCTGGGATGGAGCGCCAGACCCAGCACGCCGCGCTCGTCGAAGGCCCCATGGTTGATGGGCGAGAGCCTCGGGCGAAGGTCGAGTGCGGGAGCCTCGCTCAGCCTGCCGGGTGCCTCCAGCAGACGGACGAGGCCGGGCTGGTCGACGATCAGGGCCCGGCCGTCGGGCAGGGCGACATACGACAAGGGCGAGGTGAGGCCGTCGGCCACCCGGGTGAGGGACACGCGGGGGGCCGCCGGGACGGCCTGGGCGACCTGGGAAAGGGCCGCCACGGCCAGGGCCAGGGCGAGGGCGGAATTGCGGCGCAGGGACATGGTCCGGAGAGTTGGTTCGTGGTTGGTCACGACTGTGTCGCCGGAAGGCTGTCGTGGCAACTCCCGGCGGCCCAGACCGACCCCGGGGCGGACGGAGCGGGCGGCGTGCGAGACACCCGCAGGCGACCAGGAGTCCCGGCGCACGGGCCGGGTGCCGGATTGACCCGGGACCATTGGGTTGACCCGGGACCATTCTGGGCAATCAATCCCCGTCCGATGAGTTCCCCGACCGAGTCGCCCGCCGATCCGCACCCGTCAGCGCCCCGCAGCCCCGACCTGCTGGACCGCCTGCTGGAGGCCGACGTGCTCCCCGACGCCGTGATCCGCTTCGGCATCCGCCGCCTGCTGCGCCAGCGCCTGGCGGAGGAGGCCGGCCACGGCGACGTCGAGGGCCGGCGGGAACACCAGCGCCGGCTCGTCCAGGAGCTGTGCGGGCTGCCCATCGCCATCGAGACGGCCGCGGCCAACGAGCAGCACTACGAGGTGCCGACGCGCTTCTACGAGCTGTGCCTGGGACCGCGCTTCAAGTACTCCAGCTGCTACTATCCCACCTTCCGGGAGAGCCTGGCCGAGGCCGAGGAGATCATGCTGGCGCTGACCTGCGAGCGGGCCGGCCTGGCCGACGGGCAGGACATCCTTGAGCTGGGCTGCGGCTGGGGGTCGCTCTCCCTGTGGATGGCCGCCCGCTATCCCCGGGCCCGCATCACCGGGGTGTCGAACTCGCGCACCCAACGGGAGCACATCGAGGCCGAGGCCCGACGACGGGGGCTGGGCAACCTGAGGATCGTCACCTGCGACATGAACCGGTTCGAGCCCCCGGGCGGCGACGGCGCGTACGACCGTGTGGTGTCG
>Ga0172376_10004743_pt1 | contig 15414 bp, 12 predicted proteins | sample Lak35m_FD_121114 | JGI IMG/M metagenome (GOLD analysis project Ga0172376, IMG submission 121114) | Freshwater microbial communities from Kabuno Bay, South-Kivu, Congo - kab_092012_35m | ecosystem: Environmental > Aquatic > Freshwater > Lake | place: Democratic Republic of the Congo: South-Kivu...
CGCTCTCAGTCGACTCCGAGATCACCATCGGCGCCAACAGCATCTTCGAGCGCATCACCTCCGAGGAGGTGTGGTCGTGCACCACGTGCAAGGCGTGCGACGAGATCTGCCCGGTGAACATCGAGATCCTCGACAAGATCCTCGACATGCGGCGCTACCTGTCGCTGATGGAGTCGAACTTCCCCGCCGAGCTCGGCAACGCCTATCGATCGATGGAAAATCAGGGCAACCCCTGGGGCATGAACCAGGGCGATCGCGCCGACTGGGCCAAGGACCTCGGCGTCGAGGTGGTCGATCCGGGCTCGCCCTTCACCCACGACTACCTCTACTGGGTCGGCTGTGCCGGATCGTTCGACGACAAGAACAAGAAGGTCACCCAGGCGATGGCCAAACTGCTCTCGCGGGCGGGCATCGACGTGGGGATCCTCGGCCCGAGCGAGATGTGCACCGGCGACTCGGCGCGCCGGTCGGGCAACGAGTACCTGTTCCAGATGCTCGCGCTCCCGAACATCGAGATGATGAACGGCATGGGCGTCAAGAAGATCATCACGCAGTGCCCGCACTGCTTCAACACGCTCAAGAACGAGTACCCGCAACTGGGTGGCAACTGGGAAGTGGTGCACCACTCCGAGTTCCTCGAGCACCTCATCGAGACGGGCAAGCTCGACGTACGCAATGCATCGCTCGAGGACAGGATCACCTACCACGACTCGTGCTACCTCGGTCGCCACAACGACGTCTACATGGCGCCCCGCAAGGTTGTCGGGTCGATCAAGGGAGTGCAGATCGTCGAGATGCCGCGCAACGGCACCAAGGGCATGTGCTGCGGCGCCGGCGGCGCCCGCATGTGGATGGAGGAGTCGATCGGCACGAAGGTGAACGACGAGCGCGCGGCCGAGGCGATCTCGACGGGCGCGTCGCGTGTCGCGACGGCGTGCCCGTTCTGCTACATCATGCTCGACGACGGCGTGAAGGGTCAGGGAGTCGAGGAGGACCAGGTCAAGGTCGCCGACATCGCGATCCACCTGCTCGAGGCCATCGAGAACGGTGAGCGCAAGCTCGCCGAGGGTTCGGCTCCGCTCGCGGGTTCACTCGGCGACTGAGCCTGCTCAGTCCTTCGGGGGTGCCCAGGTCGACAGGAACCGACCGAGACGTCCGATCGCCTCGGTGAGATCCTTGGCCCACGGGAGCGTCACGATCCGCAGGTGATCGGGCTTCGGCCAGTTGAAGCCCGTCCCCTGCACCACCAGCACGTGCTCGGCGCGCAGGAAGTCGAGGACGAACCTGCGGTCGTCGGCAATCGGATACATCTGCGGATCCAGTTTCGGGAACACATACAGCGCGCCCTTGGGCTTCACGCACGACACACCGGGGATCCTGGCGAGCGCATCGATCGCGGCATCGCGCTGGGCGAGCAAGCGTCCCCCGGGCAGGATCAGGTCGCGGATGCTCTGGCGACCACCGAGTGCGGTCTGGATCGCATGCTGGGCCGGGACATTGGCGCACAGGCGCATGTTCGTGAGCATCTCGATGCCCTCGAGGTAGCTGGCGGCGTGCTTGCGCGGGCCGGTGACCACCATCCACCCCGAGCGGAACCCCGCGAGCCGGTACGCCTTCGACAATCCGTTGAAGGTGAAGGTGAGGACGTCGGGTGCGAGCGCGGCGAAGGTGTGGTGCACGGCGTCGTCATAGAGGATCTTGTCGTAGATCTCATCGGCGAACACGATCAGGTTCCGCTCGGCGGCGATGTCGGCGATCCGGCGCAGCACCTGGCGGCTGTAGACCGCACCGGTCGGGTTGTTCGGGTTGATCACCACGATCGCGCGCGTGCGCGGCGTGATCTTTGCCTCGATGTCGGCGATCGACGGATGCCAGTCGTCGTCCTCGTCGCACAGATAGTGCACCGGCGTGCCGCCGGCGAGACTGGTCGAGGCCGTCCACAACGGGTAATCGGGCGCGGGAATCAGCACCTCGTCACCCGAGTCGAGCAGGGCGTTCAGGGCGAGTTGGATCAACTCGCTCACACCGTTCCCGAGCCAGACGTCGTCGGGATTCGTGATGTCGATACCGCGGTCCTGGTAGTGCTGCACCACCGCCGTGCGCGCCGACCGGATCCCCTTGGAATCGGAGTAGCCCTGCGACTCCTGCAGGTGGCGCACCACGTCGACGAGGATCTCGGGCGGCGCCTCGAAGCCGAACGGGTGCGGGTTCCCGATGTTCAGCTTCATGATGCGCTGGCCCTGCTCCTCGAGTCGCTTGGCCTCCTCGAGCACGGGACCGCGGATGTCGTAGAGGACATCGGCCAACTTGTGCGACTGGTGGATCTCCTGCACGGCGCGACCGATCAGCGGAAGTTCTCGAAATAGCGGCTCGGGGTCGGGCCGCGCTGCCCCTGGTACTTGGAACCCTTCGCACCGGACCCGTACGGGTTCTCCGCGGGCGAGGTCATCCTCATGAAACTGACCTGGCCGATCTTCATCCCCGGGTACAGCGTGATCGGCAGGTTCGCCACGTTGGCGAGCTCGAGCGTGACGTGCCCGTCGAACCCGGCGTCGATGAAGCCGGCCGTCGAGTGGATCAACAGACCGAGTCGACCGAGACTGCTCTTGCCCTCGACGCGGGCCACGAGATCGTTCGGCACCGCCACCCGCTCGAGGGTCGAGCCGAGCACGAACTCACCCGGGTGGAGCATGAACACGCCGTCGAGGGGCACCTCGACCAGCTCGGTGAGAGCGGTGAGATCCTGCTTGACGTCCAGCACTCCCGCGGAGTGGTTGCGGAACACGCGGAACAGGTTGTGCACCTTCACGTCGATGCTGCTCGGCTGCAGGCACGACTCGTCGAAGGGCTCGATGATGATGCGGCCCGCATCGATCTCGGTTCGCAGATCCCTGTCCGACAAAATCACGTGGAAACCCTAGCCATGGGTCCGCGCCGGACCCCCGTCAATTGACCGCGGATCGTCGCGACGACCTCAGCCCCCCGTGCGGGCGAGCCAACGGGTGCGTGCCTCGGCGTAGCGATCCCGCACGTGCGGAGTCGGGGGTGCATCGTGCACCTCGACATCACCATCGAGCGACCACGCGGGGAACGACCCGGTGAGAACCCATGCGGCCTGGCGCGCGGCGCCGTCGGCGACGTATTCGCCGGGCCGTGGCACCGTCACCGGCACACCGAAGACCTGCGGTGCGATGCGACGGATCGCCGCCGACGCCGCCGCGCCCCCCACCAGTCGCACACCGTCTATCGACGCACCGTGTGCGGCGAGTGCATCGAGTGCATCGGCCAGTCCGCACAACACACCCTCCACCGTCGCCCGCGCGAGGTGGGCGGGCGTGGCGTTGTCGAGTGTGAGACCGAGCACACCTCCGGTCGCGAGCGGCAGGTTCGGTGTCCGTTCTCCCGCGAGGTACGGAACAACGACGAGGCCGTCTGCTCCGGCCGGTGCAGAGAGCGCGAGTCGCGAGAGTTCGTCGTGATCGACCCCGAGCAGTGCGCACGCAGCATCGAGAACCCGGGCGGCATTCAACGTGCACACGAGCGGGAGGAATGCACCCGTCGCGTCGGCGAAGCCGGCCACCGCACCGGTCGCGTCGCGCGAGCACACCGCACTGCGCACGAACGCCGTCCCCGATGTGCCGAGCGAGACCACGACCTCGTCGCGGGCATCGACTCCGATCGCCGAGGCTGCGTTGTCGCCAGCGCCGGGCCCCATGACGCGGTCCCCCCATGCGAGCGACTCGGATGGTCCGTGCACCGTCGGGAGCACGGCATCGTGACCGAGAGCGCGAAAAAGGAGATCACGCTCCCATCGGTTCGCGACGGAATCGAAGTATCCCGTCCCCGATGCATCGGACCGGTCGGTGATGATCGAGGTGATGTCTCCACCGCCGCGCAGCCGCCAGGTGAGCCAATCGTGCGGGAGACACACCGCGGCGATCCGACTCGCGGCATCGGGCTCGTTCTCGGCGATCCACCGCAACTTGGTGACGGTGAACGACGCCACCGGAACCGACCCCGTCGATGCCACCCACGCATCGGCTCCGATCTCACGCACCAAGTCATCGGCCGCACCCGCCGATCGCGTGTCGTTCCACAACAACGCGGGGCGCACGACGTCACCGTTCTCGTCGAGGCACACCGCGCCGTGCTGTTGTCCGCCGATCGCGATGGATGCGACATAGTCGAGACCACCGGCCGCAGCGATCGCCGCGTGCAGCGCGATTTCCCAGCGGGCAGGGTCGACCTCGGTCCCATCCGGATGCGGAGCCGACCCCTGTCGCACCAGCGCGCCTGTGTCTGCGTCGCGCACCACCACCTTGCACGACTGGGTGGAGGAATCGACCCCCGCCACGAGGGTCATGTCACCGTGCACCCATCAAGTGCTCGACGGCGAGCTGCTGCAGACGCACGAAGCCGTACCCCTTCGCACCGGCCGCGTCGGCGTCGAAGCCCGCGATCGCATCGCTCGCCAGGATGTCCGACCATGTCTCTCCCGCAGAGAGCGTGGGCACCGACAACTCGGCCACGCGCGCGGCCTCCATCGCCTCGCGCACCTCGGGATCGGAGCGGAACGCGGCGGCGCGCTCCTTGAGCAGCAGGTACATCCTCATGTTGGCGGCAGCAGAGTGCCACACGCCGTCCATGTCCTCGGTGCGCGACGGCTTGTAGTCGAAGTGGCGCGGACCCACGTAGGCCGGCGCGCCACCGATCCCCCCGAACTCAAGGAGGTCGACGAGGCTGAACGCGTTGATGAGATCCCCGTGACCGAACACCAGGTCCTGGTCGTACTTGATCCCGCGCTGGCCGTTCAAGTCGATGTGGAACAACTTGCCCTGCCACATCGCCTGTGCGATGCCGGAGGTGAAATTGAGGCCGGCCATCTGCTCGTGACCCACCTCGGGGTTCAGACCCACGAGGTGGGAGTGCTCGAGCCTCTCGATGAACGCGATCGCATGACCGATCGTGGGGAGCAAGATGTCACCCCGCGGTTCATTGGGCTTGGGCTCGATCGCGAAGCGCAGGTCGTACCCGCGCTCGATCACGAACGAGGTGAGCGTGTTCATCGCCTCGGCGTACCGATCGAGCGCCGCGCGCACATCCTTGGCGTGGTCGTATTCGGCGCCCTCGCGCCCACCCCACAGAACGAACGTCGTCGCGCCGAGGTCGGCCGCCAGTTCGATATTGCGCAACACCTTGCGCAGCGCGAACCTCCGCACGTCCCGGTTGTTGCTGGTGAACCCGCCGTCCTTGAACACCGGATGAGCGAAGAGGTTCGTGGTGATCATCGGCACGCAGATGCCCGTCGCCGCCAGACGGTCCTTGAACCGCGACACGATCGCATCACGTTCGGTCGCGCCAGTGCCGAACGGAACGAGGTCGTCGTCGTGAAACGTGATGCCCCACGCACCGAGCTCGGCCAACTTGTCAACGGCATGGTGCGGATCGAGCGGTGGCCGTGTCGGCTCGCCGAAGGGATCACGGGCCTGCCAGCCGATGGTCCACATGCCGAAAGAGAACTTGTCCGATTTCTGGGGTGTCGCCGTCACGGACATGACGGTACTGGACTCTCGTTGCGAAGCCGCCGCGTCAGTCGGACTCGCGACCGGTGATGCCCCGAGCTCAGTCCGGGTTCAGTGCGTGCGTAGGTCTGCCAGCACGACGTCCATGAACGCAGAAATCCGCCGGCTGTCGGCGTGCGTCATGCGCGGGCTCTCGATCTCCCCCGCACCGAGGCACCTGTGCACCTCGACCACCTGGTGGTGCAACCCGGGTTCTGCACAGCGCACCGTCTCGGTGCCCGTAGGCGTGCGGATCTCGGCAACGGGCGAGGCATGCGAGGGAGCCGGAATCTCGATCACTGCGGTCTCACACGTGATCACCGATGTGCGCGGACCCTCTGTGGTCGATCCACAGGTGAGACGTGCTGATGCACCCGAGTTCCACGAGAGCGCGAGCGAGACCGACTCGTCGACTCCGGTCGCACCGATGGTGCCGTCGGCACTCCATGTGTCGGGCGCACCCAACCACCACCACGCGAGGGTCAACGGATAGATCCCCACGTCGAGGAGAGACCCCCCACCCTTGGCGGGATCGAAGAGCCGGTGCGACGGATCGAGGGGCACCGAGAAACTGAAGTCGCTCTCGATCGTGACGATGCGACCGAACTCACCCGCCGCGATGCGCCGCTCCATCTCGACATGGAGCGGATTGAACCGCATCCACATCGCCTCCATCATGAACCGACTGGTTTCGCGGGAGACCGCGATCATCTCGTTGACCTCGGAGACGTTCATTGCGAGAGGCTTCTCCACCAGCACATGCTTGCCGGCGCGCATCATCATGATCGCGTGCTCCCGGTGCACGGGGTGGATGCCCGCCACGTACACAACATCGACCCCCGGGTCCGCGGCGAGTTCGGCCATCGACCCGTGCACACGGGCGATCCCACGCTCGGCTGCGAACGCAGTGGCCGTGTCGAGCGAACGACTACCCACTGCGACCGCCTCTGCATCCTCGATGTTCACGAGATTGCGCACGAAGTCCGACGCGATGCGTCCCGTGCCCGCGATTCCCCAGCGGATCGTCATCGAGGTGCTCCTTCTCTGTTGTGCTCAGCGTCGACGGTCGTAACCGTGCGCATTGATCACGGCGACATCGGAGTCGTAGTTGTCTCGCGGTGCGATGCCATGACCCTCCACCAAGCGGTTGAAGAGGTTGAACGCGGCGCACACCGCGATCGCATCCTTCAACTCGTCATCGGTGAAACCCGCCGCGATGACCGCCCGCCTGTCGGACTCGGCGATCTCACTCGGCGCAAGGGTCAATTTCTTGACATATGCAAGCAATGGCTCCAGTCGATGACCGGTGGGATCCCCCGATTCAGCCATCTCGAGATCGTCGGCCGAGGCCCCGAGAGACCCGGCGAACGCTGCATGGGAGCCGTGGCAGTACCTGCAACCGTTCAAATCGCTGGTGAATGCAGCGATCAGCTCACGATCGGTCGCTGGGAGGTGCGAGTCCTCGCGCAGGATCTCCTGGGCAAAGGTCATCAACATCGAGTATTTCCCTGCCCGGTCTCGGATGACGGCCCCGATACCTGCGGGGTGATCGGAGAGGCCGGGGAAGATCGGTCGGTCGTCGGCGGCCATAGTCGAGTGACCAGACCGTAGTCCCCGTCGTGCACCACGCGGCGAGGGGCACCGCCGAGAGAGCCCATGGCGTCTCCACCGACACGGGTTTTTCACGGTGCCCTCCGTCACTGTGTTAGTTTTTCTCAGCCGTCTTCGACATGACGATTCGGCATGACAAAAGGGGGAACCAACAATGCGAGCGAGAAAACTCGGAGTCTTCGTCGCCGCGGGTGCACTTGTGCTCGCAGCGTGCGGTGGCAGCGACAGCTCATCGGACACCACTGCCGCCGGAGGCGGTGACGGCGGCGGTTGTACCGTCGGTGTGTCGTGGAACAACTACCAGGAAGAGCGCTGGGCCAAGTGGGATGAGCCCGCCATCAAGGCAGCCATCGAGGCCGCCGGTGGCACCTACATCTCGAACGACGCCAAGTCGTCGGCCGAGACCCAGGCCACCAACCTCGAGAACCTCATCTCGCAGGGTGCCAAGGCCCTCATCGTCCTCGCGCAGGACGGAACGGCGATCAAGCCGGCCGTCACCAGCGCGATCGAGGGCGGCGTGCCGGTCATCGCGTACGACCGTCTCATCGAGGAGCCCAAGGCCCTCTACATCACGTTCGACAACAAGGGCGTGGGCAAGCTCGAGGCCGAGGAAATCTTCAAGCGCGTGCCCAAGGGCCGCTACGTCATCGTGAAGGGCAACAAGGCTGACGCCAATGCCGACTTCCTCCTCGCGGGCATGGAAGCGGTCATCGTTGCTGCAGTGACTGCCGCCGACATCGAGATCGTCAGCGAGACCTACACCGACAACTGGGATCCCGCAAAGGCCCAGGCCACGATGGAGCAGGTCCTCACCGCTGAGGGCAACAAGGTTGACGCAGTTCTCGCGCAGAACGACGGCATGGCCGGTGGCGTGATCGCAGCCCTCGAGGCACAGGGACTCGCCGGCAAGGTGCCGGTGTCGGGTCAGGACGCCGAGCAGGCCGCGCTGAACCGCGTTGCTCTCGGCACCCAGTCGCTGACGGTGTGGAAGGACGCTCGCGAGCTCGGCAAGGCTGCCGGTGAGGCCGCCGTCGCACTCTGCGGCAATGCGGACGCCTCGGCGATCGCCGGTGCAGCACCGTTCACCACGCCCGGTGGCAACGAGATCTCGTCGATCTTCCTGACACCGCTCCCGATCACCCAGGACAACCTGAACGCAGTGCTCGACGCCGGCTGGACCGACGCAGCGACGCTCTGCCAGGGAGTGACTGCAGGATCGGTGGCCGCCTGCCCGTGATCGGGCTTCGTCACCACTGAGACGCGACGTGCCCTTCGCCCTTCGGGGCGGAGGGCACGTTCTCGTTGTGAGACCATTTCAAGACTTCCACCGGAGCACCCCACGTGAGTGACACGACAACGCACGCCACAACCGCAGAGCCGCGGGGCAAGCGCGACCTGCGCGCGTTCCTCGCCTCGACAGAGATCGACACCCGCCTCGCCGGGATGATCGCTGCGCTCGCCGTGATCTGGCTCGCGTTCCACTTCCTCTCCGGAGGTGACTTCCTCACCTCCCGCAACCTCTGGAACCTCTCGGTCCAGAGCACCTCGATCGCGATCATGGCCACCGGAATGGTGCTCATCATCGTGTCGCGCAACATCGACCTCTCCGTCGGTTCGCTGCTCGGCTTCCTCGGTTACGTCATGGCGATGGTCCAGACCAGATGGATCCCCGAGACATTCGGCCTCGGCTTCGACAAGTGGTACACGTGGATCATCGCGCTCGCCGTGGGCATCGCGCTCGGTGCCGCACTCGGCGCCGTCCAGGGAGCCGTCGTGGCCTACGGCGGAGTGCCCGCCTTCATCGTCACCCTCGGTGGATTCCTCGTCTGGCGCGGGCTCATCTTCCGGATGGGTGAGCAGGGCCAGACCCTCGCTCCCCTCGACGGCAACTTCCAGTTGATCGGCGGCGGCCCGGATGGCTCGCTCGGCGAATGGCGCAGCTGGCTGTTCGGGGTGCTCGGGTGCGCCGGAGCCTGCGCGAGCATCTACTTCGCCCGCCGGCGCCGCAAGCAGTACGACCTCGGCGTGCGCCCCGTGTCGGTTGATGTCGGCATCGCGGTCCTGGCCTGCATCGTGATCATGGCCGCGATCGCATACGTGGCTGTCGGCTACGAATCCCCGATCACCAAGGATCCGACCGGCGTGGCCTACCCGGTGATGATCCTGATCGCGGTCACCCTCGGCATGATCTATCTCTCGCGGCGCCGCCGGTTCGGCCGTTATGTGTATGCCATCGGCGGCAACCCCGAGGCGGCCGAATTGGGCGGCATCGACACTCGCCGCACCCTGATGATGACCTTCGTGCTGATGGGCGTGTTGTGCGCGGTCAGCGGGGCAATCCAGACGGCGCGCTTGAACTCGGCCGTCACGAACCTCGGTGTGCAGAACGAGCTCGACGTGATCTCGGCCGCGGTCATCGGCGGGACATCGTTCGCCGGCGGGATCGGCACGATCACGGGAGCCGTGCTCGGTGCGGTCATCATGCAGTCGCTGCGCTCGGGTATGGCGCTGTTGCGCATCGACTCGCCCTCCCAGGACATCGTCGTGGGCATCGTGCTCGTGACTGCGGTCGCCGTTGATGCCGCCCTCCGGCTCGGCCGGCGGCGCACCGTCGGTGTGTCGCTCGTGACCGGACTCGTTCTCGCGGCCCTCATCATCCAGACCGGACGCCAGTAGGCGGGAGACAGACATGTCGCAGACCATCGAGACCACCACATCACGGGACACAGCGGGGCGCACCCCGCTCGTGGAGATGCGCGACATCCGCGTCTCCTTCGGCGGTCTCCACGCCGTCGACGGAGTGTCGCTGAGCCTGTACCCCGGCGAGGTCGTCGCGCTCGTCGGCGGCAACGGCGCCGGCAAGTCGACACTCATGCACACGCTCGCGGGCGCCCACCCCGCCGACTCGGGCGAGATCCTCGTGAACGGCCAGCCCGTGACGATCGCGAACCCGCGGGATGCACGCAGCGAGGGGATCGAGGTCATTTACCAACGTCTCGCCCTCGCCGACAACATCGACGCCGCCGGCAACATGTTCCTCGGCCGCGAACTGCGCACCCGCACCGGTGCCATCGACGACTCCGCGATGGCCTCGGCCACGCGCGATGTCATGAAGCGCCTCAACCCACGCTTCAAGAACCTGGGCACCCCGGTGCGGTCGCTCTCGGGTGGACAGCGCCAGTCCGTGGCGATCGCCCGTGCGGTCCACTTCAACGCCAAGATCCTGATCATGGACGAGCCGACGGCTGCGCTCGGTCCGGCCGAGACCGAGCAGGTCCGCAACCTGATCGAGCAGTTGAAATCCGAGGGGATCGGCATCTTCCTCATCAGCCACGACATCCACGACGTCTTCGACCTCGCGGATCGCATCAGCGTGATGATGCAGGGGAGGCTCGTCGGCACCGTCGACAAGACCAAGGTGACCAAGGACGAGATTCTCGCCATGATCATCATGGGCCAGAAGCCCGCCAGTCTCGGCTGACCCGGCAGACGGGAGTCAGCGCCCGGGAGTCCACTCCCGCGGAGCCGCAGCACCACGGTCGATCTCCCAGAACCGTCCCGCTCCGACCAAGTGCCATTCGCCCGGTCCCGAACCCGGGAAGGTGACCCGCACCTCGGCAGAGTCGGCCGAGCCGAGTCCCACGTGCATCCATCCGGCGTCGCCACTCGCGTGCCCGCCGCCGACGGTGATCTCGCGGGTGATCGTCGTGTCGGCAATGCGCACCTCGACCCATGCACCGACTGCCTGGGTGTTCGGACCCGGTTGACGCACCCGAAGTGCGGTCCAGTTCCCGACTGTCTGCGGAGTGGTCGCATCGCCCGTGCCCACGTTGCGGCGCAGTTCAATGGGCACACGACGGTTCACCACCACCATGTCGAGCATGCCGTCGAGATTCAGATCCACCAGCGCGGCGCCGCGCGAGCGCGACCCGTTCGCAATGCCCGCCTCCTCGCCGCGCTCGGTGAAGGTCCCGTCGGCACGCTGCAGCAGCAGGTTGTTCGGGTCCCATGCGGCATAGTCGACCTGGGCATCGACGTTGCCCTTGGTGACGAACAGATCGATGCGGCCGTCGTTGTTGACGTCGTCGAACTCGGGATGCCACGCAGTCGAGGGCAGGATGTCATCGCCGGAGTAGGGCCGTTGAGCGGTGACACCGCGCTCGAGCGCGATGTCGACATAGGTCGGCCCCTTCGCACCGGACTCGAGCCGCTGGAGCTTGTTGTCCGCTTGGCTCGTGAGGTACACCTCTGGCTTGCCATCGCCATCGAGGTCCTGGCTCGCGATACCCATCCCCCAGATGGTGAGGTCGCGCCAACCGTCGGTCTCGCCGTACTCGCGCGGCGTCTCCCCCGATCGGACCCGCCACATCTGCTCGCGGGCCTCGCGGTCGTAGTTGCGATCGTTGCTCACCCGCAGATCGACACCGCCATCGCGGTTCCACTCCGAGAACAGCATCGACAGTGTGCAGTGACCGGGCAACCGCACCGGGTCGACGTATCCGTCGGCATCGGGCCTCCACAGCGTGCCCGCATCACAGTCGTAGGTGCCGGGCACCAAGTAATTCCCGAAGGCGAGCGTGGGTCGTGCGGCGTCGCGTTCCCACGTCGCTGAGAACGCCGTGGTCCACTCGTTCCCCGGCTCGATCCCCCATGTCGCGGTGGCCTCGCCGAATGTGCAGTCGCCCTCTCCGCGCAGGAGCACGTTCCCGCCCCGGCGCAGCACGGCCAGATCGAGCACGCCATCACCGTCGATGTCGAGCGGATAAGCGCCGGTCACTGACTCGAGATCGGTCACCGGTGACGACTTCTTCGCGAATCGCAGCGTGCCGCCCACCTCGCTCTCGTTGACATAGAGCCCGGCCTCGTTCACACCCCCGGCAAAGTACAGTTCGGGTTTGCCATCGCCCGAGCAGTCGAATGTCGCGACCCCGCCACCCACGAAGAACTCGATCTCGCCGTCGTAAACATGGTTGACCCCCGACGTCGATGCCTCGTCGATGAACCGGGGCACCGTCAGCGACTCTCCTCCACGGGTCGACACCGCGACCACTCCCGCGCCGACGACCACGACAGCCACAGACAACAAGATGCGCTTCATTCGATGTTCCGTTCGCCCGGTGCCCGCCTCAGGCAGCGTCGGCAAGGGGTAACTCGGCCACGATCAGCCACCGCGCACCGGTCGCACGCCGCACCGCCCACATCGTCTCGAACGGAGCGGAGGTGCGCGAGACCACGGTGCCGCTCGCATCGCGGGTCTCGGTCGTCACCGTGCCCCGCGAGATCATCCCGAGGCTGAGTCCGTCTTGGCGCCCGAACGGCACCAGGAGCGTCACCCGCACATCGTCGATGTCGCAAACCTGGGTGATGATCTGCCCGGACTCGCGCGCCACACGCACCTGTTCGCGCATCGCATCGAGACGGTCGCCGTGTGCCACGGCCGTCAACAGATCGGCATCGCCCTCTCGGATCGCCTGCTGCTCGAGCGCGAGATTCTCGGCCAGGGTCAGCACGACGGTGCGCGCTCCCTCGACATCGAGTTCGTGGTTCCAGTTGATGACCTCGTCGTCGACCGAGATCGCGGGGAACGTCGCGGGGTCGATGCGCGTCGCGAGACGGCCGATCAGGTTCTCCGGCTCGCCCGCGAGGAGACCCTGTGCCGAACGGCCGCCCACTGACAAGCCTCCGACAACGAGTGCGACCGCGAGCACACCCACAGCGACCCGGGTGGTGCGCACCTGCGTGGTGCCGACGGTCGATTCCGGAGAGGGCCCGCTCAGGACCCGGCGCACCCAGAGTCGCGGATCGTCATCGGGCGATCCCGCCGTGGGCACGAAGCGCTCGAGGAACGGGCGCGCCATCGTCATCAGAGTGAGGCCGGCGAGGAGTGCGACCTTGGCCCCGAACTCGGTCTGTTGCGGTGCCATCAGCAACCCGCACACCACGCCAACGGATGCACCGAAGAGCAGGCGTCCGACACGGCCACCGGGCACCGTGCGCGGATCGGTGATCATGAAGTAGGTGAAGATGAGGATCTCGGGTGAGGTCGCAATCGTGAGCCACAGATCCGTCCCGCACACCGGAGCGAACGCCCACCGCGCGGTGAAGCACTGACCCGATGCCGCGTTCACCGCGGTGACCGCCGACAGCACGAGCCAGAACGAGATCACGGTCGAGAGCAACCGCAGCCTGCGCGCCACCAACGACCCACCCACGAGGATCACCGCGTAGGCGATCACCATCGACGGATTCGTGATCGGGGCCCACCAGAAGTCGAGTGGTTCGACCTGGGTGCTGCCAAGAACAATGAAGGCGATCACGAGGCCGACATTCGACGGATTGAACACATGCGATCCGCCGCGACGCACGATGAACTTCGTCAGCAGCGAGAACGCGGCAATCCCGGAGAACAACCACCACTTGTGGAATGTCCAGTGGTCACCAACAGGCGTGGAGGGAACCCTCAGGATCAATGCGATGCCGCTGCCGGTCAGCATCGCGCTCGCGGGCCACACGAAAGCGCGCGTCTCGCGGAATGTGATCGCCACCTGCAAGACCGCGCATGTGAGGATCGCGGCCAGGATTTGGGGAACGCTGACATGGAACCCGAGCCCCACTTGACCGAGTGTGTGGAGGGTGATGACCACCGCCGCCACGTGCAGGCGCGAATCGCGCAACTTCGGTAGAACCACCGGATACCTGGTGCGCCCGATCCTCACCGACCGACCCGCAGCCGGTGCCGGTGCCAGCACGGTGACCACGGGCGCGAGGATCTCGGTCATTGAGCCACGAATCTAGTTGCTGGCCCACCCCGGTGACCGTGGCCGAACCGGCCGGAACTGAACCGATCCGGACCGCCCTACACTCTCGGCGTCACGCGGATGTAGTTCAGTGGCAGAACATCAGCTTCCCAAGCTGAGAATGCGGGTTCGATTCCCGTCATCCGCTCCAGTTGCTTTATCGATGTGGTTTCGCGTTATTGAACGAAGCGAGCCACAACAGATCCGCCAACGGCAAGAATCAACACGTACGCAACCGTGATTGGACCGAGATCACTGTCGACGCCGCCAGCGATGGCAATGCCGGCGAGAACGATTGAAAATTCGCCACGCGGGATGAGTGTGACCCCAGCTCGTCGGGCGGCGCGCGGCGTGGAACCCGCGTGTCGCGCCCCCCAATAGCCAGACCCAAATTTCGTCGCCGCGCCGACTGCTGCCAACGCAATGGCGATTGGCAGAACATCCACCAACGACGCTGGGGCAACGGTAAGTCCGAACGACACAAAGAACAGCGCGGCAAACGAGTCACGCAGGGGCTCGAGCAAAGTACGAGCACGTTCGGCAACTTGACCTGACAACACAATTCCTACAAGGAACGCACCAATTGCGTATGAGACATGAAAATACTCCGCAATTCCCGCAACAAGAAGCGCAATTCCAAGGAGCGAGACGAGAAGTATCTCTCCTGATTCAGCATCGATAAATCGCGATGCACGGTGACCAACGCGTGCAGGCAAAGCAATGACGCCGCTCACGATGACGAGTGCAACCAGGCCTGAAACGACGCCGGCAACTGCAGACTCACCTGCCAACAAAACGGCGACTACCGGCAAATAAACCGCCATCACAAGATCTTCAATGACGAGCGTGGAAAGAATCCCCGAAGTCTCTCTGTTACCGAGCCGTTCGAGGTCGACAAGCAACTTCGCGATGACTCCCGACGAAGATATGTACGTAATACCTGCAAGCATCGTCGCACCGAGTGGACCCCAACCAAGAAGAAGGCCGGCAATGAAACCCGGCGTGGCGTTAGCTACTAGGTCAACAGCATGCGACGCACGGTTGGCCACAAGACTCTGACGCAAATCCTGTGGGGTGTATTCGAGCCCGAGCATAAAGAGAAGAAAGATGACACCGAGCGACGCTCCGATGTCGATAAAGGCACGCGCTTCCTCAACCGGAATGAAACCTCCGTCTCCGAAGAAAAGACCAGCGACGAGATAAAAGGGGACGGCAGGTAGGCCAAACCTGTAAGCGAGGCGACCAAGAGTCGCTAGAACAATCATCATCGCCCCTAGTTCGAGGAGCGCGATGTCAATTTCCATCAACCAAGGATGATCTTGTGGGCTGTAGCGACACCCTCAACGCTGCCAATGACAAGAGCAATGTCGCCTGCTTGCAGAGTGAACTCTGGCCCGGGTCCTGGAAACGAATCACTACCGCGTAGTACGGCTACGACAGATGCA
>Ga0172376_10004746_pt1 | contig 15407 bp, 13 predicted proteins | sample Lak35m_FD_121114 | JGI IMG/M metagenome (GOLD analysis project Ga0172376, IMG submission 121114) | Freshwater microbial communities from Kabuno Bay, South-Kivu, Congo - kab_092012_35m | ecosystem: Environmental > Aquatic > Freshwater > Lake | place: Democratic Republic of the Congo: South-Kivu...
GAAGAAGAGGGTGTCTGTGTTCAAGATCAAGTTTTTTCAGAGTCATTATCCTCGCAGCTATAGTGGTGGCATCGCGCACATTGTCTCTTTTAATGTGCTGAGCATTCAGTCGTTTTTTTGATGCTCTGCTCTCTTTTCTCTTGTAGAACCACGAATTTAATAAAAAAATGTGTGGACTCATTATGGTCACAGTTAGTCGCATATCATTTTTTTAAAGATTTGGATTCAACCAAAAAAAATCAAAAGAGATAGGGTATTTAGAAAACCACTTGCAATTTACTCAATTCAAACAAAGAGTTCCTCAAGAGCCACCAATCGAGGCCTGCGCTGCGTGCACAGGAGCCTCTGGCAATGCCTTGAAAAAAACCAGGAATTCAGGATAAACATAGTTTTCGTAGTACGACACCACCAAGCCCCCCTCGTCGAGGCACGAACACTTGGTATTCGACGTCGAGTGAAATCCCTTGATGGGCACATTCTTTTCGTGCTCCTTGACGTTTGCATAGTGCACCCTGCCCACCAAGACGCGGCACAGCATCGCAACTTGAGTTTCTTCGCCGTGGCACTCGACGGGGCCCACAAAGCTCAGCTTCGACTTGGCTGCATTCATGTGAAAGCTGTCAATCACATTCTTCTTTGCAAAGACGGCGGCCAGCGACGCGTCCCTCGCAAAATAAAATCCCTTGCCATAGATATTCCTCTTAATCATGCCCTTGTCAAATCCATTCACCAGAATGGGATCCACATTGGAAATGCTCGTTCCGTGCCACAAAAAGCGCTCAAACTTATTCTTTTCAAAACACGAGGTTCCGTATTCCTCCATCATAGCGTGCGCCTCCAGCGAATACTTCATAAAAGACTTGATGCTCTGGACATGCTCGATGCTCAAAACCTTTACGGAAGCAGCAGCGGCAGACGAGGACATGCCCTTGAAAAAATACTGCAAAACACTCTGGTAGCGCTCGTCTTCGGTTTTCAAAATCTCCACCGTGGGCTTCGACATGCTGTGAAAAACCCCAGTTTTGAGCAAATCTACATTCCAATGCTCTGGTATGTCCAATTCATAGCGCAGTACTGTCGCCTTCCTCTTCTTGCTGCTGCGCAACAGGTAGTGGTCTACCATGACAACGATGGGCTGGCTGTCTCTCTAAGAACAATCTCGTCTATTTATCATGGAGAAGAAAAAAAAAATGAACCCCGGCCCCGACGGCACCACCAGTCTCAAGACCAAGTACGGGGTCCTAGGCGGCCTCCTCTTTCTATGCGTGCTTCTTTTTTTTCAGTTTTTCATGGAAAATTGGATGACTCAGCCCAGCCGCACGAGTCCCAGGCCGCACGCCCACGCCTTCAACATCACCAGGGCCTTTGTCATCTCCATGAACGAGCCCGAATCCCGCCCCTTGCTCAGAGACCTCAAAACCTTCATGAACATCGACAGCGCTAGCATTTTTCCCGCCATCAACGGCTCCCACGCCCTCCAGCAAGGGACCCACGAGCTGTCCCTGTACACCAAGTACACGATGCTGGTGGGCCGCCACGACCACATGCAGCTCTCGAATCCCTCGATGCTGGGCTGCCTCTTGAGCCACATTGAAATATGGAAAATGTTGACCCCGGGAGAGACCGTCGCAGTATTCGAGGAGGACGCCTACGTCGACGACCTCAGCTCCGAGCGCTTCTTCACACTGTCCAACGACATGGCGCGCTATCCTTGGGACATCCTCATGCTCATCAACGGCCAATTCATCGCCACTGGCCAGTGGAAGCCCATGGGCAGCGCAGCCATCACCTGCGGCCAAAACACCACTTCGGTGCAACGCCGCTTCGAGAGCAGCAGCCCCCCTAAACTCAGCATATGCACCTGGTTCGGGACGCGCGGCTACCTCATCACGTACAAGGGCTCGCGCCACCTACTCAAGCACGCCTATCCCATCCAGGTCCAGATTGACGCCCTCATTGGCCTCGTGGCGGCATTCGAGCCGCAATTTCAAATGTTTTGGTCCAAGGAAAATATAGTCCACCAGAAAATGTTTTACGTGTCTAAAATATGGGACGCCTGCCTAAAGTGCTACTTGCCCACCGACTTTTGGTTCTACTGCATCTTGACGGTGTGCATGCTGCTATTTTTTGGACATGTATTCTTCAAGTGCAAGTCCTTCTTCTTTTCATGAATAAGAGGACACGCTGTCCATGGTCGCGTCTTCGTCGTACTCGTAGTTTTCGCACAGATGCTTTTGAATCTCAGCATAGTGGAGATAGAAAAACGTAGAGCCCTGTCGCGTCTTCTTGTCGATGCCGGGGATCCCCTTCAGTCGCATGGAAAACGTGCTCTGCGTCATGGAAGACTGGAATTTCCCACACTCTTGAAATTTCGTGAAGTCTCGAAAGAGCAACAGAATGCTGCACTCTGCGATTCCGTCGTTCAGGTACCGCTTCGTGTTGATGAGCGCAGACAGAAAGCGCTGCACGACGGGAATGGACCCTTTCCTCGACTGCAGGTAGTACTCCGTGAGGGGCCTGCTGCTCTGGAAGTTGAAGGCGTACTTGGTCAGGTCCCGCTGCATCAGGTACTTGTAGAACGCCTTGGCCACGCGCGAGTCCTTGAGGTGGGCTGCCAGGTTCAAATAGTACTCGTCATTTCGGAGGTAAAAATCAGAGGCCTTGAACAAGACGTAGCGCCGGTCGCTCGTCTCCACCAAGACGGGCCGCTCGTGATTGGTCGTGATCACAATGTTGATAAAATTGGCAGTGGTGAGAGGCTGCAGCCCCTTAATCTCATAGTTGATGGTATTGGACGTGATCAAATTCTTCATCTGGTCTGCGTACTTGCCCATGCCCTCGCCCTCGTCAATCTGCAAGAAAATCTTGTCCACGTGCTTGTTTGCAAACCTCGAAAACAAGTCTTGCGCAGGGTTTTGAATCTGGGCACTAATCCCGGGTCCCAGCACCTGCTCCCTAAAGAAATCGAAAATGATGCCCTTGCCCACCCCCTGCTTCCCGCTAATGACCACGGGGACCTGCGTCTTCTTGTCGGGCCGCTGCACGATGCTCGCCATCCAGTCGATGAGCCACTCGCAGTGCGCTTCGCTGTGGTCTACGAGGACTTTGAGGACGTGGTTGCGGATGGGCCCCACCAGCTCCTCAATCGTAGCAGCGTCATCTACTCCGTCCACCGCTGCGACCTCGGCCTTGAGTCCAGGCCACACATTCAAGTCGTGGGGACCCGTGAAGCTCCTGTCCGGCGACGGGTCAAATCGCAGGTGCTCGTAGCTGCGGAGCCCGGGATCGTCTGTCCACGCCGAAAAAAACCGGGCCACGGTGGGAGCCTCCTCGGGAGTCGCCTTCTTGTAGTAAAACGTGTTTTTGATCTTCTTCGCCATGTTGTCGTACGTGTAGTGGTGGTATTCGCTGCCGGAAGTGAAGCTCAGAAACATGACGTGGGGCCGATTGATCTTGCAGATGCTCTTCTCCATCTCAGCCTTGACGGCCTTGTAGGTCTTGTGCTCTCCATACGTCTTCAACTCATAGAGCGACCATCCAAATCCAGCGATTTTTTCGTCTATTAGATTTCTAGGCCTGGTCAGACAGTCTCCTCCATTCGCGCTTGCTGTCATATCTTCTTCCTCTGCAAATGCTTGCTCGTCATCTTCATACCCAGCATCTTGGTTGTCGTCGTATCCAAGATCTTGGTGATTGGGGTTGTCGTCATATCCAGCATCTTGGTGGCGGTCGTCGACGCCCCTGGCATTTGCATCGCTGCCTGCTGCGCTAGCGTGAGCCGCAGCCTTGGTGAGCCTCAGCGACTTGCATGGCATGTCCATCAGACACCTCTTTTTCGAAGAAGCCAAAACAGCCTGCTCGGACCTGAGCTGGGCGCGCACCGGCCCTCGATCGCCCTGCAAGATAGCAGGAAACACCTTTCTCTGCTCGTACCTCTTCGTCTCTTCGTTCAAGAAAATCTCGCCAATGATTCCGCTGCACATGCACTCGCTGCTCTTGCAGTTATAATTCACAATGTAGTGACTCGACAAGTCACCCTCGTTCACGTTGAAAGGCGCGTCGAGCCAGATGATGGGAGTATTGCTCCTGTGCACTTCTCGACTGAAGACGCAGGGTCGAAACTCCGTGTTGACGCACTGAAATCTCAAGTTGATCTTGGCCCTCACGAGCTTGTCGACGCGAGTGTTTGTATTTTTCCACGAATTCAAGAGAATCTGAATCTGCTGCTTGATGCAGGCAATCTCTTGGGGATACCTCTGCAGCATCAAGCTCACCGACTCCAAGTCGCTGCTGCTGGCAGCCTCTTCTTCTTCGTCTTGGGCGTCGTAGCGCGACTTCTTCCTCTTGCGCGTCTTCTTTGTCGCGACTTCAGACTGCTGCCCCACCACCAAATCATAGTGGCCTTCCTTAAAATGGGTCAAAAAGGTATCCATGGGATCTCGAGTTTCGTTCCAAGGACTGTCCCAAAAATGGAGCGGCGTGGACCCCCCCCTCTTGGAGCACGAGAGGCACCTGAAAATTTGATTGTCTTTCCAGACGCACAAATCGGGAGCCCCCGTGTCCTCCTCTCGGGGTCCATAGTCGAGCGCGTGCTCTTCCTGCAAGACTTCATAGAGGCTCGGAATCTGACTTCGCAGGCGCACAAACGCGTCGCTCTGATTGTGCTCAAAGGCGAGGTTGAAGACGACGACGTGCGCTGAAAATTTCATGGTCTCTTCATCTACTCTTCGGGTCCCGTCCAACACGCAGCACTTGGCATCCAATCCAAACAATTCCTTGATTTTGGCCTTGAGCCGCAGTATCCACTGGCCCAAAAGTTCCCGGGCGTCGCGCAATGCCTGCTCGCTATTCTCCACGCAATACTCAATGTCCCAGTACGCCTTGCACTGCATTCTCTTGGGGATAATCTCGTATGCATACCTCTCATGTTCTCCAAGAGTCTCCAGGCAAGTCCAAAAAGACGCGTGGTTTTCAAACACGCCATAAATCTTCTTGCACGTCTTGGAGGGGCCATTGGCTTTCGGCGTCTTGTCCCATGCTATGGTAAGCCTCTCCGCAATTTCACTCGCAAACGCAAGTGCAGGCAACAGAGTATAAAACCAGCGCAACGCCCCTCCAGGACACCCACACTTTTCAACGGTCTGGGCGTCAACAACGCTGTCTTGTTGCTGCATTATATGGGATTTTATTGGAATACATATTTTTTTCAATCATTCATATAGTAAACCCCGCCCATATTGAAAATGTCATATCCCATGCACGCACCCACAAAAACAAACATTTTATTTTTTTTAACAAATGGCAAATGTTTCTTCTTGGTACTTGACAATCTTCTTCTGCATGAGCTTCTCAAACTCTACCGCAAAACTCTTGGCGTCAAAAGACTCGCCAGACATGGCCAATTCATCCACGCACTCCTCGTGAAATTTCTTCGTCATGGAGCGGCTGGGCAGAATCTTGTCGCCCGAATTGTTGTAGAGCTTCCAAATGTGATTGAGCTTCCGATTCCACTTGGCGCCCCTTTTCTGGAGACAAGAGCCAATATCCATCTTTTCCGCCTTCGACGACTCCTTATTCATGAATTGCTCGTCAATGTGCAACAAAAACATATTCTGGGCTTCCTGCGACATCAAGACAAAATTGATGCTCGTCATATTGTTTTCAGTCATGCTCTGGAATCCCCTTCCCTTTCGCAGCTTGGTTTGAATGCGAAGTCGCTGCGCAAAGCCCCAAATCACCTTGCCCGCACCCATCTTCTCGGCAAACGACTCCCACACCTTGCCAAAATCAATATACTTCTCCAAGTCCCTCTTCCAAAACACGATAGACCTCTGCTTGGCATAATTCATGTGGGCCACCTCGTCCACGTCGTCGTGCGTAAATTTTTTCAAATACCAGCTGTTCTTTTCGAGGCGCACCATAAACACCTTGCCTGCGAGCTTTTCCAATAGGTAGGTATTGGGCGACACTTCCACGTCGAGGCGCAACCCCATCTTGTACAGCTTCTTGCTCGAAATGAAGCAGCGCGGCGCACATATCTTGCAAATCCTCATTCCCAGCATCCAAACGCTCGTGAGCATGTCGCGAGGATACTTCTTGCTCCTCATATTGGTGTGGCACACCGAGCAAAATGGGGAAAATCCCAAAATCAGACTTTTCTTCACAAGCTTCACGAATCTGCGCTCCTCGCCTTCCGAATAATGCATTTTCGTACTCCCAATCTGTTCACGCCAAAGAGAACTCGAGCATTCGCGATTCAAGTATGCGCGCGATCCAAAGTCGTAGAAAAAGTCAGTGACTGGATTGGAAGATTTCAGGCAAAACCTCGAATACAGCTTCCTGGCTTGCTCCAAATCTCTCCAGTACAAACTGATGCTCTGGGCAAACATCTTGTTCACAAGTGCCAGTTTTACTAAGGTTTCGACAAAATCATTCAAATTGTCGAATTCAAACTGGAGGATCAGAAACAAGATGTCGCGCCACGGCATGTCAGTGGCTCTCCTCCCACCACACAGAGACTAAATAGTCTTTTGCTGTGTGTACGTTTTTTTGTGAGCTGTGTTTTTTTTTCGGGGGACAGCCCATAAAAGGCGAGAGGGAGGGCCACACAACAAGATGCCCATGCTCAAGGTCCTGGCATCCGCTGCAGACATCCTTCAGCCCACCCCGCAAGAAGCAGGAGTCTCTGTGTACAAAGACAAGCTCAAGGAGACTTTTCAAAAGATCCGTGAACACATTTCCAAGCTGGACCAGCAGCGCGCCGACTTGAAGCCCATTGACAAGGAGGACTTTACCAAGGCCCTCTCATTTTCGAAAACTGCATTGCAATCTGAAGAATGGAAAACCACTGCTGCTCACTTTGAAGCCCTCACCAACAGCATGGCCTTTTTTCTTAAACAGTACGACTCTGCAACCTTTTCGAAGATCTTGCACAAGTCGATTGCTTGTTCTGAGGACAAGATGATTTGGCTCGACTTTGCATTCAATGTCGCAGAGAGTCTGGACGCATCCGCGCCTGTTCCCCCCGAGCCCAAGGAAACGGAGCTCATGGACTACCAATTGTTTTTGGACTTGAACAGGAAGGGAGAGGACTTCAAGGCCATTCCAGAGAAGCGGTACCAGATTCCAGAGGACACTCTGCCCACTTTTCGCCAATTCAAGCGCGATGTTGGAAAAGAGGAGGATGTGCCTGAGGATGAAAAAGAAAAGGCGAAGCATTTCAAGGCCAAGTATCAGGAATTCAAGTCGAGCATCATTGCCAAGGCTTCGAAACGCGGCTACATTTCGGAATGGAAGCTCTTTTCCAAGCTCAATAAGGCTTACCTCAAGAAGTCCAGCATGCAACCGGGGAAGCTCTGGAAAATGTACAAGGCCACGTGGAGGAACCTCATGGGGTGGAATCAAGAAAATAAGAAGAAGCCCCAAAAGGCGCTCAAAACAAAGAGCGAGGCCAAGAAGCTCAAAACCGACATCAGCGATGGTTCGCCTGAGGAGGACAGCTGCATGCATGGCGATGTTTCGTCTGACTCAAGCGAGGCAGAGGAAGAACCCACAAATGGCGGATCGCCCCAGGAGAGCGAGGAAGATGATGGCGCGGCTGCAGCCGACACCAAGATGTCTGAAGAAGAAGAAGAATCGTCTGAACACAGCGACGACTGCGACGACGACTAGACTTCATGGGAGTTGCGCTGGATGGTGTAGGCTATTAGGTGGCCCTGCTGGATCCTATGCTGCCAGTACAAGAGGTAGACGAAGGCCACGGATAACAAGCCGAACATGATGCCCAGGAAGGATTTCCAAAACCACTCTGGCCACTCTATTTCGTAGTCTTCGATGGGCTTGTTGTCTATTAAATAAAAGGATGTGTGGTTGAATGACGCGATGTTGAGTGGCGCGATGGAAAAATTGGCGCTCGACTCTCTGAATGACTGACTAAAATTCATGATATTCATTTCTAGATCACGCATATATAACTTGAATGGCGCTCGACTCTCTGAATGACTGACTAAAATTCATGATATTCATTTCTAGATCACGCGCATATATAACTTGAATGGCTCGACTACTCTTCCTCCACTGTGAAGCACACGGGCGGGAGCGACGAGAAAGCTAGGGGGGCTCGAGGATTCCAGTGGCTGCCCCACACTCCGAGGTCCATGATGGTGGTGTGGAGAAAGAGGGGCAGCAGCAAGTAGCTCTGGTACTGATCCCAGCCCCACGTGTGGATGCTCAGCGCAAGCAGGCCAAAGGACGCGAGGCACGTGAGTACGAGACCCACGATGGTCAACATGTAGTATTTTAGACCGTGCACTGCGCACAGCGGCCAAAACAAAAGCGACACGAAAAACACGATGTAGACGAGCACGAACCAAATGGTGAAGGCAGAACTATCTTGCTCGTAGACTATGAAGAAGGTCAGGTGGGCCATGACTCCTATCCAGGACGTGATTTCGCCCACTACGAAAAAAAACCAAACGAGGATGCGGGGCCTGCTCTTGTCGTTGTCTTCGTAAAACCCAGCCCACAGGCTGTCTATGTCTAGGGTTTCGGGCTTTGCTTTGGTGATTTGAAAAACGCAGTACATGTAGCTCATCAACACAAGGAGCCCCATCACCATAAAAACACTGAACAAGAGCACGATTTCGGAATTCATATTTTCACACTGCCAAAACAATAGCAGCATATATATATATTGCAAAATTCACACGCCTCACACAAACAATGCGTCAATACGCCAACACCAATGCCGCAAACGCCCAGCCACCAGATGGTAAGGCCGGCTGGCTCTCGTTCGACATCAATGTGGTCAACAACGCCGCCGCTGTTTTTCACTTGATCCAGTGCATCATCTGCATTGCCATTGTCGCATGGCTGGATTCCAAGTCCCCCCACTCCAAGTACCTCTCCATCAAGACCACTGCAGTCTACACCAACGCCACCACGGGCCAAAATTATTCAGTGGACACGTGGACCAATTCGTCCATGGATTTCCTCAACAAGAAGAGCGGCGTCTTTCCCCTCCACCGCACCGTCAACGTGTGGCACAAGATCGACGACGCAGTGGACGCGGGCGTCTTTGCCATGGCCAAGATTCGCGCCATGTCGAGCGACTTCTACATTGAGACCCGCGATTTGTCCAGCGGCGAGATCGACGTTCGCTACATCATCGTGGCCTTCTTTGCCCTGAGCGGCGTCTTCCAAGTCGTCGAGGGCTACTTTTTCGACTTTTACTATACCCCGCGGCTCCGCTTCATCGAGTACTCGGTGTCTGCGTCCATCATGATCATCGCCATCGCAGTCGAGAGCGGCATCCGCGACCTCTACACCATCGAGATGATGTTCATTCTCATCTGGGCCACACAGATTTTCGGCCTCTTTGCCGACGCCCTCAGCGTCTTGTCGGAGCGTTTTGATATAGTCTACCAGATAGAGCCCATCTACCAGGTGCTGGGACCCTGGTCCTGGATGCTGCCCCACTTTGCAGGCTGGGCCACCTGTGTCGGGGCCTATGCGCCCATCTTGGACAACTTCTTCGAGAGCAACAAGGCTTCTGACACCAAGGCCCCGGGCTTCGTCAACGTCATCGTGTTTTTGCAGTTTGGACTCTTCTCGTGCTTTGGCTTCGTCCAGCTCTATTCCTTGGTCAAGCGCACGTATATTATTCTGGGCCAGGACCAGCAGCAGTACCCCGAATCCCGCTCCCTCATCATGGGCTCGGCGACCGCCCGAAACATGGTAGATGCCAAGCTCGTGGACCTCGCCGAAAACGTGGAGAGGATGTACATTCTCCTGTCCTTCACTGCAAAGACTCTCTTGGCGTGGCTCGTGCTCAGTCCCATCATCACGGATGCGGCCTAGCCCAGCATCATGTCGTCGTTGTCCACGAAAAAGTGGGTCAGCTCTTGCTTCAGGAGCCCCATGTGCTTCGACACCGCGCTGAAGGACTTGAGCCTGTTTTGCTTCACGTGCACGCAGCTCAGCTCGAAGGACGCGACCCCGTCGTTTTCAGAAGCCATCACGTTCAACACGGCCAGCTGGGTGCTTCGCCACGCGTGCTTCACGAGGACGCTCACGCGCTTGTTGAAGGGCAGAAGCAGGATCTGTTGCTCCTCGCAGAAGCTTTGAAGCCAGGGGGGAGGGGGGAGGCTGTTGTTGGCCATTTGGAGGAGATTAGCAAAAAATAAATAAGCTATGTTTATATATTTTGAGTGGAGGGACGCTTGGTGTATAGGAGTTGTGTGGTTTTAAACTCTTTGGTATACTGGTTGTGCAATATTTATTGGCGGTGGTGGTAGTGGCGGTGGATACATTTGGGGTTGTTGTACATAAACCCCCCCCCTTGGTTGTGCCTGCAGTTGTTGAGCAACTCCAGATTCAAATGGTCTTCCTCCCATGATTCTCAGAGCCTTTAAAACATGAGCCCCTTCTACAAAAGCTCCAGGTCTACCTAATGTTGACTCTAATATATCTTCGCCTAGTAGTTGTCGTTGTTGATTGGTTTGCATTTTTATTTGTCTTAATTCATTTTTTAATTGTGTATTCTCTTCTGCAAGTTCTGCTATATCAGGTTTTGGTGGTGTCTGCTGCATTCCATCTGGATCACCTAGCACCTCATTCGCATCAACCCTTGGTTTAGATCTATTACTCCCCATACCTCTCTACTCAATCAGAAAAAACCACAGTCTTATATATATATGCATTTCAATGTCAAAAGTCATAACTTTCCCCCTCGCATGCAGAAGCCTCTGCACCTCGTCGACCTGTCTACAGTCAACTTTGATCTACCCACCGCCAAATTCAAGCCGCCCCCCAAGTCCCAGCCCGAGGAAAAGCCAGTGGAAATCCAACTTCGCTGGAACGCCCTCGTGGACAGCTTTCTCGTGGAGCTCCTGGCCTCAATCTTTGTGACGCTCAGCGTGATTTTCAGCTGGGACTGGCACGGCGACAACTTTGCGCTGCAGTTCATTCCCGGGATCGCGCTTGGCCTTATCATGGTCTGCATCAAGGACGAGGACTACTTTTTCCCCGACGCGTCACCCTTTGTCACGATTCTCGTGTGGACGATGGGCGGCTACTTTTCGTGGCTCCAGAGCGTGGTCCGCCTTTCTGCGCACGCGGTTGGCTTCGGCATCGGCCTCTGGATCTGCACGTCGTCTCCCATACCCGTCATGACCTACCACCGGCGCTATTCTGTGGAGGTTTACTTTGGCATGGAGGCCCTCACCACTGCCATCGAGCACATTGCCGTCGTCTACGTGATCATGCCCCTCCTCCCCACCACCGACAGCCAAGGCACGCGCTTCTTATTTCCGCGCGTCAAGCCCAAGTCCCACCCCGACACCCAGGCCCCCTCCAACACTGCGGTGATGCACGCAGCCTTCATTTTCTCGACGATCCACTGGGTATTCTGGCGGATGCTCAGCTGCGAGATGAACCCCTCGGTGCTGATCACGCTTTCGTATCTGCGGGTGTTCCAGGAGCAGAAGTGCATCAATCTCAGCCCGCACTACGACCTGCCTTCTGATTATTATATCTACGGCTGCGCGCGACAGCCTCATCCCAAAGAGGAGTGGTCGGACCACTGGAAGTATGGCATTGTTGGGGTGTGGGGCCAGGTTGTGGGGCTGATTGTGAGCCTCTTCTACGCCTTTATGTTCATTCCGCGCACGTACAAGCTGAAGCGAATCAATAATAGTGGTGGTGGTGCAGCACAGTCTCAAAATATGGGTATTTAACATTGGTGTGTGTGTGGGAGAAAAGCATGATTATGGAGAACGAGCAGGAGGAGGAGGAAACCTTTCGCTGAGTTTGGCGATTTCGCGCTCGACTTCAGCGAGATTTTTTGCAGCGTCAGTGGACTGGTGGGTTATGCTTTGCTTCTGCACGTAGGCGAGGAGCAGCTTCAGGATTTCCGCGAGCTTGGGGAATTTGGACTCGAGTCCGTGCAGCACGCCGCCGGAGACCGCGTTGGCGACCTGGGAGATGTACAGGCCGTTGAAATTCAAGGTGCCTATGGTTTTGAGGACGTCTGCTACTTTTTGGACTAGAACCTGCAGGATTTTCGAGAAGATTTCTTCGTCGTTTTGCATGTTTGTTTTGTTTTAGGAAAATGTATAAATACTGTTTAAAAGTTGTAGTGTTGTGTTGAGGCTTGATATGGATCAAGTACATCATACAATGGTAAATGTTAGGTTAAGTCCAAATCAAACTCATTCACACATCCATAGTCCTCCTCCTCCAAAGTCAACATCACACACCCCTAAAAGAAACTTTCCGTCTATGATACATCACCCAGCACATCACCCAGCACATCATACAGAACATCACCCAGCACATCATACAGAACATCATACAGAACATCACCCAGCACATCAGGCTATTCATGACAAACCATCACTACCACAAAACCTTCAAATGCCTGTTCCAGCACACGGCCATGCAGAATCACACATTCACGTGCAATCTCAATCTTCACATCATGGCCCTGGATCAAGTGCCCAGGCAGGCTCTCATAGTCATGTCCATACTGATCAGCACGCCCCAATACGTGATGAAGCCCGCCGCTCACCACAACATTCCGGTGTGGACCACGAACAACCAACAACGTATACTGCACCTCAACGTCTTAGTAGCCCAGATCATGCTCATGCACCACCTATAGAAGTGCCATCAGTTCCATCTCAGCAGCACCCCGTCTTGGCGTCTCATTTAAGCTCAGGTCATGAATCTTCGGGCCACGAACAAGGGCATTTGCCAGGTTCTTTGGTCCCTGTTTCTCAAGGGCATGATCCATCACGCCACGCTGCAGCAGGACAAGCATCTGAAAGCCCAGCTAATGATAGAAAAACAATGAATATACAAGTGAACAATCATAATCACTTTTATGGTAATAATCAACAGCAACCCCAAGGAGGAGAAGGGGAGCATCCCCGTGGTGAGGAACATAGCCATGAACATGCACAAGGCCCTGGTGGTGAGGCAAGTGGCAATCAACCAAAACCAACCGCATGGGAGAGAATACAACGAGTTGGAGAACATACTCAACAATTTGTTGATAGTGTTCACGCTGGCAGTGCCACTTTCACAAAAGGCGTTCTGGCTACCTCAGGGGTAGGTCTAACTGGTGTAAATGCAGCAGGCCATGCATTGGCTAACTCTACCTCAGGTGGTTCCAGTCTCATGGCTAGCATGAACGCAAACATGCCCTCGCTTGGAGGAGGGGGCATGGCTTCTACGGGGGGAGGCGGAGGCATGCCTTTTGAAGGAATGGGAGGACCGTGGTTTTCAAGCGGCGGCGGCTCTTCGGGTGCTCCTTCCACTACTTATAACAATAGTGCCTTGGGAAATGGCGAAAATGGAAATTGGGACTCACAATTTGGCCCCTCTCAATACTCAGACCCATCATATTATTCTGCAGGCACAAATCCACAATCAAATGATTCCTTCTATGACGAAGACCCTTCTCAGCATCGAATGGCGGGAGAACAATATATATACAACCCATCCTTGGAGTCTCCACCTCAACCATATCCACCAATGATGCCACAAACATCTCCACAAATGATGTCACAGCCATATCCACAAGTACAACCATATAACCCAAATGCATTTCAATATGCACAATCACAACTACCATATGGCTTCGATGCACAACAACTACAGTGGAGCAATCCATATCCACAACCACCATTTTATCCATAACCATGACTTGACCAAATAAAAGGCCACAAAAAAGCAAATGGTTCGCTAGACCACTTTCATTCGTTCCTATAAATAAGCAGCCTAATCCAGAACCCAAAAATACGATATGGAGCAAACGTCTCTCATTTCGAAATCAGGAAAGCAACCGCGCCTCAACCAGCTCTTCTACCACAATCCCCCCTCCTTCTTGTCGTACTTAGCTCTCCTGGTGAGCAGCGTCTTGGTGGGCGTGCTGTGCGAACTCAATCGATTCCCCTGGAACCAGAACATCTTGCTTCAGAACATCACCTCTGCTTCCTTCTGCGTCTTTTCCGCGGCTCTCTACGTCGTCTACATGCTCATCACCACGCTCCTGAAGCTCGTTCTGACCTACGCAGGCAGCTTCTACCACCAAGTGGCCGAGTACGAGGAGGAGCCCGAGACCTCCAATGACGAGTCGCCTCGCGAGGACCACCCCAACGAGCGGGCTCCCAAGCTCAAGCCTTGGACCTTCAAGTCGGACGCGTGGTCCTCTCGCTACCAACTTCCGCGCTCCATCATCATCTCCAGCATGTACTTGGGCGGCTCCGGGGCCTACCTCGCCATTCTCCCGCTCTGCATGTGGGACTTCACCATGTCTGCGTCCTTCATTCTGTCGCTGCTGGTCATTTCGTGCGTGGACGCCAAGCACTCGTGCAAGGACTTCAAGCCCAACGTCGACACGGCGTCTGCTCTTCGGAACCTCAAGTGCATGCGAGCCTTCTATCACGTCATGGCCTTTGTCTCTCTGATTTTGGTGATTTGGATCGACACCAAAGAAGAAATCATTTACTACATGATTCCCATGCTCACGACTCCCAGCCTCGATCTCCACTTTCTAGTGCCCAACCAGACTGACGTCTCCAAGCCGCCCGCCTTGGTCCTCGAGGGCCAGACCGGCCTCGCCTTCAAGTGGCCTCTCATCATCTTGAGCGCGAGCAGCCCCATCTTCCTGAGAGCTGGCGGGGGCGGCATTGGCCGATTCTTTTACTCGCTGCCGCCCTCTCAGACTCTCGAGACGGGGCTCCCGGTCAGCACGATCCTCGCCATTCTCATCTTGTGCTGGCACAGTCCCACGGAGCACATCTTGCGCGAGATTCAGACCATGATCAACTACAAGACCGCGATCCCCATGTTCGTGCTGTGCCCCCTCCTCATCGCGGCGATCCTGGCCTTTGTTCTCTATGCGTTCAAGCGGCGGTCCGCAGGCATAGTCTCTGTGATTCTCCTCGTGGTCATGTGTGTCCGCCAGCAAATCGCCACCATCCGCCACCCAAAAACCAGCCTCGACTGGATTTCTATTTCGACGTCCATCCACACAGTGGGCTTCCTGGCCGTGTACATGCTCTACAAGCGGCGCGTGCTGCTGAGCGAGCAGTCTACCTGGACTCCCAAGCCCGTGGTCATTGTCCAGAAAGAGGACGACGACGCGAATAATACTGACCTAGAACTCACGCAGGACCTGCCTTCTCCAGACGACTGATACTAACCCCGACCCATATATATAAGTAAACCCCATTTTCCCAAAACGATCAAACGATGAATTTTTTCAATTGGAGAAGTCGAAGCAAGTCGCCGCCTCAATCCAAAAAACAGCCGCCGCCCCCAGAGGAAGAGGAGGAAGAACCAGAGGTAGATGACACGCTGCAGTTGCCGTCGCCTAGCCAGGTAGAAGCTATTTTGAATGA
>Ga0172376_10004748_pt1 | contig 15404 bp, 10 predicted proteins | sample Lak35m_FD_121114 | JGI IMG/M metagenome (GOLD analysis project Ga0172376, IMG submission 121114) | Freshwater microbial communities from Kabuno Bay, South-Kivu, Congo - kab_092012_35m | ecosystem: Environmental > Aquatic > Freshwater > Lake | place: Democratic Republic of the Congo: South-Kivu...
GAGGCGATCCGGTCGCTCACCCGCACCGCGGCACGCGAGTGGGGCCGAGACGGCATCACCGTCAACTGTGTGCTGCCGGCGTCCGCTGGGCATCGGGCGCCACCGGCTGGTTCGGATCCGGCCCGCGAGGCCGCCTTCGCGGCGATGTACGACGACAATCCGGTGGGACGGGACGGCGATGCCATCGACGACATCGGCCCGGTGGTGGCGTTCCTGCTCTCCGATGCCAGTCGCTACGTCACCGGCCAGACGGTCTCGGTCGACGGCGGCGGCATCCTGCGCCCCTGATCGAGCAGTCGATGGCGCGGTCAGCCGTGCGATCGACGCGCCGCTCGCAAGAGTGCACCGGGAAGCGCGCGCAGCAGACGCCGCACGCTCGGCTCACCCAGCGAATGACGGGCGATCCGGTACGCCTCGGGCGTGACCACGTCGGCGACGTCGGCCACGGCGAGCACTGCGGCCGGCGCGTCGCGTTCGACGTACAACACCGTGTTCTGTCGGTACCACAGCGGAATGCGGGCATCGGCCCACAATCGCCAGCGCACGTCGATGGGGACGAAGCCCCGATCACGGAAGAGCGCAGCCCACCACGACTGCCACTGCTCGTTCACATGATGCAGACCACCCTGACCGGGGATGGCGGCGGAGAACAGCACCGCCGGCGCCAGATCGGTCAGCTCGGCGATCAGCGACTCGGCTCGGACCGCGGGAAGATGCTCGGCGACCTCGAGACAGATCGCGAGGTCGAACGTCCCCACCGCGGCGAGCGATCCGGGAGCGGCGAGGTCGGCGGCGACGAAGCGGTCGACCGAGATCCGCAGCGAACCGAGGTCGACATGCCCACCATCGACGCCGCAGATCGTCTCCACGCCGAGATCTCGGGCCGTCTCGAGCCAGACCCCGAGGCCACAACCGACATCGACCACCGACAACGCGGGCACGATGCCGAGCACCTCCGGGAGGATGGCTCTCGCCGCGAGGAGCGAACCGTCCAGGTGCCGGTCGTAGAACTGGTCCGTGTAGAGATCCGCTTCCCCTCCGGCCTCCGTCATGTTCTGAATCGCCACCCGAGGTGACGACGGCGAGCGGCGAGCACCTCGGCCCGCTCGCCCGGCGCCACCCGCACGGTGTCGGCCGGGAGGTGGGCCCAGACCTCATCGACGCCGACGAGGGTCGCCTGCGGATCGGGCGCCGCATCGGACGCCGGCCAGAACCACCGCAGCGTGCACAGACCCCGCTGGCGCCCGCCGGCATCGAGCCAGTTGTCGACGCCAGGATCACGGTGCGACACCACGAACCGCAGTCGTCCGTCGTCGGACACGCGCGTCTGGCGATCATTGAGGCTGGTGATGCGCTCCACCGGATCGGCCAGTTCGAACCACCCCTCGGGATAGAGCTGCACACTCCAGTACCGGGCATCGGGGATCTCGGTCTCGATCACCAACGCATCATCCGAATCGAGATCCCAGAAGCAGAAGCCGTAGCGAGCGGCGGCCAGACCCTTCTCCAGCGCGAACGAACCGCGGAACGAGTTGTCGTCGCGCAACGCCCGCTCATCGAGCATGTAGCGGTTCCAGTACTCCATCGAACGCTCCACCCCGCGGGCGGCGTCATCGACCTTGGCGGCGAAGTCCTCGGCGCCGACGCGAGGCAGATGATCGGGACCGTCGAGACACTCGATGGTGAACATCGCCGGCTCGAGTTCGCGCCAGTCGAAGTAGTACTCGCGGATCGAACACATCACCGCGCCGTCGGGAATGGGCAACCATCCCGGTTCGGTGCCGTCACCGCCGAGCAGGATCTCGAAGTCGGCGCCCTCGACGATGCCAAGATCCGACGCGTTGTGCTCGGCCAGGGTGCCCCACTTCTCCTGGTGCATGAACCCGGCCCGCATGGCGAGGATGAACTCCTCGCACGCGTGCATGCGCCCGCGGATGCGATAGCGCAACGCCGGATCGATGCGGGCGTGCCGATAGACGTTGTCGGCGTTGGGCCCTCCCCATTGGGTGACGAGGTCGTTCTGCCGCATGAAGAACGGCCGACGCGCATCGGGATACCCCACGGCCCACCCGAGCCAGCACAACACCTGATCGGCCAGATGATCGAAGCCCTCGGCCCGCACCGCTGGGTCCACCGGGAAGGGTTCGGCCAGCAACGATGCGCCCACCGCGTCGAGTCGCGAACAGAACTCGCTCCATGCCCGAAGTTCGATCGAGGTCGGTTCGATCGAGGTCGGTTCGCTCCCGCTCATGTCGGTCTCCTTCACTTCGAGAGTCGGCTGGCGGCTCGGATGTTGGAGCGCACACAGATGCCGGTGAGGTTGGATGCAAGGTCGGAGGCCAACCAGCACACGGTGGCGGCCACCTCCTCGGGTTGCGAGAGTCGGGCCAGGTCCAGATCGGCGACATGGGCGGCGATCCCACCGGGTTGGGTCTCGAGGTAGGCGACGAGCGGCGCCGTCTCGGTGGGTCCGGGGGTCACGGCGTTGGCCCGGATGCCGTGCCGGCCGTACTCGGTGGCCACCGTCTCCATGAGGTTGATGACCGCGGCCTTCGCCGCGGCGTAGCCCCCGAGGTTGTAGTGACCGCCGATGCCGGCCCCCGAGGACATCGACACGATCGATCCCCCACCGCTGGCCACCATGTGGGGCAGCACGGCCCGGGTGGCGAAGAACACCGAATCCAGCGTCGTCGCCTGCACGAAGCGCCAGTCCTCGTCGGTGATGTCGCCCAGCAGTCCCGAACGCGACACCCCCACGTTGTTGTAGAGCACGTCGATGCGCCCGTGCTCGGCCGCGGCTCCGTCGACCCAGGCCCGCGCGTAGGCGGGATCCGACATGTCGCCCGACGATCCCTCGGCGGCGGCGCCCAGCGCCCGCACCTCGGCCAGCACGGCGTCATAGGCGTCGGCCCGCAGGTCGTTGAGCCACAGCGTGGCTCCTTCACGGGCGAACCGGTGGGCCACCGCCCGACCGATCCCGGCGCCGCACCCGCTGATGAGGGCGGTTTTGTCGTCGAGCATGCCTGCCATCGGATCAGCATCCCCCATCGGTCGGGCCCTGTCGATCAGTTCGACGGGATGATCGGGGCGAAGTACGCGATCGTCGGAACCAGACCGTCGCGCAGCGACATCCGGGGTTCCCATCCCAACTCGGTGCGGGCCCGGGTGAGGTCGGGGCGGCGCACCTTGGGATCGTCGAGGGGCAAGGGCTCGTGGACGATGCGCGACTTCGAACCCGTCAGTTCGATCACCAGTTCAGCGAGGGTGAGCATGTCGAACTCACCGTCGTTGCCGATGTTCACCGGACCGTCCACCGCGGAGTCGAGCAGGGCCAGGAGTCCCTCGATCTCGTCGTCCACGTAGCAGAACGATCGTGTCTGGCGACCGTCCCCGTACACGGTGAGGTCGCGGCCGGTGAGTGCCTGCACGATGAAGTTGGAGACCACGCGTCCGTCGTCGGGGCGCATGTGCGGACCGTAGGTGTTGAAGATGCGCGCCACCCGCACGTCGAGTCCATGGGTGCGGGCATAGGCGTAGGTGAGGGCCTCGGCGTAGCGCTTGGCCTCGTCGTACACACTGCGCACGCCGATGGGATTGACGTTGCCCCAGTAGTTCTCGGGCTGCGGGTGCACCAGCGGGTCGCCGTACACCTCGCTGGTCGACGTGAGGAAGAAGCGAGCCGATCGGGCCCGGGCCAGTTCGAGCGCCGCGCGCGTGCCCTCGCTCCCGACGCGCAGCGTCTCGATGGGTCGGGCCAGGTAGTCGACCGGTGAGGCCGGGCTGGCCAGGTGCAGCACGGCGTCCACCGGTCCGTCCACGGTGAACCCGTCGCTGATGTCGGCCTGGCGCAGTTCGAAGGAGGGGTTCGACATCACCGCGGCCAGGTTGTCGACCCGCCCCGAGGACAGGTCGTCGATGCCGACGACCTCGACTCCGGCCGCCACCAGTCGGGCCGCCATGTGCGAGCCGAGGAAGCCCGCCGCCCCGGTCACCACCATCCGAGCGCCCGGCGCCATGATCGTCATCGTCGACACCCCCGGACCGGGACTGCTCCGTTGCTCATCCGGCTCTCCCTCGGCGTCGACGACTGCGCCCCGGGAACCTAGACGAGGCCGCGATGACAGACTGCTCCCCCGACCTCCGGAGGATCAGTGACCACCCACGACGGACCCGCCCACACCCATCCCCTGCTGACCCAACTGCACGAGGCCACGGCGCGGCTGACAGGACCGGGGGCACCGTTCGAGGTGGAACAGGCCACGGTGCAGGGCGAGACGATGGGCGTGCTGCGCAACCGGGCCCGCTCGCTGCGCGAGGTGCTGGAGAACTCGTTCGAGTTCGGCGAGCGCACCTCGATGATGTTCGACGACGGCCGGACGGTGACCTTCGCCGGGTTCCGCGACGACGTGGCCTCCACTGCGGCCTGGCTGCAACGCGAACACGGGATCGGCCACGGCGATCGGGTCGCCATCTGCGGGGCGAACTCCTACGGATGGATCGTGTCGTTCTGGGCGTTGCTGTCGATGGGGGCGGTCAACGTCGCCATGAACGGATGGTGGACCGAGGCGGAGATGCAGCACGCCCTCGACCTCAGCGAACCGAAGCTGTTGCTGTTCGACGCCAAGCGGGCCGAGCGTCTCGGCGCTGGAGTGACCACTCCCCGCTTCGACCTCGATGACGACCTCGCCGTGATGCTGTCCTACGCCCCCGATGCACCGCTGCCGTCGAACCCCATCGCCGAGGACGACGGCGCCATCCTCATCTTCACCAGTGGCACCACCGGTCGGCCCAAGGCCGCGGTGCTGTCGCACCGCAGCGTGATCCACTACTCGACGCTGCAGAACTTCATCGGGGCTCGCACCATGGTCATGGCCGGACTCACCGGCGGCAGCGGCGGTCCCCCACCGACGCGCCTGGCGGTGTTCCCGCTGTTCCATGTCTCCGGCCTCGGCGCCACGGTGAACTCGATCCAGACCGGTTCGCCCACCGCGTGGTACACGAAACGCTTCGAAGCCGATCCCGTGATCGACTTCATCATCGCCAACGGCGTCAACATCATCGGTGGCACGGGCACGCACATCCTGCGGCTGGTGGACTCGGACCGCTGCGCCGACATCCCCCCGTCGCAGGTGCTGTCGGTGGGCATGGGTGGATCAGCCACCACCCCCGAGATCATCCGTCGGGTCACGCAGCGGTTCCCCCATCTCGACCACACCATGTCGACGGGCTACGGATCGACCGAGACCGGTTCGCTGGTGTCGTTCGCCCCCAGCTGGATGCTGGAGGCCTCGCCCGAGTGCATCGGCCCGGCCCTGCCCACCATCGAGGTGACCATTCGCGACGACGAAGGCAACGTGCTGCCCGAGGGTGGCGAAGGCAACATCTGCGTGCGGTCGCCGCTGTTGATGAACGAGTACTTCCGTCATCCCGAGGCCAACGCCGAGGCCTTCTTCCCCGGACGCTGGTTCAACACCGGCGACTTCGGCCGCATCGAGAACGGTGTGATCTACATCGCCACCCGCAAACGCGATCTCATCATCCGCGGCGGCGAGAACATCTACCCGTTCGAAGTGGAGAACTGCATCGAGGGAATTTCGGGTGTGATCGAGACGGCGGTGATCGGTGTCGATCACGACCTGCTCGGTCAGGAGGTGAAGGCCATCGTGGTGATCGCCCCCGACACCACGGTCACCGACCTCGACGTGTACGAGCACTGCCGGGCGCAACTCTCGTCCTACAAGGTGCCGGCCTACGTCGAACTGCGCACGGCGCCGCTGCCCCGCAACCCCAGCGGCAAGATCCTCAAGCACGTACTGGCCACCGGCGCCGAGGCCGGGTTCGTGGAGGAGTAGACCCCGGTCGGCGAAGCCACCGGCGACGCTGCTTGCCGTCGGCGCCACGGGCGGCGAGGATGCCCCCATGACCGGTCCATTGGGGGGATTCCGGGTCGTCGACCTCTCCACGGGGGTGGCCGGCGCCATCACGACCATGCTGCTGGCCGACCAGGGCGCCGATGTGGTGAAGGTCGAGCCACCCGGTGGCGCTCGGCTGCGCGCCGTCGAGACCGGGGCCCGCGTGTGGTCCCGGGGCACGCGCAGCGTGGTGCTCGACCTCGACGATGTCGCCGACCGGGCCAGCGTGCTGGCCCTGTGCGACCGGGCCGATGTGGTGGTCGAGTCCTTCCCCGTCGGTGACGCGGCCTCGCTGGGTCTGGACTGGGACGCGCTGCAGGCCCGCAACCCATGCGCCGTGCTGTGCTCCATCACCGCCTACGGACGTCACGTGGGACTCGAGGATCGACCGGCCATCGACGCGCTGGTGGCGGCGCGCACCGGCCTGCACTTCGAACAACGCGGTTGGGTGGGCACATCGATCGGACGACTGTGCGGACTGCCGGTGGAACTGGCCGATCTCGACATCCCACCGGGTTGCGCCGACGGCCCCGAGCGCGACGGGCCGCTGTTCCCCCAGTCGCGCTGGCCGAGCCTCGGCGCCGCCTACCTCGCCACCACGGGCGTGAGCGCAGCGTTGTACGCGCGCGCCCACACCGGCCGCGGCCAGTGGGTGGAGACCTCGCTGTTGCAGGGCGTACTGGTCAGCACCACCGGCGCGTGGCAGCGGCCCGAGGATCCCCATGCCCCCGGCTATCTGAGTTGGATCTTCGACCCGCGCGGCTCGAAGGGGCACTTCCGCTGTGCCGACGGCACCTGGGTGCAGAACTGGGTGCCCAACCCGGCCTTCGCCCTCGGCGCGTCGCGCGGTGACCAATTGGGTCTCGACGACTCCATCACCAACCCGCGTCAGGATCCAACGCGCATCGGGCCTGACTACAGCGAACTGGTGGCACTGGCCCACTACCACCCGGAGATGGCTGCGGCCTTCGCTCGTTTCGATGCCGCCGACTGGGTGGCCACCGCCGCTCGGGTCGGCGTTCCCCTGCAGGCCGTGCGCTCGCCCGAGGCCGCGCTCGCCGATGTCGCGCTCATCGACGAGGGGATGGTGACGACCGTCGACGACCCCGAGGTGGGACCCATCCGACACGTGGGCCGGGTGCTGGACATGTCAGCCACGCCCGGCGGTCCGCAGGGCCCGGCACCGACCATCGGACAGCACACCGACGAGGTACTGGCCGAACTGGACCTCCCCGCACCTGTCACCGAACCGACAGCCGGGCGCGACCTGCGTCACCCACTCGAAGGCGTGGTGGTGCTCGATCTGGGACTGGCCATCGCCGGACCGTTCGGCACACAGCTGCTCTCCGATCTCGGGGCGACCGTCATCAAGATCAACACCCCGTGGGACATGTTCTGGCACTCGACGCACATCGCCTTCACCGCCAATCGCGGCAAGCAGTCGATCGCCGTCGACCTCAAGGACCCGCGCGGCTTGGAGGTGCTGCACCGATTGGTGGCGCGCGCCGATGTGGTGCAGCACAACATGCGCTACGAGGCGGCCGTGCGTCTCGGTGTCGACTACGAGTCACTGCGTCGCATCAAGCCCGACCTGATCTACTGCCACACCTCGGGCTTCGATCGCAGTCGGGCCCACCTTCCCGGCAACGACCAGACCGGTGCCTGTCTGGCCGGCGTGGAATGGGAGGACGGTGGGCTCGACGATGGCGGTAAGCCGCTGTGGAGCCTCACCTCGTTCGGTGACACCGGCAACGGGTTCCTCTCCGCGATCGGGATGATCGGTGCGTTGCTGCACCGGGATCGCACCGGCGAGGGTCAGTTCGTGTCGACGTCGATCCTCGGCGCCTGTCTGGTGAACACCTCCTATGCCTGGGTCGATGCCGCCACCGGCGCCGGCGTGCCCCGGGCCAAGGTACGGGCCGACCAGTTGGGCACCGGCCCGCGCCTTCGACTGTGGAAGTGCGCCGACCGATGGCTGTGCGTGGCCGTGACCGACGATTCGCAGTGGCGAGCACTGGCTGCCGCCACTGATGTGTCCCTCGACGGACTCGACGACGATGCCGCCATCGTCGCCCTCGACACCGCCTTCGCCACCCGCACCGCCGCCGATTGGTTCGCCGTGCTTGACGGTGCCGGTGTGCCCTGCGAGATCGCCGACGACCGGTTCGCGTTCTCGTTGTTCGACGACCCGGTGTTCCGCGACGCTGGCCTCGTCACCTCGATGCACCAGGCGCAGGTGGGCCGGTTCGAGCAGTTCGGCGCGCTGTGGACGTTCTCGGACACCCCGAGTCGCATCGCCGGTCCGCCGTTGGTGGTCGGTCACGACACCGTGGCGCTCCTCGAGGAGTCGGGCATGGACACCGCCGAGATCGGGGCGTTGCTGGCCGACAAAGTCGTGGTGCAGTCCGACCTGCGACAGGAGCGGGCCCGGTGAGCATCCGCCCCCCGGTGTTCGACTTCGACGATGCCTTCTTCTGGGAAGGTGCGGCCCAGCGACGACTCCTGATCCAGCACTGCGCCACGTGCGACACCGTGCGCCATCCGCCGACGCCCGTGTGCCCCGACTGCGGATCACTCGAGCAGGAGGCGATCGAGTCGGCCGGTCGGGGAACGATCCTCACATGGATCGTGTCGCGCCATCCCACCGAACCCGACGCCGAGCCGCGCATCGTGATCCTCGTGCAACTCGACGAGGGCACGCGCCTCGTCTCCAATCTCGTCGACGCCGAGCCGGCACCCACGTTGAACGACGCTCGGGTCGAGGTGTGCTTTGTCGATCATGACGGCACGGTGCTCCCCCAGTTCCGTCTCACCGAGGGCGACCGATGAGCGCAAGGTCGGGGCGCGCCGTCATCGCCGGCATCGGGCACACCGAGTTCTCACAGGACTCGGGTCGCTCGACGTTGCGGCTGGCCGCCGAGGCGACGATCGCGGCGCTGGGCGACGCCGGTTTCGCCCCGTCCGAGGTCGACGGCTCGGTGACGTTCTCCATGGACACCAACGACGAGCTGGCCCTCATCCGGTCGGTGGGCATCCCACAACTGCGTTTCAGTGCTCGCACGCGGGGCGGAGGCGGCGGGGCCAATGCCACCGTGCAGTTGGCCGCCGCCGCAGTGGAGAGCGGTCAGGCCGAGGCGGTGCTGATCTACCGAGCGTTCAACGAACGTTCCCAGCACCGATTCGGCCAACCCGTGCGCCCCAGCCCGGACCCGGCGTGGAACTGGGCCGTGCCGTTCGGTCTCGACACCCCGGCCAAGATCTACTCGCTCACCTTCCAGCGCTACATGCACGACTTCGGCCTCACCAACGAGGACTTCGGTCGCTACACGGTGGTGGCCCGGGATTGGGCGGCCACCAACCCGAACGCCCAGTTCTTCGAGCGGCCCATCACCCTCGCCGACCATCAGGCGTCGCGCTGGATCGTGGAACCGATCCTGCGCAAGCTCGACTGCTGTCTGGAGTCCGACGGCGGTGTGGCCCTGGTGGTGACGAGTGCCGAACGGGCCGACGCCCATGGCGCCGATTGGGTGGACATCCTGGCCAACGGCGCCATGCACCTGCGCGATGGTCACGAGATGTTCAACTACTTCCATGACGACCTGTCGTGGTTCGACGAAGGCGCCCAGCTCGGTGCGGAGCTGTACGCCCGGGCCGGACTCGCGCCCGCCGACATCGACGTGGCCATGATCTACGAGAACTTCAGTCCCATCGTCTTCCAGCAACTGGAGGCCTTCGGCTTCTGCGGTCGGGGTGAGGCCCGCGACTTCATCGCCGACGGCCACATCGGCCGAGGAGGTTCACTGCCGGTGAACACCAATGGCGGACTCCTCGGCGAGGGTTACATCCACGGCATGAACAACATCGTCGAGGGCGTGCGCCAGTTGCGGGGCACCGCCGCCAACCAGATCGACAGCGCCCGCCACGTGCTGGTGACCGCCGGCCGCAGTGGCACCATCCTCGGCGCTCGGAACCGCTGACGTCGCCCACACCGCTCACGCTGCACCGACCCGATATCCCAACGGAGGAGTCATGAACCCACCCACCGCACTGACCGAGTCGGAGATCGTGCTGAACCGCAACGGTGAACGCGTCATCTCGGCCGATTCGCACGTGGCCATCACCCAGGACCAGATCAAGGCCCGGTTGGCCACCCGGTGGCACGCCGCCTACGACGAGGCCCAGCAGGCCTTCGCTGCGGCGATGGCGGCCAACATGGCCCAGGCCAAGGTGAACATGGACGCCATGACCCGCAACCAGCATGCGGCATTCACCCGTCCGGGCTACGGCGACGGACCGTCCCGACTGGCCGACATGGACACCGACGGCATCGACGTCGAGGTCATCTACTCCGAGGTGTCGGCCTTCCGCTACATCCGCAACATGCGTGAGGGAATCGCGGAGGCCACTCGTGCCTTCAACGACGTGCTCACCGAGTTCGCCTCGGCCGACCCGCGCCGACTGGTCGTCAACTACCAGATCCCCATCAACGACATCCCCATGGCCATCGACGAGGTGCAGCGAGTGGCGGCGGCCGGGGCCAAGTCCCTCCAGATCCCGGTGTTCCCCACCGAGATCGGTCAACCCGACTACTACGACGAGCGGTACGCCCCGCTGTGGGACGCCATCGGCGAAGTGGGTCTGCCACTGGCCTGCCACATCGGGGTGAACACCAACCTCGACGACCTCACCCGGCGCGATCCCACCGCCTACAAGGGCGTGATGGTGCCGATGGCGGCCCTGTCGACGGCCGAGGCCTTCGGTATGTGGATCCTCGGTGGCGTGCTCGAACGCCACCCCGACCTGCAACTGGTGTTCGTCGAACCCGGCCTCGGGTGGATCGCCTGGTACCTCGACCTCATCGACGACATGGTGCTGCGGCAGGGCTACTCGTTCGAATACATCTCCGAGTTGCCCAGTACGTACTTCCACCGCAACATCGCGGTGACGTTCATCGATGAGCCCGATTCACTCACGCTGCTGCGCCACAAGGTGGGCGTCGACAACATGCTGTGGTCGACCGACTTCCCGCACCCGGTGACGAGTTGGCCCGACTCGCAGGACCTCATCGAACGCGCCTTCGCCGACATCCCCGCCGACGAGAAGCGCAAGATCATCTGCGACAACGCCGCCCGCATCTGGCGGCTGTGACGAAGGCTCAGGCGGTGGCCTGGGCCCGTGACAACAGCGACTGGGCCTCGCGCACCTTGGCCTGGTAACCAGCGAGGTCCCCGTTGCGCAGCGCGGCGTCGGCATCGACCAGCGCCCGGGCGGCCTGATCGATCAGCTGATCCTTGCTGGCATTGCCCGTGCTGGGCACCGTCGTCGTGGTGGTGGGCAGACCGGGGATGATGGTCGTCGTCGTGGTGGTCGAACCCGTCCCGTTCCCGCCCCCGGTGTCGGGCTGGTCCGAGGTGATCGACTCGAAGGTCTCGGGGCTGGCCCCCGGGAACAGCACCCGGATCGCCTCTTTGAGGGTCGGACGCATGACGACCTCACCGCCGAACACGGCGATGACCTCCTTGAGTTCGGGCACCGCCGTGGCGTTGTCCGACGACACGTAGAGCGGCCGCACGTAGACGATCGAGTTGCCCACCGGGACGAGCACGAGATCACCCAGTTGCGCCTTCGAGCCCTGTTGGTTGAGCAGGGTCAGTCGGGCCGAGACGGCCTGATCGGCGAGGATGTTGGCGTTCACGATCGACGGTCCGTCGATGTTGAACCCGGCCGGCATCTCGAAGACGGTCAACTTCCCGTACTGGGGCGGATCGGAGTTGGCCACCATGAACGAGGTCAGCGTCTTCTTTGAGTCGTCCTCGGAGAACGGCACGAAAGGTCGGAGCATCACGAACGACTCGGTGTCCTGACCCGGCAACCGCAGCAACATGTAGGCGGGGTCGATGCGCACTTCGCGGGCCCGCACCGGAGTGCCGGCGGTGAGCAGCCCGTTGTTGGTGACGATGGCCGTGGTGGTGGCCGCCGTCGCCCCCGGGTCCTGGGCCACCGACCACGTCGAGGTCTTCTCGTAGAAGGCCTTCGGATCGGCGATGTGGTAGCGGCCGTACATGTTGGTCTGCACCCGGAACAGATCCTCCGGATAGCGCCAATGCGCCTTGAGGCCGGCGGGCATCTCGTCGACACCGGCGAACAGGGCCGGGAACGCCTTCTCCCACGCCCGCACGATCGGATCGGAGGGATCGACGACGTAGAGCTTCACCGAGCCGTCGTAGGCGTCGACCACTGCCTTCACCGAGTTGCGGGCGTAGTTGAACCGTGCGCCCGACAATCCGCTGGCCGCCGGCAATCCGCTCACATCGGCGCGCTGGGCATTCGGGTAGCGATCGGTGGTGGTGTAGCCGTCGAAGAAGTAGACCACGCGACCACCCGACACCACCGGGTAGGGATCGGCGTCGAACTGCAGGAACGGCGCCACCTGCTCGATGCGATCACGCACGTCTCGCTGGTAGATGATGCGCGAGTCCGAGGTGATGAAGTTGGAGACGAGGAGGTTCCAGTCGGAGAATCGCAGCGCGTAGGCGGCCTTGCGGGTGAACGATCCGAGATTCACGCCGCCGGCCCCGGAGTACTGCGTGAACTTGGTCGAACCGTCGATCTCGACGTAGTCCACTTCTTCGCGGGTGGCATTGGTGATGGCGTACCCGCCGACGTTCTCGCCGAAGTAGGTCTGGGGCGTGTCGATGGCCACGTCGATGCGGGCCCGGTCCTCGATCACCGGCACGTTGCGGATGAGGAAATCGGGACGACCCTGCGGAGTGGTGGCGTTGGCCGGGGCCAGGGCCACGCCGTAGCCGTGGGTGTAGGCGAGGTGCTGGCCCTCCCACGACTTCTGCGGGATGCCGTTCACGTCGAGGTCGCGTGCGCCCAGCACCACCTGCGTGGTGGCGATCTCACCGCTCGGCGTGCGGATCTGGTAGCGGTCGACGTCGAGTTGGTTGAACCGGTAGGCCGCGTACTGGCTCTGCAGTCGCTGGAACGTCGGATTCACCACCGAGGGATCGAGGAGTCGGACGTTGCGGATCGTGCCCGGATTGGCATTGATGTTCTGCGTGGCGACGGCTTTGTCCTGGCTGTAGATGAACGGCTGAGTGTCCACCTCGTCGAGACCGAGTGCCTCGCGCGTGGCCGAGATGTTGTGCTCGATGTACGGGGTCTCCCGAGCCGACTCCTCGGGTTCCACCACGAACCGCTGGATGAAGGCCGGATAGATGACGCCGGCCACCAACGACACGAGGGCCCAGAGACCGACGGCCACCACCGGCAGGGTCCAACCCCGGCGCCAGATGTTGACGATGAACAGCACGAACGAGAGTCCGGCGATGATCATCAACAGGTAGATGGCCGGCAACTGCGCCTTCACGTCGGTGTAGGTGGCGCCGTCGACGGTGCCCCGGGTCGAGTAGGTGAGCGCGTAGCGCTGCAGCCAGTAGTCGGCCATCTTGACCAGCGCCAGCAGGCCGAGGATGACCGACACGTGCGCCTTGACCTGCGGGGTCACGCGCTGACCCGGGACCTGCAGCCGGATGCCACCGTTCACGTAGTGGGCGACGACCGTCATGATGAGGATGATCACGCCGGCGGCGAAGAGCCAGTTCACCACCGAGATGTAGAAGGGCAACTTGAACACGTAGAAGCCCACGTCGGTCTGGAACGTGGCGTCGTCGATGCCGAAGCTGCCGCCGTTGGTGAACAGCAGCCATTGCCGCCAGTCGCTCGACATGCCCAGCCCGGTGAGCAGGGCCAGGACCAGCGACACCACGACCTTCACCAACAGCGATCGTCGTCCGATGGTGGCGTGGTAGCGGTCGAGCACATCGCCCTCGGGGCCCAGCGGCCGTTCGGCAGGCGCGATCTTGTCGGCGACGAGGAGATTGACGAAGGCGAGGACGAAGAAGGTCAGGGTGAAGATGGCACCGAGCGCGATCCGGGCGCCGATGATGCCGGTGAACACCGTTCGCACCCCGAGCGAGTCGAACCACAGGTAGTCGGTCCAGAACTCGGCCAACCCGCGCACCGACAGGAACAACAGCGCACCGACACCGACGAGGATGATGATCGCCAGACGGCCCCGGGAGACCCGCCGACGACGTTGAGGCATATCGGTGGGGACGCGCATCGTCCGGATCCTACGGGCCGGACCGACCGGTCACGACGCGGGTCGGATCAGTCGGCGACAGGGATGACGGCGCAGTGACATCCGGGGTGCAGTGGCGGCACGGTGTGCCCGGTGGGGAACGGCTTGCCGCTCACCACGGCCCCGGCCAGGGCGTTGTCCTCGCAGTCCGGGGAGGGATCATCTCCCTCGGCCACCACCCAGCGGATCTTCGTGCCCCGGGCCAGACGGTCGAGCATCCCCCGATTGCAGGCCGACCGCACGGCGGAGTCGACCTCGTCATCGACCCGCGCACCCTTCCAGTCCCGATAGGTGGCCCGGATGAGTCGGGAGAGATCGTCCTTGTCGCCCGCGGCCTCCGACATCGCCGACTCGATCCGCTCCCGCAACGGGACGACGATCGCCGACGCCAGTTCCGAGGCGAGGTCACCGACCGAGGTGTGGGTGGCCTTGGCGCCGCCCGGCATCAGTGCCGCGCCTGCGGCAGCAGCATCGGCCAGCGCCGGAAGGGCGAGGTCCTCGTAGCGCTCGATCTGCGCCTCGGGCAGCGGCAACAGGGCGATGGCCGACTGCTTGGGCTTGATGGTGCCCACCGAGGCCAGCAACTCGTTCTGCTCATCGGACAGGGCGCGCTTGATGCGTCGAGTGAGGGTCGAGGTGATCGAGGCGATCGCCTGGTCACGAGCACCGATCCACGCCTGATCGTCGACGACGTCGACGGCTTCCGCGACCTCCGCTACTTCCGCAACTTCCGCGACCTCGACGACCGCGGCCGCCGGCACCGAGGGTTCGGGCGTCGACCGCTTCGATCGGGTGCGGGTGGTCTCCACCTCGCCCTCCTCGCGCAGTCGGGCGAAGACATCGGCGGCCTTGCCGGACCGGACCACTCGCACCGACGAGGACGTGCGTCCTTCGGTGACGGCGCGCAGTGTGGTCGGTCGGGTCGGCTCCGGCGATGCGTCGGGCTCGGGCGATGCGTCGGTCTCCGGCAGGGGTTCCGACCGGGGTTGGGCCGCCGCCCGGGGCTCGGGACGAGCCGCCGGCGCAGGCCCGGGCGCTCGGATGATCCGCACCGTCTCGGCCGGCGCAGCGTCCTCCGAGGAGGTCTCGACCGGAGACGTGTCGCTGGGCGAAGCATCCACTGGAGCCGACTCGACGGGCGGGGGCACGACGGTCAGTCGAGGTGGCTCGGGAGCCGGCGTCTCGACGATCGGTGGTGCGACCACCAGTGACGGGGCTCGCGGGTCGGCGTCGAGCCCATCAGCCTCGGTCATGGTGGTGATGGTCTCGGCCAACTCGGCCTCCACCGCTTTCAACGCCGCCTGTTCGGCGGCGATGCGGCCGTCGGGCAACGCCGCCTTCAC
>Ga0172376_10004750_pt1 | contig 15396 bp, 15 predicted proteins | sample Lak35m_FD_121114 | JGI IMG/M metagenome (GOLD analysis project Ga0172376, IMG submission 121114) | Freshwater microbial communities from Kabuno Bay, South-Kivu, Congo - kab_092012_35m | ecosystem: Environmental > Aquatic > Freshwater > Lake | place: Democratic Republic of the Congo: South-Kivu...
CCCCATTCGATGAGTTCGTACACCGCGCTGACGGCGAGGCAGCAGGCGGTGACTAGGGTGAACAGCAACTTGCCCTGCTTCAACGGCGAGCTGCGCAGCAGCAGTTCGCGGAACAGCAGGGCGGGGATGAAGCCTTGGGCGAGGTGGCCGATCTTGTCGTAGTTGTTGCGCGCGAAGCCGAACCAGTCTTGCATCCAGTAGCCCAACGGCACTTCGGCATAGGTGTAATGCCCGCCGACCATGAGGATGAGGGCGTGCAGGAACAGCAGGCGATAGGTGAGGGGCGTGAGGCGATAAGTCTTGAAGGTGGCGATGAGGACGGGTAGCGCGATGAAGATGGGCGCGGTCTCCATCCACCATGTGGCGTAATCGTGGGGGTGGATGGCGGTGAGGGCGAGCAGAGCGATGCCTGCCACCATCAATACGATGGGTTCGTTGCTCTTCATGTTCAGTCCTTGTAGTCCACCATGAACGGCGCATGGTCGCTGAAGCGTTGTTCTTTGTAGATGCCGGTGTAGGTGGCTTTGGCGGCGATGGCAGGGGTGGCGACTTGGTAGTCCAGCCGCCAACCCACGTCCTTCGCCCATGCTTGGCCACGGTTGGACCACCATGTGTAGGCTACGAGTTCAGGGTGCAGTTTGCGGAACACGTCGATGAAGCCCACGTCATCGAACAACTCGGTGAGCCATGCGCGTTCTTCGGGCAGGAAGCCGGAGTTCTTCTTGTTGCCTTTCCAGTTCTTCAGATCCTTTTCGGTGTGGGCGATGTTCCAATCACCGCACACGATGACATCACGCCCGCTTTTCATCAGCGCAACCATATGAGGCATGAAGGCTTCGAGGAATTTGAACTTCACGGCTTGGCGCTCTTCACCACTGGAACCGGACGGCAGATACAACGACACGACGCTGAGGTTGCCGAACTGCGCTTCGATGTAACGTCCTTCAAAGTCGAACTCGGGGATACCAAGGCCGACGATGACGTTGTCTGGTTTACGTTTGCAGTAGATACCCACGCCGCTGTAGCCCTTCTTCTCGGCATAGTGGAAGTAGCCGTGGTAACCGAGCGGGGCGAGCATGTCGGGCGTCATGTCCGGCGCTTGGGCTTTGAGTTCCTGCACGCACAGGATGTCAGCATCCTGCTTGCCGAACCATTCGAGGAAGCCTTTGCTGTAGGCGGAGCGGATGCCGTTGAAGTTGAGGGTGATGATGCGCATGAATTTTCTCGTTGAGCAGGTACGAGCATTATAATGTCCGCCTTCATGCAGCGGCTTTTCTCTATGCCTCTGTGTCTCTGTGGTGAATTGTTTTAGAGGTTCTATGCACGCTTACCGTCAAGATTTCATCCGATTCGCTGTCGCGCAGAATGTATTGCGTTTCGGTGAGTTCCAAACCAAAGCAGGTCGTCTGTCGCCTTACTTCTTCAACTCGGGGTTGTTCCAGGACGGCGCAGCGTTGCGCGAGTTGTGCCAGTTCTACGCGCAAGCCATCCTCGCCTCGGGCATCAAGTTCGATATGTTGTTCGGTCCCGCCTACAAGGGCATTCCCTTGGTAGCGGGCACTTCCATCTCGCTGGCGGAGCAGGGACGCAACGTGCCGTATTGCTTCAACCGCAAGGAAGCCAAAGACCACGGTGAAGGCGGCACGACGGTGGGGGCGAAGCTGCAAGGCGATGTGCTCATCATCGACGATGTGATCTCGGCGGGTACGTCGGTGCGCGAGTCCATCGAGCTGATTCGCGCTGCTGGCGCGACACCATGCGGGGTGGTCATCGCGCTGGACCGCATGGAGCGCGGCCAAGGCGAACTGTCTGCGGTGCAGGAAGTACACCAGAGTTATGGCATCCCCGTTGTATCCATCGCGTCGCTGCATGATCTGCTCGGTTTCTTACAAGGGCAGGCCGACTTGGTGCAGAATCTGCATGCGGTGCAAACCTATCGTGACCGTTACGGAGTGAAATGATGATCGATTCAAAATTGTTGATGAGTGCTGCGGCGTTGTGTGCGGTGATCTCTTTGAATGCCGAGGCTAAATTGTTCAAGTGGGTGGATAACAATGGCACGACCCACTACGGCGAGACCATCCCGCCCGAGTACGCCAACAAAGAAGCCGTGAAACTGGAGAAGGGGCGCATCGAGAAGCGCGAAGACAAGAGTGCGAACGCACCCAAAATCGCCAAAGATCCAATGGTCGAGAAAGCACGTATCGAGGCCGAGCGCCGCGATAATGCGCTGATCAATACTTACGCTTCAGAGCAGGAAATTGATTTGGCACGTGACCGTAACCTTCAGCAGGTTGAGGCTCGCACGAATAGCTTTTCTACCCTGCTCAAGTCCGCTAAAGAGAACCAGGCTCAACTGCAAAAAGAGGCGGAGGGATTGACCAAACAGGGGCGCAAGATTCCCAAATCGCTCGAAGAAGACTTGGTTCAAGCACAAGCCAATGTGGATAAAAAGCAGCTTGAGCTGGATAACAGTTTGAAAGAAACCGAGGCCGTAAAAATGCGTTACGAAGCGGACAAAGTGCGTTACCGCGAACTGAAGGGCATCGTTACCCCAAAGAAATAATCACACTGCTTCGAAATCACGGGTAGCAGGATCGTAACGCAGGAGCTGCCCGTGTTCGATGTCGAAATACCAGCCATGTAACATCAAAGTTCCCTTTTCCACTCGTTCGCGTATCCAAGGAAAAGTCTTCAGATTCTGCAAAGAAACCAATATTCCCCGCTGCTCGCAGGCACGCACTTTTTCTTCAACGGTGGCGTGCGGCATCTCTGCCATCACTTCGGCGCGCGCGCTTTCCGCCAAGCACATCCAGTCATCAATATAGGAACCGCTGGCACACACACCACCCGCTCTGATCAAGGCATCGATACCGCCGCAATGCGCGTGACCTAAAACGATGATGTGTTCAACACCGATATAGTTGACACCGTATTCGATGGCAGCGGTAGTACCGTGATGCCCGTGGTGATCTTCGAGTGGGGGAACCAGGTTGGCGACGTTACGAATGACGAACAGGTCGCCGGGGTCACAATTGAACACCAGAGAAGGATCGACGCGCGAATCACAGCAGGCGACCACCAATATCTTCGGCGTTTGCCCTTCTTGTACCAGTTGTTTGTAAAGCGCATCGTCGTCCGCGAAATGACTTTCACGAAAGCGATGGAATCCAGCGATCAGGTGTTCTGGGCTGGTCATGCGCCAGTAAGGAGTCGCTGGGCTTCTCTATACTTTTCCGCCGTCCGTTGCAACACATCGGCAGGAACGCGCGGCGCGGGCGCTTGCTTGTTCCAGCCAGAGGATTCCAGCCAGTCGCGCACAAATTGTTTATCGAAGCTGGGCGGGTTGCTTCCCACCTTGTATTGATCGGCAGGCCAGAAACGCGAGGAGTCGGGCGTAAGGGCTTCGTCTATCAGATACAGCGTGCCCGCCGCATCGGTGCCAAATTCAAATTTGGTGTCGGCGATGATGATGCCGCGCGTCAGCGCGTAATCTGCGGCTTGGGTGTACAAGGCGAGCGTGGCGTTCTTCACTTTGTCTGCCATCTCTGCGCCCAATAACTGTTTGGTTTGTTCAAACGAGATGTTCTCGTCGTGATCTCCCACTGCGGCTTTGGTGGAGGGCGTGAACAACGCTTGTGGCAATTTTTGGGCTTCTTGCATGCCCGCCGGCAATTGGATGCCACACACCGCGCCCGTCTTCTTGTAATCCTTCCATCCAGAACCCACCAGATAGCCGCGCACGATGGCTTCGATTGGTAATGGCTTCAGTTTTTTGGTGACGAAGGCACGGCCACGAACCTGTTCTTTTTCTGCCTCCGTCTTCACGACGGATTCCGGGGCTATGCCGGATAGATGGTTGGGAAGGACACCCGCCAACTTCTTGAACCAAAAGTTGGAAACAGCGGTCAGCACTTCGCCTTTGCCGGGGATGGGGTCGTCCAAGATCACATCAAACGCCGAGAGGCGATCGGTCTGCACAATGAGCAGATGATCGGCATCGACTTCGTACAGGTCGCGCACTTTGCCGCGATGCAGGAACTTCAAGCTGGATAAATTTGATTCATGTAGTGCAGACATGGTGACCTCGATTACAAAACGGGCAAAGTGGTAGCGGCGATTTGCTCCGCTTGTTTCTTGCGATAGGCGACCAACTTGTCGGCCAGCGCCTTGTCGTTCAACGCTAAGATGGAGACAGCGAACAGTCCCGCATTCGCCGCACCCGCTTCACCAATGGCGAAGGTGGCGACCGGGATGCCCTTGGGCATCTGCACGATAGAGAGCAGGGAGTCCATGCCCTTCAGATGTTTAGAGGGGATAGGCACGCCCAACACCGGCAATGTGGTCTTGCCTGCGATGACGCCCGCCAAGTGCGCCGCACCACCGGCACCGGCGATGAAGCATTGCACACCTTGGTTGTGCATGTCTTTGATGTAGTCGAACAGCAGATCGGGGGAGCGATGCGCAGAGATAACGCGTGCGTCGAAAGCCACACCAAAGTCTTTCAACTGTTGACCTGCTTGTTGCATGATTTCCCAATCGTTAGCACTACCCATCACGATGGAGACGAGAGGTTGGCTCATGTTGCTTCCCTTATGTTTCAGACGTGAAAACGCCCCCGCGAACGGGGGCGCTGATTCGGTCATTACGCCCCTTTATGGTAGCTCACAACGCGTTCGACTTCGTTCTTGGAACCTAAGATCACAGGCACACGTTGATGCAAGCCTTGAGGTTGCAATTCCATAATGCGTTCACGCCCAGTGGAGCTTACCCCACCCGCTTGTTCCACGATAAACGACATCGGATTGGCTTCGTACATCAGGCGCAATTTGCCAGCCTTTGCTGGGTCTTTTGTGTCGAACGGGTACATGAAAATACCGCCGCGCGTCAGGATGCGGTGCACTTCGGCCACCATGGAAGCGACCCAGCGCATGTTGAAATTCTTCTCGCGGCCACCGTCCTTGCCCTTCATGCACTCGTCGACGTATTTCTGGACGGGTTTTTCCCAGTAACGTTGGTTCGACATGTTGATAGCGAACTCAGCGGTATCGACTGGGATCTGCATGTTTGGATGTGTCAGGAAGAAATCGCCTACGTCACGATCTAGTGTGAAGCCGTTAACGCCATGACCTGTCGTCAGAACCATCATGGTGTTCGGGCCGTACAGTGCATAACCTGCACACACTTGCTTGGTACCTGGCTGCAAGAAGTCAGCTGCTTTAGGGTCCTTAACGCCTTCTGGGCAACGCAAGATGGAGAAGATGGTGCCGACAGAGATGTTCACGTCGATATTGGAAGAACCATCCAAAGGATCGAAAGTGATCAGGTATTTGCCGCGTGGATATTGCTTAGGGATCTCGTACACATCGTCCATCTCTTCGGAAGCCATGCCCGCCAAGTGACCGCTCCACTCGTTCGCTTTGATGAACACTTCGTTGGTGATGATGTCGAGTTTCTTCTGTGTCTCGCCTTGCACGTTCTCGCTGCCGGCAGAACCCAGCACGCCGATGAGCGCGCCTTTGTTCACGTCATGCGCGATCTGTTTACAAGCGGAAACGACATCGCTCAGTAGCCCTGTGAAATCGCCGCTGGCGTTCGGGATCTGGCGTTGTTCTTCGATGATGAATTGGATCAGACTCTTGCTCATGCTGGTTTCTCCTCGTTGGTTTTCTGAATTTTGATGCTCGATTTTACTGCTTTTAATGCCGTCCCTCTATGGCTATTTAGTCAATGAAATAAAGAGTTCGGGTAATTTCTGCGGTAGTTGCTCTACCTTGTCCACGATGGTGTATTGCTTGCCGAAAATGTCTGCCACGTACTCGTCTGCCTTGGGATCGAGATTGATGCAGTAACTGTAGATACCCTCCCGGTCCAGCTCGGTCACGGCTTGTTTGGCATCCTGGATCAACAGTTTCGGATCATGCACATCGATATCTGCTGGCTCACCGTCGGTCAGGATCAGTAACAGTTTCTTGTCTGCCTGTTGCATTTTCAAATAGTGGCCGGCATGGCGCATTGCCGCCCCCATGCGCGTGGAATAGCCCGCCTGCATCTCGGCCAAACGCGACTTCACCTCGTCGCCCCACGACTCCTTGAATCCCTTGAGGTGGTAGTAGCGCACATCATGGCGGGTATTGGAATGGAAACCGCCGATGGCGAACGAATCTCCCACCTGCTGAACCGACCAGGCCAGGAGCGAGACCGCTTCCTGACTGAGTTCAAGGATGGTCTGTTGGCTACCTGCCGCTTTTTCGCTCAACGATTGCGACAGGTCCAGCAACAGGGTAACGGCGAAACTGCGGCCATCGGTGCGGTGCGACATGTTGATGCGCGGATCGGGCGAGGACCCGCTCTTGTAGTCAATCAGGGAACGGATGGCCACATCCAGATCGAGTTCCGAGCCTTCCTCCTGATAGCGGATGCGCACTTTGTCCTGCGGTTTGAGCATCTCCAGTAGCGCTTTCAGACGCTTGGTCAGCTTGGCATGCTTGAGTAGCAGATTGTCGATCACCGCTGGGTTGCCGCGCGGATGCAAGGCTTCATACACGCTCACCCAATCCGGGCGATAGTTTTGCGCGTTGTAATCCCACTCGTCATAGTGACGGGGCGGTAGCGCATGCAATTCACCTTCCGTGCTTTGACGCTGGTTGAGATGCTCGAACATCTCGTCTTCGTCGCTCTCTTCGATATAGATCCACAGATGGCGATTGTCATCGCGGTAATCCACCTCGGTGTTGTCGAAATACATCTGGGCCGACAGATCGCGTTGGCCGCGTGTGCGCGCGATGAAGGCGAGCGCCACGGAGGCCATGGCGGCACTGGTCGATTCACCCGTTGCCATCAGTTCATGGAACTGTTTCACGAATTCGCGGACATGTTCGTTTAGAACTACGAAATCCGGATCAAGAATCGCCCGTGAGAGCAAGGCAAGCCGCAGGCGAAAGACCGAGATGCCTTGATCTTCGAGCTGGAGGTCTGCTTCCTTGGGGATCGGATGCAGCGCAAGGAACAATTTTCGCAAGCCCGGATATTTCTGACACGCCAGATAATCCACACGAGAATCTTCAAACATCTCCACGCTGGCGCGCTGGAACGGACTCCAGTTGTCCACGATCATCTTTTGCGACCAGCGGCGATGTGCCGACATGTGCGCCAGTGCTGCACGATAACGGTCGATGCCCGACACTCCGTCGAGGTCGTCATACACATCGGGCAGACGGATGCCGTCATCGGTGTAGTACGGCATCGGTTTGCGCAATTCATCGAAGGCGACCGAGTACGGTACGAGGTAGTCGCTGTCGTTCCATAGGGCACGGATATAGGTATCCAGTTTGCGTTCGTTGTCCACCAACAAAGTGCCGTGACGCTCGCGCTGCATCACCGCAATCGCATCGGCAGACTCCAGCCGAAAATATTCTTCCTGCCGTTCCGGATGATGGTTGTAGTACTGGATGCCGTATTCGATCCAGTTTTGAAATCCTTGTAGAGACAACACGCTAAGGAGTTTGGGCGCTTGTTTCAGCAATTCCGGCAAACCGGGGCTGGCAAAAGTTGTGTGGTGTCCGTGGATAGAGACCGAGGTGCGATCCAGCATGTCGCGCACGATCTCAAGGTAGTGCTTGAACATCTTGTCGTTGTTCAAGCGCCGCGCGACCGCACCGCTGGTCTGCAAGAACGGCACAATGGCCTTGAAGTTGGTATGTGTAGAAAGGTACTCGGAGAACTCACGCAACCAGATGAGCGCGTATTCACCGACGCTGTCTGCTACACCCGGCGCTTCTTCCAGATAGACCAACAAGGGTTCCGCACCGCGCCCCATTTTGCCGATGATGCGGGCGTTCTCGATATAGGTCTCCAAGCCCGCTTTGGATAGCAGCGTTTGTGCCTCCTTCAGGCACTCGTCGAAAACGGCGTTCACTTGGGAGAATCGGCAGCCCAATTTCTCCCAGTACATCGTGAACTCTTCGCTTCTCTCCGTCACCACATCAGTCATCGCTCAACCCCTTCGTTGCGACTGGGTTCAGGCGAATGAAGCGTCGATCGCGTGATCGAGCGTGTCACGGATGTCCGCATCGTCGGTGATGGGGCGCACCAGCGCCATGCGGCAGGCGGCCTTGGCATCCACCCCATTCTTGATCAGCGTTGCCGCATACACCAGCAAGCGGGTGGAAATGCCTTCATCCAACCCATGGCCTTTGAGATTGCGCGCAGCCTGGCCGATCTGTACCAGTTTGCCGCACAGATCCGCGCCCAAACCCGTTTCCTTGGCCAAGATCTCCGCTTCAAGCGCAGCATCGGGATAATCGAACTCAAATGCGGTAAAACGTTGCTTGGTGGATTGCTTCAGATCCTTCATCAGATTCTGATAGCCGGGGTTATACGAAATCACCAATTGGAAATCGGGATGCGCTTCGATCAGCTCCCCCTTCTTATCCAGCGGCAACGTGCGGCGGTGGTCGGTCAACGGGTGGATCACCACGGTGGTGTCCTGGCGCGCTTCCACCACTTCGTCCAGATAACAGATCGCGCCGATGCGCGCCGCCGTGGTGAGTGGGCCATCCAGCCAGCGCGTACCGTTGGCATCCAGCAGATAGCGCCCGACGAGGTCACTCGCGGTCATGTCTTCGTTGCAAGCCACAGTGATGAGCGGCTTACCCAGCTTCCACGCCATGTATTCGACGAAGCGCGATTTGCCGCAACCGGTCGGACCTTTCACCATCACCGGCAGACGCGCTGCGTAGGCCGCCTCATACAGCTGCACTTCGTCACCTTGGGCTTGATAGAAAGGCTCTTTGCCGACGGCGTATTGGCTTTTGTTTGTCATTTTTTCTCCTGCCCCGCGTATAAGGTCACGCGCGAAACGGTGTTGATTCTTGAAAAAAACGCCCCCATCGGGTGGGGGCGCATTTTTTTGTTGCTTCGATACTGCCGAACAACGATTACTTGTGCACGCCCAACTTTTCACGCCAGCCCGGGAACAGCTTGTCGCTGTCTTTCGGGAAGGACTCGAATGCACGCGCGAACTCTTTGTGTGTCTTCGCGTATTCGATCGGGTCGGCACCGGTCTTCCAGCACTCGTAAGACTGACCGAGGGAGATACCACCGGCTGCCGGGCTGTCGATGTGGCCGAAGGAGCCGCCGCCGCAGGTGTTGATGACGTTGCCGTGGCCGAGGTTCTTGAAGAAGCCGGGCAGACGCAGTGCATTCATACCGCCGGAGATGATCGGCGTAGTTGCCTTCATGCCGTACCACTTCTGGTAGAAGTAAGGTCCTTGGCACTCATCGCGCTCCAGCATGTAAGCCAGCACGGTTTCCTTGCCGTGGCCTTCCATCTTGCCGTAGCCCATGGTGCCGGTATGCATACCGGATGCGCCCATCAGACGCACCAGCTTCATGTAGCACAGGGGATCCATCCCCATCGGTGACTTGTAGGAAGTAACCGCACCGTGACCTGCGCGGTGGAAGTGCAAGAAGGTGTCGGGGAAGGCGCGGCGGCAAGTCGTTACCCCCGCAGGGCCCGCCACGAAACCGTCCACCAGGAAGGCGACGTGTGTTTCACTGTTGTACTTGGCGAAAGTGTTCAGCACGAAATCGCCGCGATGGATCATTTCCTTGTGGTAATCGGCAGTGATGTTGGCCGAGAACAACTTGGCCTGACCGGTCGCTTGTTGCGCGCGATCCATGGCTTCGGCCACCTTGGGCATCACCACTTCCATCGGGCAGAAAGGTTGGTTGGCTTGTGGCTCGTCGTTCTTGATGAAGTCGCCGCCCAGCCAGAAGTCGTAACACGCCTTGGCGAACGGTTCAGGACGTAGCCCCAGCTTGGGCTTGATGATGGTACCGGCGATGTAGCCACCGTCGGTTTCAGAACGACCCAGCACCTTCCACAGGTTGGTGATGTTGGCGGACGGACCATCGAAATGCCGCATCATGCACTCGGGCACCAGGAAGTCCAGCATGCGCAAACCTTGATGGTCGCCCATACCTTGGTTGTTACCCAAGATCAGAGACCACATGTGCGAAATGTTGAAAGTGCCATCAGTCAGGTTCGGGTCAAACAATTCCACCGGATAAGCGACCTTGAACAAACCGCCGCCCTTGACCGGATCGTCACCGAAGGCGGTTTCGTCAATCTCATAGACCAGCGCGTCCACGCCACGCGTGAAGTCGTCGGTGGTGGACACTTCCACGTTGGTACCGGTAGAAGATTCGGCTGCAACGTGCGCCGCCACTTCTAGGAAGCCGTGACCTTTGGCCGGAATGAGCTTGTAAGCCACCAGCAGATGTTTGCCGCCAGCGATCAAATCCGCCTCTTTCAGGTTCAGATTTTCATAACGATTCGACTGATCCATTGTTTTCTCCTCTTGTCGTTGAATGTAACTACTACGTTGCGAACTTTACGGCCTTAATACCATAAATAACAGTCAAACCTTTTTATCAGAACCATAAGCATGGCTTATGGTTTAGAATCTCTCCACCATGCTGCCATTAAGTTTGCGACAACTTCAGGTCTTCGAAAGCGTAGCGCGCCATTTGAGCCATTCGCGCGCTGCCGCAGAGTTGTTCCTATCGCAACCTGCGGTATCCATGCAGATCAAGCAGGCTGAGCAGACTATCGGACTGCCCTTGTTTGAGCAAGTAGGCAAGAAACTATTTCTCACTGAAGCCGGCCGCGAATTTTTACACTATGCGCGTTCCGTCGTCTTGTTGATGCAGGAGATGGAAACGGTGTTCGATGAGATGCGGGGCTTGGAGCACGGCCATCTCAACATTGCCGTCGTGAGCACGGCGAACTACTTTATGCCGCAGTTGCTGGCTAAATTTATTCAGGCACACCCCAAGCTCAAAGTCAGCCTATCGGTCGCCAACCGTGATGCGGTCATCAAACAACTTGAAGATAACAGCGCTGATCTCGCCATCATGGGCCAGCCGCCAGAGGGAACGGAGATGGTCGCCGATCCGTTCTTGGAGAACCCCTTAGTGGTGATCGCCACACCAACCCATCCGCTGACGAAAGTGAGGAGCATCCAGCCGCGCCAGTTGGCGAAGGAGACGTTCCTTTTGCGTGAACAGGGCTCGGGGACGCGCGGTGTAGTTGAGCGTTTCTTTGCCAGCCACCAATTGCCGCTTCCTGCTCACATGGCAATGGACACCAACGAAGCCATCAAACAATCGGTACAGGCGGGCATGGGGATAGGCATCATTTCTCGCCACGGTATCGAACTGGAACTGGAGACCCAACGACTCGTCGTGCTGGATGTCGCTCACTTCCCCATTGTGCGCCATTGGTACATCGTGCACCGCAAAGACAAGCGCGCCTCTGTGGCCGCGCAGGAATTCGCGCGCTTTTTGGCACAGGAGTCAGTCAACCTCTCTTTGGACACCTCAAATAGTCGTCAATCACCCCATAAAGTCGCTAAATGATTGTCCAAACGAGGCCATCCCTGTACAGTAAAGCACTCAAGCGACTTGGGCTGGACACAAAATGAGCAAAGAAATCCTGGATTATCTGAAAAAGAACGGCGAACGACTCGACTCCGAGATCGCGGAAGCGCTGGGGATATCCCTCGCCAGCACACGCGCGCACCTGGCCGAACTCTCCGCCAAAGGCGAGATCATGGCTTGCCATTCCACTCGCTTCGATGCCAAAGGTAAAAAGATCGAGGGTATCAAATGCCGTTTAGCCGGCTTCATCCCGCCTGCCGCACCTGGCCGTAAATCCAAATCACAGTTGAAGTTGTCGTAGCCGTTGCCGGGCCGCTATCTGACTGGCTACCCGCCCGCACTGATCGCTCAAGTGCAGGGCGCTATCGCCCAAGGTACTTTGGGCTCCCTTCTCAAGACAAGATACCCGTTCGCTCACGAAGTGCGCACCGATAAGGCTTTGTACGATTTCGTATCGGCGATCAAGATTCAGCGGCTACGTAATACTGAGCCATTGAGCCGCGTCGAATTCGATAGCAAGTTACATATCCTGAAGAACGCGCTGGGTACGCATACCGCCATTTCGCGCGTGCAGGGCGGCAAACTCAAAGCTAAACGCGAGCTCCGAGTGTCATCCCTCTTCAAAGAGATGCCGGAAGCTTTCCTACGCATGATCGTGGTGCACGAACTGGCACACTTGAAAGAGCGCGAACACAACAAAGCCTTCTATCAGCTGTGTCAGCATATGGAACCAGAATACGCGCAACTCGAATTCGAGCTGCGCGCCTATCTGACCTATCTGGAGGCGGGTGGCTCACCGCTGTGGATGACCACCGCGCAACGCTAGCATGCTATATCTCCAACGCTCTCACTTTCACGGTCTTCCCTTTCACCTTACCTGCCGACAGCCGTTTCACAGCCTCGCGCGCGATGCTGCGTACGACCGCGACATAGGTGGACATATCGGTGACGTTGATCTTGCCCACTTGCTCACGCGTGAATCCAGCTTCGCCCGTGAGCGCCCCCAACACGTCACCGGGTCGTATCTTTTCTTTACGCCCACCCAGTATCTGCAAGGTCACCATGGGCGGTATCAGGCGCGCATCGTTGTCCGCCTTCAGTTCGTCCACCATGTGCCATTCCGGTTCGCTTCCCATCATCTTGGCGATGCTATCGACGCGATACATGTCGGCTGGCGTACAAACGCTAAAGGCCCACCCCTCGGCATCCGCACGGCCTGTACGTCCGATGCGGTGGATATGAATTTCCGGGTCGGGCGTGACATCCACGTTGATGACGGCTTCCAGTTGTGCGATGTCCAATCCGCGCGCGGCCACATCGGTGGCGACCAATACGGAACAACTGCGGTTGGCGAACTGGATGAGCACCTGATCGCGCTCGCGTTGCTCTAGATCGCCATTCAAGGTGAGCGCTTTGATGCCGTGTGATTGCAACACGTCCAACAGGTCGCGGCATTGTTGCTTGGTGTTACAAAAGGCGAGCGTACGCTCTGGACGGAAATGCTTGAGGAGCAGTGCCACCGTTTGCAAGCGCTGGTCTTCGCTCACCTCGTAGAACTGTTGACGAATTTTGTTGGCTGCGTGCTTCTCTTCCAACGTGACTTGTTGCGGCTCGCGCATGAACTTCTTCGCCAAGCCGGCGATCCCTGCGGGATACGTCGCCGAGAACAACAGGGTCTGGCGTTGCGTGGGACAGTGTTTGATGACGAACGCGATGTCATCATAGAAGCCCATATCCAACATGCGGTCCGCCTCATCCAGCACCAGCGTCTCCAACGCTTCCAAGTTCAGACTCCCGCGCTCCAGATGATCCATAATGCGCCCCGGTGTGCCGACGACGATATGTGCGCCGTGTTCCAAACTTTCGCGTTGCGGGCGCATGGTGGCTCCGCCGCACAGCGACAATATCTTGATGTTGTCGGCGAAGCGCGCCAAACGACGCAACTCTTGTGTGACTTGGTCGGCCAGCTCGCGCGTGGGGCACAATACCATCGCCTGCACCGCGAAGCGTCGCGGATTCAGCTTGGTGAGCAAGGGCAGCGAGAACGCCGCCGTCTTGCCGCTGCCCGTCTTGGCTTTTGCGATGAGGTCTTTGCCCGCCAAGGTGAGGGGCAAACTCGCCGCTTGAATCGGCGTCATCGTGCGATAGCCGAGCTGGTCCAAAATCACCAGCATGGCTGGTGATAAAGGCAGTTCCTTAAAAGTGTGCCCGGTGTCGGATACGGTTTGCTTGTCGGTTTGTGTCATCGTGCTCTTCGCCACTCTCGCGGCGACCTCATCTTCGATTGATCAAGAAACAAAAAGCGACCCAAGGGTCGCTTTTCGCTTGATGCTGTTTGTTGCTATTACTTAACGATCGCGTTCAATTCGCCTTTAGCGTAACGGGTCGCCATTGCGTCCAGCGAGATTGCCTTGATCTTGCCTGCTTGACCGGCAGAACCGAATGCTTCGTAACGAGCGATACAGATCGCCTTCATTGCCTTGGTGGTCTCAGCCAAGAACTTACGTGGATCGAAATCCTTCGGGTTCTGTGCCAAGTAGCGACGTGTCGCGCCGGTGGAGGCCATGCGCAAGTCAGTGTCGATGTTCACTTTGCGCACGCCGTGCTTGATGCCTTCGACGATCTCTTCAACAGGCACGCCATAAGTCTGTGGCATCGCGCCGCCGAACTGGTTGATGACTTCCAGCCATTCTTGGGGAACGGAAGAAGAACCGTGCATCACCAGGTGAGTGTTGGGGATACGCGCGTGAATCTCTTTGATGCGGCTGATTGCCAAGGTGTCGCCTGTGGGCGGCTTGGTGAACTTGTATGCACCGTGAGATGTACCGATCGCGATTGCCAGTGCATCGACTTGGGTGGCTTTGACAAATTCAGCGGCTTCATTCGGGTCGGTCAACAGTTGGTCGTGGCTCAACACGCCTTCTGCGCCGTGGCCGTCTTCCTTTTCGCCATGGCCAGATTCCAGAGAGCCCAGGCAGCCCAATTCACCTTCAACGGAAACGCCGACTGCGTGAGACATCTCCACCACGTTACGGGTGACGTTGACGTTGTATTCGAAGCTGGAAGGGGTCTTGCCATCGGTCATCAAAGAGCCGTCCATCATGACGCTGGAGAAGCCAGACTTGATGGCGTTGATACATACGGCAGGAGAAGCACCGTGGTCTTGGTGCATGACGACAGGGATGTGTGGATACATCTCGACAGCGGCTTCGATAAGATGACGCAAGAAGGGCTCACCAGCGTACTTACGTGCGCCTGCCGAACCTTGCATGATCACTGGGCTGTTGCATTGATCCGCCGCTTCCATGATCGCTTTGACTTGTTCCAAGTTGTTCACGTTGAACGCAGGCAAGCCATAGCTATGCTCAGCGGCGTGATCGAGAAGTTGACGCAGTGATACGAGTGCCATATTTCCTCCTGATTAAAATAAATTACAAATCCGTGTTGCAGTTTAGTTTCTGAGCGCCGTCCGCTCAACCCTTTAAATCTTACGGTGATCGCCGACGCGCACGATCTTCAGGGTGTTGGTGTGTCCTGCCTTGCCGACCGCCTCGCCCACGGTCATCACCAGCAGATCGCCGTCCTGCACCAAGCCCCTTTCCTTCAATGCCTGTTCTGCAAATATCAGCTCTGTCGATTGGTCTTTGGCAGTGGAATGAAACACGATGGGATGCACTCCGCTGAACAAAGTGACTTTGGTCAGCGTCTCTTGTACCGGTGTCAATGCAAAGATCGGCACATCCGCGTTCATACGCGACATCCACAGCGCGGTCGAACCAGATTGGGTCAAGGCGACGATGGCCTTCACCTTGAAATGGGAAGCCGCGAATAGCGCCGACATCGCAATAGACTGATCAATGCGGCTAAACTTTTGTGAGACAGTGCGACGATCAACAGCATGGTGTTCTGCCTCACACTCTGCGCTCAAACAAATACGTGCCATGGCTTCGA
>Ga0172376_10004751_pt1 | contig 15396 bp, 11 predicted proteins | sample Lak35m_FD_121114 | JGI IMG/M metagenome (GOLD analysis project Ga0172376, IMG submission 121114) | Freshwater microbial communities from Kabuno Bay, South-Kivu, Congo - kab_092012_35m | ecosystem: Environmental > Aquatic > Freshwater > Lake | place: Democratic Republic of the Congo: South-Kivu...
ACCTCAGCCCTTATTCAGTCGATATCAAAACACTTTAAGTTTCACCCTTCAAGACGAAAAACACTTGTCAGCCTGATTCTGGGTGCTTTATCTAGCAGTAATCTTCATCAACAAACCTCTCCCTGTAGGTTGAAAGTCCCAACCCCTGTTATTTTCTCTACCCTTCCTTCACTGCCGGATGATGGAAGGTGCGGCACTCAACACAACACTTTTCCTTGCCCTAAACCAAAATTCTTGGTTTTGAAAGAGGTCTAATCTTACCATCTCCCAAATTTTTTGAGCCCATATGCTACGGAAGAAAATCTGTGGGGGTGATGGTGGCCGCTATGAGGCTTATCTTTAGGCCCTATGCCAATTGTGAGAGGAAAGTTTTAGCAGGCACAGTTACAGGCTTGTTTATGGTAAAGCAGTTATAGTCTACATAAGGCGCTTCCATGGCAACCTGAAATACATGAGGAGCGTTCAGTTGAGCTTGAAAGTGAAGCAAATTCTGAGAAAGAGGTTCTGAAGGAGATGATTTGACCTCCAGTAATATCCACGGTTTGTGATCCCGTGTTATGAGAAAATCAACTTCTCGTTGATCCCGATCGCGCAAGTAATGAAGTTGAAAGTGACCAAACCCACAATCGGTCCAAAAATGGACAGCCTTTAATAGGTGAACAGCAATAAAATTTTCATATCGACGGCCTTTATCAGTGATAGCAGACCAGTCATGGAGATATGCTTTTGGATTTTTTACCAAACTTCGAGAGACATTCTGAAACCAAGGTTGCAGGGTAAAGCAGTAATAGAATTCATCTAAAGTACCCATCCATTTACGAACAGTCTGGTCGGAAACTCGGATTGAGTTGGCAAGAGATGTATAGGATACGAGATTCCCTGCTTGCTCGGTTAGCATCAGGCACATCATTTCCATTTGTTTGATTTGATGAATTTGGACGAGCTCACGGATTTCTTCTTGAAGTAAACGTTCCAGACGCTGCCTAGACCAGCGATGAAAAGTCCTTTGATCTCCAGCCAAAAATGGGCGTGGAAATCCGCCAAACAACAGAAGATTATTCCAAGCCTCTTGGGATATCTCTTTAGGCGGGCGAATCTCCTCGTTCCATTCCCCGTCACCATGGACAATCTCTGCGACACTAAAAGGATGGACATTATAAAGGAAATAACGCCCCATAAGGCTATCTCCGCCCCGACGATAAACATTTAAGCGACTGCTGCCTGTTACCAGAAAATTTATGTGGTGTTTATGCTTATCAATAATGGCTTTTAAAAGATTTTTCCAATCTTGGTATTTATGGATTTCGTCCAATATGACAAGAGGTTTTTCAAGATTATTTGTTTCCAGAAAAGGTATCCTTTCTTCCAGTATCTTGCGTCGGTCTGAAGGGGAGTCCCACGTCAAATAGGTGGATAAAGTATAGTATTTTTGGAGGTGAGCCGCGATTGTTGTTTTACCAACCTGACGGGGGCCACACAAAAAAATGGCTTCATCACCTGTTTGGTAGTGTTGTAGGAGAATATTTTCATACAAGCGCTTCATAAAGATATTGTATGCTATATCCTTTAAAATGTCACGGCAAATCCGAACCCAAATTCGATTTAGCCGCGGCTATTCCGAATGAGGGCCCGGATCTGCCACGACCCTTTAGAGGTGATTATGGGCAATTCAAGTTGTTGATTCACTCGTCCCTCTCTCCATCTCCATATGCTCGTAAGCCAAGTCTGTGAGAATGCGTCCCCGTGGGGTGCGTTGGATGAGGCCTTGTTGAATGAGGTAGGGTTCAATAACTTCTTCTAGTGTTTCTGTCTGTTCAGCCATGGCAGCAGCCAGGGTTTCAACGCCCACGGGACCACCTTTATAGAAATCGATCATGAGTTGAAGATAGCGCTGATCTTGGGCTTCAAGGCCGAGACAGTCCACTTCGAGTCGATTAAGGGCAAGGTTGGCAACTTCTGCCGTAACAATGGCTTGGCCAGCAACAGCTGCAAAATCACGGATGCGGCGCAGAAGTCGACCTGCAATGCGAGGGGTGCCACGGGAGCGCCTGGCAATTTCTGTAGCGCCGTCTTCACTTAACGCAAAGCCCAACAGGTCTGCACCGCGTTTCACAATGCGTTTGAGTTCCTCAACTTCATAAAGCATCAAGCGCAAAGGGATGCCGAAGCGTTCCCGCAACGGCTGAGTGAGAAGGCCACTGCGTGTGGTTGCGCCCACAAGGGTAAAAGGGGGTAATTCAATTTGAATGGAGCGGGCGGCAGGCCCTTCCCCAATCATGATGTCCAGTTTGAAGTCCTCCATGGCGGGGTACAAAATTTCTTCAATGGCAGGATTCAAGCGATGGATTTCATCAATAAATAAAACATCGCGAGGCTGGAGGTTTGTTAAAAGGGCTGCTAAGTCGCCTGCACGGGCGATGATGGGACCGGAGGTTGAGCGGAAGTTAACGCCAAGCTCCCGGGCAATGATTTGAGCAAGGGTTGTTTTGCCCAGGCCCGGTGGGCCAAACAACAAGACATGGTCCATGGCATCACCGCGGGCGCGGGCGGCTTCGATGAAGACTTTCAAGTTAGCCCGAACAGGAGCTTGTCCCGTAAAATCTTTGAGGGTTAAAGGACGAAGGGAAACTTCTCCCTGATCTTCTTCCAAAAATTCGGGCGTGCTGATGCGGGTATCTGTCGCCGATTTAACCATGGCCAGCCCCACTGGTTAAGGGTTGAGATAGCAAGTTGAGGCCTTGGCGGATGAGGGCTTCTGTGGAAGCACCTGGGCCTAAGGTATGGGAAGATTTAGCGATGGCTTCAACGGCTTCGGGGCGGCGATAACCAAGGTTGGTGAGGGCAGAGATGGCTTCGCTCATACCGCTGGCAATAGAGGAAATCCCTGCGTTTGTTTCTGGGGTCATAGCAGCCGTTTCTAACCCAAATCCCCCAACTTTCCCTTTTAATTCGGCAATAATGCGCCCTGCAAGCTTTGGCCCCACACCATCTGCGCGTGTGACCATGGTTTGGTCTTGGGACAAAATCGCACGATGAAACTCATCAGCAGAAAGAGCCGTGAGAAGCGCTAAAGCAACCTTAGCGCCAACACCCTGGATACCCAACAGCAACCGGAACCAAGTACGCTCGTTCTCGTGCGTAAACCCAAAGAGCTGGGTTTGTTCATTGCGCACCAGGGTTTCAATCAAAAGAGAGAGTTTCTCCCCTATTTGGGGAAGATGAGATAACGTGCGCCCGGAGGCAAAAACTTGGTACCCCACACCATTCACATCAATAATAAGCCAGTCTGGGCCAGTGGAATCCAGCAATCCGGATAACTTTGCAATCATTTAAACACTGCCTTTTGGTGGTATTTTTTGTGAGGATACCACGGCGGCTTTGTTAGACCCAATGATTTTTATATATACCCGCTGAGAGAGATATTAAAAATAGGGTTAAAAATAAATTAGATAGCCAGATTTTTACAGTTTTTTGGTAAATTTAAATCAAAAAAAGGCAGAATAACAATTCGCGATTCTGCCCTTCAATGTGTCACTATATTCTCAATAAGCCCTAAAGCAAGGCTTATGGTGTTTGGTTATTTCAGAACCAGGTTAGTGAAAATATCACCCGTTGTGGCTTCCAGTTGGTGCATTCCGTTGGGGACAAAGATGTCTGTTATACCTTCTATTCCACAATCCTGAGTTCCGAGGTGGTGGAGGCGTGTGTTACTGTCTTTAAACCCAAAGCGGGATGTAAGCATCTTACGAGCTATATCATTTTCTGCTGCTACCCAGGCATAAATTGTTTCACAGTCGTGTCTTACGTGGAATAAGAAAATGTTGAGAGCGCGAACTTTCCACTGATTGTTATCTGAGAATTCCAATTTTGTGATTAACCTACTTTTACGAGGAAAAACATCGCATGTATGGGCTGTGAGCGCATTATATTCTCCATAATTATCCACTTTTGGATCATGAACTTGATAAACTTCGCGCCCAATAGAGTATTTGTTGAATTCTGATACCTTTAATGCAACTCTTACCTGACAACCGTTTGTGTCTTGACTACAATCACGATTATAAAACTCATTGCCGTTTGTGGTCATAGAACACACGATGGCGAGAGATAATCCTATGAGTATCTTTTTAATACTTAACATAAAAAGCTCTATTATTTATAAAAACATAATTTTTAAAATGAAATTAATTTAAAGAATAGGTTATAATTATTTTCAATTACTATAATACTCCTTAATACCTGGAGTTTTTATGTGTGAAAAAATCAGGCTTGCAATTATCTGGAGAATGAGTATGATTCCTAATGAACCCAGCGGGCGGGCGTAGCTCAGGGGTAGAGCACAACCTTGCCAAGGTTGGGGTCGAGGGTTCGAATCCCTTCGCCCGCTCCAATATCCAAATCCTCCTTACTTAAAAGCCTTCGGGCGATTCTGAAATGGTTAACAATGTGACCAGAAACCGCTTAGACCGGTGTTTTTTTCAACGCCCTACAGTTCTTGTTGCCCAAGAGTTACTGGGCAAACGCCTTACCTTTCAAAATTATTCTGGAATCATTACCGAAACAGAAGCCTACCATCAGGATAACGACCCCGCCTGCCATGCCTATCGCGGAAGAACCCCTCGCAATGCCCCCATGTTTGGTCTCGCAGGGCATTCTTATGTCTATTTTATTTATGGGATGTATTATTGCTTGAATATTGTAACGGAACCGGAGGGAACTGCTGCTGCTGTCTTAATCCGAGGCCTCAAAATAGATACCCTGTCTCTCAACGGGCCTGGAAAACTCTGCCGCTACTTGAACATAACCAAAGACCATAACGCGATTGATCTGATTGAATCCAAAGAATTTTATGTTACGGATGAGGGCATTCAGCCTAATTTCATAGCTACCCCTCGCATTGGCATCCGCCAAGGCACGGATAAGTTATGGCGTTTCCTTACTCAATTTTAACTCTCTTTCCTTAAACTATAGATAGGCCCCTTATATTGAGGAGGTTTTATGATGAGGTTTTGGCTGCATGGCTATATTTGACTCAAAATCAGATCTGATTGCGTCGATTTGCCGGGAGATGTACGGCAAAAATGCCCATGAGAATAAAAATCTTGATATGTTTGTTCACCATTTTTTTAAGAGGACCCCTGTTGAGTTTCTTCAAAAAATGCTGATACCTGAGTTGGTATCTATTACTTCTGAGGCCTGGAAGCTCTTCCAAGTACGCCGCCCCGATGAATCCCTTGTTAGAATTGTTGAATACCGGTTAAGTCACCATACCTTGCCTCGCCTCGGCATTTTCATGGTGAACTTAGACCAGCCTTTCTTAATTGATACGATAACAACCTATCTAGACAGGAATGGCTTCAAAATAGAATTGGTTGTTCACCCGGTCCTAGGTGTCCAGCGTACCAAAGAGGGCAAGCTGGTTTCCTTATTCGACTTAAAAGAAACACACCCCTTCACGAACCCAAGCCTAGAGAAAAGCGTTGGTTCTCATGATTTCATTCCTGAAATGCCAGCGCCATCCTTAAAAAAAACCAACCAGCCCGAATCTATCGCATTTATTCAAATTAAGTCGACTTTAAAGAAAAAACAAATTGAAACCCTTCACAAGGAATTAAATGAATTGATCACTCAGGTTCGGAATGTTGTTTCTGATTGGCCCCTTATGAGAAGCCGCATCCATGCTTTAATTCATCATATGGCAGGGCTTCCTTCATTGAAAGGGTTACCCTCCCTTGACGAGCGCCAAGACCTTAAAGATCTCTTAAGCTGGTTGGAACAAGGGCACTTTGTTTTTTTAGGCAGTCGGTATTTCTCCATCAATCCTAAGATCAAGGCCAAGATTAAGCCTCAGGGGGACTTGCAGAATAGGCCGTCGATTTTATGCTTAGAAGCCAATCCAGATGCCCCAGATTTGGGGTTGTTCCGAAATGATGCCTTCGCAAACAATTACGATCTGCTCCCTGTCTTTAGCCAAACTTGTTTGATGACAGATAAAACCCAGTCTTTCCTACGGAGATTGGACACTCTATCCCTTACAAAAACCAATTCACGGTCAACGGTACACCGGGCCTCGCGTGTTGACTCGCTAGAGATCATTGATTGGGACGATGCTGGGACCCCCCAAGGTCTTTATCAATTTATTGGGATTTTTACGAAGATAGCCTTTACAGGGTCTGCTTTTGATATCCCCATCCTTGGGCGAAAAGTTCGAAATGTGTTTAATCGATTTGGCCTTGCTCCCCAATGGCATGATGGAAAAACACTCATCAGTATTTTAAATAGCATCCCTCGAGATGAGCTGTTTTACTTAACGGAAGACCAGATTTATGAATTAAGCCAAAACGTGCTGAACATGAATGACCAACATTCCTTGACAATAGCCATCCGCCCTGACATGTATGGCCGCTACATCACTGTTATGGTTTTTATACCTAAAGAAAAATATAGCGTTGCTTTGAAAGACCGCTTTTATAAAATCTTGGAACACCAGCTCAAAGGGAAAATGAGTTCTCACAACGTCTTTTTGGGTGAGCTTGATTATGCTCGATTAATCTTTGTGGTGAGTTATCCTGAACCGACAGGAATAATTTATAACCAGCTTGAGATTGAAAAGGCCTTGTTAGAGGCGTCTTTAAGTTGGAGTGATTATCTCGAACGCCTTATTAATGCCCATTACGATGAGGAAAATACAGCCACCCTACTCGCTCGGTACCAGAGGGCTTTTCCGGCAGCCTATATGGGTGAATTCAAGCCAGAACAAGCTATGATAGATATTTCTTATATTGAAAAAATTACAGATGCAGCGCCCATTAATCTTTATCTTTACAAAGGCAAAAGGCCTAAAACCCTAAAAGTGAAGATTTTCCATGCCCATCATTCCCTATCGTTGTCCACGTTGTTGCCTATACTCCAAAACTTGAGTCTTCAAGTTATTGGAGAAACCTCCTATGTCATAGATAGAGAAGGGTATCCTATTTGGGTTCATGATTTTGATATTGATTACCACGAAGCTGAAAATTGGAAAACAAACCACGGCAATTTAATTCGTGCTTTTCACCACATTTGGAATGGCACGGCCGAAAATGATGTCTTACACCAACTCATTCTCAAAGCAGGATTAAATGTTCGGCAAGTTACCTTGATGCGTGCCTACTTAAAATTTTTAAGGCAACTTCAGTTGCCATATTCACTTGGATATTTAGAAGAAACGCTTTCATATTATCCCGATATAATCCGCCATTTTGTGGATTTATTCGAATTACGTTTTTCCTTAAAGCGCACAAAAACCAATGAATTAGAAATAAACCACCTCCTTAAGGATATCTACCGCCTCTTAGAATTTGTTGACCGTCTAGATCATGACCGCATTTTACGCCGTGTTCTCAACGCTATAGAATCAACAGTACGCACCAACTATTTCCAAATATCAGACACAGAGAACCATAAGTTTGAGGACTTGAAGCCCTATTTGTCTTTAAAATTTGATTGCCGTAAATTAGATGATCTCCCCCACCCAAGCCCCTTGTATGAAATTTTTGTTTACTCTCCTCGCGTTGAGGCCATTCACCTTCGGGGCGCTAAGGTCGCTCGCGGGGGTATCCGGTGGTCAGATCGACCTGAAGACTTCCGTACGGAGATTTTAGCCTTAATGAAGGCTCAAACTGTTAAAAATGCTGTCATTGTTCCCTTGGGCTCTAAGGGGGGATTTATTGTGAAAAACCAGGACAAATTTATAGACCATTCAGAATTGATGAAAGAAGTGGTGAGCTGTTATCAGATGATGATGCGCGGTATGTTGGATATTACAGATAATATTGTTAAAGGAAAAATTGTGCATCCTCACCACGTTACCCGCTATGATGAAGATGACCCTTACCTGGTTGTCGCTGCTGATAAAGGCACCGCAGAATTTTCAGATATCGCCAATGCCATTTCAGCTGAGTACGGTTTTTGGTTAGATGATGCCTTTGCTTCAGGTGGTTCAACAGGATATGACCATAAGAAAATTGCTATTACAGCTCGAGGCACTTGGGAAGCCGTTAAGCGCCATTTTCGGGAGCTTAAACATGATTGTCAAACCATGCCGTTTACGGCCATTGGTGTCGGTGATATGGGCGGCGATGTCTTTGGCAATGGTATGTTGCAATCCTCTAAAACGCGCCTTTTAGCTGCCTTTAATCACCAACATATCTTTTTGGATCCTGATCCGAATATGGAGATAAGCTTTAAAGAGCGTAAGCGCTTATTTGAGATGCCTCAATCAACTTGGAAGAATTATAATCCAGCCCTTATCTCAACAGGAGGAGGTGTGTTTGAACGCGCCGCTAAATCTATTAAGTTGAGTCCCCAATGCCGTAAGGCTTTTGGGATTAACCATGCAGAAATCAGGCCGGATGAGCTCATCAAATGGTTGCTTTGCTTGCCTGTTGACTTACTCTACTTCGGTGGTATTGGAACCTTCATTAAGGCAACAGCGGAGACACATTCGGATGTCGGGGACCGCGCAAACAATGAGATCCGTGTAGATGTAAAAGCAGTTCGGGCCCGTATTATTGGAGAAGGTGCCAACCTTGCTATGACCCAACGTGCTCGCATTGAATATGCCTTGAAAGGAGGTCACATTAACACAGATGCCATCGATAATTCTGCAGGGGTTGATTGCTCTGACCATGAGGTCAACTTGAAGATTCTTTTTAACACCCTCGGCAATACCATCTCCCGCACAGAGCGGGATAATCTTTTAAAAGAGATGACCGATGAAGTCGCAAAATTAGTATTAGAGGATAACTACCGTCAAACGCAAATCTTGAGCGTTTTGGAAGCAACAAAATCATCGGAGATTACGACCTATCAATCCTTGATGCGGAGTCTCGAAGCGGATGTTGGGCTTGATCGCTCTTTAGAAGCTTTGCCAGATGAAGAAACCCTGGAGCAACGTCAAGCGCGGAACCAAGGATTAACACGGCCAGAATTATCTGTTCTATTGGCTTATTCTAAGATTGCCCTCTATGAAAAAATATTGGCCTCAGCCTTACCTGATAAAAATTTTTATCGGCCATGGCTTCAAGGATATTTTCCTAAAATCATTCAAGAGCGATTTCCAAAGGCTATTCTCTCCCATCCCTTGCGCCGAGAGATTACGGCAACCGTTCTTGCAAATGAGATGATCAACCGTGTTGGGCCAGCTTTCATCCATGAAATTATTCAAACGAGCAGCATCAACGAAGTGGATATTGTTGAAGCATTTTTCTTGGCTTGTCATGTGTTAGAACTTCCGAAACTCTGGCGTAAAATCGATAGCCTTGATTCCCTTATGGTAGAGGATGTGCAAATTCAGGTTCTTTTAGATATTAACCAATCATTGGAACAAATTGTTCTATGGTTCCTGCGCCATCCCGATATAAAACAGACACACTTTGTCGGGCTTCATGCGTTATTATCTCAAGTTTCTGAGCGGCTTCATGGGGACCAAAGGCATATTTTTGATATGAGGAACCAAGGTTTTACCCATCTCGGCATTCCCCCGGATATCGCCCAGAATTTATCCATGATCCCTTTCTTTCCGGCTTTAATGGATATCATGCTTTTAGGGAAAAAGCACCACAACCCAGCGGCTATTGCTCAAACCTATTTCACGTTACGTTCTAAAATTGGGTTGGATTGGTTGACGATGCAAGCCTCGCAACTTCATCTGGATGCTGATTGGCAACGGAGCGCTCGCATGATTTTAATCGATGATTTATCCCAAATCCAATTTAGACTAACAAACAGGGTATTGATTGAAGATATGGAGAGCAACGTAGATGCTTGGATACAAAAACACAAAGATAATATCCATCGCATCCACCCTATTCTCGATACTATTAAAAGCGCAGGGCGCCTTGATTTAGGCATGTTGAATTATGCCATGCGACAGTTAGAACGGTTCTTTTAAGAGCATTTCGTTTTGTCTGTAAACATATTTAGAGTATCTCTCTTTAGCAATAGATTCCGTATAAGGACTTACCACCTAACAAATTTTTAAACCCAGGAAAGGATTATATTTCTTCAAATCTTGACAGGGAGCGGGTCGTCCCCTACGCTTAGAGTAGGCTGTTTAAATTTTAGGTAAATTTTATCAAATGCCTCACATACCCACGCTAACTCCCCAGCCCAGACCCATAGCCCCCCACTTACAAGTGTACCGTCCTCAATTAACGTCGGTATTATCGATTTTGCATCGCTTGACGGGGATGGCCTTAAGCTTGGGCTCGATTCTCCTTGTTATTTGGTTAGGAAGCATTGCAGGTGGACCTCACGCGTATCAAACTGCTTCTACATGGTTTACTTCCCCCCTTGGTATAACCTTCCTATTTGGGTGGGTATTTTGCTTTTATTTCCATCTCGCCAATGGCATTCGCCATCTTTTTTGGGATTTAGGTTGGGGATATGAGCTTAAGGATGTTTATCGCAGTGGATGGATGGTGGTTGGCTTTTCTTTCAGCTTAACCTTTTTAACCTTTTTATGGGTATTAAGCATCTCATGACCCACTTCTATACTTCAGTCATGCGAGATAAGAGAACAGGGGTAGCCCATAAAACCGTTGCTCAATGGAAGGGGCAGCGTATCTCCGCAGTAGCCTTGATTTTATTAGGTATTTGGTTCCTGATAGAGATTTTGCGCCACACCCAAGCCGATTACCTCCTGGTCTTAGCTTGGGCATCCCAACCATGGGTTAGTATCGCTTTGGCTTTATTCATAAGTATGGTTTTTTATCACAGTGCCGTTGGCCTTCAAATAATTATTGAAGATTATATCCCCTCTCTTTCTCGGCAAAGAATCTTCATCTTTATGGTAAAAACAGTGAGTTTAGGCATGGTGCTTTCATCATGGTTTTTCATCATCCGCATCATGATGATGGGTAACGGATAGAGTGCCGCCCATGAAAAAAGATTACGCCTTTGTTGATCACCAGTATGACGTTGTTGTCGTGGGCGCAGGAGGCGCTGGACTGCGAGCAACTTTAGGTATGTCCGCAGCAGGCCTCAAGACAGCTTGCCTTACTAAAGTATTTCCTACACGCAGCCATACCGTTGCAGCCCAAGGTGGTATTGGGGCAGCCTTAAACAACATGGGTGACGGAGATGATTGGCGCTATCATTTCTACGACACCATCAAGGGATCCGACTGGCTGGGAGACCAAGATGCCATTGAATATATGTGTAAGAACGCTATCCCAGCGGTTATTGAGCTAGAGCATTTAGGTGTTCCTTTTTCCCGCACCTCTGAGGGAAAAATATATCAGCGTTCCTTTGGGGGACATACCATTCGTCAAGGCGAATCCATGGCCAAACGGGCTTGTGCTGCTGCTGATCGAACAGGCCATGCTATTTTGCACACGCTTTATCAACAAAGCTTAAAGCATCAGGCTGAATTCTTTGTGGAGTTTATCGTCCTTGATCTGATAATGGATGGAAAAGGCGCTTGTTGTGGCGTCGTCGCTTGGTGTTTGGATGATGGGTCCATTCACCGGTTCCAAGCGCACCAAGTCGTTTTAGCTACCGGGGGGTATGGTCGGGTCTTTTTCTCTTGTACCGCTGCCCATATTTGCACGGGTGATGGGAACGCCATGGTTTTACGGGCCGGCTTGCCTTTACAAGATATGGAATTCATTCAATTCCACCCTACAGGAATTTACGGGGCCGGCTGTTTAATTACAGAAGGAGCACGGGGGGAAGGAGGGTATTTAACCAACAGTAAGGGGGAACGGTTCATGGAACGTTACGCTCCTCATGCAAAAGATTTGGCCTCTCGTGATGTTGCGAGCCGTGCTGTAACCATAGAGATTCTAGAGGGGAGAGGCGTCGGCACACACAAGGACCACGTCTTCCTCCACCTCGAGCATCTCGATCCCAAAGTGGTTCTTGAACGGCTACCAGGCATTTCCGAAACGGCCAAAATTTTTGCTGGCGTTGACGTTACCCGGCAACCAATCCCTGTTCTACCAACAGTTCACTATAATATGGGTGGTATTCCCACAAATTATTTTGGAGAAGTCATCTCTTCTTCAAAAGAAAAAATTGTGCCAGGCCTTATGGCTATTGGGGAGGGTGCTTGTGTTTCCGTTCATGGGGCCAATCGCTTGGGAACCAATTCTTTGTTGGATATCATTGTATTTGGGCGGGCAGCTGCTCTCCGAGCTGCTGAACTTATACGTCCAGGTACACCGCATCACCCCTTACAAAAGAGTGATGGGGAACAGGCCATAGCGCGCCTAGATCGCCTACGCCAGGCTAAGGGAAAGCGCAAAGTAGGGGAGATCCGCCTCGATATGCAGCGAACTATGCAAACTCACTGTGGTGTCTTTCGTAACGAAGTCCTCTTAAGCCGAGGGCAGGAAAAATTAGCAAGTATTATGGATTCCTTTGAAGATGTACGGATTAGTGATCGCTCTTTAATTTGGAATACAGATTTGGTGGAGGCGCTCGAACTTGAAAATCTATTGCAGCAATCAGCCGTAACACTTGCTTCAGCTCTGAATCGCCAAGAAAGCCGCGGTGCGCATGCGCGAGAGGATTATCCAGACCGCAATGATAAAAAATGGTTAAAACATACGCTATCATGGCTCACAGGAAAAGATGTGAAACTGGGTGATCGCCCTGCTCATTTGCATACTTTGACCGAGGATGTAACGCCGATTGCGCCGGCAAAGCGTGTTTATTAGAAAGGCAAGGCCATGGTTCAGCTTCGTTTGCCCGAAAATTCCCGCATTAAGCCTGGTAAGGTCTATAAGACCAATCAAGGCTCTTCAACAATCAAAACTTTTCAAATTTATCGATGGAACCCAGATACACCCGATAATCCAACTTATGACCTGTTTGAAATTGATTTGGCCAATTGTGGTACAATGGTGCTGGATGCCCTTATTAAAATAAAAGAGGAAAAAGATAGCACACTCACTTTTCGCCGTTCTTGCCGGGAAGGAATTTGCGGCAGCTGCTCCATGAACATCGACGGAACAAATACACTCGCTTGCATTAAGCCCATTGCAGAAGTGAAGGGAACAGTCCGTATTACCCCCCTGCCCCACATGCCCGTTATTAAAGATTTGGTATCCGACCTAACCCATGCGTACGCTCAATATGCGGCTTCTAAGCCTTGGTTGCAGGCAGATACACCCCTGCCGGAAAGAGAGCGTCTCCAAAGCCCGGAAGAGCGTGCGAAGTTGGATGGGTTATGGGAATGTATTTTATGTTTTTCCTGTTCAACCAGCTGCCCAAGTTATTGGTGGAATGGAGATCAATTTCTGGGCCCAGCAACCTTGCTTCAGTCTTATCGCTGGATTGCTGATAGCCGGGACGAGAATACAAAAGAGCGTTTAGATCAGCTGGAAGATCCCTTCAAGCTCTATCGGTGCCATACCATTATGAATTGCACAAAAACCTGCCCCAAAGGGCTGAATCCTGCTAAGGCCATTGGGGAAATTAAGAAAAAATTAGGAAAAAGAAGGTAAAAACTCTCTCTGGGCAGAGTGTTATGCTCCTTGGCCCATCATTTGGCCCAATTCCGAACCCAAGGCGGAACAAGTGGTTGTTGTGTATATTCCGCATTGTAATTGTGGAAATTCCACAAGTCAGTTGTGGATTTTGCCAATGTCAGAGCTCAAAAGGCGTTCCCTTTTTTTATCATTATCTTTGACTCCTTTGAGCACAAAACTCCACTACTAAGGATACACACTTTCAGTAATTATAGGGTTAACAGCAGTGTCTATATGTAAATGATATAATTACTATCTACTTATCGAGCTATTGGAAATTATATGATTGCGGCTCATTTTTTATCTGGAGCTTCTTTTTTAAAAAGCCTATAAAGTTTATCGTATGGAACAAAACCCACACCTATAAAAAGAAGCTTATTAAAGATGTTAAGAAACATACGCGGCATCTTCCCCCTCGGAGAAATCACCATAAGCTTAATTTTATTGTGGTTCGTATTTGCAAACGGGGCTATTGCTTCTAGCGATTGGCTTAAGTGTTCAAAAGTTATTATCTCTAATAGCGCGCCTTTTCTACGAGGCATCAGAGAAGCAGAAGGCTTTCTTTATATTGGTGCTTATAAGTTACACGATCAACTACTTCCCAATCCCCAGATTGCAGATGCTTTGAAAGACGTGGCCACGCGCTCTGATTTAGCATCAAAAGTCATTGTTATTTTAGAAAATAACCTCACACTGGAAGAGCAAAAGATAGGGCTTGGTGATGTAAAATCGGGGGATTCTCTCGAAGCCTACAAAAAATCAGGAATTACAATAGCTTCAGGATCACCCGCATTCTATGCAACTCATTTTAAAATCTTAGCGAGCAAGCAGTATGCTTTGGTAGGAACGACAAACTTTGATAAAGAATTTGAAGAGAACGGTGTCATAACGCGAGATTTCTCTCTCATTTTAACTCATCTGCCATTGATACAAGAGCTTAAGGATGTGCTTGAAAAAGACGTACATCATACGCAAAGTAAGGTAAAAGACTTTACCATAAGCGACCTTAAACCTGGTGAAACACGATTGAGCTGGGGACCTAACCAACATCGCCAACATTTTAAACAGTTAATTCAGGCTGCAACCACCTCCATTGAAATATATCAGCAAGCATTACAGGATGAAGAAATCACCAATCTTCTTCTTGAAGCCATCGAGAAGGGTATTAAGGTTTCTATCTTGATGTCCGAATTTCCTTTTGGCATCAAACATGGAAATAAGAGTAGCGCCGCCCAGCGCAAAATTATAAATGCTTCTTCTATCAATGAACAATCAACAGGAAGAATTCGCCTAACAGGAAACCAAATTCAACATGGCCCTTTGAAGGGCAAGAAATTGCATATACACGCCAAGGTCATGATTATAGATGGAAACAACCCTCAAAAAACCCTAATGTACTTGGGGTCAGCCAATTTCTATACCCCTGCTTTAGACCACGACCGGAATGTTGGGATCATTACACGCGACCTAGAATATATTATGCCCGTTCACAATCAGTTTCTTCAAGACTGGGAAACTCATATTGTAAAATAAAAATATGTATTAAGTTCACATAAAATATCATTAAAAAATAAATCATATTTATATTTTTAAAATTTTCTGAAAAATTAAATACTATTTTTTACTTATAAAAAATATTAACTGCGATATTTTTATTTCTCTTTAACTAACAATTAACAATTCTTTCCTTATACTAATTGCTATGCGCAAATGGTTGCGCGTCACTAAAAGGAGTAACAAGATGTCTTATCAAAATAATTCCCATAACGGTGGGGTGAATGCAAAAGGTAAAGGAAATACAAAAGCTGGTGGAACTTCAAAAGGTACTGGAACCACGAAAGGTAAATTAGCTGGAAGGGGTGGGTCAAATAACCAAGCA
>Ga0172376_10004752_pt1 | contig 15390 bp, 13 predicted proteins | sample Lak35m_FD_121114 | JGI IMG/M metagenome (GOLD analysis project Ga0172376, IMG submission 121114) | Freshwater microbial communities from Kabuno Bay, South-Kivu, Congo - kab_092012_35m | ecosystem: Environmental > Aquatic > Freshwater > Lake | place: Democratic Republic of the Congo: South-Kivu...
AAATACGAAATCAACACTAAGAAGGTAAAGGCAAAAGGTATATCAACTATGTTAATTAGTGTTTGGCCGCTATAAAAATCTCGCAGTTTGGAAAAGGTATTAAGATTTTGTATTTGCTGTCCAGGTCCTTCTTTCTTGAGTTTGACTGGATTAGCGTTAATGTATAACCGCATGGCGTTTGCAGCCATAGTATATTCATACATCATACCGGCCCAGCTGGTAGTATAAGCCCTGGCTATTCGCAGTATTCCTTCTAAAATAATTGCTAGTGATACACCAATAGCTAGAACCGTTAATGTGCCTACACTATGGTTAATCATTATACGATCATAAACTTGCAATACCATTATCGGTAATGCTAGAGAAAGTAGATTAATAGCTAAACTTGAAAGAACAACTTCATATTTATTAAGGCGAAATTTACAGACAGGATCGTTAAGATTAAATTTGTCTATTAAGTTCATAATTACACCACTAAATTATAGCCTATATATATTATAAATATAATGTGTTAAAAAACAGTGCAATTAATAATTGCAGCGTTGTAGTAATAAGAAGATTAGTATTGATGTTTATTAGTTACTTATGTATGGGTTTTGTTTAATTATCCTCCAAGGTTGTGTTATTAGAGCCTATTTTTTTTAACTCTTCTTCTTTCAGTTCTATTACTTCAGATTTACCGGTAATTAATTGATATCGTTGTAAGTGTATTTGCTTTTTATCCAAGTCAGATTCTACACCTAAAGTAGTTATATTTTTTGCTTTTGATAAAAAATTTCTATTAAACGAAGCAGCGAATTTGTCATAATTTCCGACTAAACTGGCGATATTAGATCCTAGTTTTACAGAATGTTCAGCTAGAGAAGAAATAGAATTAATAAGTTTTTTTACCTCTTCAATAATTTCTAAATTATTATGTAGCATTAAATTTTCAGCAATTTGGAATTTAGCAAATGATAACATATTCATAAGACCAGCAGGGCCTACTGGGAAAATGTTTAAATTCCAAGCTTTATTTAGAAATTCATTATCTGCTTCAACTATTTTTTCGATTGCATGTTCACTAGGCAGAAACATAAGTGTTATAACATTAGCATATTTTCTTCTGTTTGTTAGATTGGTCTCTAGTTTTATGCCTTTAGCATAATCTTTACTAGCTAGGGATTTTAAGTGAAAATTCATCGTTTTCACTAATCGGTTTGTATCTTCCAACTCGTCTATTAAAAACTTCGAAGCCTTGGCGTCAATAATCATAATATTATCGGAAGGAAGAAAAATAACAGCATCTGGTCTTAGTGTGCTGTTACTTTCTGTATTTAGATTATATTGCATGGAAAAATCTAAACCGTTTTTCAAACCAGAAGCTTTCAGTATATTTTCTAAAGTGATTTCTGCTAATTTGCCGGCACCTGATGGCGAAAGTAGGGAATTTTTAATTAGATCAACAGTATCTTGGGATTTTTCAATATCACGCTTAAGAGAACCAACCATGTTCACTATTCTTTCAAATTCACTGTTAAACTTTTCAGCAGTGATTTTGATATTTTCCTCTGATAGTTTTCGATTGCCTTCAGTTTCTGTTTTGTGGAGTTCTATAAGCTGTTTTGATAAATCATTTCCTAGTTCAAATAATGCAGCTTTTGTTAATTCTTGAGATTTTTTAGTAATATTTTCAAAATCGCTGATTAACTTTTCCTGCTGTTGAACTTTAGCTGATATTTGCTCAATATATTTGATGTTTTCGATCTTTTCATTAATAGCATCTTCGTACTTAATGGTTAAATCCTGTAATGTTTTATTTTTCTCATCCAATAAAATTTGTAGAAAGTTTATTTTTGATTTATTAATTACGTATTTATAAAGCAGAAAAATGCTTATTAAAGCGGATATCGCTAAGATGAGAGGAATGAGGATCATAATCTGTTGCAAAAAATAACAATTTTAAATATTTTAAACAAGAATAAAAAAGGCATCTAAAAATGAAAAAAATTGTAAGTTTTATTTTTATAGCTTTAACATGTTTTTACAATATTTGCTTTGCAGAAATTATACAAACAAAAGATACAAAAGTTATTGAGAATGTACTAACGTCTATTGACACCGATACTCTTATTATTTTTGACGTTGATGATGTGTTAATGTACCCTAAGGATCAAATATTAAGATCAGAAAATGCAGACGCTTGTAAAGAATTAGTCAAGCAGTTAAAACAGCGGGTTGGCAAAGATAAAATACAAGATGTTACTAGTATTATATTGCTTGCACGGAAAAATAAACCTGTCGATCCAAAAATGATTAACTTAATAGACACTTTGCAGAAAAATAATATCAAAGTATTAGCCTTAACAAACTGTGCAACAGGGAAATTTGGTTTAATCCCTAATACTGAAAATTGGCGTATATCCGAATTAAAAAGCCATGGTTATTATTTTTATAAATCTTGGCCAGATTTAAAGGACATTAACTTGAAACTCTTGATGAAAGATTCAAATGAGGCTAATCCTGTGTATAAAGAAGGAGTATTGTTTGTTGATCAGACAGGAAAAAAAGGTGCTGCTCTAGATGCTTTTTTAACCTCCGTCAAAATTATACCTAAAAGGATCGTTTTTATAGACGATAAATCTAAAAATCTTGAATCAGTTGCTGAATTTGTAAAACAAAATAATATTGAATTTATAGGTATTGAATACACAAAGGTTTTAGAGGAAAAAGAAGCACTAAATAAAAATATTGCTCAATTGCAGTTTGAAGTTTTGGAAAAAGAGAAAAAATGGATTTCCGATACTGAAGCTGATAGGTTACTTACTCATGGTCCTAAATTTAGGTAAATCTGTTGGGTAAATATAGAAAGTAAAATTACTAATAGCGTATTTACTTAAATTATAGTTTTCGTGAGTGATTTTTATAAATTTAATGGGTGAATTATATTAATGCTGTAATTATGTTCGTATATTCTATTCTATCTTTTAATAAAAATTGATTTTAATATATTCACCCGCAATTAATTTTTAAGCTAGTTAATATCATATTTACTGATATTGTGGTGTTCTCTTCTAGTTTGTTTTATTTTTTGGAAATATGTTTTTCTAGCACCTCTTTAACTTTATAGACCGCTTTCAGTATAGATTAATTTGTTTATATTGAGCATTCTAAATATAATTATTCAGGAAAAATGATTGTATATTAATCACTTATGATTTATTTAATTTACTGGGTGAATTATATTATGCTGTAATTATGTTTATATATTCTATTCTATCTTTTAATAAAAATTGATTTTAATATATTCACCCGCAATTAATTTTTAAGCTAGTTAATATTACATAATATCACATTTACTAATATCGTGGTGTTTCCCTCCTAGTTCAGAGGCATAGAGAGTGGCAGTGGCCGGATTATCTTTAGGCATATGGTGGTAGTAGGGTTCACGACTTACTGCCATAGCCTACGTTTTTTCCATATATTTTGTTCACTTAACTATCCATTTTACAGCTTTTTCAGACGCAGGTGCTCTTCTAGCAGCTGTTATTGGCATTGCAGATTTAAAATTATTATCTTTCATTTTTTTACCTGTTTTTTAATTAATAATCACTTTAATAAGTATGATGTATATAAGTTATAAAATAACAGTATTAAACTAACGGTTAAAAATAAAGAACTATTTCTACTTCTACTTTTAAGTGTAAAAGTGTTCCGGCATTACTCACTTATGATTGGTTAAAACTCATCCCCATAATGTTGTAACCGCAGTCAACATATTGAATTTCACCTGTTACCCCAGAACTGAGATCACTAAGCATGTAAAGTGCTGCACCTGCAACATCTTGCTGGGTTGTATTTCTTTTAAGAGGAGAAGTATCAGCGTGTATTTTTAGCATTGTTTTGAAATCGCCAATAGCACTGGAAGCAAGAGTTTTAATAGGTCCTGCGGAAATAGCATTTACCCGGATATTATTTGATCCCATATCATTAGCTAGATATTTTACACTTGTCTCTAGACCTGCTTTTGCAAGTCCCATAACATTATAGTACGGTATGACTTTTTCTGCGCCGTAATAACTAAGGGTAATAATACTGCCTCCGTCAGGCATAAGAGGCTCTACTCTTTTAGCAAGAGCAGTTAAAGAATAGCAGGAAATGTTCATTGCATTTAAGAAATTGGCTAAAGAAGTGTCAATATACCTGCCTCGTAATTCTTCTTTATCGGAAAACGCAATAGCATGTACCAGAAAATCAACCTTTCCCCATTGGTCCTTAACGGATTTAAATAGGTTATCCATAGATTTCTCATTTGTTACATCGCATTCTAAAGTAAATTTACAATCTATTTCTTCTGCAAGCGCTACAACCCTTTTCTGTAAAATTTCGCTCGGATAGGTAAGGGCAATCTCTGCACCGTGAGCTTTGGCAAGTTGTGCTATTGCCCATGAGATTGATAGATTATTAGCCACACCTGTAATTATTCCTTTTTTACCTTTTAATAATCCAGTTTGAACTTCTTTCATTTAGAACCTCTTTTTTTATTTTCAAAATAGTAATAAGTGCTATTTTATATACTCGAATGAATAAATCTACAAATTCTTTAATGATATTATCAAATAAGTTGTCTTCTTTATTTGCTGGAATAATCTCCGGGTTGTGTTTTGCTCCGGTGTTTTTTTTACCGGGAATATTTTGTATATCATTACTAATTGCTCAAATTAAAATTTCAAAGACCAGATTTGAAGCTATAAAATTTGCCTATATATTTGGTTTTGGTTTTTATTTATCTACTCTATATTGGATAAGCTTTGCCCTTGGTGTTTATATCGACCAATTTTGGTGGGCGATTCCTTTTGCTTTATTTGGTCTTCCCGCTTTTATGGCAATTTTTACATCTCTAATTGCTTTAATTTCCTGGCCACTACGAGACAGTAAAATTTATCATTTCTTTTTTTGTTGTATTTGGGTTTTTATAGAATGGATAATTTCCTGGATATTTACAGGATTACCTTGGGCGTTAATAGGTTATGCTTTCTCCAATTGGCTTATATTAATACAATTTGCTAGTATTTTTGGGGTATTCGGTCTTAGTTTTGTTGGAGTTTATATAGCTTCGAGTCCCTATAATTTTCTTTTAACTAAAGCTAATAGTGAAAAAAAAGGTTTTTACTCGAGGGTAATAACTTCTGTAATTGTACTAATTTCTATTGTAATTTATGGTTATCTAAGATTAGAAGCTAATCCTACGGAATATACTAATATATCAGCAAGGCTTGTACAGCCTTCAATTCCTCAGACTGCAAAATGGGAAGCAGAAGAATTCTGGCAGAATTTAGATAAGCATATTGCACTTTCAAAAAAAGAAAGAGCTCCAAATCTAATAATTTGGTCAGAAGCAGCTTTAACTGTGCCTTATCATATTAAACCGGTAATGCAGGCTATTTTGTCTGTTTTTTCAAATGATGGACAAATCTTGTTAACAGGGGGAGTAAGCGATAATAACAAAGAAGGTGATAATCTTGAATTATATTCTTCCTTAATCGGCATAAATAGAGATTCTGATAAAATTTTTGAATACCATAAAGCACATTTAGTTCCTTTTGGAGAATATATACCCTTTAAAAATATTTTACCTTTAAAAAAAATTACTCCCGGTTTAATGGACTATACGCAAGGTACGAGAAAATCTGTAGTTATAAAAAAATTTGACCTTGCTATTTGGCCTTTAATATGTTATGAGGCAATTTTTCCTTATGAAGTTAGAGTATCTAATCAGTTCGTTGATCTATTTGTTAACGTTACAAACGATACGTGGTATGGTAATTCTTCAGGTCCTTACCAACACCTTGAAATTAGCAGAATGCGTGCAGTTGAGAACGGTTTGCCGATGCTCCGCGTGGCAAATAATGGTATAAGTGCATTTATTGATCCGGTAGGTAGAATTTTATTAAAAACGGAGCTAAATCAGGTAACGGTATTAGACAGTTATGTACCAAAAAAATTGTCTAGCGAGACGTTTTTTTCAAAATGTAACCTCTCTTTAATGTTATTAGAGGTGTTGAGCGTGTTAATATTGCAATTATTCGTTAAATTCTGCATTTATTTCTTTACTAAAAATCATTAAACCAATTGCTGAGAATTATTGAAGATGCTTAACTTAAATTCATGGTTATTTTTTCGTAATGCGTCAAAGGGTTTGACGCACTAGTTGGTTTTAATTTTTAAGGTATTTATCAAAAAATGTCAGATAATAATAGTAATTACAAAAAAGAAAGTAAGGGAAGGGCAGATGACATAGACCGTTTGGTTAGCAAGCGTTTAAAAACGAGAAGGATAATGCTGGGTCTGAGCCAACAGGATTTGGGTGCTGCAGTTGATGTAAGTATTCAACAAGTACAGAAATACGAAAAAGCTTCAAATCGTATTTCCAGCGGTAAATTATTTACCTTTGCTAAATTCTTGAAAGTACCTGTAAGTTACTTCTTTGAACAGAATGATACTAATAACGTAGTGAGCAATGTTTTTGCTGAAGATAATGAAAAATATACTGTTGAGGATAAGGATCCTATATCGGAAAAGGAAATTATCACCTTAATCAAAGCTTTCAGCGAAATTAAAAATTCTCAAAGCCGCAAAAAAATCACTGAGCTTGTTAGAACAATGAGCTGATAGATGTAGTAACTGGCTTAAATTACTTGTGTTTCACTATTGTTTTAAGCCAGTTGTCTTATTTTACAGTTCTATGAGGTAAATTTGTTTATTGATTTATAGGATCTTTTTTGCTATAAAGCATTTGGACTATTGCGGTCGTGGCGAAATGGTAGACGCGCAGCGTTGAGGTCGCTGTTCTGATAAGGAGTGGAAGTTCAAATCTTCTCGACCGCACCACTACTTAGCTTATATACGTTTTCCAATCTTCAGGTAAAATTAATATTATAGTAATTAAAAAGCAGTAATTACTTCGCTAAAGGGGAAAAAATATCTTGGCGAATATTAGAACATGCTTTTCTGGAAGAAAAACTGCTTTATTCTTATATGAGAGTTTTTTGCTACTCTTTATCTATTTCCTGAATTACTGCTTTTTCAGCTGGTGTAAGGGTACCCTTGGATGGCTTTTGTACATCTGTTTTTACAATTTTTGATGAATTGAAATGGGGCGGTATTTCAAGAGGCTTGGCTTTTGTTACCTGAAGTTCATCTGGGATATTTTCGGTTAAACCTAGGTTTTTTTTTGTATTTTTACAAGAAGATAATAGAAAAATTGCCATGATAGCGCATAATATTTGTTTCATATTACTACTTATTTAGTTAATCGGTTAAATCCTTATGTTCACAAATTTTGTCACATCATAATAACGATTACGTTTTTGATCAAGCGGTTTTTTATTAATAAGAGCTACAAAGATTATTATAGGTATCTACTAACCCAAGCTGTTAGAACACTAGCGACATATTGACTATCTGTAGGAGACCCAGCAAGCAAATGGTCTGCTTTATCTAGAGATACAAAACTTTTTGGGTGTTTTGCATATTCATAAATTTTTTGGGCATTTATAATTCCTACTATTTTATCAATAGGGGAGTGCATAACCAGTAGTGCTTTTTTTAGATTAGATATCTTAGTTGGCATATCCTGGTTTGCGATGTCATCTAAGAATTGTTTTTTAATGTTGAATTTTCTACCACCCAAGATTACTTCTGCCTGCCCTTTTTCGTTTATTTCATCAAGGTGTTTTGCGAAATTATTCTTAACGTGAGCTGTATTGCAAGGTGAACCGATTGTTGCTACAGCCTTGACTTCCGGAATACTAGAAGCAGCTGCTAGTGCTGCTGTTCCACCAAGACTATGTCCGACCAAAATCTGGGGAGCTTCAAAATTTTTTCTCATAAAATCGGCTGCAGCGATTAGGTCATTTACATTTGAAGAAAAATTAGTATTAGCAAAATCACCGTCACTTGCCCCAAGGCCGGTGTAATCGAATCGGAATAGAGCGATTTCTGCTTCCTGAAGGGCTCTTGCAATCCTGCTGACAGCAGTAATATCCTTATTACCGGTAAAATAATGTGCAAATAATACATAAGCTCTTGGATTTTTAGGTAATTCAAGTCTTGCAGCAAGTTTATATCCTAAGGATCCAGTAAAAGTTAATCTAATACTCACAGATGTAATGTAGGTGTTTTATGAAAAAATATTTCTAAAGTTAATGGCGTGGTTTTATATAAATGGTTTAATTTTGTCAACCTTTTTAGGTTTTATTAGAGGTGTGTTTATGATTTATAACAAGCTATTAGGATAAAACTAATAATTTACTTTTTGTTAATATAACAGGAATAAAATAAACTTATAACAAAGTTTTAAATCTAATTTTAAAAGTTACTTTGTTATTAAATAAGGTTAGAGATAGATTATGGCATTTATAGTAACAATTTTAGTAGTTTTATCGATTATATTATTAATGTTTATAGATAAAATCATTGAGTATTCGTATCCTACAGGTTCTCTGTCAGCTGTAGAAAAAGATTTGGATAGTGTCCTCAATGAAAGTGACTGTATGAGGGTCCATAGCACAATTGAATAGAATTACTTAATAAAGGGAGTTATTTTTTAAACTCCCTGTTGTATAGTTAAATATAGAAAATTCTAAGTGTATATATTTTATAATGTTGATTATTTCGGATGTAATTATCTTAATATAACCGGAAAACTATAGGTCATTATAACTTAACGTTTTCCAAATAAGTAATAACTTAATAAACTAACAAAATAACAATAGGCTTATAATTGTGTTATAGAAAAGATAAAAATACTCACCTAGCAAGTATGGGTATCTTTTTTTATGGCATTACAGTAAGTTTAATAGGTAACCGGTAACCATAATAAAAAATTGATACCGTATCCTGTCACTTTTTATCATTTTTTTCACCGATTGTTTCCACATTAATTAAAGATTTTCTATTTAAGGGAAGCCTTTTTTTGTAATCCTGTTCTGTTTTTAAATAATTCTGAGCTTCTTGAGATAGTTGTTTGTATAATAATCTTTTTTCTTTATTAATTTTGGCTATTTCTTTTCGATAAGTGATTATTTCCTCACGAACTTCGGCGGGGATTTTAGCTACATAACTTTTATACTCTTCCACAACTTTTTGAAATTCAGCCGGTTCCTTAATAGGGTCCGCACTTGTTTTTTGAATTTCGGCATTTGATGATTTTGAAGGTGGAGTCGGCTGTTTTTCACCTGTAGCAAAAGTGATTGTTGTTATCATTGTAATCAAGGAAATAGCGGCAATTTTAAAACTTCTCATGGAACACTCCTAAATATTTAAGTTATTGAATAATACGGTAATTATTGCTAATTATAAAATTCATAGCGTTAATTATTTTCGAATATAAATCATGGATAATCTTTTTAGTCAACCGAAAATCACATATAAAGTATACTTTAACACCTTATATAAGTATTTAGAATCTTTCGAAAAATTTTTTCCGGAAGATATTTTGGGTATTAGTACATTTGAGGTAGAATCTAAAACAATTGAAGCAGCTGATGACGATATATGGTATGTTGAGGCTTATTTCGCCAAAGAATTACACAAGCAATCCTTTGCTAAGAATCTGCAAAACTTTTCTACAACAAATAACCTAGAGATTATAGGAGATATAAGTTTTGCCATTATAGAAGATAAAGATTGGGTGGCCGAATATCAGAAACAGCTAATTCCAATTCGTATCGGTAAGTTTTTTATAACTGCCTTACACCAGCTAGATCAGTGTCCCCCTGATTGTTTGCCGATTGTTCTTCAAGCATCCCGAGCTTTTGGTACTGGTGATCATCCTACAACTGCCGGCTGTCTAGAAGCTATGGAAGAATTATCAGCTTTTAATTTTAAAGAAATTTATGATATTGGTACTGGAAGTGGAATATTGAGTTTTGCTGCTGAAAAAATATGGCCACGTGCGAATGTTTTAGCGTGCGATATTGAGGAAATAGCAATAGAAGTAGCAGAAATTAATAAACAATTTAATAATTCTAAGGTTTTTTTCTATAGCAATTCTGCTAAAGATTTGCTAATTCCGAGCATAAAAAATAAACAATTTGATTTGATAATTAGTAATATTTTAGCGGTACCGTTAATCGATTTAGCTCCTTTAATATGTTCTTTATTAAGTAAAACGGGGAGATTAATTATTTCAGGATTTCTAGATTACCAAACTGATGAAGTAATAGACTCTTATGTAAGAAATAGAATAGAGGTACAAAAAATTTTTGATAAAAAAGGTTGGGTTACAATTTTAGCAAAGGTAAAAAATGATTAATATTTATCCTTGACTTTTTAAGTCAATTGTATATTATGCGGTCAAAGTTATGTCTAACTAAAAACATTAATATAGTCATGGAAAATTCACAAAAGTCTAACTTTGGCGCAGAATTAAGAAGAGTATTTTGGCCTATTGAGTGGCATGAAAACAAAAAATTTCTGCCGATGGCAGCTATGATGTTTTGTATACTTTTTAATTATTCCACACTTCGTTCTATAAAAGATGGCTTTGTTGTAACTGGTATAGGTCCGGAAGCAATAAGTTTCCTTAAAACTTATGTGGTCCTGCCTTCGGCAGTTGTAATGATGGTGGTTTATGCTAAGCTCTGTAATATAATGAGCCAGCAAAAAGTATTTTATACCATTGCATGGTTTTTTTCTTTATATTTAACATTTTTTGCTTTCGTTCTCTATCCGTATCCAGAATTTTTTCACCCAAATCACCAAACTATTGAAGGCTTGGTAGTAGAATATCCTAACTTAAAATGGTTTATCCGTATTTGTGGGCAGTGGAGTATAGCTTCTTTTTATGCTATATCTGAGTTATACGGTAGTATGATGCTTAGCTTGTTATTCTGGCAATTCGCAAATCAGATCACAAAAACAAGTGAAGCAAAAAGATTTTATTCAATGTTTGGATTGCTCGGTAATTTTTCCTTGCCGTTAGTTGCTGCTACTCTTGGTTATCTGCTTAGCTCGGAGATCAATATAGTTGCAGAGGAATATCGTTTTATTCCTGTAATATGTATTGTGATTTTTAGCAATATCCTTGTTATGTTTTTCTATTTTTGGATGAATAAAAATGTGCTTACTGATCCTCGTCTTTATGATTCCGGAGAAGCGGCTGGTAAACCTAAGAAGAAAAAAGCTAAGTTGTCACTAGGTGAAAGTTTTAAAATGATATTTACTTCAAAATATCTAGGGCTTCTTGTAACTTTAATTTTAGCTTATGGTATATCTATTAATTTAGTTGAAGGCGTGTGGAAAGCTAAACTTAGAGAATTATATCCTACAAAAGAAGCATACACTATGTTTATGGGTAATTTCCAAGCATACCAAGGTGTTGCAGCTATTATTTTTATGCTTGTAGGTAGTAATATTCTAAGAAGGGTATCTTGGGCAACAGCGGCTATATTTACCCCTATGATGATTCTTATTACCGGAATTGGCTTTTTCTCTTTTATTATATTTGATCAAACTATAGGCTTATATTTTGCAGCCTTTTTTGGTACAGGTCCTCTAGCTCTTGCCGTGGTTATTGGCACGGCACAGAATGTGCTTAGTAAAGCAACAAAATATTCGTTATTTGATTCAACAAAAGAAATGGCCTACATACCTCTTGATGACGAAATGAAAACCAAAGGTAAAGCGGCTGTTGATGTAATAGGCGGTAGGTTTGGGAAATCTGGTGGCGGTATAATCCAGTCCACTTTCTTTATTCTTTTACCTACATATACGTTTGCTGAGGCAACTCCTTATTTTGCTGGTGTATTTTTTGTCATAGTGATCTTATGGATCTTCGCTGTGCAAGGATTAAGCAAAGAGTATCAAAAACTTACAACTGGTGAAAAATAATACATTTTTCAGCAAATAGCGACAATAAAAGCCGTTTTGCATATTTAGAGCGAAACGGCTTTTTTACGTATATAAAATGTTATAGCAAAAACTATTGTGTGGCTGGTACACCATAGAACAACCCTATAATAAAACGACTCATTAACACTTTTATTTGTAATTTACTCATAATTTACGATTTAATAATAGCTTAGAATACTAGGCTATTAATTATAAGAGGTGTTTATGGCAGGTGAGTTTGATCCAAAATACGGTATACGTAAAGGCGATAAAGAAGATGGAATACATGAAGCTGAACCTGATGGTGGCAGGTATGACCTTGTATCGCCAAAAGGGGAAGTGCTTGAAAGATTTTTAATCAAGCGCGATACTCATAACGGTAAGAATGATATTGCTGAATATTTAGCAGCATCAATATTTCAACAAACTGCTCCTGGTTATGGTCCACAGATTGAGTTAGCTAAGAATCAATCTGCAAACCCTCAAAACCCTGAAAATCAGAATGCTTTCTTAGCCTCAAGATTTTTTAAACAAGGTTACCGAGATTTTTTTAAAGATAACACCTACGTTTTTTCAAAACGGACCGGAACCTTAGCTGGATTGGAATCCACTTGGCTTAAATCTCCCAAATCGGCTTTTAAAAGGAAAATTGAAGGTGCTTATGAATATAATGGTTATGAGCAAACCATGGTTACTTCTCTTCTGCTAGGGGATTTTTCTGTCCATTCAGGAAATATTGGAGTTATAGATATTGAAGGTGAAAAGGATAAGGAACCTAAAAAGCAACTAGTGAGAATAGATTTTGGAGCAGCTTTTAGAGATTTTACAGATGATATTAATCCTTATAAGTCTATAAAAAATAGATCTGGTGGTGAAAAAAATTATTTTTTACGTGATCATCCAAAAAAGCGAACCATGAATAAAGCATTTGCTGCTGAGTTGCGCAGGGTGGCAGAAGTTGATCTTACTCCTGTTGTTGAAGCAAAGTGGGCAGAAATACAGAAAAACTTTAATTCTGAAACTATACAAGAATTTGCTAAGCAAATTAAAGTTCCGGGAGCTGATAAAGGAGTAGTTACGCCAGAACAAATAAAAACCCATTTTACAGAAACCATGAAGAAAAGGCAACAATCCTTAAAAGATATTGCCTGTGAAATTGATATAAAACTTGCTTTACAAGGTGAAAAAGTAGACGTAGCAAAATTGCAAGAAGCTATCGTCAGAAATCCAAAACATGTGGAACGCATTTTAGAAAACCCCCAAAATTCGCAACTTCGTATTTCTTTAGAAGAAAATCAGCTAAAGATATTACGGGAACAGTTCGAGAGTAGTATCCATCTAGATATAGAAAAAACAAAGAGTTATTTTGATAAAACTCTGGAAGAAATGCAAAAAAAGAATTTGAGAGAAATAGAGAAAGCCAAACAGGCAGGAAAAGAGCCACCAGCCCTTATTGATTTTTCTCAATATGCGGCTCTGCAAAAACAATGGCATGATGTCTGTGATAAAGCAGCAAAAAATCTTTCAAATGAATTTAATATTGACCCGGAATACCGTACAAAAATTGTGGTTTCTATGGCTTCTTTAAGAAAGACAGTTAATCGGGAATTTGTGGAATCTTTTCTTAAAAAACCAGAACATTTCAAAAATCGTTGGGCAGAAGCAATTCCTGTTGCTGGTAAAAAATTAATAGATGCTACGCAGGAAGTAGTCAAAGCCTCTTCTATGCCTATTGATTATAATAAGTTTGACCTTACAACTGCAGCTGATAGTGGTGGTGTTACAGGCAGTAAGCGTGTTAAAATGGATGGTAAAAATTACCAATTAAAACCGTCAATTACAGATAATGCCTTAAAGAGGCGTGTTAAAGCTAACTGGACTGATAGGGAAAATTACGGTGAAGTAATTTCCTCTAAAATAGCCCGGAGCATCCTAATTACTGACTCTTTTGAAGCAGCACCTAATGTTTCATTAGTATATGATAAGGTTAGAAAACGAACTCCAGTAGCTTCAAAATATCTAGAGGGAGATAAGGTTAGAACCCTTGACGTATTTATCCAAGAAAAGACGGGTATTAAACTTGAAGGCAAGAACCATATAAAATTTGTTGATGGGAGTAAAAAAGAGGGCGGAGCAAATCCCGAGAAGAGAGAATATGATATTAGTGGTCCAGAAAATGCGGCTTTGCGTAGAGATATAGCAAAAGGTATAGCCGGTTCGATAATAAATGGAGATCATGATATTAATCCTGGCAATTTTGTTGTAGTTACCAAAGATGGGAAAGATCGCGCAGCACGAATAGATTTTGGTCATGCTTTTAATGATCTCCTTAATATCTCCACAGTATTTGGCGGTACCGTAAGGAATAAGGATAATCAAGTTTTAGATTTTTTAAATAGAGAAAGTGTTGCAGGGCTTAAGTTCGGAGCAAAATCTAAACTTTGGCGCGATTACCCTGGTATGATTCCTACTCAGGAAATGGCTGATGCTTTTAAGGAAGTATCCCAATCAACAGGATTAAGCCAAGGAATAGCTGCTGGAAGAGAAGAATTTTTGGCACTTTTGGAGGCGATGGAGCGAAATAAAGATGAGGAAGGGATTGCGCACTTAAAAAAATCGTTGGATGCAATAAGTAGTAATATAAGCGGTGTAGGACTTGATCCTGTATTAAGCCCAAAGGAAACAATAAATGCTGCTTTTACTAACATAGAGCAATTTGCCAAAGACAATCAACAAAAAATGGCGGACGTAAGTAAGCTTATGCAGCTTCAGGTTAATATTGATAAAATAATAGAAGGAAAAAAGAAAGGTAATGAGCCGACTAAAGAGCAAATTGATCAAATAAAAGCAGCATATGCCGAATTGGAAAAAGCTAAGGGAATAGGGCAGAAAGGTGGTGGATTAGAATGGGTAAAAACTAGTGCTAGCAAAGCTGCTCATAAAGGTGATTTAGAAAGCTATATCATGGAGCGCGGAAAACAGCTCGGGCTTAAGAAGGAGTTAAGAAAAGAGTTAGCTCGTACAGAAGGCGTGATAATGACCCCTTCACCTCTTTTCTCCCGATCCGGAGATGCTATAGCATTATCAGGTGAGCCAGTAGGGAGAGAAATGGAAAGGACTGGTAGAGGATTAGGGGAAGCAGGACAACCAGTTTTAGCTACTAGTAGCGGCAAACCACAAACTATTCCTGTTATTGATCCTGTAGCCCTTGTTAGAGAAGAAATAATTAATAAACAGACTGAAATTCTAAAGCAGGCCGTTGAAATGCTTCATCCTGATACGGGTGCCCTTAAGATGGATCAGTTTAAAGATTATTTAAAGAACCACCCAAAGCTAGTAACTGATGCGCTTGAAAATCCTGTAACCAAGAGAGATATAGAAGCGCAACTGCAGCAAGCTGAAGTAGCTGGTTATAAAAAATTTAATCAGGAATTTGCTAAAGTTGCAAGACCAGTTGCTTGGGACGGGCCTTCTACAACCGGGGAAAAAACGCAAGTAGTCAAAAACAAAGCCGGC
>Ga0172376_10004754_pt1 | contig 15387 bp, 10 predicted proteins | sample Lak35m_FD_121114 | JGI IMG/M metagenome (GOLD analysis project Ga0172376, IMG submission 121114) | Freshwater microbial communities from Kabuno Bay, South-Kivu, Congo - kab_092012_35m | ecosystem: Environmental > Aquatic > Freshwater > Lake | place: Democratic Republic of the Congo: South-Kivu...
ACTTCTGCTATGGAGATGGGGTTGCCTCAGGAAGTTTCTGAGCGTGTAACTTTTTGTTGGACTCCTACGAAAAGTTTCTCTGTAAGCGACCCTGAAGGCAATCCTTATGATTTGTCTGGTACGCCAGATAATACTGTTGAACGCGATCCCGTTCAAGTTCCCGTTTCCATCAACTTCAGTTCTTCTAAGCCTGATGGTACTTCTATTGGTGATTTTGATGAGAATAGAACTACTTTAACTATTCTCGATATTCACTATGATCAGGTTCGTGGTGCTGATAAAGTTTTAATTGATGATGATACTTTCACTATTGATTATGTTGGGCCTCCAACTGGTCTTTTTGAGGTAACTGTTTACACTATTTATTTAGTTTCGGTGGATAAGACATGAGTTATGTTGGTGGCGTTCGGAACAGACTTGTTCGTGATAACTTTAGAAAGATGATTGAGGACAGTCTTTCTGAGCTTGGTTGGTTTGACGCGAACAGAAACCATCTGCCTGTAACTGTGAAGTCTGGTCCTTTTAATACTTCTGAAGAAATTCTTCCAAATGTGGTTGGTGTTTCTGTTGAAGATATTATGACTCAAGAGTTGGAGATGGGTTCGCTTCTTGAGGAGACTAGGCATTTTGCCTATGTCGATATTTTTGCTCAGGATGATCCTGTGGGAATGCAGCTTTCTGGAGATATTTTTGATATTATTCGTGGAAAGTTTTCTGCTTTGAGTTCTGCTGGTATTGCTGATGGACGTTTAAGCGTTTATGATCTTTCTCAGGCGACTCCTTCTATTATTTTTTATTGTGATTTAGAGGATCCTGAGATTAATAGAAATAGAAATTGGGAGATGAAGTTCAATAAGTTTTGGTGGATTATTGCCGTTGAGATCGTTGATAACTATACAGATGACAATGATTGACGGTGATTTAAATGGCTACAGTATTTAATACTTTAAATAAGCCCAATGGTCAGCCATTGAGAAATATTGCTGTAAGTGTAACTCTGTCTTGGGACACAGATACGGATGTTTTTGTTACGGATGACTCAAATGAGGTTGCTGTTGATTCTGTTGCAAAAACAAAAACCGATGTTGACGGATATTGGGAAATGGAGTTAACTCCCAATGCTTCACTTTCTCCAACTAATGTTTATAAAGTTATTGAAACCATTGATACAGCAAACGTGAATATATATTATATTGAAGTTACTGATTCAGCCACTCCAAATTTATGGGTTGGCAATCTTGTTGTTGCGAAACCGGCGTGGGAGGCGTGAAGTGAATATTGATCCAGTTAAGTACACGCTTATCGCTTGGCAGGGTAAGACGTTCGAAAAAACTTTCTATCTGAAAGATTCAGATGATAATATCATTCTTTTAGATGGATATACTGGCCGTATGCAAGTTAGGCCATCCATTGAGTCTGAGGAAGTTATTTTTGATCTTGATGAAATTAATGGTGGTATCATCATCAATGATGACGATGGTTCGGTTACTATTTATATTTCTGACGAGGACACGGAGGTTGTTGAGGTAGGGACTTACAAGTATGATTTGGAGCTTGTCTCTGCGGGTGGAAGAGTTTATTGTCCTATTTATGGCTCTTTTAAGGTTAAGGGTGAGGTAACGAGAAGTGCCTAGTTTTATTCAGGGCGATGAGCCAACTATTCTGGTTACCGCAAGTGATGAAGATTCTGCGGTTATTGTTGTCGGGCAGCAAGGTCCGGAGGGTTCGCAAGGCACTACTGGACCCACTGGCCCTCAGGGGCCTACAGGCGCTTTTGGGGCTACCGGATCTACTGGACCCCAAGGCTCCACTGGCGCTGGCGTAACTGGCGCTACAGGCCCGCAGGGTGAAACTGGCGTTACGGGCATTATGGGCGCTACCGGCCCCAGCGGAGCGACCGGCGCGTCTGGCGCTTCTGGCGCGTCTGGCGCGTCTGGTGTAATTGGTGCGTCTGGCGCAACAGGGGCTACAGGACCCGCTGGCCCCTCGGGTGGTGGTCAGCGGGCCGAGTCGGTCGCTACCGTCACTGACCCGTTCACTATCACCAGCGAGAGCTTTGTCGTGACCTTGGGCGCTGCGGTCACGATGCCCGACGCCGAGGACAATGCCGGTCAACTCGTCAGCATCGCTGCAGCGGCGCAGACAGTCACGATCACCGCTGCGGGGACCGACACCTTCCTTGGATACGGTGCCACCTACACCCTGAACGCCGGTGAGGCTTCGCAGTGGTTGTCCGTTGAGGTCGGTGGATCGTGGAGCTGGGGTCTGGCAAACCTAGAGAAGCCTGAAGTGACAGAGCCGGGTGAGCGGGCATGGCTTGCCGACGCACTCGGCGACGAGCTGGACACGACGACCGCACCTTGGCTGCGCTGCTTTCCGACTGCGGCCAGCATGGACGGTGACTACGGCGGTGCGTGGCAGATCACGAACGCTGGCAACGCCTCGGGCACTTTGCCTGCCACACCGGACGGCATCGACATTCGGGCCAAGTTCTACCTGCACCGACCCTACGAGGACGACGAGTTGGCGGGCAGCGGACAGGACTGGCCCTACCAGCGGTACCGGGAGATCCTCACACAGACCAAGGCGGCTGCGACTGGCGGCGACCTGACCGAGTGGGCGATCCTCCACCCAGACGACACCTACGGGCTGTCTCCCGGCACCGCTGCGTGGTTCTACGAGTCAACCTTGACCGGGGCCGCAGGCGAGGGAGCAGGCTTCTTCCACGACGACGGCAGCCGCCTCATCGGTGTACCGCTCATCGCACGCTTCACGCACGACACCGCCACCGAGACTGTCACCCAATGGCGCTGGGTACCTTACGACACCGGAGCGACCGGCATTGAGCAGACCGGCGACGGCTACTGGTGGGAGCCAGTCAAGTCGGAAACCGACGCTCGGTTCGCCAGCATGGACCCGAACGGCAGCGAAACATGGAAGATCGGCATTCAGAACCGCATGGACGTGGCGTGGATGACAGTCCACGAGTTCGGCGGGGCCAAGATCCTCGACATCCAGCCCTCGCACATCGCCTCTGCGGGCGTCGGTGCGACGAGCTTCACCGATGGCGTCGGCAACACCATCTCCACGACCGACGGCAGCATCGCCATCCCGCAAGGACTGTCGGCAGCGAAGATCACCAGCGGCACGGTCGCCACCGCACGCCTCGGCACCGGCACCGCCAACAGCACGACGTTCCTCCGTGGAGATCAGACATTCCAGAGCATCGCTCGTCCACCGTCGCTGCTCGTGTCAGGCCAATACACGTCAGCTTCATCGGTGTCCACCGGCAACGCCAGTGTCACCAGCAACCGGCTCTACTACCAGCCGATCTTTATTCCTCGGACAGTCACGATCGACCGAATCGGCGTGAATCACGCTGCAACGGTCGCTGGGGTAGGCAGCGTGATGCGGCTCGGGATCTACAACGCCACGAATGATCTCCCATCGACCCGCCTGTTGGACGCTGGGACGGTGGATCTGACGACCGCTGCTGCCTTGAAGACCATCATCATCAGTCAGCAGCTCACACCGGGCCTCTACTGGCTTGCTGCGGTCGGTCAGATCACGTCTGGCGCTCCGACGTTCAACACCGGCAGTCCGACGTTCAACGTGCCCGATTTGACATCGACGTTCACCGGCGTCAAGTTCGAGGCTGGCGTCACCGGGACGTTGCCAGCAACGGCAACACCGGGCACAGCTAACACCACTCAGCCGCCGCTAGTCTTTCTAAGGGTTGTATAATGAGGATTGAGACTTCAGACGGTCAAGGTAACGTTATCTCGGTAGAAGAGATTGACGGCCCGCCGTTCCCGCCGTTGGATGCCACCGGGGCGCTTGCCACACTGCTCGTCGTTGAGGGCGTCATCGAAATCACCGATGCCGCCAACGCTATTCATGGAGAGCCTTCACATTTAGAACATGAAGCGCAAGCTTGGAGTTTAGGTTAATTAGGATTGGATTACAATGGATAAAACGGGAATTTTGGCGAAGAGGAGGGATCGCGCTATTGCTGCTTTTCTTTCTTTCAAAGAGCGGGAGTGTGACCAGTTTTTACCTTCCGATATTTCCTCTAGACTTCGTAAGAAGTTTTTAGATGATATCAATGATCTTTGTGATATTGCTTTCGATTTAATTGTTGAAGATGCTGTCGTTTGGAATGACGAGTTTATGAATAGACTTGACGATATTTATAGGATAGTTTCCGATTCGGAGTAAATAAAATGGTAGATCCCATTTACTACCGTGGTATAACAGTAAGACCTCAGGGTTTTGGTGTCGAGCTTGATACAAATGCTATTGTTGAAACTCTAGCAAAAGATGTTAAAACAAAGCTTGCAAAAGTTTTAAGAGAATCTTTTCCAAGATCTGGCGAACAGGCAAATTCTGAATTTTCTGCTATTATTGCTGGAGTAAATAAACCTCTTGCTGAAGATATCAGAAAAGAAATTAGTAGAGCATATAGGGCTGGTAAAAAGAAGAGGAAATCATATCGTTCTGGTGATACTGGTAAACTTAAAAGATATTCTAATGGTCAGATGGATAAAGGTATTGCTTCTAAAAACTTCATCCGAGGAGATAGTAGGGGCATTAATATTAATCTTTCTATTTTAGATTCTTACGCTAAGCAGTGGGCTAGACTAAACTTCGGTGCTCGCCCTCGTGGATCTAAGGATCGAGAAGAGAATAAAATCAAGCTCTTTAGAAAAACCCTTCAGGACTCACCTTCGTTAAGAACCTATCCTACAAGAAAAGGTTTTAAGATTCCGCCAACTAGAAAAGCTGTTGGCGTATCTTCCGCCAAGCCTTATGATATAACTCCAGGCCCTAAAAGTATTGCTCAAACACAGCAGGGTCCATATCTTTATTTGTATCCATTTAAATCTAAGGGCTTGCCTAAAAGAAAATTTAAAACCAAGCTTTCTAGGGGTATCCAAGGATGGAGATTCTTGGATGTCGGTATCTCTTATATGAATAAAGAGTATGGAAAAAGGTTAACGCCAGCTTTAAATACTTGGGTTAAAACTCTTGAGGCTCAAGTTGCCAAATCTGCATCTACTAAAGTTGAGAGCAGACCTAAAGTTTCCGCTAAAGTTGAGAGTAGGCCCTATAAATATGAGAGAGTTCGAGCAAGAGTTCCTAGGGGTCAACCGGGCGCCGGTCGTTTTGCCCCCGGCTTCCAAAAAAGAAGAAAGTATCTCTAATTTAATTAGATGCTTATTTTCCGTTACACTTCTAGGTACTTTGCAACAAGTTTGCATAATATTTTATGCGGGACCAGTTTACTGGTAGGATAACGACAAAGAACTATTTATGGAGGTTCACTAATGGCTATTAAGGCTGGTGCAATTTTAACTGATGTTAACGGGTTTGTGGTTGACCGCATCCAGTCGGGTGGCCCCGGTAACCTTAACATTCCCGAAGAGAAGATTTTCGAGCTTGGTAACTGGAACACGGTTGCCACGATTCGTGATATCCCTGATCTTTCGTTCGACCTTGAGTCTTTCGATGTTTTCTCAGAGTTTGAGGCTCTTCTAATTGGTAAGGCTGGCGCTGCCGCTCCTGGTGCTGCTGCTGTTGGCAGTCAGCTTTCAGGTGTTGTTGGCTCTAACGAAATCGATTTTCAGGATCACATTCCAATTGACGTAGTTTCACCGTTCAAGTCACGACGTAACGCATACAACATCGTTAAGGGTGTTGCTGTTCCGTATCTGACTCTTGAGAACGCAACCTACCGTTTCGGCATCGGTCAGAGCGCTGCGCAGTCGTTCACTCTTCGTGGCGACTCCATCTACTACACCCCAGGTCAGCCTTACTACAATTCGGTAACCTACAGTGGTGCGGCTGGCGTAGTTTCCAATGCTTTCAATGGTAGAACTGCTCTTCTTTATGAGGAGGATGGCGACAACATTTACGCTCTGTGTGTTGTTGCCGTGACCGACAATGGTGATTACAAGCGTCTGTTCGTCGGCGACGACTTCACCAACACTCCAACCACGTTAACTATTACTGCTGGTGGCGCCGCTAAGATTGCAAGCCTTGACTACACTTCACTTGGGGCAACTGAGATTCGTATTGTTTACAACGCAAATCCTGAGGCGAACAGCTACAACCAGACCGGCAACAACCCCTCTGGTAATCCTGTTCACCAGAATACTTCCGTTAAGCCTGCTGCTGTTCGTGCCAAAGATATTGATGTTTACATTGGGACAGCAGCAGCTACCCCAGTGTTTACTCGTTTCACTTCAGTTCAGTCTGCTGAGGTTACTTGGTCAGTGAGTCTTGATCCCGATCAGGAGTTTGGCAACAAGCACTATGTCGGTCAGGACTATGATATTCCTGATGTTACTGGTTCAATTGGTGTCCGTCCCTACAACCCTGCAGACATGTGGGACAAGCTTGCAACCATCACTGGTGTTAGCTCTTCAAATGTTGTTGGTCCGGATTCAGCTATTGCAGTTCCGGTAGAGATCCGTATCAACCATCCTGATACTGGTGATCGTGTTAAGACCATTTATGTTCCTGATGCCCGTTTCCAGATTCCTGGTTTCTCGGGTCAGGTTCAGCAGAAACTTGAGACTACGCTTCCGTTTACTTCTGATGCTGGCCTCATGTATGTTTACAATGGTGAGCGTGTCTGATTTTAAATAGTTGAAACTATTTCGGTTTAGGGGACTGGCTTTAATGCCGGTCCCCTTTTCCGTTATTGTGATAGGTTTTTATGGGTGCGCTATATAATGCGCAAAGTTGGATTTAGGAGTTTTTTATGGCTGAAATTATTGCCCCTAAGCGTCGTCGTCTTTCTGACCTTTATGTTGTTGGTCGTGAGATGGAGTTTAATGATGGTGTAGACGAGGAGCCGGTTAAGATTTGGCTATCTAAGATCTCGCCTATTGAGCAGAGAGATGCTGCAGATCAGGCAACTAAGGTGAGGGCTAAGATCCTCTCGATCAAGAACTCTCCTTATGCAAGTAATGAGCGTCTTCTGTATCAAGATCAGTTTAATGATCTTGGTTTGGAAAATAGAGAAGATGTGGTTGCCTTTGTTGCTGGATCTAAGATTCAGGAGGCGATGACCTCTAATGAGCATCGTATTGCAAGCGAAGATGCTTGGTCTAATGACAATTATCTGAAGTCTCTTCAGGATGCTTGGAATGATGGTCTTTCTGAAGCTTGGATTAAGGATCCTGATGGCGACCCTGAGACTGTTCGTGTTTATGACGAACTGAAGCGCTTTGCTGAAGAGGTTGATGCTGCTAGCGCTGAGGAACGAGACAATATTATAGCAGAGTATGACCATGTATCTTATGAAGATATTCTCGTTGAGGCTGTCAATAAGATTATTGAGGCAGAAGCTGATTATTCTTGGCTTAATGAGTTTTCTTACTATCAGGTGTTTTATTCTGTTAGAGAAATTGACGATCACAAGGTTCGTTATTTTGAGAGTGTTGATGAGGTCAAGTCTGTTGACAATAATATCACTTCTGCGCTCATTGCAGCGTATAGAGATATGACTGTTGAGGGTGTTGAGGGAAAAGGCTAGCAGCGGATCCACAGTTTTTGAAACTGGTGTCCACGAGCAAGTCTGTCTCTTCAGACTCTTTTGTGTACCCTAATGGATGCACCGCTGAAAATGTCCCGCATGATCTTCTCAATGCTGTTGAGCACGCTTTAAGAATCCTTTCTTGGTATGAAAATCTCCCATCTGATGAGATGCCCCCCAGTTGGATGTGGTGTCTTGACTGGGAGGTTGAGCGCCATTTTGAGCGTGTCGATGCAGAACGCAAAGCTAAATTTGGCGATGGCTCAGGTTCTGTAGAGGAAGATGAAGGCCAGTGGGAAGACAATGTTTATGCTGCTAGATTTAAAAAATAAGATGCCGTTATCATTTTAGGTTGATGGTTTCTGAATGGTGGAAATATGGCTAATTATGATATTAATCTTAGAGTTAATGCTCAAGCCAACTTTTCCGCTGTAAGCAGGGAATTAAATAAACTTAACGCTCAGCAAAGAAAAGCTGCTTCTACGTCTACTGGGAGTGTTCCGGTAGCGCAGTCTGGGGCCGCTGAAAGAGTTATTCAGCAACAGGGTGTTCAGGGTGCTCGTAATGCTGGTAATGTTGCTGCCGCTGAGATTGCACTTCAGCAGCAGCAGGCTAGAACTATCCCAGGTCTGCCAAGTTTAGATACTGATCAGCTTAAAAAAGAGGCTACTGCTAAACTTAGAGAGCAGCTTAAGGGTCTTGGTCTTAATGAAACAGAAATTAAGAATGCTGTAAGTCGTTTTCAGCGTGCTTTAAATAAAACTTTAGCTGATGCAACCGCTTCCATTAAGGGCGGCCAGCCGGGAGCAAGTTCTGCTGCTGCCGTTAAAATTTATAATGAGCAGGTCGCTGCTTCGGGGGTTACTGGTGTTCCTTTAGCTGAGACTAGAAGAGCTAAAGATGTTGTTAAGGATTATAGACCCAAGCAACTCGAAACTAGGGTTGAGGCGCAGCTTCAGAAATCAAGGGAAGCGGAATTTCGTAGGCTTTGGAGTGGAGATCCTGCGGTTAGAGCTGCTGAGGTTGAGCAAGCTAGACTTATCCGTGAAGAAAATCGTAGACGCAAAGCTGCTGGGCAGGCTCCGGATAGAAGTAGGCCAGTTGATCGTGTTGCTGAACGGGCCAGTGCAGGTCTGCCACCGCTTCAGCCAAGCGTAGCGCCATCAAGCGCTGGTGGCGGTGGTGCTGGTAAGCCTCCAAAGCCTGCTGTCTCTGCTTCTGGGGAGTTTGACGATTTCTTTCCTGGTGGTGGGCCAGGGGAAGAGCCTAAAAAAACTCCTTACGAATCTGTTTCTGAGGAAGCGCTTAAAAGTCGCGCAGCTGTTGATCCAAAGATAGAGGGCAGTATAGGTGAGGGTCTTGCACAGGGGGATCCTTTAGATTTTAAAGAAAATCAGGCTATAGCCGCAGCTTATCAGCAGTATATTCAAGCTCTTCTTGATGCAGCCGCAGGTTTTAAAATTCAATCTGAGAAACTTGAAGCCGGTTTGGCGCAGGCAAGAGCAAGCGCAGCTCTGTATGCTCAACAGCTTTTGAACGCTCAAACAAGGTTACAAAATGCTGATCCTGCCACTATTGCTGCCTTAACTCAAGGTAGAGTTCTTGGCGCACAGCAGGGTGCTTTAGTTGCCGAAGGTTTATCTGACTCTCCAGAGTTTGCTGACGCTGAAGCTCGTAGACGTATTGCTGATAGAATATCAAAACAAAATCGTCAGGAGGCAGAGCTTGCTTATGGCGCTTCTAACGAAGAAGTTTTAAGTAGGCAGCAAAGAATTGCTTCTGGAAGACTTGCTGCTGGCGATGAAGCTTTTATTGCTAGGGATCAAAGTTCTCAACTTAAAAAACTGCAAGCTGGAACTCAGGGAACGGTAACACTTGATGCAACTCAAGCTTCGCAGAGTGTAAGAGGTCTTCAACTACAGCTTGATGTCTATGAGCAGGATCTTCGAACAGCAGAAACTCTAGTTGTTAACGATGAAGCTGCTAGAGTTAAAATTCGGACGCTTATTCAGGAGGCCCAAACTCTTAGAGGTATTCTTAGCAATCTTTCTGGTTTGTATGGGGCGGGCGCTCCAACTGACGCAGCCTTAAATACTGCTTTAGGGCCTTTAGGTAGCGCAACTAAAGCCACTCCTTTAACACCTCAGGAAAAGGCTGCTAAGGCTGCTGCAGGAAAAGAAGCTGAATTAGCTGCAAGATACGCTCAGAGTAGGATACCCGCTGGAGAACCAGGCGCTGGAAGGTTTGCCGGTAGCCAGTTCGTAAATGATTCTGCTACGGCTGCAGCTATTTCACAATATATCAGTGCGATTGTTAATGCTGCTGCAGCTGTTGAGCTTGAGAATAGGAGGTTTACTGGCAAAATAGCTGACGCTAGGGCTGCGGTTGAGCAGTATAAGCAAGTTCTTGCTAATCAGCAGGCTGCGATCATTAACGCCTCTCCAGAGGCTATTGGAGCTTTGGCAGAAGGACAGGTTCTTGCTGGTGAACGGAGAGCTGCCACGGCTGCTGCTGTTCAGGTAGATCCAGATTTTCAGGCTAGGCAAGCGCAGGCTGATTTGGAGACACAGCGCCGTGGGAGACAAAGAGCGCAGGCTGTAACTGATTTAGTTGGCCAGCCGGGAAGCGGGGTTTCCCCGGAGGAACTTACTGCAAAACAGAGAAAGGATCTATTTGCTAAAGGTGTTGCATCTTTAACTCCTGAAGAAGAAAGAAGATATGGGGGTGCTACTGGTAGACAAGTTTCTAGACTGGGTGGTCTTGGACAAAAAGCAGCTTTCGAACTTGATCCACAAGATGCGCTTCAGGCTATATCTCAGATTGATAGTGAAGCTGAAAGCCTTGAATTAGATTTAAGATCTAATCTTCTTTTAATTCAAGATCAAGAAGCTAGACTTACTATTGAAGCAAATATCAGAAGAGTTCGGGAACTTAGAGCACAGTTGAAGCTTGCTCAAAGCGAGTTGGCTCCCGGGCCGTTGAGGACACGAGCGAATCTAGAGGATAGACTGACTGGTATTTTTGGTGGGTCATCAAAAGTTTTCCAAGATATAAGTGGAACGTTAGGCAAAGAAAACAAAACTTTGTCAAGTATTTCAAATTTGGACGATCCAGTCGCTCAGCGTGCTGCGTTAACTGAGTCACAGCAGAGACTTCAAGATCTTAAAGATAGGGCGTCTACGTTTGCTGGACCTAATCAGCAAAATCTTCAAACGGATGAGGCTGTAGCAGAATATAAGAGACTTGAAGTACAGATAAAGCTAACGGAGAAAGCTCAGCGAGAGCTTGCTAATGCTTTAGCTTTTCCAAATCGAATTAATGCAGGTCAAAGAGTTAGCGGATTACTGACTAGACTTTCGAAAGAACGTACAGAACTGGGAACTATCTCTAGAGTTAAAGATCAGGGTACCAAAAATACGGAGCTTGCGCAACTTAAAGCAAGTATTGCGGCTATAGAAGCCAAAAAAATTAATATAGATACAAGCGTAGATCCTGAAGCTGCTAGAGACCTTCAATTTTTAGAAGCTAGAATAGAAAGATTAAAGCAGGAAATTATTACAGTTGAAGCGGGTGGGGTTATTGGCCGTGGCGGCGGTGGTGCTGCTGGCGGCGGTGGCGGCGGTGGTGCTGCTGGCGGCGGTGGCGGCGGTGGCGGCGGTGGCACTAGTCCATCAGGCGCCAGTAGAGGTAGAGGTGAGCGGGGAGATATTGTATCAAGATTCCGTAATCAAGGTGGTGCTGCAGGATTCTTTGGCACTGGTCTTCTATCAAGCATTAGATATGGCCTCCCTTCGCTACTTTTCTATGGCGCTATTAGCGGTATAGGTGGTGCCATCAAGGAAGCTGAAGAATTTCAGTTTAACTTAACAAAAATTGAGTCACAGTTAAATGATACTTTTGGTGCCCAAACTCCACAACAGATTGAATCATTTAAGCAAGGAATCATTGATCTTTCTCAGGAAACTGGTTTAGCTGCAGATGAAATTGCAAGACTGAGCACTCAGCTTATTGGTGCTTTTGGTGAGGCAAAAACTGTATCCGAGGGTGGTCCTGTTCCAGAGGGAGTTGATCCATTACGTTTTGTTGGCCAGCAACAGGAAGCTGCAGCGAAAATTGCTCAGGTAACGGGATTACCTTTGAATGAAATTACTGATGGTTTAACTGCAGCTTCGTTTGCTTTCCAGACTTCTTTTGAAGATATTGGTAATGTGGCTATCAAACTTGAATCTCAAACAGGTACTCTTGCTAGAGAAACTATATCATTCATTGGTGATATCGCTCCCGTTGCTCAAGAAGCTGGTTTCTCTCTGGAAGAGTTTTCGGCTATCGCCGCTATTGCACAGCAGCGTTCTGGTCGTTCCGGTGCTGCTTTGGCTGAATCTTTTGGTCGTATCATACCCAGATTGAGGGAAAGTAGAGTTGAGATTGCTCAGATTGCATCCCAGTCTGCTGGTGCGTTCAGCCCAAAATTTTTTAAAGGTTTAGAGGATCAGGATCCTAAAGCTATTCTTCTTGGGATTGGTGAAGCTTATGATAAGCTTGATCAAAAAACCAGAGACGCGATAAATATCCAGTTAGGTGGACCCAGGGAGGCTCAGGTTTTGATTTCTGCATTGCAGCAGGGAGCCAAAATTCTTGAACTTTCTGAGAGCGCGGAAAATTCCGCTGGCGTTCTTGATGAAAGGTTTGCTAAAGTTCAGGAAACTTTGACTAACGCATTGCAGCGTTTAGGTGAAGAAGCTAGAGAATTTGTTCTAGTTCTTTTAGAATCAGGTTTAGAGGACTTTTTCTTAGCTTTAATTGACGGAACTAAGGGATTATTAAATGTATCAAAAGAGATACTTAAAGTTTTCTCTGGTTTTAATAGCGCCTTGCGTGGCGCTCCTGCCACAATAGCGGCAATAGCTGCTTCTTCTATTGTTATCAAAAAAACTTTTGAGGCTATTAAAGCAGGCGGTGTTCTTGCTGGTATTTTAGGTTTTAGTGGGGCGAGGGGGGCCGCTGGGGCCGCTGGGGCCGCTGGTGGCGGTGGTCGAATTGCTGGAATTGGTACTGCTTTAAGTTCTTTCTTTTTTGCCGGCGGTGGATTAGCCGCTCAGCGACAAGCATTTAATCCCTTACCTCCGGGAGTCGCTGGCCCTGTTCTACCGGCCACTGCTGCTCGTGGAGTTTTCGGTAGGCCAGTGCTTGGAGCTGCGGGAACTTTAGGCGGCGCTTCTGTGAGCACTGCTGGAGCAGCTCTAGCTTTATATGGATCGTATGAGACGCTTGCGACTGTTGCTCCAGAAATTTTTGATGTTGGTAAAGCTAGAGAAGAGGCGGGTGCCGTACTCTCTGATTATGATGAACTTTTGAATCAGCAGATTACACAAATTAGGAAACTTGCGGAGCAGAGAGGCGAACTGCCTGCCGATGCAGAAGTTAATCTTCTTGAAGGAAAGCTAGAAAGCATTGGAGAAGATAATCTAATTACCCAGTTGGGGGCAATTATTGCTGGTGAGCAGACGGTATATGATAGAACGGCAAAAAAATTAAGAGAAGCTCGTGAGTCTAGAGCCAAGGGTCTTACAGATATTCTTAAACTTGATGAAAATGTTCGAAGCTCTTTTGAGGCTGCTCAACAGGAAGCTTTAAAAATTAAAAATGAGGAAATAGATGTTAGCGTACCTTCAGAGGGGCCACCTAGCACCTATGACGTAACAGCAGCTGCTGGCAATGCCGCACCTGGATCTTTCGATTTAGTGGGCACTGGAAATAAGCTTTTAAATTCTATTTTGCAGGAATTTGTTATCAATCAAGGCAAGTCTCAAGAAGATGTTTTGAAGTTCTTCACCGAAGAAGGCGTTAATCCATTTGACGCTTTAGCTGCTGCGGCCGCTAACAGCGATGAGTTAGCCAATTCTATTCTCATATATCTGGAAGAGAACGATTTTTATAATAAGCAAGCAGTTGCTCTAGCTAGACAAAAGGAGAAAGCTGATGCAGAGCAGCAAGCAAAACTTCAAGAGTTGGAAAATTCTATTCCAAAACTTGAAGATGCTGCAAGAAGATTCCAAGCTGGTGCAATTAGTTGGACCGAGTATGCAGCGATAGTTGGTGAAGTCAATAGACAAATTATTGATTTAATCAATGGACAAATACGAAGAGGTGAGGATTTCACTGTCCAAACAGAACTTTTGGCTGCCAATGGTCAAGTTCTTGCACAGCTTTTTGACACGGCAATTCAGGGCATCAATCAGCAAACTCAAGATATTTCTACACTTTTTGCGGGAACAACAGCCACTGACGTTAGAGCATCTCAAAATAGGGCACTGTTTGCCTTGGGTGCCGCAGCGAGTAATCCAGCTATTTCCGGCGCTAAGGCTGGTGAATATGCTAGACAGATTATTCAAATTCAGCAAGAGCAGCAGGGCCTTTTGATATCCTCAGCTGATTCTGCCGAGGAGCTTGCGGCTATTTTGAATGAAGGACTTGATGTTCCTGTCAGCGCTAAAATTGGTTTTATTAAAAACTCTTTGGAATTAATTGGTTTAAATTGGGTTGACGTTAATCAACAGTTCGTAGCCTTTTTTGGGCAAACTTTAGACGCATATCTAAAAAGTATTTTTGCTTCAACAGATGGAAGCATAGCCGCTGTTAGAGAAGTGATTATAAATCAAATCAATTTCTTTAAAGCAGTTGCTGAAGCAAAACAAAGATATGTAGATAGTCTTAAAGGTGGGTTCTTTGGATTTCAGATATTCTCGCCTGAATTTATTCAAGGCATACAAGATGAAATAAATAATGCAAATAATCAAGCTTTAGCATTATTCTATGCTCTCCTTGGCGTGGATTCAAGTGGAGCGGGAGATGAAGCCCAACCGAACTACGAAGCTGTTAGAAGAAATATACAATCTAGATCTGCCTTAGCTAAAGCTTCCACTGGTTCACCGTTAAAGAAAGCCGATGAAGATGTTAAAGCAGCTAGAGAAGAATATGAAAAAGTAGCTTTAAAAACTGTTGATGAAGATGATGATAGGGAATCTCTAGCTAAAATTAAGGAAGCTGAAAGATCCAGAAGACAAGTTATAAAAAATATTGCTGATGCACAAAGGGCTACTGCTAAAGCTTTTGTTGATTTCACTGGTGATAGCGTTGCGGCTGCTAAGATCGATTTAGAGCAAGCCGATGCCGATCTTCAATTTGCTTTAGCGGAAGGTGATGAACTTGCAATAGAGCAGGCTCGTCAAAGTCAGATAGCTGCAAAGGGAGCTATCAGAGAGGCTTTAATCAAGAGAGCTGCATTAAATGCTGATCTTTCTAGAGCGCAGACGGAAGATCCGCTGGCTCAGGCTCAGATTGATCTTGATTTAGCTAGAAAAATTGAGTCTATAGCTTTGTCTGAGGAGCAGAGAATTCAGGCGCAATTGAAAGTTATTGAAGCAAATAAAGACGTTGAAGAGGCTATGCGAAACATTCGTGAAGCACAATTCAACGTCAGAAAAGCCGAACTTGATGCTATTGAAGATAGTGTCGGCTCTGCCCAAGTTGAAGTTGCTAGAGCTAGAGCTATTCTTAATGATGCGGTTTCTAGAAATCTTGGCACTGCAGCAATTGATAATGCTAGAGCTGGTGTTATTGCGGCAGAAAAGGGGGCTAGAGACGCTATCTTCCAGAATAGAATGGATGATTACAAGTTCCTTCTTGATATGGGTGAAATTACGCAGTCACAGTATGCCGACTATCTTGAAGGCTTGAAGACCACTCTCATCCCTGGAACTAAACAGTTCAGAGATCTTGAGGTTACAATTAAACAGCTTCGAGACGATATAGGTGGTAATCTACAGGCAAACCTCCCAACAAGT
>Ga0172376_10004757_pt1 | contig 15381 bp, 12 predicted proteins | sample Lak35m_FD_121114 | JGI IMG/M metagenome (GOLD analysis project Ga0172376, IMG submission 121114) | Freshwater microbial communities from Kabuno Bay, South-Kivu, Congo - kab_092012_35m | ecosystem: Environmental > Aquatic > Freshwater > Lake | place: Democratic Republic of the Congo: South-Kivu...
AATGGGATAATCCAGGTACAGGTTTAGAAGCCGATGATGTCACCACATTGGGCATCATGACCAATTACTTTTTTACCGACAATATTTCTTTTGAAATGAAAGCTGGTATTCCGCCTAAAGTCGATTTACAAGGTAAAGGAAAAATTTATGCACCTTTTTCAGCAACTGCAACACCTATGGGCGGAGCTTTAGGAAATTTAGAGCTTGAAAATGATATTTTCATTACCGATCTAGAAGCGCATGGTCCTGCGGCATCAGCACGCGCCTGGACACCGGCATTTGAGTTTCAGTATCACTTTGGCAAAACCGGCGTGAATAAATTCCGTCCTTATGTCGGCCTAGGTTTAATGTATGCCTACTTTAACGAACTGGAAATTAACCCGCATACCGAACAGGATCTGATTGCCGCCGGTCATATGATTGCCAATATCAAACAGGGTCAAGCCGGTGCATCACTAGAAGGCACACCAAGTAATGCCAATCCGAAAGTTGAACTTGAAGCCTCGGATGCGTTCGCACCGGTAGCCACGGTTGGTTTTACCTATGACTTTAATGAAAAATGGTTTGCGGTTGGCTCACTGTCCTATGCACATCTGCAAAATGACACCACCATTACCGTGACCGATGCCACGCATGGCGAACTTATTCGCTCTAAAGCTGATATTGAAGTAAATCCGATTCTGGCCTATGCCGGTATTGGTATCCGTTTCTAGACTTTAATTTTTCAGTCCATCATCAGGCAGCCTTTCGGGCTGTCTTTTTTGATGCAGCCATAAAAAAATTTTATCTTTTATTTAATTTTTATTCTATCGCCTCCCGCGCGGCAATCTACTAACATAAGCAGATCTTTCCTGGCTGCCGGACTTTTTATGTCAGATACCCGTTTTTCCAAAGCCCTGATTTATATGCTGATGGGAAGTGCCATTATTCTGGCGCTGTCATTGGGAGTACGACATGCCTTTGGCCTGTATCTGGTGCCAATGAGCCATGAATTTGGCTGGGGGCATAATGTCTTTAGTCTGGCCATTGCCATGCAAAACCTGATCTGGGGTGCGGTACAACCAATTACCGGCGCCTTTGCCGACAAATATGGCAGTAAAATTGTGGTCGCCGTTGGTGGCGCACTATATACACTCGGCTTATTACTTATGGCCGTCAGCTCAACAGGCTTATTGCTAAATTTAAGTGCCGGTTTAATTTTAGGTCTGGCGCTCTCTGCCACCTCTTTTCCGATTTTACTGTCCGCAGTTGGCCGTGCAGCCCATCCGTCAAAACGTAGTATGGCGATGGGAATTGCCAGCGCAGCGGGCTCTTTCGGTCAGTTTATTATGCTGCCGACCACACTGCTGTTATTGCAGAATTTAGGCTGGAAAGGTGCACTGGTGGTTAGCGCCATTTTAATGACCCTGCTAATTCCTTTGGCATGGACCTTAAAAGCACCGATGTATACCGCCCCGAATGCAGCGGCCAACAAACCGCAACCGGCGTTAACATTTAAGCAGATTCTGGTGATTGCCAAAAACCACAAGCCGTTCTGGTTTTTATCTTTGGGCTTTTTTGTCTGCGGCTTTCAGGTGGTGTTTATTGGTATTCATTTGCCGGGTTATTTAATTGATCATGGGTTTAATGCCACCACCGGCACCATCTTCTTGGCCTTAGTCGGTTTATTCAATATTGTCGGGACTTATACGGCTGGCTGGCTGGGCGGCAAATATTCCAAACCGCATTTACTGATGTGGCTGTATGGCCTGCGTGGTCTTGCCATTATCGCCTTTTTACTGTTACCGCTCAGTACTTGGACAATTTATGGCTTTGGTGTCATTATGGGACTGTTATGGTTATCGACCGTGCCACTGACCAACGGCATTGTGGCCAATATGTTCGGGGTGAAATATCTGACCATGCTCAGTGGGATTGTATTCTTCACCCATCAGGTTGGTTCTTTCCTCGGTGGCTGGCTGGGTGGCCTGAACCATGACTTAACCGGCAACTATAATGCCATCTGGATGTTCTCGATTGCGCTAAGTGCTTTTGGCGTCTGGGTACATTTTTTTGTGAATGAACAGGCGGTGGTGCATGACTAATTCAATGTCGCTGTTAAAAATTCTGATTGGCCTGTGCATTATCAGCTTTTTTATTTTATCGCTGCTGTTATGGATGAAAACCCCGCAGCTGTTTGAATACTTTAATCAGGCGTTTTGTGCTCATTGATGTTTAAAAACGCGTAGCATCAACAGCAAATTCAGTTATTTGGTTTGCTGTTTTAATTAAAAGAATATAAATCATATATTTAATTATTTTTATAGCTATTTCATAAGTTTAGCATTTCTTCTGATTTTATTTGGTCTGCGTTTTTTTCTAAATTTTCTTGAAGCAATAATACTGAGAGAAAAACTTAAACATGACCAGTCTGACCCCACTTTCCCAAGCCATTCACCATGCACCGCGCTGGCATCAGGCCAATCAATTCCAGGACGGCAGCGAAATCCGGATTGTTCCACACACTGACCAGGTTCTTGGCGCAGTGGTGTATGGACTGGATGCGCGCAAGGCTCAATCAGGTGAAACCATTTACCGGCTGAAACAGGCCTTGGCAGAACATCTGATTTTAATTTTTAAACAGCAACAGCTGGATGATTTACAGTATCTGGCCTTTGCCACCTATTTCGGTTCAATTTTCCGTCCCGCTGCCGACACACCTGTGCTGGCCGCGCAGAATGATAGCGGTGTACCGCCCGATATCGTGCCTGTTTCCAACGCAGTAGGACAAGGCGATTATACTGGTCATGGTGAATTAAGCCCGCATGCCGATCATCAATGGACACCACTGCCCTCCTTTGGCTCTTTGCTGTATGCCATTGAACTGCCACAAGATGGTGGTCAGACCAGCTGGATTAATACCATCAAAGCCTATAATGCCCTGGATGCCGACACTCAGGCACATATCGACCAGCTACAACTGATTACTTACAACCCTTTTGTCCGCCGGCAGAAAACCCAAGCCTCGTCGCAAGACGGCGTTTATGGCAACAGTCCGCTGTATCGCTTTAAAGATCAACCGGTTTTAAGCCATGCCTATCCACATCCTTTGGTGCGCACCCATCCAGAATCGGGCCGTAAAGCCTTGTGGCTCAATACCCATACTGAAGTAGAACTGGAAAACTATGAAGATCAGGCTGGCAGCGAACTGATTGCCCAGTTACGTGCCCATCTGCTTCAACCGGAATTTGCCTATGAGCATCAGTGGGAAGTCGGTGATATTGTGTTCTGGGATAATCAGGCCACCCTACATTCCCGCCGTCCATTTCCAGCCGAGCAGCGCCGTTTGTTAAAACGTATCAGCCTTGCCGGAAGCCGGCCATTTTAAGCAGGAACTGAACTTGGGATGCTGAATATACACCCGTGTTCAGGACTTTGACTGCAGGATATTTATCCTTTTTATCTAACCATAAAAAAAACCCGCAAACTGTGTTTACGGGTTTTTCAGTATGAGCAACCGCTTAGAACAGACGGTTCATACCATTTAAGGTCGCCACACGATAGGCTTCTGCCATCGTTGGATAGTTAAATGTAGTTTCCACAAAATACTTGATGGTATTGTTCGGGCTGTTCATTACCGCCTGACCAATGTGAATAATTTCTGCCGCGTTATTCCCGAAGCAATGTACACCTAATACTTCTAAAGTTTCACGGTGGAACAGAATTTTCAGTTCACCAACCGTATCACCGGTAATTTGCGCACGTGCCAGATGACGGAAAGAAGCCTGACCCACTTCGTACGGAATTTTCTCTTCGGTCAGTTCCTGCTCGGTCTTACCAATTGAAGAAATTTCCGGAATGGTATAAATACCGGTTGGAATATCAGTCACCGGTGCGACATTTTCTTCGCCACTCATGTTGGCACCAGCACAGCGACCCTGGTCATAGGCAGCAGACGCCAGAGATGGCCAGCCAATCACGTCACCAGCAGCGAAAATATTTTCAACGTTAGTCTGATATTGCTCATTTATCGTCAGCTGACCGCGGCTGTTTGGTTTCAGGCCGACATTTTCCAGACCTAAGCCATCGGTATTACCTGAACGGCCGTTACACCACAAGATGGCATCGGCTTTGATTTTCTTGCCGCTTTGCAAATGCAGCACCACGTGATCATCAAAGGTTTCCAAATGATCAATCTGCTCATTGTGACGAATTAACACACCCTGCTCACGCAAGTGATAAGACAAGGCATCGGAGATTTCATCATCCAGATAGCTGAGCAATTTATGCTGGGTGTTAATCAAGTCGACTTTATGATCCAGACCAATGAAGATTGAGGCATATTCACAGCCAATGACACCGGCACCATAAATAATGATTTTCTGAATCGAGAAATCCAGATCCAGAATCTTGTCTGAATCGAATACACGTGGATGGTTAAAGTCTAAAATTTCCGGACGATACGGACGTGAACCGGTTGCAATCACCAGCTGTTTAAAAATCAGGGTTTCCTTAATGCCTTCCGGACTGAATACCAGCACGGTATTTTTGTCCTGCACATAGGCACGACCGTGATAGATATCAATTTTATTGCGGTCATAGAAGCGCGAGTGGGTATCGACCTGCTGCTGAATCACTTTATGCGCATTACGCAGCACCTGTTTCATGGTGAACTGTTTCCAGTCGCCCACTTTCTGGAACATCGGATCACGCTGGTAACGGATGATGCTGGATACCGTCTGACGCAGCGCCTTACTTGGGATTGTGCCCACGTGAGTACAGTTACCGCCGAGTTGCTCACGCATATCCACCACAGCAACACGCATGCCTGATTTGGCAAGTTTCATTGCTGCGCCTTCACCTGCAGGACCAGAACCTAGGACCACCGCATCATATTTAACGAAAGTTCCGGCAACCACCTCTTTTTTACGTGGCATTCAACGCTCCTTAAACTAATCTATTCTGTTTATATCTCATATGCATATTATGACTGAAAACATCATGATTTTCTGTATTTACCTAGCATATATTGCGTGATAGCCACATTTTTTAAATGAATACCGTTTTTTTCCTATTTGCACCCAAGTCCGTTATAATGGAGACGCTATTTTTCGAATATCTCCCCCGTCAAAACAGTGGAAAAGTTGAATATGTCTGAAAACCGTAAACCAGAACAGGGTGTTAAACTTCGTGGCGCAGAAAAGGTCGCTCGTATTCCTGTAAAAGTTGTGCCTACGGTTGAAACGCCGCGCAAACCGGACTGGATTCGGGTCAAGATGGCGGCACCAGAAGAAGTTCAACGGATCAAATCGACACTGCGTCAGCAAAAACTGCATACCGTTTGCGAAGAAGCAGCCTGTCCGAACCTGCCAGAATGTTTTGGTGGCGGTACTGCAACCTTTATGATTATGGGTGATATTTGTACCCGTCGCTGTCCGTTCTGTGACGTTGCCCATGGCCGTCCGAATGCGCTTGATCCGGATGAACCGCGTCATATGGCAGAAACCATTGCCAATTTGGGCCTGAAATATGCGGTCATTACCTCGGTAGACCGTGATGACCTGCTTGATGGCGGTGCACAGCATTTTGTGGACTGTATTAAAGAAGCCCGCGCCTTAAGTCCGAACACCCTGCTGGAAATTCTGGTTCCAGATTTCCGTGGCCGTATGGATATTGCGCTGCGCATTATGACTGAATGTCCGCCAGATGTGTTTAACCACAATATTGAAACCGTGCCACGTTTATATAAAGCCATGCGTCCGGGTTCAGACTATCAACACTCTTTAAACCTGCTGAAAATGTTTAAAGAATATTGTCCGGAAATTCCAACCAAATGTGGCCTGATGGTCGGTATTGGTGAAACTGAAGAAGAAGTGATTTCATTATTGGATGATCTGAGAGCACATGATGTAGATTATGTGACCATTGGCCAGTATTTACAGCCATCGAAACAGCACGCACCAATTGACCGCTTTGTAACGCCAGAAGAATTTGAGCGTTATGCAGAACACGGCCGTAAATTGGGCTTTAAAAATATCTGGTCTGCACCAATGGTGCGTTCAAGTTATTTTGCAGACCGTCAATACTACGGCGAGCCAGTTCCAGCGGTACGTCGCAAGACTGATCCTGCCAAGAAAATTAGTGTACAAACCATCGAAGCATAATCTAAGAAAACTAAGCTTAGAAAATAGGGCCCCGGATTCGGGGCTTTTTTATATTTCTTATTTTAATTTTTGCCCCAAATTTAGATTTGGCACGTGACTTGCTACATCCTGCTTATCCTTCACCTTCGATAGGCAGAATCATGTTGAAATATAAAGCCCTTTCATTTGTTATTTGTACTGCACTCAGTGGTGCGGCACAGGCCGAGAATTTTCCCATCCTCAAGCAAATTACTGCTCAGCCTGGCTTGCTCAGTGAAGGAGCGTATCAGGGACATTATTATGTGCCGTCTACCTTAGACACCATTCGCTGGGGTTATCTGCCCAATAAAGATGCCAAGCCTGTGCTGACTGTACCCTCCGGTAGCACTGTGACATTTGACACAGTCTCTCATGAAGGTCTGTTGGAAGATCAGGGCCGTGATGCCGAAAAATACTTTAAATCCAAAGGGGTCAAATCTCAGTATATTCTGGATGAAGCCAAACTGATTAGCCGCTCCGATCTGCAGCATGACTTTCATAAAGATGGGCCACATATTGTGACCGGCCCTGTGGCGATTCAGGGGGCTGAACCGGGAGATGTTCTAAAAGTTGAAGTCATTCAAATACAGCCCCGCGTCCCTTATGGTGTGATTTCCAACCGTCATGGCAAAGGCACACTGGTTGGAGAATATCCGAAACATCCTGCTCAGGCCGATGCATCTCCTGCTCACCCTGAACGCTATGGTAATGTGTCGGTATTTACCCCAATTGAAAAAAATGCCCAAGGTGAATATGAAGGTATCATTCAAACCGGTTCCGGTAAATCTATCCGTTTTCCACTAGCCCCTTTTATGGGCTTAATGGGTGTTGCGGCCAATACCAGTGAGCCGGTCCATTCTGTGCCACCCTCGTTCTATGGTGGCAATATTGACATTAACGAGCTAGGCGCAGGCGCAACCGCCTATTATCCGGTTCAGGTCCCGGGTGCCCTGTTCTATACCGGTGACAGCCATTTTGTCCAAGGCGATGGTGAGGTTGCCTTAACTGCACTGGAAGGATCAGCCCGGGCAACACTGAAACTGACCCTGCTAAAAGCGGGTAAAGATAAAATTCCAGGACAATCTGTGCAGCAACCTTTGGCCGAGAATGCCCAATTCTGGATTACACCAGGACTGGATGAAGATTTAGACGAGGCCATGAAAAAATCTACCCGTGAAGCAATTCGCTTTTTAAACAAAGAATACGGGATTGAAGAAGAGCTGGCTTATGCTTACTTAAGTGCTGCGACAGATTTTGAAGTTTCTCAAGTGGTCGATAAAACCAAAGGGATTCATGCCATGATCCGTAAAGCCGACTTTAAAGAGTTTCAACCACAATCTAAAAAATAAAGCGTCTTCTTCGCTTGTGCTTCTGGCGGCTGAACCATTCAGCCGCTTTTTTATAACGCTTTCTTTAAAACTAAGTCCTTACTTATCTTCACATTTCGTTGCGCGTTCTTACTTGAATAGCGATCATTTTTCAACCAATCTTCATCCATAGAGTTTGTTTTTAGCAATCGTTTTGATGGTCTTGATATTTAAAAAAACGATACCGACGTTCCAAGAACAGCCTTCACCGGATGACTTCAGACAAAATGAAGCAGCATTTCTTTCATTTTTCCTTGCAGGCACGGTGATGCTGTAGCAGCCGGGAGAAATACAATAATGCTTTTTATACTCAGTATCTTCATTCTTGTTTTTACACTGTGGGCGATTTTCTATTTCCAGTTGTCACGCAACAGCGGTGCCATGACCCTGATTGCGGTCAGTATTGTCTCTGCCTTTCTTAGTCCCTGGTCCTTAATTTTAGGTATTCCGTTAATTGTGCTAAGCATAATTGTGATGGTGGATGCCTTGCGCATGAAAATCATCACCCAGCCCGCCTATAAGGCTTTGTCACAAGCCATGCCAAGCATGAGCAGCACCGAACGTGAAGCGCTGGATGCCGGCACCAGCTGGTGGGAAAAAGAGCTGTTTATGGGCGCGCCCAACTGGGATACCTTTGAGCAATACCCTTATCCTACGCTCAGTGCAGAAGAACAATCCTTTTTAGACAATGAAGTGGAACAGTTGTGCAGCATGCTGGATGAATGGGAAATCCATCATAAGCACAAAGATTTATCTCCTGAAACCTGGCAGTTTATTAAAGCACATGGATTTTTGGGTCTGATTATTCCCAAGGAATACGGCGGTAAGGCTTTCAGTTCTTTTGCGCAAAGCCGGATTATGAGCAAAATTGCCTCACGCTCCCTAACCGCCGCGGTCAGCTGTATGGTGCCCAATTCCTTAGGCCCGGGTGAGTTGCTGCTGCACTACGGTACCGATGAGCAGAAAAAACGTTACTTGCCCGGTCTGGCCAAAGGCGAAGAAATTCCCTGCTTTGGTCTGACCAGCCCGGAAGCCGGCTCCGATGCCGGTGCCATACCAGATACCGGCGTGGTCTGCTATGGCCAGTTTGAAGGCCAGCACGTACTTGGTCTGAAAATGAATTTCTCCAAACGCTGGATTACATTGGCACCCATTGCCACCGTAATTGGTCTAGCTTTTAAACTGTACGATCCGGACGGTTTACTCGGCGATAAGACTAAAACCGACTACGGCATTACCTGTGCGCTGCTGCCGGCCAATCATGCTGGAGTGAAAGTCGGGCCGCGTCATCATCCGGGTTCACCATTTATGAATGGGACGGTCGAAGGTCAGGATGTGTTTATTCCACTCGACTGGATTATTGGTGGTGTTGAAAATGCCGGTAAAGGCTGGCGCATGTTAATGGAATGTCTGGCCGTCGGTCGCGGGATTTCCTTACCGGCACTGTCAACCGCTGCCGGGGAAATGACCTATTTAAATGTCGGTGCTTTTGCTCGAATCCGCCAGCAATTCAAGCTGTCGGTAGGGAAATTTGAGGGCGTACAGGAAGTCACCAGTGATATTGCGAGTGAAACCTATATGCTGGAAGCCTTTCGCTATCTGGTGACCTGTGGACTGAATCAGGGTGGCAAACCTGCCGTGATGACTGCGATGGCCAAATACTATGCCACAGAGTCGATGCGCCGTGTGGTCAATCATGGTATGGATGTGGTCGGTGGCCGCGCCATCCAGTTGGGACCACGAAACTTTCTGGCGCTGACCTATCAGGCCATTCCAGTTTCCATTACCGTTGAAGGCGCCAATATTTTAAGCCGCTCGCTGATGATTTTTGGTCAGGGTTCGATGCGTTGCCATCCGTATTTATATCAAGAATTGCAACTGCTACAAGCCCCTGATAAAGATGCAGCACTAAAACAATTTAATGAACTGTTCTATCATCATCTCGGTTATACTTTTAACCGGACTGCACGCGCATTTGCCTTTGGCTGGTTTGGCGGCTCATCCGATGCTCCGCAACAAGCCGATGAATTTAGCCGGCCTTATTACAAAAACATCAACCGTTTTAGTGCTGCCTTTGCCCTGACTGCCGATATGTGTCTGGGTTTATTGGCCGGTGATATTAAACGCAAGGAAATGCTGTCCGGACGTCTGGCCGATATTCATGCGCAGCTGTTTATTGCCACCGCCATCTTAAAATACTATGCACATGGGCAAAAAACCGCAGATGAGCAACTGCATGCGCAACTGGCTTTAGACAAAGCGCTGTTTAATGCACAAGAAGCCTTCTTTGGCCTGCTCAATAATTTCCCTATGCAGCTGGCGGCTGGCGTCGTGAAATTGATCTGCTTCCCGTGGGGCCGTGCCTTGCAGCCACCAAGCGATCAGCTGAAACGTGACGTGGCCATGAGCATGATGCAGGACAATGCTTTTCGCCAGCAGCTGAAACAGCATGTTTTCTATAATACGGACCCGGATGATGTCTTTGGCCGGATGGAAAGCACCTTCCAGAGTTTAACCGAGATTGAACCGCTGTGGGATCGTTTTAAAAAAGCCGAAGCCAAAGGCAGTTTTGATGGCCTCAGTTTTGAAGAACACATTGCCGATGCCTTAAATACCGGCGCGATTCAACCCGAAGAAGCCAGCCAGCTACTCAGTTATAATGCGCAGCGCTTTGACAGTATTCTGACCGATATTTTCGATATGCAGCTGGAACAGACTCTGCCGCTGGATAATCCGCATTTAATTGAACCTTTAGGTGTCGATACGGAAGCTCATCCTCCGGCAGCATCAGTAGAACCGAAAACCGGTGGCACCGCACAACTGGCCACAGATCATCATAAAGAGGATCCGGAAGCTTTTATGCGCTTTTAGCGGCGACTTAAATAAAGTGGCTTTCAGGCCACTTTTTTATGGACTGGAAATGACACTTCTGACAGGCATTCTACGACCATCTTCCAATGGTATAGACTGCATAAGCCGTTAAGCTACATCGAAAACAATATTGAGGGAAACAAGATGTCTCAACAAGATTATGACAATGGTTTAAAAGTACGTACAGAAGTCATGGGTGAAAGTTTTGTGAAACGTGCGCAGGACAATACTGTGCCGTTTACCCAGCCTTTGCAGGACTGGATTAATGAACATGCCTGGGGTTCTACCTGGCAACGTGAAGGTGTATTGCCGCGTAAATATCGTTCACTGGTCACAATTGCCTTTTTAACTGCACTCAAAAGCCCGACTGAATTAAAAGGTCATGTACGCGGGGCTTTAAATAATGGTGCGACAGTGGAAGAAATTCATGAAGTACTGCTACATAGCCTGCCCTATTGCGGCGCACCAGCCACGCAAGAAGCCTTCCGTGCAGCGTTAGAAGTCATTCAGGACTATCAGGCCAACTCATAAATTGTTGGCGAGTTTAAATCCAGTACACATTAAAACTGTAAAAGAATTCACTGACCTCAAAACGCACCTGATAACCAAGCTGGGTTAGCTCCGCTGAAAGATTGCGGATTTCTTCCAAAGGCAAATGTTTGGGCAATACCGTAAATACTGCGGTGTTGCCCTGCTTGGCATTCTCTTCAATTAAACTGGCTAAACGCGCTTTATACAGGTTGATGTCCAGATTGGCATGCGCCGAAAGCACTTTTGCATCTTCTGCCGTTAGAAAGTTCACCATTTTTCTTCTCTTTTTTGTTCAGTTGTATGGGTCTAACTTAAAAAATGGTACGGCTCCGCTCAACTCTATTTTTGTAAGTAATTTAAATTAAAGATAAATTTATTTACATCGACTGCTGTTATCCATCCTCTGATAAATCAAAAACTCCCTTATCCTGGTTTTCTCTCTGGGTCATAACAGATGCAAACAAGGAATATTTAATCTTCATTTTATGGCTGACATATGATCAGATTCTGCGGGATAAAAGCTTAAAGGTACTTAGGCTATTTTAATATATTGAATTATATTTTTATGGGTATAAGACAATCGGATTCCCTTACTCAATTTTATATTTCAAAGCGGATATTTGATTTCATCCTCTATGAGCCATAAAAAAAACGGAACTGATCTGCTCCGTTTTTTCGCTCTTGGGATTTATATATTCAAGAGTATTATTTTTTTGCCTTCCATGCACTTTGTACCTGGCTGGCAACTTTTGGATAATCCAGAATAAAACGCATATGTGACTCTACCCCGGTTTTTAAGGTTTTATCATCGACAATAAAGTACGGGTTATGGTTTGGTGCGGCTTTACTCATATCCTGATCAGCTGGAGTCGCACCCAGGAACACAAATAAAGATGGCATCAGCTGGCCATAATAAGAAAAGTCTTCACTGGCACTCTGGTTATGTTCTAGCACATGCGCCTTACCTTCGCCTGCAGCCTGAATTAAAGATGGCGCCATCAATTCAGTTAAGGTTTTATCATTGGTAGTGACCGGCGCATACGGTGAAATTTCTACTTTGGCTTTTACATCATTGGCTTGCGCGGTGTGATCAATCATGGTTGGCAAGTTTTTAAAGATGCTCTGACGGATGTCTTCATAGTTGGAACGAATGGTCCCGATCATTGACACCTGTTCAGGTAAGATATTACCGCTGGTACCGCCCTGAATCTGGCCGATACTGACCACGCCCATGCCTTTACTCAAGTCGGCACGACGCGACACCATGGTCTGTAAATTCTGGATAATATCGGCCGCGGCAACAATAGAATCACGTCCTTTCCACGGCATGGAACCATGTACCTGCTGACCGGTTAAAGTCACGCGAATTCCATCGGCACTGTTTAAAGCCGCACCATCTTTATAGAAAATATTGCCACTTGGCATGCCCGCCATCACGTGCATCCGAAAATCACTTCAGGTTTTGGATTATTCAGTGCGCCATCAGCAATCATTTTACGTGCACCGACCTGATCACCATTCAGGAAGTTATCAATATCGGCACCGCCTTCTTCCGCAGGCTGAAATATAAAGACCACGGTACCGGCAATTTTATCTTTATTTTCTGCCAGTGCCTTGGCTGCACCTAACAGCATGGCAGTGTGGGTATCATGTCCGCAGGCATGCGCAACCGGTGTTTCTGCACCCTGATAAATACCCTTTGGCTTTACTGGCAAAAGGCACCTGGGCTTTTTCTTCCATCGGCAAGGCATCCATATCGGCACGTAAGGCCATAATTGGACCCGGTTTCGCACCTTTTAATACGCCAATCACACCGGTTTTGGCAAAGCCTTTTTTCACTTCAATGCCGTAAGAGCGTAATTCTTTTTGCACCAGTTCCGACGTTTTAAATTCCATATTGCCAAGTTCAGGATTGGCGTGAATATGATGACGCAATTGAATGGTATGCTGCTCGAATTTTGTAGCGGCATCATCCACCCAATCTGCAAAAGCAAACTGAGAGATACTCATGGCTAACCCCAAGCTAAGACAGGTTTTAGTGAGCTGCATGGAAACTCCATTTTTATAACCGTTTAAACGGAGAATTTAGGGTTAAAATACAAGGCTATTGTTGTAATTTTATATAGTCATTTGCACTATACTGGATATTTTAAAAGTTGAATATTACCGCAATTTAGCGAGCAACTTTGCGCTATGACTCAAAACATTTCATTTCAGATTGGCTTTTTTCGGGCAGACCTTTTAGGCTTATAGCAAATATTTTCTGGATATGACCATGTCGGACGCCATCACTGTTCCTCCCGCCCTGATTAACCGCGCGCTTGCAGGCCAAGCCGATGCCCAGTTTGAGCTGGCTGAATTGTATATGCAAAGCGAGCATGAAGATGACAACCTGCTGGCTGAAGAATGGGCCTTAAAAGCTGCTGAAAATGGTCATCTGGAAGCCATGTACTGGTTGGGCGAAGGCTATACCGTCTATGCCAAAGACGTGCAGGAAGATGATCCTGAAGATTCCAAAACTCACTTTGAGTTAGCCTATTACTGGTTGAAACAGGCAAGCGAACAGAAACATGCAGGCGCAATTCTGGAGCTGGCTGGCTATTATCGTCGTGGGAATGTGGTAGAAAAAGATATTCCGACCTCGGTGAATTTGGTTCAGCAAGCGGCTGAACTGGGCGATACACAGGCCATGCGTGATCTGGCCTGTATTTATGAACATGGCCTGGGGGTCGAGATTAATGAAGCACAGGCAGATTACTGGGCTGAAAAAGCCAAAGCTGCCGAGTAACCCACTCAACCCGATAAAAAAGCTCATCAGATGATGGGCTTTTTTTATATTGATGCATGAAGATAGGCGCTGGATTATTTGGAATTTTCAATTATTTTGGAGATCAAAGAACACTACAGTAAGAAACGGGAACAGTTTAGCCAGATATTCAACAATTTCAGATTGGAACTCTGGGCAATTTCCAAGTACAATACTGCGCTAGTCGAGGGATGCTGCGACGTTTTACAGGTACGAAATGTAAAAGCGCTAGGCTCGACCATCGGTCAAACATCCGCTTTGATCAACAACGGCATCCGCGAACTGAATGATCAATTGTTTTTATTAAGGAGATCGTGATGAACGCGGTTAATGCTTCATTTACTGATTACAAAGTAGCAGACATCACTTTAGCAGACTTCGGTCGTAAAGAAATCAAACTTGCAGAAGCTGAAATGCCAGCCCTGATGGGTCTGCGTAAACGCTACTCTGCGGCTAAACCACTTGCTGGTGCTAAAATTTTGGGTTGTATCCACATGACAATCCAAACAGCTGTTCTGATCGAAACTTTGGTTGAACTTGGCGCTGAAGTACGCTGGACCTCTTGTAACATCTTCTCAACTCAAGACCACGCTGCTGCTGCCATTGCTGCGTCTGGCGTTCCTGTGTTCGCTTGGAAAGGTGAAACTGAAGAAGAATACGTATGGTGCTTAGAGCAACAAATTAACGTGAATGGCACGCCTTGGGATGCCAACATGATTCTGGATGATGGCGGTGACTTAACTGCACTTGTTCATGAAAAATACCCAGAAGTGTTAGCGAAAATCCACGGTATTACTGAAGAAACCACAACAGGTGTGCAACGTCTGCTTGAAATGTGGAAAGACGGTTCACTTAAAGTTCCTGCAATCAACGTAAATGATTCAGTAACCAAGTCTAAAAACGACAACAAATACGGTTGCCGTCACTCTTTAAACGATGCCATCAAACGTGCAACAGATATGCTGTTATCTGGTCGTCGTGCGCTTGTCATTGGTTACGGTGACGTAGGTAAAGGTTCTGCACAATCGCTTCGTCAAGAAGGCATGATCGTACGTGTTTCTGAAATCGACCCAATCTGTGCAATGCAAGCATGTATGGACGGTTACGAAGTTGTATCTCCATACAAAAATGGCGTGCAAACTGGTAAAAAAGAAGACGTAAACGCTGACCTTCTTTTAAATACTGATCTGATCGTAACCACAACAGGTAACTACCACGTGTGTGACGCTGCCATGCTGGATACATTAAAAGCAGGTGCTGTGGTTTGTAACATTGGTCACTTCGACACTGAAATCGACACCAACTACTTACGTGGTTACAAGTGGGTTGAAGTAAAACCTCAAGTACACCAAGTGTATCGTTCAGAAAATGAAAATGATTACCTGATCCTTCTTTCTGAAGGTCGTCTGGTGAACCTTGGTAATGCAACAGGTCACCCTTCACGTGTGATGGATGGTTCATTTGCCAACCAGGTTTTAGGTCAAATGCACTTGTTCGCTGAGAAATTTGCTGATCTTCCTGAAGATCAAAAACAAGCCGCGATTCGCGTTGAACTGCTTCCGAAGAAATTGGACGAAGAAGTTGCAGCGGCAATGGTTGCAGGTTTTGGTGGCGTTCTGACGCAATTGACGCAAGAACAAGCGGA
>Ga0172376_10004761_pt1 | contig 15370 bp, 9 predicted proteins | sample Lak35m_FD_121114 | JGI IMG/M metagenome (GOLD analysis project Ga0172376, IMG submission 121114) | Freshwater microbial communities from Kabuno Bay, South-Kivu, Congo - kab_092012_35m | ecosystem: Environmental > Aquatic > Freshwater > Lake | place: Democratic Republic of the Congo: South-Kivu...
AAGTCCCTCGCCGCCGCCGCCGAAGTTCATTCAGCTCGTCGAGCAGCTTTCCACGGAGCTGGCTCCACAGCATCTGCGCGAGTTCCGGTTTGAGATGGTCGGCCCCGATCCCGCGGCGGCCAAGCCGTCCGCGCGACCAGCCAGCCAGCTTGGATACGAAGCGCTTCAGCATCTGCGGTCCGGAGCTGAAGAGTTCATTTCGATCGACCGCGAGAACAACCGCTACCACTACTACGGAGCCGTCAAGGCGTCGGCTCTGTGCATCGAATGCCATCATCATTCGCACCGCGAAGCGGATACCGGTCGAGTGCCTGTGGTGCCCGGCGATCTGATCGGCATGGCCAGCGTGACGCTGCCTCTGAAGTCCGTGGAGTCGTCTCTGCACAGCACGAATGCCTTCGTGATCACGGCCGAGTTCGTCAAAGTCGTGCTGGCAATTCTGGCCATCTATCTGGTCGTGCGCTATGTCATCACCAAGCCGGTTCTGCATCTGAAGAAAGTCAGCGATGCGATCGCGCACGGCAATCTCGACATGCGGGCGGACATCCGGACCGGCGACGAATTCGAGGAGCTCAGTCACGCCTTCAACCGGATGCTGCGGCATCTGGTCACGGTTCAGGAAGAGCTGCGCGAGGTCAATGCGGATCTCGACGGCAAAGTCGATGAGCTGGCTCATGTGAACCTGCAGCTCTACGAAACCAACAAGCTCAAGGGCGAATTCCTGGCGACGATGAGTCACGAACTTCGCACGCCGCTCAACAGCATCCTCGGCTTCAGCGATGTGCTCAGCGAAGCCCCGAATCTGTCCGAACGGCAGAAGAAGTACGTTTCCAACATTCAGACTTCCGGTCGCAGTCTGCTGGTCATGATCAACGACGTGCTCGATCTGGCGAAGATCGAGAGCGGCAAGATGGAACTGCATCTGGCCGAGTTCCGACTGGAAGATCTGCTGGAGCGGCAGGTGGCGGGCATCATGTCGCTGGCCGATCGTCGCAATATCGCTCTGTCCTGGTCGGCGCAGCCAGGGATTCCGATTCTCTTTCAGGATCCCGGCAAGCTGCAGCAGATCCTGAACAATCTGCTGTCCAATGCGATCAAGTTCACTCCGGAAGGCGGCCGCGTCCGGGTGTCGGCGAGCATGCGGGGTCAGCGCTGCGCGGTGGTCGTGGAGGACAACGGGATTGGAATTCCTCTCGACGAACAGGACCGGATTTTTGAAAAATTCCGGCAGGGCCAGAGTACTCCCGGTCAGAAAGACACACTGACCAGGAAATACGAAGGCACCGGACTGGGCCTGTCGATCGTCAAGGAGCTTTGCCGGCTGCTGGGCGGAGAAGTGCAGCTCGAAAGCGAATTCGGCAAGGGCAGCGCTGTCACCGTGCTTTTCCCGCCAAAACTGACAGAAGGCGATGCTTCCGATGATTCCGCGACGGCTCAACTGGTGGGAGTCAACCGGTTCCGCACCGCGGATATTCCCGGCGCCGCGTCATTCCGCAGAGAAGCGGTTGCGCGGCGCGAGTCCCGCGATCAGGCGGAACCGGAATCTCCGCCCGGTCTGACCGACAATCGTCAAACCTGACGTTTTCCTGTTTTGAAGTTTGCACCATGATGCATGCATGGCTTTGCCCTCAACCACCTGCAGGGACGCAGGCGTAAGGAGTTCATGGATGAGTCACATTGATGCGGGACGCCGGGCCGGTCACGACTGCCATGCACACCCGGAACACTGCCGGACGGACCAGTTGAAATCGGCTCTGATGACCATCGCCCGCGAACTTTCGCTGGCGGCGCAGAGCGATCCTCAGATGCGGGAAGTGCTTCATTCCGCAGCCGCGTGGCTGTCTGAAGCCACCGCCGGTCACGGCGTTTCGCGGGACGATCATCTGCGGAAAACGACGGATGATCGGAATCGGCCGGAGATCAGCGATGACGAACTGTCGCTGATTGTCGAACGGTGTCTGTTGAAAGCCGAAGGCTGTCGCTGGGCGGTTGAGCGGGACGACATGCTGCAGGACGGCGCCGATTTCAGCAGCGAAGTCCGGCCGGTCGATCACGACATCATCGAGCAGGCCCGCGGACTGCCCAACTGCTTTCTGTGGATGAATCAGCCCCGCAACGATATCCGGACTCGATCCGATGATTACCTGCTGATCGCCGACTGCTTCGATGCTCTGGCCGAGGCCGTGGGAACTCTGGAACAGGCTCTGGCCGAGGGCGTGCGCGATCAGCTCTTCATGGAAGTCATCAACCTCGTGGCTCAGGCGCAGTCCGGACTGCGCGTGGCCGTCTCCGCCGTGGAAACTCATCCGGATACCGATCAACAGGCGATTTATCACTGGCTGCGGTCCCGCGCCAGCGAACAGCGTTTCTACATCGCGCGATTCATGAAGGTCACCGATCCGGCCGATCCGGAACAGTGCGACGAACTGCTGGAGCGGACGAAGGCGCTGCGGGCGCGTGTCGCCGCCGAGAAAACGCGGCTGCAGCAGGTGGACGCTCTGCTGACTCAGGCGCGCAGCCACGCCACTCGCGCGATCGCCGACAGTGCCGACTCCGCAGGTGCCTGGACTCAGCTTTTCAGCACCATCGACAAACTGGTCGAAGCCGGCCTGCCCGCGGGAAGTCGTGAATTTCACGAACTGCTCTTCCCGGTCCTCGATCAGCTCCCTGCGGATTTCGAATCGTCGCCCAACATGGATCAGGTCATCGACGCACTGCATCTGTCCGTGACCGCGTTGCCGGATCTGGAAGCGCGCGAAGACATTCCAGTTCCCCCGGCGCAACCGGCGACTGCTCCGCCGGAAGTCGTTGCAGCTGCCCCGCGCAAGCCCCGCCGCACGCGCAGCGGAGGCTGATTTTCAGGCCGCAGATCCTGGACTGGAGCGACGATCCGCGCGGAGTTCACCGCCGCAGATTCGTTCCAATCCAGGTGATGAGGGATTGGGCGATTCCGTTCTTACCGCCAGACCACTGCGCCAGCGTTTCGCCCTGCCGGCCCAGCAGCACGACGTCATTGGTTTCCGATCCGATCGCCTGCGGACCGTTCAGCACGACCGCGTCGCAATTCTTGGCGCGGAGTTTCTGCAACGCGTTTTCACGAGCGTTTTCAGCTTCCAGAGCGAATCCCACGACCCAGCGCGAACCGCGCGAGGCTCCCAGCTCCGCCAGAACATCGTCCGTCTCGATCAGTTCGATCGAGATCGGCTGCCCGGTCTTGGTCATCTTGCCGCTCGTCTTCTGCCTGGGCTTGTAGTCGCAGACAGCCGCCGCCGCGATGACTCCGTCGCAGTCGGGAAATGCCGCGACACACGCCTCGCGCATCTGCTCCGTCGTCACGACCGGCCGCACGTCGCAGCCGACCGGCGGTTTCAGGTCAACCGGGCCGGTTACCAGCACGACCTGATGCCCGGCTTCCAGGGCCGCCTGAGCCAGCGCGTATCCCATCTTTCCGCTGCTGGCGTTCGAGAGATACCGCACGTCATCGAGGTACTCCCGCGTCGGACCGGCCGTAATCAGAATGCGCATGAGAATGATCCAGTGAAGAACTTCAAACGGTCTGGCTGCGCTTCATGTGCGTCTTCTGGTACAGGATTCTCACCACGGAGACACAGAGGACACGGAGAAGAATGAAGCAGGCGGTGGGCCGGGAGAATCTGCAGCCGGTCAGTTCCCTCGACAGTGACCAGTCTCATGTCAAAGTCCTCGTTCCGTTCTTCTGTGTTTCCCTCTGTGCTCTCCGTGCCTCTGTGGTGAGTTTTGAATTTACCACAGAGACACAGAGAGCACAGAGAAAGGCGTGAGACCGCATCCGGCCGCGCCGAATCACTTCGTCCGTGAATCAGTGGCGGTCAGACCGGCGGAACAGCGCGAAGGCCGGCAGTCCCAGAGCCATCAGGCCGAAACCAGCCAGTGATTCGACCGGGTTGCCCTGAAACACCAGCCCCAGAAAGACCAGATAAAAGACAATGTAGAAACCGGGCACGAAGGGATAGCCCCAGGTCCGGTAAGGGCGTTCGGCCTCCGGCAGGCGTCTGCGCAGGACGAACACCGCCGTCACGGACAGAGCCAGGAAGCAGCTTGCGGAGAACACGATGTAGTCCGTCAGGATGTGAAAGACGGATTTGTCCTTGAGCAGCGGAATGAACGCGCTGCCCAGAGCGGACAGCACGATCATGAACACCGCCATGGCTGCCTGAGTCGCGATGGCCGCCGCCGGTGTCCGGAAGCGCGCATGCGCCCGCCCCAGCGCCGGAAAGAACAGCCGGTCGCGTCCCATCGCGAAGGCCACGCGCGGGCTGTAAAGCAGACCGCTGCAGATCGCACCCAGCGCGCTGATCAGAATCACGGTCGAGATCGCCAGCTGCCCGACACGCACTCCGGTTTCGCCCGTGAACGCGAACTGCTTTTCGATCAGCGCCACGGCCGCGCTTTTCTCGTTGCCGTCGATAGCCCGCAGCGCGGCCAGCTCCGGAACGCTCAGGACCGAGTGATATCCCAGGTTCACCGTGCAGTAGACGATGGTCAGCACGAGCAGTCCGCCGCCCAGTGCCAGCGGGATGTTCTTCTGCGGATCGCGGATCTCTTCGGCCACCGGCGTCACGCCTTCCCAGCCGTTGTAGGCCCACATGACCGCCAGCATCGCCGCCACGAACCGGGCGATGCCGTCGGAGTCCGAGGGAATGGCTTCGGTTGTGAAGTTCGCTACCGCCACCGCGCTGTCCGCCGTCAGCGACATCCCCCACGGCAGCAGCGCGATCAGGGCGAGGCTGGCCACTTTCAGCACGGTAGTCAGAGCCTGCATGCCTCCGCCCCAGATCACACCGATGATGTTGATCGCGGCGAAGACGACGATCACTCCACTGGCGGCCAGAGCATTGGACCAGACATCCGGACTCCACCCCGCCAGCGTCGCGAAAGTCGTCACGGCAGCGACGGACAGCGCGCCATTGGCGGCCGGACCGTTGAACATGAATTCGCACCAGCCATACAGAAACGCCGGCAGCCGGCCGTAAGCCTCTTTGAGATACACGTACATTCCACCGGCGCGGGGCATCATGGCGCCGAGTTCCGCCATCGAAAGAGCGCCGCACGAGCACACGATTCCGCCCAGCAGCCACGCGCCCATGATCATCGGAAAGCTGCCGGTCTCCTGAGCGATCCGGGCCGGCTTGAAGAAGATGCCCGAACCGATGGTGCTGCCCACAACCATGGCCAGCGCCATGCCCGGTCCCAGCGCACGGAGCAGACTCTGCGGCTCATCCGGCGCGGCGTCACGTGTACTCACTGCGGACCTCGTTTCGAGTCTGAGTTCAACTCCGGCTCAGCGGGTGCGCTGTCCTGAGCCGGCCTGTGTGGCGGGCGAAGTCTGCCGGAACAGCCGTGTTCAGGGAAGGGCGGCCCGCATAGCATCCGGCATCATGATTCCTCTGCGAGATGACATCCCGTCGCGAACGACACCGTTCGTCAATTACGCCCTGATCACCCTCTGCGCCGCCGTCTTTCTGCTGCAACTGCTGGAAGCTCCCGGCCGGCCGTCACTCATCGAGCAGTACGGCATGGTTCCCGTGCGGGTCACTCATCCGGACGCGGAGATCACGTTCATCCGGCAGGTTCCGCAGCGAACGCCGGCTGGCATTCGATGGATTCAGGTGGAAGAGCCGATGGCTCCGGCCGCCGTCAATCCCTGGCTGACGCTGCTGACCTGCGTGTTCCTGCACGGCAGCGTCATGCACTTCCTGGGCAACATGTGGTTTCTGTGGATCTTCGGCGACAACGTGGAAGACCGGTACGGACACGTCGGCTATCTGATCTTCTACCTGGCCTCCGGGCTGGCCGCGAGCCTTGCCCATTACCTGATCGGCCGCGAATCAACGGTCCCGACCATCGGCGCCAGCGGTGCGATTGCCGGAGTCATGGGCGCGTACTTCATCCTGTATCCGCATACCCGCGTGCAGACGCTGGTCCCCGGCCTGTTCCTGGCGGTCCAGGTTCCGGCGTCGGTCTTCCTCGGCGTCTGGTTCCTGATCCAGTTCTATCAGGGCACGCTGGCCGCCGGGACGATGGGGGCGGCCGGCGTCGCCTGGTGGGCACACATCGGAGGCTTCGCGGCCGGCTGGTTCGTGACGCGGCAACTGTCCGCGCATCTGAAGCCGAAGGTCACCCAGCGCCGCCCGAACACCGAACGAACCGTCGTCTGGACCCGCCGCAATCCACCGTGGTGAAAGACGGTCCGGCGAAGCCCTGCGCCTGCGGCTCATTCGCGGCCGCGGAAAGAGATGAGAAATGCGTCTGATATTCCGGAGTGAGTTGAGTACTGATTCTGCCGGCACGGGTGCGGAGTGCCGGTCGGCAGACTTTCACTCCGTTCAGTCGACTCCATCATGCTGCGATTTCCCGGTTTCCTGCGTTTCCGTCCCGGATCCCGCCGTCGTTCCCGGCTTCCCGGCATGCCGGTATGTGTGCAGCTGCTGGAGCAGCGGGTTCTTCCGGCCTTCAATCTGGTCATCGGAACGGGGCTGACCAGCGGAGTTACGGAATCGGCTCCGGGTCACTTTGAAGCCAGCGCCTCCGGGGCGTTTCTGAGTGTGGCGGATATCCAGAACCGGATGGCGGCTGGTCACGACGTGTCCATCACCAGCGGCGAAAACGGCCAGGAGGCCGGCAGCATCACCTGGAATGCCGGCGCCGAGCTGGACTTCAACGGCACGGGCACGCGGCAGTTGACGATCCGGTCTCATGACAGCAGCCAGACAGGGAATGTGCTGTTCGCGGGGCGGGTCAGAGACAGCGTTCCGGGCGATGATGATCTGAGCGTCACACTCGTCGCGACCCGCGGACTGACGATTGAAAGCGGAGCCTCGATCACCACTGCGGATGGAGGCATTCTGCTGCGGGGCAACGCCGGAATTCGACGACAGGCCGGTTCCTTTCACGGCGTACTGGTTCGCGGCAGCCTGACCACAACCGGCAGCGGAGAGATCGTCATCGAGGGCCGCAGCGGGCTGTCGAGAAACAGCGGACGGCAGGGCGTGCTTCTGAGCTATGCCAGTGTGAGTTCCAGCGGCAGCGGCGATATCCGGATCAGCGGGATGGCGGACCTGATGCCGATCCGCATTCAGGCGTCACAGCTGATCTCTTCGGGGACGGGAGATGTGGCCCTGTCCGGCGACGACATCGCAATCTCCTCGAACAGCACGATCGACGTCGGAGACAACGCGGCCAGTTTCGCGCCGCTGACGTCGGGCATCAGCATTGTGCTGGGCGGGACGAGCGAGACGGTGGACAATCTCGACCTGCAGGCCGGCGAGTTGAACCGGATCACGGCGGGACTTGTGCGTGTCGGGCATCTCTCCGATGCGGGATCGGCGGAGATGGGCATACGCACCTGGGACATCACAATCCCGCGGGCCTATGCCGCTCCGGCCGGCTGGAACACGCTGTCGCTGATCGGCCGCGGTCTGATCAGTCAGGCCGGTCCGCTGACGGTCGCGAACCTCGCGGCGTCGAGCTGGGACGGAGTGCATCTGCCCCTCATCAGGAATTCGGTGGGGCAGATTGCCGGGCGGACAAAGTCCAGCAACTTCACCTTCATGAATTCAGGGACACGGACTTTGACCGTTGGCACCGTGGATGGGTTGACCGGTATCGAGTCGGCTGGTGGTGACGTTTATGTACGCGCGGCGAGCGGTCTGACTCTGGACGCTGAGGTTGATTCCGGAAGCGGAACCGGCGGAGTGGCGACCGTTGGCGCGAACGTCACGCAGAACGTGACTCCGGTCGTCGGCGACGGCGATGTCCGATTGAACGCCGGAGCGATCCCCGTTGCGCGCACCGACAAGTTGCAGTTCGACGACATCTTCATCACGCAGAGCTTTGTGATCGACCCGATCAACAACTTCTTCGATGAGACCGTGATCACGTTCGACAATCGAGCGCAAATCCAGCGCGTCGATATCACCTTCAACAATCCCAACGAAACGCCGCTGCGGACCACGATCCTGCTGATGCCGCAGGAGGGGGTCTCGTTCCGGATCAACAATCAGCCCGATGGGACCACGCATGTCTTTATGGGTGCCTACACGATCGCGCTCAGCCCGCTGCGATTCGATCCCTCCACACCAGGCCAACTGATCGACGTGGCGGGACAATTGCTGGAGCAGATGGTCTTTCAAACGGAATCTACGCTCGACACCTACACGCTCCGGCCCAGCCCGGCGGGAAGTCGCTTCCGCGTTCCAGTCTCGATTCACTCGAACGTCCTCAATGCACCGAACTCACTGGCGACGTTTCTGCAATACGTCAATTACAGCACGCTCACGAATCGCATCGACACCAGCACGCTGGCGATTGGAAACAGCCCTGATCTCGCGGGGTTCGGTCTGCGGTTCGGCTTCCCGGTGAGCGACCTGCAGGTACTCGAATGGGTTCCCGGACGGCAGCGACTGGTCGGTCAGCCGGTGACACTCGAATTCGGATCGTGGGGCCATGCGGCGTCGTTCGACCTGCTTCTCTCACAGGATGGCGGCCAGACGTATGCGACGACCCTCGCCAGCGGAGTGACTCGCGACAACGGAGTTTCAAGTCTCACGTTCACTCCTGACGCCGCACACCGCACGACCCAGGGACGACTTCGGCTTGTGGCCCGTTACCCCGACGGCTTGACATTGACTGCGGACACACCGGGCACCTTTGTGATTCGGTGAGTCCGGGCTGCAGCAGCCCGTCGCGGCGTTTCTGAACCGTGGTTCCGGAACAGATTCCGCTGGGCGCGTTTCCGGATATCCCCGTGTGTGACACCGAAGCCGGTCTGTTGATTGGAGCGATTCTCCTCTGAGGAATTCCGCGACGACGGGGTACTCCATTCCGTCCGGACTGCCGGTCCGTTTCGGACCGGTTCTTCCTGAACCGCCGGAGAGGAGTCACATCGTGCTGCCGTTTCTCAGAGCGAAAAGACGAACCCGTTCTTCACGTCTGCCCCGTGCCGCTCAAATTCTGGAACAGCGGGTTCTACCGGCGTTCGATCTGACGATCGGAGTCGGAGCCACCATTGGCGTCACAGAAACAACGGCGGGTGTGTTTGAAGCCACGGAGACCGGCGCGTTCCTGAATGTGGCGGACATCCAGAGTCGCCTGGCGGCGGGCGACAACGTCACGGTTTCAACGGGAGCGGATGGTTCTGAAGGCGGCAGTCTCGTCTGGAATGCGGACGCCGTGCTCGATTACGACGGAACCGGCGCGCGGACGCTGCGGCTTCGGAACGATTCCGGCAGCACGATCGGCAACATCACGTTTCTGGGGCAGATTCTCGACAGCACACCAGGCGGTGATGATCTCCAGGTCTCGATGCAGGCGCGCCGCGCGCTGCTGCTGGAGAGTGGATCTTCCATCACCACCGGCGACGGCGGGATCACGCTTTCCGCGAACTTCGGAACGACGCGGATCGGCGGTTCGTTTCACGGCCTGCTGGTTCGCGGTGAGCTGATCAGTTCAGGCGGCGGTGACATCGTGCTGGAAGGCCGCAGCGGCCTGTCCGGCAACACCGCCCGGAACGGCGTGCTGCTCAGCGGCGCCAACGTGGTCTCCAGCGGCGCGGGAGACATCCTCATCACAGGCCTGGCGGATCAGATTCCCATCCGCGTGCTGGCCACCCAGGTGGTCTCAACCGGTTCCGGCGCGATTTCATTTCTGGGCGACGACATCACGATCAGTTCCACCACCACGATCAACGCCGGTTCCAATGCCGTCAGCTTCGCGCCGCGAACATCCGGCCTCAGCATCATTCTGGGCGGCCGGAACGAAACCGTGGATCAGCTTGATCTGCAGGCCGGCGAACTGAACCGCATCACGGCAGGGCTGGTCCGCGTCGGTCATCTGACGGCGGCCACTGTGGCCACCCCGAGAATTCCAACCTGGAACATCAGCCTGCCCCGGCAGTACACCGCGCCGGCCGGATGGAACTCGCTTTCACTGATCGGACGCGGCTTGATCCGGGAAACCGGGTCGGGAGCACTGCGCGTCGCCAGTCTGGCGGCAGTGGGGTTTGGAGGCGTGCATCTGGCATCACCTGGTAATGCCATTTCACAACTCGCCGGCCAGACCAGCGGCTCGAACTTCAGTGTCGTCAACGCGCCGACGGAAACCATGACGGTGGGAATCGTGGACGGGTTGAGCGGCATCTCGTCCAGCGGCGGCGACATTTATCTGAATGCGTCCGCCGGACTCGTGGTGGATCAGTCGATCGATACTCTCGGAGCGGGATCGGGCGGCGTGCTGAGCACCGGAGCCGGAGTCACGGAGAATGTAGCGCCGAGCCTGGGCCAGGGGGACATCCGCCTCAACGCCGGAACGCTGCCGGTGGCGGGCACGGACCGGCTGATGTTTCCACCGGTCTTCACCACCCGTGCCTTTCTGATCGACCCGCAGAACAATTACTCCGACAACACGCTGGTTTACTTTGATGCAATCTCCAACGCGCAACTGGTGATTATCGGCATCGCCAATCCCAATCCTCTGCGCACGTTCGTGCTGCTGCGGTACGACCTCGGTCTCGGCTTTCAGTTCGACGACGGAGGTGCGAACGCCTTCAGCTTCAACCTGGCCACTCCATCCCTGTCGCCGTTTGCCTTCTCTTCCGAAGCCGAACAACTCTCTGGGAAAGACATCGGCGGGCTGCTCACTCAACGGTTGCGCGAAAACCTGGCCGACGGGAAAACGTCCACATTCACAGTCAGCTCCAGTCCTCTGGGAGGCCGCTTCGTCACCCCCGTCAACGTCTTCACCAACGATGGCTTTCTGGTGGTGAACTTCCAGCAATGGCAGAACTTCAACGGCCGGCTCACACGTCTGGATCCCGAGACTTTCGCGATCCCGGACGGGGCCCCACTGCCGCCTGATTCCACGGACTCACTGCCGCTCGAAACGCGATTATTTCCGGTGGGAAGCCTGCGCGTCTTCACTCCGCTGGCGGGAGATGCCGCCGTGGCCGGGCAGCCTGTCTCTGTGGAATGGACCGACGATCTCTTCTTCAACACGAATAGCGTCCAGTATGACGTGCTGCTTTCGCTGGACGGTGGCCGGACTTTCTCCATTCCGCTGGCAACCGGCGTCAGAGCGAATGAGTTACTGACAACGACATCCGCAGTCACAGCCTTGCGCTTCGACTTCAGGGCGGAGGCGGCTCATCGCACGGCCACGGCGCGCATCCGGGTCGTCGCGCATCTGGATGGAGGCGGTGTGGAAATCGCAGACAGTTTCGAGACATTCGCCATCATCTGAGCCGGCGGGATCCGACTCCTGTGCTGCTGATTCAGAATGCATCGGTAAGAGGCGGTCGGTGCCCGATTGACTGAAACCATCCATCAGAGGCAATCCTGCGGCATCCTCTTCGACAGTCGCACAAAGCCATGGAAACGGTGGCATCTGATACGACTTGAACCGTTACACTCCGCGATGGGCTGTCCACTGTGCATCGCGGGGGAGATGAGATGCGGCCTGATTCGCAGACTCGTGTGACGCTGCTGGCCCGGCTGGCCGGATCAGCGACGCCGGATGAGGCGGCGTGGAATGAATTCGTGCGGCATTACGGAGTCCGTATCATTCGCTGGTGTGAACGCTGGGGGCTGCAGGCGGCGGATGTCGAAGATGTCTCTCAGCAGGTGCTGCTCAAGCTGTCCCGCCGGATGCGGACGTTCGAGTACGACTCGTCACAGAGCTTTCGCGCGTGGTTGAAAACGGTCACGCGCAACGCGCTGCTGGACTTTGAAACGGACCGTGCGTCATCGCCGGTCACCGACGCGGCCGAAACGCTGTTGACGATCGAAGCCCGGACCGATCTGGAATCGCAACTGGAGCAGGAGTTCGACCGGGAGCTGCTGGAAGAGGCGCTGCGTCGCGTCAAGGCCCGAGTCGCTCCGCACACCTGGAACGCGTTCCGGCTGACGGCCCTGGAACAACTGGACGCGGCCGATGTCGCGCGGCAGTTGAGCATGTCGGTGGGAGCCGTTTATCAGGCCCGCAGTTCGGTTGTGAAACGCTTACACGAAACGCGAGTCGCCCTGGAAGGATGCGGTACAGCACCTCTCCCGGAATGAACTCACACACGGTCGGTTGTCTGTTTCACGGATGGCAACGCGGAATCAGTCAGAACGATGGCCACACGGGAACTCTCGATGTCTCACCCTGCTCCTGAGCAACTGCAAGCCTTTCTGACTGATGCGGGCGATCAGGAAACCGCCTCGCATCTCGAAGTCTGTGCGGACTGTCGACGGAGACTGGATCAACTGGCTGGTGAGTCTGAACCGGACTGGTCCCTGCTGCAGCGACCGGAACCTGTCTCATCAACGGCCGCGCTGCAGACGCTGCAGGCCATCGCGCGGAGCGAACTGGTGTCTCTGCCCCGGCGCTGGTCCGGGACTCCGGTGTCGCAAGGGCCCGTCCTCGCTGAAGACCACCTGCCGGATCTGCCCGGTTATGAGCTGCTGATGATGCTGGAGCGCGGCGGCATGGGCCGGGTTTACAAAGCCCGGCAGATCGAGCTGAACCGGATCGTCGCCATCAAGATGCTGGACTCAGAACCCGGTGATTCTGACCGCGCAGCCCGCTTCCGGACGGAGGCTGAAGCCATCGCGCAGCTTCAGCATCCGTCGATCGTGCAGATCTTCGAGATCGGTCAGCAGAACGGCCGGCCTTACTTCTCGATGGAATTCGCTTCCTGCGGAACGCTCGCCGGCCAGCTGGCGGGAATGCCGCAGGATCCGCGAGTTGCGGCAGACATTCTGAGCCGGCTGGCAGAAGCGGTGCAGTGCGCTCACGAAGCCGGGATCATTCATCGCGACATCAAACCCGGCAACGTGCTGCTCTTTGAGAAGCCGGGTTCTTCCCCCGGCGGTCAGCCTCAGGCCCGGCGGAATTCTTCACCAGTGACGGACAATGCGGCTCCAGATCAGCCGGCCCGCAAGGCGGAGTCCCGTTCGCTCAGCAGCCTCGTGCCCAAACTGGCGGACTTCGGACTGGCGAAACGCCTGGGAGACATCCGGCAGACACGCTCCGGAACAGCCCTGGGCACGCCGGGATATGTGGCACCGGAACAGGCGCTGGGCTCCGAAGAGGCGGGACCGGCCGCCGACCTGTTCGGACTGGGAGCGGTCCTGTACGAGATGCTGACCGGCCGCCCGCCGTATCTCGCGGCCTGCTGGGAGGACCTGCTGGCGGTGCTGCACCGGGAGGATGTGGTTCCGCCCCGGCTGCTGCAGCCGACCGTGCCACCGGAACTCGAACTGATCTGCTTGAAGTGTCTGCGGCGCGACCCGCGACACCGCTATGCGACCGCGCGTGCGCTCGGCGAAGACCTGCGCCGGTTCCTTGCCGGTGAACGGATTCAGGCCCGGCCTCCCGCCGTGTGGCGACGCATCGCGCGCTGGTGTCGCCGCCATCCGGCCGCGAGCGTTCTGATGGCTTTGACCGCCTTCCTGCTGGCCGGTGGATCTGGAGCGACCATCTGGCTGTGGCAGCGCGCACTCACCCAGCGCGACATGGAACGACAACGCGCCGCGACCAGCCTGTCTCAACTGGCACTGGCCCGCGATTCCGAGCAGCTGGCTCGACAGGAGCAGCGCGCATCGGAAGCACGCTTCCATGCGCAGCTCTATCAGCGGCTGCTGCAGAACGTGGATCTGCAGTTGCAACTGGGGCAGCGAGTGACCGCGCGCAACACTCTGCTGGATGCTCCGGAGCCACAGCGGAACGCCGCGTGGTACGACCTGTTCCGGCAGGTCCATCCGCAGTTGTTCATCTTTCAGGCGGCCAGCCCTGCGACGCCGTGGGTGTATGCCGCGGCCTTCAGCGCGGATGGCCGTTACCTCGCCACAGCATCCGGACTTCCCCTGGGAGCGAACGCTTCCCCGGATTCCCGTGGGACCGTCCAGGTCCGGGATCTGCGAACGGGAGAAGTCTTTCTGAACCTCGACGGAAGAGTGGGTTCCGTGACCTGTCTGGCGTTTCGCTCCGATGGACAGCGGCTTGTCACCGGCGAGATTTCCATCAACGGCGACTGGATCGGCACGCTGCGTCAGTGGGATGTGGCCACCGGTCAGGAACTGCCTCCGATTGGTGATCGCCGCAGTTACATCCAGATCGGTTTCAGTCCCGACGGGCGATATCTGGCCGCGCGGTTTCCGTCGGTCGACAGTCTGCTCAGTGGAGTCGTGACAGCCCGGACTGGACCAGGCGAACTGACCGTTTTCGACGCGGACACCGGCGAACAGAAACTTGTCCGGGCGGCTCAGTGGAACTTCACGTTCAGCGCCGACGGTCGCACGCTCCAGACTGTTGACGCGGATGGAACGCTGACGCACACAGACATTGAATCCGGACGCGCGACGACCGGTCCCCGCATCAACCCCACCGCGTTCGTCTCGCCCGATGGTCGCCGCGCGTGCTACTTCGAAGATCAGTGGCTCCGCATCCATTCGACCGCGACAGGACTGCTGGAACGCAAACTGCCCCGGCAATCCAGCGCGATCACCTGTCTCGCCTTCAGCCCGGATGGACAACTGCTGGCCGCTCCGGGAGCCGATCACAGAATCCGAATCTGGCATCTCGCATCCGGCGAGCAGCGCGCTGAGCTGACCGGTCATGCCGCATCGATTCTGTCACTGACATTCAACGACGATTCCACGCAACTGGTTTCCACCGGAGCTGACAGCTCCGCGCGCGTGTGGACACTCGCGCCTCGGTGATGACGGCCTCATCGCGACGTTCAGGACAACCCGCGTCAGGGAATCGGCAGGCAGACATAGCCATCGGCGTGCCTGTTGATCACAACGGTCAGGGCCGCCGCCGCGACAGGGACTTCCTGCAGGACTTCCTGTTCCGGATAGCCCTTGTAATTCAGCGCCTGACCGCAGACGAACAGTTCCACTCCGGACTGACGCAGCAGGCGGATCAGAGGCAGATTGGGATTGCGGTCCGCTCCGAAGCGCGACTTCCAGGCCTCGTCGTTGAGCGCGGCGCGCGTGGCTTCGCCATGCAGAACGACGGCCACCCGCACCTGTCCGGCCTTGTGCCCGGACGCCTGATACAGGTTGAGCAACCGGGCCGCGCGCTCCAGACCCTTGTTGACCTCACCCGGCTTCGAGTCCGCCGTCACATCCAGCAGCACCTTCGCTCCGGCCCGCGGCTGCTCGACAGCTTTCGGCAGAGGAACGACTCCGCCATATCCCGCGATGGCGGGAAACTGCAGCGGATGCAGCGTGACCTGAGCCAGTCGGGTGAACTCGACGAAGTAGTTCTCCTTGAGCACGTCCTTCACTTCGCGAGTCTTCTGAAAGCCGGCCTGAATGACCTCGGCCTCGAAGACAGCCTGGCCCGCGCG
>Ga0172376_10004765_pt1 | contig 15361 bp, 9 predicted proteins | sample Lak35m_FD_121114 | JGI IMG/M metagenome (GOLD analysis project Ga0172376, IMG submission 121114) | Freshwater microbial communities from Kabuno Bay, South-Kivu, Congo - kab_092012_35m | ecosystem: Environmental > Aquatic > Freshwater > Lake | place: Democratic Republic of the Congo: South-Kivu...
CTCGTCGTGCACGGCCCAGCCCGGCAATCCGCCGATGCGCGCGCGCACGGCCGCGAAGAGCGCGGCCACGTCGATCCCCTCCTCGTCCTCGGGAAGCTCGTCGAGGCCAAGCTCTAGGCGGTGCCGCTGCCGCAGGAACTCGCCGAGCGCCGCGTTCAGCGCGATGTCCGCCTCCGCGCGGCGGACGCGGCAGCCCTCGGTGCGGCTGAGGCGGTCGATCTCGAGCGGCACGAGGAGGAGCGGAGCGCGTCCGCTCTGGCCCGTGTCCGGGTCGCGGTGCTCGAGCGTGCCGACCACGAGGTACAGGGGGTTCGCGCCGGTCTCGTCGAGGGTTCGATGCGCGCGGCGGAAGAGCTCGATCGCGTCCGCGGCGCACCGCTCCGGCGCTGCGCGCATGCGCAGCACGCCGCGCGCGAGGTCGCCGCGCGTCTCGGCGTCCTGCGCCTCCAGGTCCTCGGCGTGCGACGTCGCCGCCAGCCGCATCCAGCGCCGCGCATCGCCGGCCACAGCGTCCTCCACGGACTGCACGAGCGCCGCCGACGTGGCCGCGACCGACATCGACTGCCTCGTCGGCCTGAAGTTCAGCAGGCGGTTGCGCAGCGAGAGGTCGAGGAGCCGCGAGAGCAGCCCCTCCAGGCGTGCGTCGGTGCGTTCGCTCATCGCCGCAGCCACGCGCCACCGTCGATGGTCCAGCCATTGCCGAAGAAGCCGGCCTCGATGATGCCTGCGGTCCCCTTCGACAGCATGTCGGACCGGAACGCCACGAGGTCGGGGATGCCGACGCCCGCGGTGAACACCGGGGTGCGCATCAGCGCGCGCCAGCCGCGGGCGCCCGTGGCGGCGATCACGCCGACCTGGCCCTGGTCGCAGTCGGCGCGCGGCAGCACGAACATGGCGGCGATGTCGTCGCCGGCGTGGCGGTCGGTCGGGCCCGCGAAGGTTCCGTTGCGGACATCGACCTGCGGGTCGCCGACGACCGTTCCCCACGCGGAGTTCTGGTCGTGGTTCCCGTAGAGCACGATGTTGCGCCCCTTGTACTGCGAGGCATCGAAGCCCCGGTCGAGCAGGATCTCGAAGCGCCCGTTGCCGCGCACCCACCACTGGTCTGCGTCGTAGCGCGCCTTGGCCAGGAGCATGGCGTCCGCCACGTCGTCGCCCTGCGTTCCCACCACCGCCACGAATCCGTGCGCGAAGGCGTTCTTGAAAGGGCCGCCGCGCGCGGGTTTCTTCACGTTGGCCTCGGGGTCCTTGCCCGACGCGCCGGCGCGGGCGTTCCACTCGGGCTTGCCCGACTTCCCGGCGGCGCGCTCGAGGTGGAGGTGCGTGCGGTCCGCGCCGCCCGCCTTGAATGCGCCCGTCTCGATGGCGGTGCCGTCGACGGTCAGCTTCACCGGCGCACCGGGCGCAAGCCCAGGCGGCACGAGATGCAGGTGCGCGACGTTGTCGGTGGTCACCGTCACGGTGCCCGCGGCGGCATCGACCGATGCATCCACCGTGGACACCTCGAACGGCCGCTCCTGCTGCAGCACGCGCACCCACGCATTGCGGCTCGACACCTGCGGCGCCACTGTGCGGAAGCGGACCACGGTGCTCGACTCCGGCTTCGGCAGCGCGTGGCGGAACAGGAACTGCGTGAGCGGCGGCCAGTCGACGCACTCGTTGCCCCACCAGTGCCCGGCGCCGCAGCGCTCGTAGTAGGCGAAGTCCGGGTGGTGCAGCTCCGCCATCTGCCGGAACATCTCGCGCGCCTCCTGCACGGGCACGTTGTCGTCTGCGTCGCCGTGCAGCACGTAGACGCCCTGCTGCAGGAAGTTGGCGCGCAGCGCCAGCGTGTCGCTCGCGCGCCCGGCGCGCAGCAGCATGGCGGCCGCGGGGTCGGTGGGGGCGTCGGCTGCGGCACCGGCCGCGCTGGCGCCCACGTAGCTCGAGAAGCTGATCCAGCCGGCGCTCGGCGCGATTGCCGCGAACTCGCCGGGGAAGTGCGCGCCCAGCTGCCACGTTCCGTGCCCGCCCATCGAGTGGCCCGTGAGCCACGAGCGCAGCGGGTCGTTCACCAGGTTGGCGCGCGCGTGCGCGAACGCCTCGGCGAAGTCGGTGCGGCCCCAGTCCTCCCAGTCGAAGCCGAACGGACGGCGGTTGGTCGGGCACACCACGTGCGCCTCGCGCTTGGGCGCGTAGCACGCCGCCTGGCCGGAGGCCTCGACACCCGCGCCGTGCACGCTGTAGAGGATGCCGGGCATCGGATCCCCCGCGGCGCGGTCGGCGGTGGACGGCACCACCGCGTAGTACTGCACGCTGCCGTCGACGGTGCTCTCGCGGGTCACGATGCGGCGGTCGGTGGCGGAGACCACCTGCAGCTCAACCGGAAGCGCGAAGAGCCGCGTGCCCTGCGCGTCCGCGAGCTCCACGGTGGCCTGCACCTTCGACCCCGGCTTGCCGACGGAGCGTTCGCCGAACGATGCGGGCAGCGCGACCTTCTTCACGGTGCACGCGGGCATGTTGTGCAGGTCCACCCACGCGCCGCCGCCCGGGAGGTCGCTCGTCAGGCGGATGCGCGCACCGCGGAGCGCATCGGTGCCGGCGTTGACCACCACCACGCCCACGGGACCGTCGTTGCGGCGGCCGGCCACGAGCGACGGCAGCACGAGGTCGCTCGACTGCACGAACGCCGGCGCCGGCGGCGCCACCAGGCGCGCGCGCAGCGAGCCGCGGCCCGCCGAGAGCAGGAACTCGTTGCGACCCTTGCGCAGCTGCACCGGAAGCTGCACGAAGCCCCACGAATACGGGTCGCCGCCGCGCGGTTCCCCGTTCACGAACGCGCTGCCGTTGCCCTGCGCATCGAGGAGCATGACCTGGTCGCCGGGCGACTCGTGCGTGAACCACACGTAGCCGCCCATGAACGGCGTGCCCGGCCCGCCCGCGAACGTGCCGTTGCCGTCGGCCTTCACCTCGGCCCAGGTGCCGCCCGCGAAGGCGGCGCCCGCGGACGGTTCCTTCCAGCGGCCCTCGACCAGCTCGGCCTCCACCGGGTCGATCCGGGCCATCGTGCGCGATGCGCTGCGCGGCGACGGCACCGCGATGCCAAGCCCCGAGGTGAACCGCACCTCGTCGGCCGCGAAGGCAAGGGCGTGGAGCGAAAGCGCTGCGGCGACCGCGATCTTCATGCGCGGAAGGCTACCGCCGGGGGGATCCGCGATCCCGGGCCGGCAACGCTCCGTGCACGCGTGCGGTCAGCCCTGCACGGGACCCCAGCATGCGATCACCAGCCCGAGGTCGGCGCCGTCCACCGTGCCGCTCTGGTCGAGGTCGCACGCGGGGTTCGCCGTGCCCCAGGCCCACAGCACCTGGGACAGGTCCGCGCCGTTGACGATGCCGTCCTGCGTGATGTCGACGGGCACGGGGTCGCTCGTCAGCGCGAGATCGACGGCGATGCCGAAGCCCAGGGTGCTCTTCGGGCCATTGACCTGCCCGCTGAACAGCAGGTTGGCCGTGCCGCCCGGCGGCAGGATGGTCGGCACGCCGATCGGCTGGTCTGTGAACTCCGGCAGCTCAGGGAGCGGCGTCGAGAATCCGTCCTTGAACGAGATGGACGCTCCCGGCACGCCCGGGCCCGAGCCCACCATCCCGGCGACGGGAAGCACGGCCGGAAGCACTTGGTCGATGACCGGCTGCCCGAAGAGCGATGCCTGGAGGACGATGTTCACGGGCACGGTCGCCACGAACGCAGAACCGCCGCCCGGCATGGGGGTGACCGTTGCCGGCGCATCCCCCGCCTGCTCGATGCGCAGCGCGCTGATCGAGCCGCTCCCGAGCGGGATCGGCGGGAACGAAGCGCTGCCGATGAAGATCGAGTTCGGCTGGCGCGTTCGGAAGCTCTGGAACACGAGGTCGAGCGTGATCGGGAGGTCGACGGATTCGCCGGCCAGCAGGTCGAACGCCAGCCCGCTCACCGAGGCCTGGTCGCCGTTGGTGGGGATGCGCACGTTGAACCCGCCGGTGGGCGTGCGGTCGGCCACGAGCTGCGCGGCAAGGTCGGCCGTGTAGTTGATCGTCTGGTTGTCGGTGCTGGTGTTGCCGCCGAACAGCCCGCGCATGGTGCGCGTGCCGGTCGGATTGGCCGCGGGGTCCCAGTTGCCGATGAGCGTGCCGACCAGCGGCGCCGTGACGCCCGCCTCGAGGATGGACGTGCTCTCCGCGGTGATCCGGAAGCGATGCTCGCCTGCCAGGGCAGCCGGGGCGATGAGGGCCGACGCGACGGCGGCGGCGATGCAGGAGGATGCGGTTCGGATGGACATGGTCGGGCCCCTCGATCAAGATGGTTGGAGCCACGGCACAGCCCGGGCCCCGCCCTACAGGCGCACTGGCCCGCTGCCGCGGCTCATCTCGCCCGGTGATTTCCCGGATTCTCAGCCCCAGTTGCCGAGGACGAACCCCAGGTCCACGCCGTTGATGGTGCCGTCCCCGTTGAGGTCGCCGAACACCAGTCCTGGCTCGCCGGTGATGCCCCAGCGGCCGAGCACGATGCCGAGGTCCGCGCCGCTGACCGCGCCGTCGAGGTTGAGGTCGGCGATCGATCGCCCGCGAAGGGCCGCATCGAACGCCCGCACCAGTCCGTGGCCTTCGATGAACAGCGGGTCGGGGTGCAGGCCCGCGCCGTCGGAACGGGACGCCGTGGCGAAGAGCGCCTCGCGCAGGCCGGCCACGCCATACTCGGGCCGGGCCTGCAGGATGCATGCGGCGGCGGCGGCCACGAGCGGCGTGCTCAGGCTGGTGCCGCTGACGCCCGCGAGCCCCGTGGCGTTGGTCGAGTTGACCGTGACGGTGGACACGCCGCACGCGGTCACCTCGGGCTTGAGCCGGCCGTCGGCGGTCGGGCCGCTCGACGAGAAGCCCGCCATGTTTCCGCCGAGGTCGGCCGCGCCGCAGGTGATGACGTTGAATGCATCCGCGGGCGCGATGATCGTGCTCGTCGCCGGGTCCGCGTCGTGCCCGTCGTTGCCTGCTGCCGTGACGCACACCATCCCGTTGGCGGTGGCGATGTTCACTCCGACCGTCGTGACCGCGGTGGTGCCGTTCAGGTCGGCCTGCGTGTACCAGTCGATGTATCCGAGCGAGCTCGTGGCCACGTCGGCACCGTGGCTTTCGACGAACTCGAGTCCCGCGACGTACCAGTCCTCCTCGATCGGCGTCTCGGTGGGCACGTTCTCCGTCTTCGCCAGCACGAACTGCGCGTCGAAGGCGCCGCCGACCAGCGTGCCGGGCATGTACGCGCCCATCGTGCCCAGGATCCACGTGCCGTGCTTGTGCTGGTTGGGGTCATCGCCCGCCTGCATGCCCGTGTTGCCGTCGTTGTTGATGAAGTCCCACTCGGCGATCACCTGCAGCGGGTGGCCGGGCTGGTTGAACGCCTCGTGCACGCGGTTGAAGCCGGTGTCGAGGACGCCGATCACCATGCCGGCGCCGGTCTTGCCCCACGCATGGAGGCGCGGGAGGTCGATCTGCCGCAGCTGGTCGATCGATGCGCCGTAGTCGGTGGCGGCGGTCCATCCCTCGGGCGGCGGCCCCTCGCGCTCGTCCTGCCAGCCCGCGCGGCCGCGGCCCACGGGTTCGACGTGCGTGACGCCCGGCAGCGCGGCGAGCGCGGCGCGCTGCGCGGGCGTGGCCACGGCGCTCACGGCGTTGAGCCATCGGCTGGTGATGCGCACGCGGGCACCCGTGCCGGCCACGGCGTCCGCATGCTCGGCGCACACCGGCACGTCATGGCGGTCGAAGAGCCCGGGCAGCGTGCGTCGGAGTGCGCGCCGCGAGACCGCTCGCGGCGAGAGCGCGGTCTCGGCGATCGACGCGGGCATGGCGCGGTCCTCGGCGAAGAACACCCAGACGGGCGCGGCATCGGCGGGCGCATCGGCACCCATGGCAAGGCAGGCCTGCAGCAGGCCGCCGGCGAGCAGGTGTGGGGCTGGCATCTGCTCCATCGTTACGCCAAACCTGCCAGCCCGCCACGGGATTCCGGGCGGATTGGCGGGTTATTGGCGAGACGATGCCCGTGCCGCGCCGCTCAGCTCCCGCACGGCCCCCAGGCCCCGAGGAGGATGCCGAGGTCGGCGCCCCCGACCAGCCCGTCGTCGTCGAGGTCGGCGGCCGCGCCTGCCGACGCGGGGCCCCATGCGCCGAGGAGCGCGCCGAGGTCCGCGCCGTTGACGGTGCCGTCGCCGTTCAGGTCCGGGGCGCACGGGTTGAGCGGCGACTCGCAGGAGTCCACCACGCCGTTGCCGTTGGTGTCGGGCGAGTAGCCCGCGGCCAGTTCGCAGCTGTCGAGCAGGCCGTTGGCGTTGCAGTCCGGCGAGAGGGCGTTGTTGTAGGAAAGCTCGGCCCGGATCCAGGACGCCCCGCCGCACGCGGCCGGGTCCACTGCGATCGAGGGCTCGAGGTCGATGCGCAGGCTGCCGTCCGGGCGGATCAGCGCGTTGAAGTCGCTCGGCTGGATGACGATGCTCGGAGCGCCGGTTGAGGTCAGGTTGTTGACCTGGACGCAGTCGGCGCCGCCCGACTCGAACACGCGCCATGACGCGGTCCCGATGCGCACCGTGACGTACTCGAGGTAGGTGCTGAGGTCTCCGACCGCGTGCACGATGAGCAAGACGCGGCTGGCCGCCTGCGACGCGTTCGGAATCGTCCAGCTGCGGTTCTGCAGGTAGCCGATCGGACCCATGTTGCCCGAGTTGACCTGCACCAGGCCCATCTTCTCCTGGTTGTCGCACAGGCCGTTGCCGTTGCAGTCCTCGACGAGGCCGGCAGCGATGTCGACGCAGTCGTGGATGTCGTTGTAGTTGCAGTCGTGGCCGGCGAGTTCCAGGTAGTCGTTGACGCCATTGCCGTCGCAGTCGGGAGCGAGGAGCGCGGCGACGTGATACTGGCCCGCGCTGACCGCGATCCCGGGCTTCAGGCCCGCCGGCACGGTCGTCTCCCCCGCGGCGTTCGATCCCCAAGCGCGGATGCTCCCGTCATTGCGGAGCGCGATCGTGAAGTCGCGGCCCGCATCGACCTTCGAGCACGCCCCGAGGTCCGCCGGCACGTTGCATTGGCCGAAGTCGTTGGCGCCCCATGCGGCGACGGTGCGGTCGTGGCGGATTGCCGCGGAATGCCGGCCGCCGCCCGTGATGGCGAGGCATGGGCCGAGCGTGGAGGGAATGGTGCTCTGCCCGTTCGCGTTGAGGCCCCACGCAGAGGCGATGCCCGTGCCGACGATCGCGATGCTGTGGTTCGAACCTGCCGCGATGCGCTTCACGTCCTCCAAGGTTGCGGGGACGTTGCACTGGCCCTCGACGTTGCGGCCCCAGGCGCGCACGGTCCCGTCGGTCTTGAGGGCGAGACTGTGGGCTCCGCCCGCGGCCACGGACAGGCACGCGCCGAGGCCCGCAGGGACGCTGCACTGGCCTTGGGCGCCGTTGCCCCAGGCCCGGACCTCGGCGCCGCTGAAGGTCAGCGCCAGACCGTGGTCGCTCGCGGCAATGGCCCTGAATGTGCCCGAGGGTGTTCCGGATACTTGACCGTTGAAGTTGTTGCCCCATGCGCGAAGCGTCCCGTCCTTCCGGAGGGCAAGGGTGAAGTAATCTCCGGCGTCCACTGCCACGAGCGGTCCGACGAGGGTTCCGGGAATCGAAGACTCGCCCCACGCGTTGGATCCCCAGCACCGGGCTTCGCCGCGATCCGGGTCGAACGACACGCTCAGAACCGCCGTGCCGGTGGCGCCGTTGTAGCCGCCGACGCGGATGAAAACGGGGCCGCCGAGCGATGCCTGCACCACGGGCTGCTCGAGCAGCTTCGACTGGTACGTCGGGCCGCCCGGCTGGCAGCCATCGTCGTTGCAGCCGATGCGGAACGGGTTGTAGCACGAGGTGGTCTGGTAGAGCACCACCGACGTGTCGAAGTTCGAGTCGCAAAGAAGCACCGAGAGGCGACCGTCGCTCGGCGGGTTGAACTTGAACCATGCATCCTTCGTGGTCGCGTTCCAGTTGAGGAACGCGCACTGTCCCGTCACGGCCGCGGGAACGCCGGCGGACGGCGTCATCGTGGCCAGGTTGACCGACACCGGCACGTCCTCGTCAAGGATGATCGGGTTGCACATCTCGTCGCCGGTGACCTGGGCGAACGCGGGGGCGACGATGGCGAAGGCGACGATTGAAGTGGCGGCAAGTTGGTGCATGGAGTGTTCCTCGCATGCACTCACAGGAAGTCCATGGCGGGGCCTCGGCGGATTTCAGGAACTTGCCGCGAAGCCCCCTCAGCGCGCGACCACGGCCTTCCACAGCCGGATCGAGCGGTCGATCGAGCCCGAGGCGAGGGTGCTGCCATCGGGGTCGAACGCCAGGGAGAGCACGATGTCCCCGTGGCCGGCAAGGTTCAGGAGCGGCGTGCCGTCGGCGGCGTCGCAGATGCGGATCAGCCGGTCGCTGGCCACGGCCACGCGGGTGCCGTCGGGGGTTCGGGCCACGCAGACGTCGGCGGCATGCGAGCGGTCGGTGCGCCAGCGGACGGCGGTGCCGGGCGCGGCCTCGGGGTCGATGAGTGCGGCGGAGCCGTCGAGGAAGCCGACCGCCACGAGCCGATCGGCACGCGAGAGCGCGATGTCGCTCACCTGCCCATCGAGCGGGACGGTGCGCAGGTCGGCCATGCGAGTGCCTTGGAGCGCGATGACCGCGAGGCCGGCGTCGGTCGCCGTGACGAGCTCGCTGCCGTCAGGCCGCAACCGCACCGGCATGCGCCCGCGCGTCGCCCCCGGCAGGCGCAGTTCCTGCAGCGCGATGCCGTTGCGCGACATGACCTCGAGGACCGACGAGTGCAGCCGGCGCCAGGCCACCGCGGTGCCTCCAGGAAGCCCCGCAACCGAGCAGGGCGCCACATCGTCGATCCAGACGGTCCGCTCACGGCCCGGCTCCAGGAACACGATGCCGCCTCCGCGCTGCAGCCAGTACGCGGCGACCGGATGCCCCGCGCCGTCGTCGGCCACGTCCCGCACGAGCGTGGGTGCCTCGATGCCACCGAGCTCCGCCTCGCCCGTCGCGCTTGCGCGCGCGGCATCCCAGCGCATCACGCGTCCGTCGCGGTCCGGGGCCTCGCCGGCGCAGCTTGCAAGCGAGCCGTCGCCCAGGAATGCCACGCCGTACACCCACGCCCGGTGGCCGGCGAGCGCCGGTTCCAGCACGCAGGCGTCGATGTCCCAGACGCGGAGCCGGCCATCGAGGCCGACGGCCGCAAGCGTTCCGGTGCCGGCGTCGAACGCGATGCCGTGCACGGAGCGTTCGCTCCCCACGGCGCTGCCGATGCGCATGCCGGAGGCTGCGTCCCAGCAGTGGATGGCGGCGTCGGCCCCACCCGTCGCGAACAGCCCGGGCCGCGGTCCGGCCGCGACGGCGCGCACGCCCCCGGCATGGGCCGCGATGCTCCCGCGCGATGCACCCGTGCGAGCATCGAAGCGATGCAGGGTGCCTTCGATGGTGCCCACGAGAACCGTCGCCGAGCCGTCGGGCATGGCGATCGCCGCGATCGACTCGACGTGGCCGTCCGCGATCGCGATGCGGATGGGCAAGCCGTCGAGCGGGACGACCGTGACCTCCGACTCCGTCTTCACCGCGCGCACGATGCCGTCGGAACCGGGCAGGAACGCCACGAGTCCCTCGGCTTGGTAGGGGCGGCCCCTCGTGGCCTCGACCCGCAGCTCGGGGTCACCCGTGCGCGCATCGAGCACCGCGAGCGCGCCGTCAACGCCGACGCAACCGAGCAGCCGACCGTCCGGCGACCACGCGACGCGTGTCGCGGCGCCGATGCCGGTGGCGAACTCGCGCAGCGCGGCGCCGTCGGAGGCACGGTGCACGGTGACGCCGGTCTCGCCGCCCGCGACGATCATCTCCGTGCCGTCCGGCGACAGGGCGGCGTCGCGGACCTGCCCCCGTCGCTCGAGCACCTTGCGCGGTGCATCGCGGAAGGAACCGAGCGTCCACACCGACCCGGCCCCGTTGTCCACGACCGCCATCCGGCCCGCGGCGCACCTCACCGCGGCCGGCAGCGTGCCGAGCGGCGTGGCGCGCAGCTCGCCGGAGGCGCGCCGCTGAAGGTAGTTCCACTCCCAGCCGCGCCGCGCGGGCTCCGCCGACTCGAGCGCGGCGCGCGCGTCGGCGACGTTTCCCGCGCGAAGCGAGGCCTCGGCGAAGCCCATCGCGCGCCGGTAGTCGTCGCGCGAGCGCTCCTCGAGCGTGCGGGCCAGGGTGTCGCCGCGCTGCTCGGCCACGCGCCACAGGTGCGCCGTCCACGCGAGCAGCGCCGCAAGCGTGACGAACGCGGCGGCCACCGTCGCAAGGAGCGTGCGGTACCTGCGCGCGAATCGCAGCATGCGCTCGCCGCCCGAGACGGGCCGCGCGAGCGTGGGCTGGCCTTCCAGTATCCGCTGCAGTTCATCGGCCAGTTCGCGCGCCGACTGGTAGCGGCGGCCGGGCTCCTTCTCGAGGAGCTTGGCCACCACGGTCTCCACGTCGCCGGAGAGCGAGCGGTCGAGGCGGCCGAGCGAGGTGGGAACCTCTTCGCGCACGATGGCCGCCGCCTCCACCACGTTGCTGCGATCCACCGCGTAGGGCATGCGCCCGGCGAGCGCCTCGTACAGCATGACCCCGAGCGCGTAGAGGTCGCTCCGCACGTCGGCCATGCGCGCGCCCTGGAACTGCTCGGGCGCCATGTATGGCACGGTGCCGACGAGGTCGCCGGTGACGGATCGCATCGACGCGGCGGTGGCGGCATCGGACTCGCCCTCGGCACCGGCCAGGCCGGCGACGCCGAAGTCGAGCACCTTGGGCTGGCCGCCGCCCGTCACCAGCACGTTCGCGGGCTTCAGGTCGCGGTGCACCACGCCGCAGGCGTGCGCGTGCGCCACGGCCTCGGTCACCTGCAGGAAGAGGCGCACCACGCCCTGCACGCCGATGTCATGGGTGCGCACCCACGCGTTGAGCGGCATGCCGTCGACGAACTCCATCACGAAGAACGGGCGTGCCGGCGAGCGGTCGGTGTCGGTGCCTGCGCCGTAGACGCGCGCGATGCCCGGGTGCTCGAGGCGGCCGAGGAGCCGCACCTCGCGGCGGAAGCGGGCGAGCGCCTTCGGGTTCCAGGTGCCGGAGGCGAGCACCTTCACGGCCACGATGCGGTCGGTCTCCGGCTGCCGTGCGCGCAGCACGATGCCGCTTGCGCCCTCGCCGACGATCCCGAGCACCGAATAGCCACCGACGGACTCTGGCACCGCGGGCGCCTCGGCCACCTCGTCGAGCACGACTCCGACGTCCATGATGGTGCGTATGGAGGGCGTGCCGGCGCGGTCCTGCAGGACCATGTCACTGAGCTCGGCGCGCACGGACGGATCCTTCACCTCGGCGATGAACCCACGCAGCGCATCGAGCGGCAGGTCGCGGGCCTGCGTGAAGAGGGCATCGAGCAGGGCGAAGCGTTCGGCGGCGTCCATAGATTGGGCGGCGGCGCCGGCCCGCGCGGTCGACGATGGTCCGTCCCCCGTCATCAACAGGATCGCCCCCCGCAGGCCTCGGCCGAATCCCCGGACATTCCGCGCACCCGGCTCACGCCCTCAGTTCCTTGGCAAGCCATGCCTTGGCCATGCGCCAGTCCGACTCCACGGTGGTCAGCGACACTCCCAGCGCGTCGGCGATCTCCTGGTGCGTCAGGCCTCCGAAGATCTTTGCCTCGACGATGCGCCCCTTGCGGGTGTCGAGCGCCTCAAGGCGCCGGAGCGCCTCATCGACGGCAGCGATGTCCTCGAGCGACACGCCCTGGCCTACTTCGGCCGCGGCGGCGTCGAGGTGCATGCGTTGTGCGTCGCCGCCGCGCTTGGCGGCGCCCCTGGCCTCGGCGTGGTTCACCAGGATCTGCCGCATGGCCGTGGCGGCCACGGCCATGAAGTGCGCGCGGTCGTTGAACGCGTCGGGGTTGGCGCGCGCGAGCCGCAGGAACGCCTCGTTGACGAGCGCCGTGGCCTGCAGCGTGTGGCCGGGGCGCTGGTGCCGCATGTACGACTGCGCCAGGGCGCGCAGCTCGGCGTACACGGCCTCGGTGAGCGCGGCGGGGTCCGGCATGGGGCCAAGGGTAGTGGGGCCTGCGGGATTCCCGATGGGGATTCGGTTATCGCCGCCCCCACGGGGCCGACCTACGATCCCGGTCCCATGTCCACCCCTGTCAAGACCATTGCCGTCATCGGCGCCGGGACGATGGGTTCCGGCATCGCACTCACCGCCGCGCAGGCGGGCATCGCCGCGGTCCAGATCGACTCGAACCCCGCGCAGCTGGAGAAGGCGAAGGCCTACCACGCCAAGACGCTCGCCCGCGCCGTCGAGAAGGGCAAGATGCAGCAGGCCGACGCCGATGCCGCGCTGAAGCGCATCTGCTACGTGGGCAGCATGGCCGAGGCCAAGGCCGCCGACTGGGCCGTGGAGGCCGCCACCGAGAACGTGGAGGTCAAGAAGAGGATCTTCAGGGAGATGCAGGCCACGTTCCCCGCGAACGCGGTGCTCGCCACCAACACCTCGAGCATCAGCATCACCGACCTCGCGAGCGCCGTGGGCGCCGACGCGCACCGCGTGATCGGCATGCACTTCTTCAACCCGGTGCCCATCATGGCGCTGGTCGAGGTGATCAAGGGCATCGCCACGAGCGACGAGACCACGCAGCGCACCATCGACCTGGCGATCGCCATGGGCAAGACGCCCGTGCCCGCGAACGACCGCGCGGGGTTCGTGTCCAACCGCGTGCTGATGCCCATGATCAACGAGGCGTTCCATGCGTGGATGGGCGGCGTAGCCAAGCCCGAGGACATCGACCAGATCATGAAGCTCGGCTGCAACTTCCCGATGGGCCCGCTGCGCCTCGCCGACTTCATCGGCCTCGACGTGTGCCACGACATCATGATGGTGCTCTACCGCGAGCTCGGCGACCAGAAGTTCTTCCCGTGCCCGCTGCTCAGGCAGCTGGTGCAGGCGGGCCGCCTCGGCGACAAGAGCGGCCGCGGCGTGTTCGAGTACGCCAGGAAGTGATGCGCGGCGCGGCCCACGCGGCCGTGCAGCGCCGGAGCAAGCCATGGGCGTCCCCGCCGACCTCGACCACCTGGTGTTCACCTGCGCCGACCTCGACGCGGGCATGGCGTGGGCCGAGCGCACCTTCGGCGTGATGCCCGTGCGCGGCGGCGCGCACCCGCAGTGGGGCACGCACAACGCGCTGCTCTCGCTTGGGCGCGGCCGCTACCTGGAGCTGCTTGCGCCCGACCCGCTGGCCGGGCCCGCGGGGCGCGCCAACGACCGCGGGCGCGCGCTGTTCGGCCTGGCGCCGGCGCCCGAGGCCGGTGCCGCGCCGAGGCTCACCACGTGGATGGTGCGCACGCGCACCATCGAGACGCTTCTCGGCGGCGCGCTCAAGGCGGGAGCGGACCTCGGACGCGTGCAGGGCGGCTCGCGCCTGCGCACCGACGGCACCGAGATCAGCTGGCAGATCGCCGTGCCGCCCGCGCGCGTGCTCGGCGGCTGCGTGCCGTGGCTCATCGACTGGGGCTGGAGCGAGCACCCGAGCGCCGCGCTCCCCGAGGTGGCGCGCCTCGACTGGATGGAGGTGACGCACCCCGAGCCCACGCGCGTGCGCGCCGTGCTGGAGGCCGTCAACTGCGGCGGCGTGGACGTGCGCACTGGCGCGGAGCCCTCGGTCTCGGTCGGGATCGCGTGCCCGCGGGGGGTGGTGGTGGTGTGAGGGTGGCGCACGGTTTGACAGAGCCGACCACGGATCCGGTTTGACACCGTCCTCGACGGGTGTATCTTCGATCCAATGCGAGTTCGGGCGGCTCATGTCTTGATGGCTTTGCTAGGGGCTCTGTCGTTCGCGGGCGCGCGGACCGGGGCTTTCTCCATCCCGCCGAGCCAGGCCGGTGGAGGCACGGTGCCGCTCCCGGGCACCGGACCACTCTCGTCGAAGTCAGCGGATGTGGTCATCATCCCGATGCGAGGGCACTTCGGCTTCGAGCCGGGGGCGGACGAGTGGATTGACGTGGATGCCTTCAATGCACTCGTGAAGCAGGCAAAGTCACTGGGACCGAGGTTCGTCGTGTTGGACATCGAGAGTCCCGGCGGGCTTGTCGTCGTGATGCACTCGATCGCCGAAACACTGATGAAGGAGTTCCCGGAAGGCGGCAGCATCACGCCGGTGGCGTGGCCGGGAATGGCTGGAAGCGCGGCGTCTTTCGTGACGTTGACCTGTCCGAAGATCGTGGTGAAGCCGGGCGCTCGCGTGGGAGCCGCGTTGACCGTTCAAACGACGCCGAAGGGGGTCGTCGCGGTCGATGACCTGCCGACTGACAAGTCGGGTGCCGCGCAGAAGTTCAAGTCCTTCTCCGATGCACTGGAGCGCTCGGCGATCCAGTTCGGGGGTCACCCTCCCGAAGTTCGCGCGGCAATGGCGACGCAGGCTGCGACGCTGTATTGGTCCCCGTCGCAACGTCGGTTCTTCGGCACCGTCCCCGATCCAAAGAACCGCGGCGACTTGCAGGAACTGGACACGGCAACCACCGTCCTGACCATGACCGCCAAGGAGATGGTCACTTACGGACTTGCGTTGCACGGCGATGGCGAAGCGGGGCTTTGTGCGGCGCTCGGGCTGCCGGCGACAGCCGCTGTTGTCCGGGTCGGTTCCGAGTTGCCCGCGTGGTTCGGCGCGGTCTCGGACGCATACGGTGCGAGTCTTGCGGACGACAACGAGTCTGTGCAGATCTTCGTGAGCTCCTTCGTCGAGGGCATGAGGGACTATCTGAAGCTGAACCACGAAGTCAAGCTAAACGATGCGAAGCGCAAGTCGAGCGTCAGCGACAAGGACCGTGACCGCGACAAGTTCGAGGCGGCAGGCAGACTTCTCCGCTCGGAGCGCGAGAAGGCCAGCAAAAAGGCAGGCGTCGCCGCGACGCAACTTAAGTCGATCGTCGAGCGTCTGGAGCGCTCGAAAAAGCTGCTCCGCGCGCTTGGGGTCGAGCCGCTGGTCTTGCCCCAGTCGGCGCTGCTTGCCCCCAAGATCCAGGCATCGCTCGCGTGTCACGGCAAGGGCGACTATAGCGGGGCTTTGGCGATCATCGCTTCCGGCCCTTCCGCCAAGTGAACGCCGGAGCGCCGCCGCTCAGCGCAGGCGCACCGTCTCCACGTCCTCGAGGTTGATCTCGGGGTTCACGAACCCGAGGTCCCAGTCCGAGGTGGTCTCGATCACGACGTGCGCCAGGCCGTCGATGCGCAGGCACTGCTCGCCCTCGCGCGCGTCGCAGGCGACCGCGAGCACCATGTGCGGC
>Ga0172376_10004766_pt1 | contig 15359 bp, 13 predicted proteins | sample Lak35m_FD_121114 | JGI IMG/M metagenome (GOLD analysis project Ga0172376, IMG submission 121114) | Freshwater microbial communities from Kabuno Bay, South-Kivu, Congo - kab_092012_35m | ecosystem: Environmental > Aquatic > Freshwater > Lake | place: Democratic Republic of the Congo: South-Kivu...
CATTCCTTGAAAAAGCATATACAGAAGTGAAAAGCCAAACGCAACTCAAGTTTAATATTAAAAAAGTGGCTTCATATGAGTTTGACTTGATTCAGGCTCAATCCAAAAGGGCTATGTTTGAAAATATCTATGATATTATGGTTGGTTTATATAAAGAAATTTTTCAGTCAAATGCCCATGCTATTCAAAAGGCTGCTCTCTTACGTACTTTTTTATATCAATATAAAATTAGGCTCTTGTCGTTTGATAAGTATCTATCTGAAGACGATGTTAGCCTCTTAAAAATTATAGCTAAGAGAAGTGAGGATGAACTTAACCAGCTTAACTAAAATACAGTTTTCTAGAAGACTAGAAGCCTTTTATGCTATTTATGAGAAACCTACGGAGCCCCACATAAAAGGACTTACTCCTACCTATTAATGTAGCAGAAGCTAAGAGAAAATCAAGAATTTTGTAAAATCGGACTTATCACCTGACAATTTTTTCAAGCCCGTATGATTTACCCCTCACCCGCCCTCAGCTAACGCTTCGGTCGACCTCTCCCACAAGGGGAGAGGTAAAATACAAGTACTGGCTGCTTGACCTCTCCCCTTGTGGGAGAGGTCGACCGAAGCGTTAGCTGAGGGCGGGTGAGGGGTAAAGAGTTCAGTATTCTTTGATTGCAACTTGATTTAACACCCTCTCTTTCGTTAACCGATATTTAATCCTCAACCAATTATATTTAAGGGTCAGATAAAAATATTAATTTTAGATATGATTTAAGGAGTAAAAAATGCCCAAGCACATACTCATTCGTCATATAGTTGCTGATTACCAGAACTGGAAAGTCGCTTTTGATAATTATCAAGCTGAACGCCACAACCACGGTTTAAAAGATCTCCACATTTTGAGGGATAACACAAACCAGAACTACGTCACCATCTTGTTTGAAGCGCAAGATATTGAAAAAGCCAAAGCTTTTGCAACATCAGAAGATTTACGGGAAACGATGAAAAAAGCTGGCGTTGTTGGCAATCCTGAAATCTGCTACCTATCAGATGCCACACAGAACTATTAATAGTTGATTGGTTAACTTATAAGGCAATTACCCCCGGTTATACCGGAGGTAATTGAATTTAAAATCTAAAAATATCGTCGGCTTAATACTGTTACATGTTTCTTAAAAGCTGTCTATTTTTCCCTCACCTTGCGCCTTGAATAAAAGAAGGTTAAATTTTAATAAAGTTTTATATAATAACCACCTTCCTTTATGAAAGGTTCTCTAATAGATGCCTGTTTTACAGACCCTGGTACAGCCAAAATCCAAAGAATATCAAGAAAATAAGGTTTCTATGACTACCCTTGTTGAAGATTTACGGGAGAAGGTTGCGCACATAACACAAGGAGGAGGGGGCGCTGCCACCAAAAAGCACAAAGAACGTGGTAAAATGGGGGTGCGGGAGCGTATCGACCACCTTATTGATCCCGGTAGCCCTTTTTTGGAGCTTTCCCAATTGGCAGCGCATCAAGTTTACCCTGAACCGATTGCAGCAGCTGGTATTGTGACTGGTATAGGAATGGTCCAGGGGGTTCCTTGTATGATTGTCGCCAATGATGCCACGGTAAAGGGGGGCACATATTTTCCTCTCACGGTTAAGAAGCATGTGCGGGCCCAAGAAATTGCCCTGGAAAACCGGTTGCCTTGCCTTTATTTGGTGGATTCTGGGGGGGCTTACCTTCCAAACCAAGATCAAGTTTTTCCCGACCGTGACCACTTTGGTCGTATTTTTTATAACCAAGCCCAAATGTCCGCCGCTGGCATTCCTCAAATTGCGGTTGTGATGGGGTCATGTACAGCAGGCGGAGCCTATGTGCCAGCGATGGCTGACCAAGCCATCATTGTAAAAGGAACGGGAAGCATCTTTCTTGGGGGGCCTCCTCTGGTAAAAGCTGCTACGGGGGAGGAGGTTTCTGCAGAGGACCTTGGGGGGGCGGATGTGCATGCGCGAAGCTCTGGGGTGGTAGATTACGTTGCGGCGACAGATGCGGAAGCGCTAGCGCTCACCCGTCAAGTTGTTGCTTCTTTGAATCAAGAAGCTTCTGCCCCTCCAACGGGGATGAAGCCTCCTTTATATGATGTTGAAGAGCTTTATGGGATTGTCCCCAAAGATCTGAAGCAGCCTTATGATGTGAGGGAAGTCATTGCGCGCATCGTTGATGGTAGTGAGTTTGATGAATTTAAGCCCCTTTATGGACCGACCTTGGTCTGTGGATTCGCTCATATTTCTGGGCATCTGGTTGGCATTTTGGCGAATAATGGCATCTTATTTTCTGAAAGCGCGCAAAAAGGCGCCCATTTCATTGAGCTTTGCTGTCAGCGGAAAATTCCCTTGGTCTTTTTGCAAAATATCAGCGGGTTTATGGTTGGCCGTAAGTATGAAGCTGGTGGGATTGCCAAAGATGGTGCAAAGTTGGTCCACGCGGTTGCCTGCGCTTCTGTTCCTAAATTCACGGTTATTATTGGGGGTAGTTTTGGGGCTGGAAATTACGCCATGTGCGGGCGCGCCTACAATCCTCGGTTCTTATGGATGTGGCCCAATGCCCGCATATCTGTCATGGGAGGGGAACAAGCTGCCATGGTCTTAACGCAAATTAAATCAGAAACAGATAAAGTTAAGGGGAGGGTGTCCAAAGGAGGTGAGGACACTGCGTTTCAAGCTGAGATTCAAGAGCAGTACGAAACTCAAGGTCATCCCTATTATGCCTCTGCTCGCTTGTGGGATGATGGGATCATTGATCCCAAAGAGACGCGTCGCGTCTTAGGGTTAGGCTTGGCCTTGGCCCAAAAGACAGCCCCTCGCTCGACAAAATTTGGTGTCTTTAGGATGTAATTTTTTAAGAAAGTAACGGCTCATGTCAGAACCTGTCATTTTACGAGGAACCTATGAAGGCTTGAAAGGCGTGGTTAAAGTCACCTTGAATCGTCCTCTGGTTCACAATGCTTTAAATGAATATGTCATTGACGATCTCTCAAAAACTTTTTTAGATGTTGGCCGAGACCCATCCGTTCGGGCGGTTGTGCTGACAGCCAATGGGCAGATATTTTCGGCGGGTGCTGATTTACATCATATGAAGCGCGTCGCGGCCTATACATTGAAAAAAAATATTGAAGAAGCCAAAAAATTATCCCGCCTTTTGGACATTATAGACAAATGCCCCAAGCCAACAATTGCCTGCATTCAAGGGGCTGCTTTTGGCGGCGGGGTTGGGCTGGTTGCGGCCTGTGATATTGCGATTTGTACGAAGGAAGCTTTCTTCTGCTTGTCTGAGGTTAAGTGGGGGTTGATCCCCGCTATCATTAGCCCCTATGTCATTAATGCGATTGGCCAGCGCCAGGCTCGCCGGTACGTGTTGACGGCAGACCGGATGAGTGCAGCAGAGGCTTTACGCCTTGGATTGGTGCATCACGTGGTTGGGGAAGGAGAGCTTGAAGCAACAGCCGAATCATTGGCAGTTTCTATTCTTAAAGGAAGCCCTGAGGCTATCAAAGCGTCAAAAGAGCTAATCCGGTTCGTGGAGTCTCGTCCGATTGATGAAGCCATTCATGACGAAACAGCCCGGCGCATCGCTAAAATCCGTTCTTCTGCTGAGGGACAGGAAGGTATCAATGCTTTTTTAGCGAAGCGTGCCCCTTCTTGGGTTCTTAAAAGCGAAGAAGGGTAGCTCTTTCGTGTTCTCCCGTGTTCTGATTGCCAATCGGGGAGAGGTCGCGTGCCGGGTTGGGCGCACTTGCCGCCGGTTGGGGATTCAGACTATTGCCGTCGGTTCCACGGCAGACCAAGATGCTTTGCATATGCAAATGGCTGATACGGCTGTTGTCATTGGCCCGCCTGAAATTGAGGGGAGTTACCTGAATGGGGCGGCAATTCTTCAGGCTGCTCTTGGCCAAGGCGTAGAGGCCATTCATCCAGGCTATGGATTTTTGTCAGAGAATCCTGAATTTGCCTCCCGTGTGCGGGAGGCTGGGCTGACCTTTATTGGCCCTTCCCCAGAAGCTATTCAGGCAATGGGGTCGAAAAACCAAGCAAAAGCCATTGCCAGGTCTGCCAATGTGCCTGTTATTCCAGGGTATGAAGGCGATGGGAACCTATTGGTTGCCGCTTGCCAGGTTGGTTTTCCCCTTCTCATTAAAGCGACCTATGGCGGTGGGGGCAAAGGTATGCGCCGCGTTAATGAAGCTGATGAATTTAATGATGCGCTTGTTGCTTGTCAGAGGGAAGCCCTATTAGCTTTTGGCAATGGCCAAGTGATGTTGGAGAAGTATATCGAGCGCCCCCGTCATGTGGAAGTGCAGATCTTGGCGGATCGTTATGGGAATTGCCTGGCGTTGTCCGACCGGGACTGTTCCCTTCAACGGCGCCACCAAAAGGTAGTTGAGGAAGCCCCAGCACTTTATTTCTCTGATGATTTACGTCATAAGCTTCATAAAGCTGCTGTTGATATCGCAAAGTCCGTTGCTTACGAAGGAGTCGGAACCGTTGAGTTTCTGGTAACAGAGGGCGGTGAATTCTTCTTTTTAGAAATGAATACGCGGTTGCAGGTGGAACACCCTGTTACGGAAATGATCTTGGGGTTTGATCTTGTAGAATGGCAACTCCGTGTGGCAGCTGGAGAAGCCTTGACTTTGGGGGCTGAAGATTGTCAACCACAAGGGCACGCTATTGAGGCGCGTTTGTATGCGGAAGATGGAGACAATTGTTTTTTGCCTTCTACGGGTAGGATCGCCCAGTTGGCTTTTCCTGCAGGTCAGGACGTGCGTGTTGATACCGGTATTCGGGAAGGGGATGTCGTTACCACTTATTACGATCCGCTCATTGCCAAGGTTACAGCGTGGGGATCAAACCGCAAGGAAGCCTTGAAACAATTGATGAATGCATTATCGGATACCCATGTCAAGGGAGTTAAAACGAACTTAAGTTTTTTGAAACGCCTCCTGGTTTTTCCAGAAGTTCAGGAAAAAGCGCCGGATATTGGGTTTATTGATCGGGTGGTTGATCAGGAGGCTGAAAATCGAGAGCCTCCCGATGAAGCCTATCTATTAGCAGTGATATGGTTGCACCATCTGGGTGTCTCACAGGTTATGCCTCCTTGGATACAGCAGGATGGTTGGCGACTTAATGCTCCGGCAGTTCGTTATTTTTACTTTGCTGATGGTATAATTGCCTCCCTGGTGGATGGGAGAAAAATCAATTTGAGGGAAAAAGTTTACGAAGGTTTTGAGGTTTCTTTTTCTGGTGAAAATGATATTTCTGTCAAGATTGACGGTGTTTATTGCCATGCTCGGGTGATTGTTGCTGAGGAAGAAACACATGTTTATTTAAATGGGCGACTCCACCGTTTGAAACGAGCCATTGCTAGTACAACCGAGGCTACAAAAACGAACACGGGCCCTCACCTTATGGCCCCCATGCCTGGCCGTGTCGTTTCTGTCTTGGTGGCGTTGGGGGATGCCGTAAAGGCCGGCCAACCTATGATGATCTTGGAAGCCATGAAAATGGAACATACCATTCGTGCTCCCCACGATGGTATTGTGGATTATCTTCCTTTTATTTCAGGAGATTTTTGTGAAGAGGGGGTCGAATTGGTACGGTTGAGGAGTTAGTTAAAATTCTTATAGAATAATAAGGAAAGGCGTTGGAACAAAAGGTGGCTCTTACGAATTTGCAATCGAAAAGGGTTGAAAAACTACCCCTCACCCGCTCGTTCCTCGCGACCTCTCCCACAAGGGGAGAGGTCAAGCAGCCAGTACTTGTATTTTACCTCTCCCCTTGTGGGAGAGGTCGCGAGGAACGAGCGGGTGAGGGGTATAAATTTTGGGTGTCTGCTGAATTGCTAGAAGAAAGGAGATAAAAATCTCTCGTCCTCCCATCAACATCGTTGAAGTTGGCCCGCGGGATGGGCTTCAGAATGAAGCTAAGATTATGCCTGTTGAGATGCGGGTTCAGCTGGTTGATCTTCTCTCCCGGTGTGGTTTTGCTGAAATTGAGGTGGGCAGCTTTGTTTCGCCTAAATGGATCCCGCAAATGGCAGATACGGATCTGGTCTTTCGGCAGGTTCACCAAAATCCGGCGTGCCGATATTCTGCCCTTGTGCCCAATGAGCGGGGCATGAAGGAGGCTATTGCGGCAAGGGTGCGCTGTATATCTATTTTCACGGCGGCATCTGAGACTTTTAGCCAAAAGAATACGAATTGCTCTCTTGAAGAAAGTTTTGAGCGGTTTGAACCTGTGATGAGAATGGCCGTGGATGAAGGAGTCCGCGTGCGGGGGTATGTCTCGTGTGCCATTACGTGTCCTTATGAGGGGGATATTCCTCCGCAAGCTGTTGCTGCTATTGCTCAGCGACTGTTAGATTTGGGATGTGCGGAAATCTCCCTTGGGGACACCATTGGCCGCGGAACGCCCGAAACCATTCGGGCGATGGTCCAGGCCGTTGCTGCCCTTGTACCTGTTGAAAAACTGGCCATTCACTGCCATGATACCTTTGGCAACGCTGCCTCAAATGTTTTGGAGGCTTTAAATCAGGGGGTTCGGGTTGTTGACGCGGCTGTCCGTGGCCTTGGTGGGTGCCCTTATGCGACTTTAAAAGAAGGGGAAAAAGCCAAAGGCAATGTTGCTACAGAAACAATCGTTGCGGTTCTTCAAGAGAAGGGGTACACAACAGCTATTGATGCAGAGGCGTTGAAGCGCGCATCAGAGTTTGTTGAGAGGTGGTTAATCTAGAATTCTCTTGAACCTCAGACAAAGAAGCGTTCAAATGACCCTGATGAAGAACATTAGGGGTTCCTAAGGAAAAAAGCGTGCTTATAACACTTCTCTACAAAATTTTTAATGGAATTAGAAACCGCTTGTTCCGGGCGATTGGTGCAAAAACAGTGGGAGCAAGGGCGCTTGTCATTTATGATGATCAGGTTCTCTTAATAAAACACACCTATCAAAGCGGATGGTACACCATTGGGGGAATGGTTGATAAAGGGGAGACAACTCTCCAAGCTGTGTCGCGGGAGCTTTTTGAGGAGGTTGGGCTAACGCTTCTTGAGAAGCCAGAATTATTTGGGATTTATCATAGCAATCGAGAAAAGCGGGATGACTATATCGCTTTTTATACGGTAAAAAAATTCAACCTAACAGAAAATTTCTCACCAGAAATCGCAGATAAGCAATGGTTCCCCTTGAATAATTTGCCAAAGGAAATCACACCAGCAACCAAAAGGCGCGTGGAAGAATATTTGGGTACGAGAGAAAAGTCAGATAAGTGGTAGGAAGCTATAAGATGCTCCAAAAAGTATCTTTTCACAAGGAGATGACCTTACCTTAAATATACTCAATTTATAAAGTTAATATTTATGGGGAGAGATAACATGTTCCGTCGGCCTTTTCTAAGGATTTTCGCGATTTTTTTGCTTTGCACTATTGAAGGGAAGGGAGTAAGTGCATGGAGTTCTCTAGAGGTCATTACGGCTCAAAACAATCCGTCTTTGTGGATTAATTCACCACCGCTCACGGTCGGTCATTTGAAAAATAAGGTCATCCTTATAGAGTTCTGGACGTTTGACTGCGGCAATTGTCAAAATTCTCTCCCTTATATGAAGAAATGGTATGAAGAGTACAAAGACAAAGGGCTCATTGTTATTGGGATCCATTCTCCTGAGCTTCGGCATGAGAGGGAGGTGAGTAACTTAAAACAAGCCATTTCTAATAATGAAATTTCATATCCTGTTTTAATAGATAATAATTTTGAGGTTTGGAAAGCTTTTCATACACGTCTTTGGCCAACCCTTCACGTCCTTAATAGAAGTGGTCAGATTGTTCATACCCAAGTAGGCGATGGGAACTATGAGGCGACAGAAGCGGTAATTCAAAGGCTAATAGGCTAACCTACCTCTTTCTTTAAAGTTAATCCCCGTTCTTTATCAAAATTTAACTATTATGCGGGACAATGAAGTGTAATTTGCCATAGGAGAGGCAAAGCTCATTGGATAAATCGTGTTGATGGTTTTGAAACGTAAAGGGAAGCTTATGTTAAAATGAATTTACCAATTAGTAATCCTCAAAAAAGTTGGTTGTTCATTTTAAAGCATATCCGGAAATTTTACCTATTACCATCCAACCCATTTTCAACAATAGACCTTATTCCTTTTCTCACACGTCTTGCGGGTGGTTTATGCCTGACGCTGGGGGCGGTGGTTATTTTGGGATGGTATACTGATAATTATGTCCTTTATCAAATACACCTGAATTTAATGCCCATGTATTTTAATACGGCTCTTAATTTTGTGTTTTTAGGTTTAGGAATCCTCTTACTTGTTACTAAGTATCATAAGTGGTCGTCCCTATTAGGTGCAGGGTTAATAGCATTTTCTACCCTCGTTTTGTTTCAAGAAATTTATAACACTGACTTGGGGATTGATAGCTTTTTCTTCAAAACAGATGTAAGTTTAAATAGCTCAATTCCAGGGAGGATGAGCCCTAATTCAGCAGTTTGTTTCATAACTTGTGGTTTGGCGCTTACCCTCCTTTCTTTCAATAAATCCCGGCAATTTATATATTACCTTGCGTTAGCTTTGGGAATCGGGGTTCTTGTGCTGGCGTCAACCTCATTGCTTGGTTATGCGGCTGACCTTTCAGCAATTTATGAGTGGGCAAAATTAACCCCTATGGCCCTTCATACGGCTATAGGTTTTGTCATCGCGAGTACGGGCATTATTACTTTTATCTATTCAAGGGATAGTTTGGAAGGCATCAATCTTTCTTCAAAGTCTCCCTACTTAGCAGCTGTTTTCGTGTGCTGCTTAACCTCTCTTTTATGGAGGTCTTCTCTTCAGCAAGGCATGGAGCGTTTAAATGAGCTTGTGTCCTTAGAGTCAGCTAAAATTAAAGAGCTGGTCATCAACGTCATCGATGAGCGGGTTTCTGATATGGAGGAACTTAAGCTTCACTTAGAAGCATTTCCTGAAATATCAGAAAAATTATGGGCAAGCTCTGTTGATTTTTACAGAGAGAAAAGCCCATTTTTTAAGACCATACAATGGGTTGATCCCTATTATATCGTACAAGGGTTTGCGCCATTTAAAGGTAATGAGAACCTATTGAACCACGACCTTCCTCACCATTCTTTTCTTCAAAAGGATTTAGAGATTTCTAAAGGGGAGAGAAAAGTTAGAATCAGTAGTATTTTTGAATCAAAAGCTGGAGAACGGGAAATATACCTTATTCTCCCCCTTTTTAGAGACCATAAATTCCAGGGGTTTATTATTGCTTCTACAGATATTGACGTTATGCTTCGAGAAGTTCTTAAAGAAGTCCAACAATCTAAATTTGAGGTTGCTTTCTTTGAAGGAAAAGACCAACAGAAAATCTTTTTCAAATCATCTGGTGAAGCTTATAAAAATACAAATTCTAAAAGAGAGATACCTTTTTATAATTCCCATTGGATTGTAAACGTTTGGCCATCAACGGAGCTATTTAATAAGTATGAATACCCCCTCCTTTCGAAATTAATTGTCATTACCGGAATTCTTCTGGCGCTTTTTTTGTTTTCTGCAATTCGGGCGCGACAAATTATTAATAAGCAAGCTTTAATGCTTCAAAAAACAAAGGATAGCTTGAAAGTGCAGCTTTTAGAATCAAGCCGCCATACAAAAGAACTTCGGCTATTAAAAGAGATGACAGATGCCGTGCAAGTTTGCCTCTCTTTAAAAGAGGCAAGTGTGCCCATTGCCAAATACTGTGAATTGCTTCTTCCCGGGACTTCCGGGGTAGTGTACCTTTCTAATGATTCAGGAAATAACGTTACTCAATTCACGTCTTGGGGGGGAGCGCCTCCCAAGGCCCAATCATTGCCTCTTGGTCATTGTGCAGCCCTTCAACAAGGTCTTTCGAGTTATTTAAGTGGTATTCACCATGGGAAGGCGTGTAAGCACCTTAAAACGCTTTGTGCCAAGGATCCTGAATCTATTAATCTATGTTTGCCCATTGTTGAGCAAGGTGAAATCCTGGGCTTGCTATCGATCCACGATTATAACAAACTATCACAAACCGATGCTGACCATAAAAAAACGGCCTTATTTGTAGAAACACTGGTTAACCAATTGTTCCTTTCTATTTCGGGCATTAAGATGCGTGATCTCTTAAAAGATCAGGCAACACGCGACCCTCTAACGAATTTATTCAACAGGCGATATTTGGAAGAGATATTGCAGCGCGAACTTCATCGAGCCCAACGCCATGGAACGCCTGTTTCCATTATCATGATTGACATTGATCACTTTAAGAACATCAACGATACCTATGGTCATGAGGGGGGTGATGAAGCATTGATGAAAGTTGGATTGCTCCTGCAAAAATATTATCGTAAAAGCGATGCCGCTTGCCGTTTTGGAGGGGAGGAATTTATTCTTGTTCTCCCGGAAATGAACTTAGATATTGCTATTCAACGAGCAGAGGCAATTCGCGCGGCCGCGGAAGCCCTTCCTTTATCCTTTCGGGATAAGGAAAAGGCTAGCTTGACGATTTCTTTAGGAGTGGCAACCTATCCACAGCATGGTACTTCAATGCAGGCATTGATTTCTGCGGTAGATGAAGCCCTCTACCGAGCAAAGGAATTGGGACGGAATCGGGTAGAAGTAGCACACCTTTCCGCCTCGCAGATCCCTTCGTTAGATGTTGTTTAACCTGATGCCAATTCTAAAGATGTGTTAATCACATTGACCATATAAAAAATGGGTAAGCGCATGATTTACCGATAATCCATCTCTTTCTTTCTGGTAGGAAATTCTATATATTGCAACCTAATGCTAAATCAATGGAATTGAGATTATTATGATTGGACTTGGAAACCGCCCCCACCATCACCACCCCCACGATGGGCCTTGTGATCATGACCATGGTCATGAGGGAAGTATGGATGATATAACCATTCATGGGCCTGAAGGGTTTGAGGGAATGCGCAAAGCGGGCAAATTAGCGGCCCAAACTTTGGACTTTATTACCCCTTATGTTAAGGCGGGTGTTACCACCGAAGAACTGGATCACTTATGCCATAAATTTATTCTTGACCATGGAGCTATTCCGGCTCCCTTGGGTTACCGCGGTTATCCAAAATCCATCTGCACATCGGTCAATCATGTGGTTTGCCACGGCATTCCAGGGGATAGGAAACTTGTGGAAGGGGATATTCTAAATATTGACGTCACGGTGATCGTTGATGGCTGGCATGGTGACACAAGCCGTATGTTTGCTATTGGAAAAATTGGGGTACGGGCGGCAAAGCTCATAGATACAACCTATGAAGCCATGATGCGGGGTATTGAGGTTGTCCGGCCTGGGGCAACTTTGGGGGATATTGGGTATGCCATCCAATCTTTTGCAGAAAAACAAGGGTTTTCAGTTGTGCGCGATTTTTGCGGCCATGGATTGGGGAAAATTTTTCACGCCTCACCCAACGTTGTTCACTATGGAGAACCTGGGAAGGGGCTAGAGCTCAAAGAAGGCATGTTCTTTACTATTGAGCCGATGATTAATGCTGGCCACTACGAAGTGAAAATTCTTTCTGATGGATGGACGGCCGTGACGCGAGACAAATCCTTGTCAGCGCAATTCGAGCATTCCATAGGGGTAACGTCCGATGGTTACGAAATCTTCACACGCTCAGGGGAGTAAGCCTTCCTACATTGGACATCGGGCACGCTTACGCGATAGGTTTTCTCAAGCGCAAGGTGTTGGCCTTGCTGATTATGAATTGCTCGAACTGCTTTTGTTTTTGGCGATCCCTCGCGGGGATGTAAAACCCTTAGCTAAGTCCTTGCTCAAAAAATTTGGCTCTCTTGCCGCCCTTTTAAAAGCCGATCGCGGGCTAATCTTAGAAACGCCTGGCGTTGGATTGGGCGTGCTGCATGTAATCCAGCTTATGCAAGCCTTGGTGGGTACGGTTCTTCAGCAAAAAATGATGAGTAAACCGATCCTGACCAGCTGCCAGAGCGTCCTTGATTACTGTCACGCAACCATGGCTTATGACCAACGGGAAACGGTGCGGTTATTGTTTCTGGATCGAAAAAATCAAGTTATTGCTGATGAGATTCAGCAGACAGGGACCGTGGACCATGCTCCCCTTTACCCACGGGAAGTGGTTAAACGCACTCTTGAATTAGGGGCTTCTGCCTTAATTATTGTCCATAACCATCCCTCAGGGGACCCAACGCCATCAAGGGGTGATATTGAGATGACCCTCAAGGTCCAGCAAGCGGCCAGCTCCCTTGGCATTGAAGTGCATGATCACTTCATTATCGGTAAAGGGCGCCATAGTTCCTTGAGATCTATGGGGTTGATGTAAAGAATTCTGGGTGGTTCCTGGTGTAGTTCTGGTTAAGATTCACCTTGAGAATCTATTAATTGAAAAGAGGCAAGCATGAGCGGTTCAGAGATTCAAAGACTCATTCAATATTTAGGGAAGTTGCCAGGGTTGGGGCCACGTTCGGGGCGGCGGTTGGCTCTGCATTTGTTGAAGAAACGTGAACAAGTGATGCGTCCGTTGATTGAAGCTCTCCAAACAGCTGAAGCTACCATAAAAACGTGCCAAACATGTTATGGGTTGGATACCCAAGACCCTTGTACTCTGTGTGTGGATCCTCGTCGAGATGGTGCACTTTTATGCGTGGTACAAGATGTGGCAGACCTTTGGGCCTTAGAGAGGGCAAGTGTATTTCGAGGAAAATATCATGTTTTAGGGGGTGTGTTGTCGGCGATTGATGGCATGGGGCCGAATCAGCTGACCATAGATTCCTTAATGGAGCGCGTTCAAAAAACGGGTGTTAAAGAAGTGGTATTAGCCCTCAATGCCACGATTGATGGGCAAACAACCATTCATTACTTGATTGACCGCCTCCAGCCTTTGGGTGTGTCTTTGTCTACCCTTGCCCATGGGGTTCCCATTGGGGGAGAGTTGGATTACCTGGACGATGGAACGCTGAGTACAGCCTTTACGGCGCGGCGTACACTATAATGAATGATGGGAAAAAATGATACACTATGATGTAGCTGTAATTGGTGTGGGAGCAATGGGAAGCGCGTCCCTCTATCAGCTGAGTAAAAAAGGTTTAAAAATTATTGGCATTGACTCCTTTGCTCCACCCCATAATCAGGGGTCGAGCCATGGAGAAAGCCGAATCATAAGGCAAGCCATAGGGGAAGGAAAACACTACGTCCCTTTGGCAATGCGGTCGTATGAGATATGGCAGGAAATCGAACAATATACGGGACAGCGGCTTCTCAACTATACGGGCGGTTTGGTGTTAGCATCGAAGGACCAAGCCGATGGCTTTTTTAGCACAACCCTCAAAGCAGCTCAGGATTATGGTATTAAGCATGAGGTTCTTGATTATAAAGTAATTAAGGAACGTTTTAAGGAGTTTAACGTCTCAAAAGACATTGTTGGTTATTATGAACATAAAGCTGGTTTTGTTGTTCCAGAAGAATGCGTTGGCCATCAAATTGCTTTAGCGAAAGAGAGAGGGGCGGAAGTAAGATTTAATGAAGTTGTTACAAAAATTGAGAGGAAAAATGGACATATTGTTGTTCAGACAAACCAGCACCAGTATACGGCCTCTAAAGTCATTATTTCAAATGGTCCTTGGATTCAGAACTTAATTCCTGATTGGTCTCAAGATATTTTTAGTGTTTATCGGCAAGTTTTATACTGGTTTGAAATTTTAGATGACCGTTCCTTTCATCCTTCTCGTTTTCCCATTTTTATATGGAAGCTATCTGAAGGCGTGGAGGGTATCTATGGTTTTCCTGCTATCCATGGGCAAAAGGGTGGCATAAAAATTGCAGCCCATGCTATGCCGGAACCAACGTCCCCTGATCTGCTTAACCGGCAAGTGAGTGACCAGGAAAAAGAAGAGTTTTATCAAAAATACGTAATGCCCTATTTTTCAGCTCTTATTGGCCCTCATTGCATCAAAGCTGTCGTATGTCCTTATACAATGACGCCAGACGAAAATTTTATTATAGACTTTTTGCCTGAGTGTGAAGATATCTTGGTTGTTTCTTGTTGTTCTGGGCATGGATTTAAGCATTCCGCAGCGATTGGAGAAATTACTGCGGAATGTGTTCTTGGAAATGTTGATATGAAGAATTTAAATCATTTTTCGCTTAAGAGATTTAGAAGTGCGTAAGATGGGGGTATGGAATGCTGTTTACCTAAATCCGTTACACATAATCTTTTAACTGTGCCTGGCCCGAACCCCGCGGAAGTGGTGTTTGTTGGGAGGGATGTGGCACCCATCCTGTAAGGGTGATGATCTCAAAGGTGGCTGCAATCCGGCCATCAGCGAGCCCATAGCGCTTCTGGTACAACTCAATGGTACGATTTAAGAGAGTACGTGGCAGAGGGTTGCGGGACCGGTTAATCAAGGCATTATTTTCCCCCATTTTTCTTAAATCATGGAGAAGGGCCAAGGGATGAGGGTAGGTGACTTGAAAGCGGTCACAATCAACGACGGGTAAAGCAAAGCCCGCCCGTTGGAGGAGGGCGCCCGCATCTTTGATGGTGATCATAGGAGAAAGGCGGGGGCTTATGCCACCACGAAGGTCAAGCTCAGCAGATGATAAGCAATCCCGTAGCTCAACAAGCGTTTCGCCACCGAAAAGTGAGGCTAAAAATAACCCATCCGGTCTCAAGCATTGAAAAGCTTGCGCCAGCACGCCAGGGATATCATTGACCCAGTGAAAAGACAAAGCACTGACGATGAGATCAAGGGAACGGGGTGCAAAGGGAAGGGCTTCTTCATCCAGGACGATTTTTAAGGGAGTGGCGGCCTGAGCTACCATGGCTTCACTTAAATCAGTGGTTATGAGAGAAATCTCTCTTAAAAAGGTTGCCAGTTGGCCGGTATGTCCCCCGAGATCGACACAATGGTGAAAGGAACGGCGGATAAGCTTGAGGCGGTTGGCGAGATCTTGGGCAGCGCGTTCTTTTAAGAACGCATGGCTTGAGAAAAAAGTAGCTACCCGGTTACGGCGTTCCTTCATAAGTTGGCGGTCAAAAAGAAGCCCTGGTGTTGGGAGGAGAGGGGTAGGGTACGCCATGCCCCTTTTAGATTCCAATTTCCTTTACGGTAACGCGCTTGCGCCGGGCCAAATAATAATAGAAGGCTGGCAGAACAAACAGGGTAAAGAGGGTTCCCACCGACATGCCACCTACAATAACCCATCCAATCTGACGGCGGCTTTCAGAGCCAGCGCCGGAGGCTAGTGCTAGCGGAACTGCTCCCAAGACCATAGCAAAAGTGGTCATTAAAATGGGCCGCAGACGCATTTTGG
>Ga0172376_10004767_pt1 | contig 15356 bp, 13 predicted proteins | sample Lak35m_FD_121114 | JGI IMG/M metagenome (GOLD analysis project Ga0172376, IMG submission 121114) | Freshwater microbial communities from Kabuno Bay, South-Kivu, Congo - kab_092012_35m | ecosystem: Environmental > Aquatic > Freshwater > Lake | place: Democratic Republic of the Congo: South-Kivu...
CTAACAAAAACCTCTGCTCTAATTTGCGGAATAAACGCTCCACTTTACTCTCTTTTGACCGCCTGGATGATTCTTATGCCCGAAATGCAAATCCTTTTATTTTTCACAATCCCAATCAGAATCAAGTGGTTAATCACTGGCGTTTTAGGAGTTAATCTTTTAATCGATCTTTCTAATGGGAACTTAACGACATTTGTCCTTTACTTTTCTGCAATTGCATTTGGCTATTTATACTCAATTTTATCATGGAAAACTCATTCCCCTTTTCAATTTCTTTTCCCTTTTGAAAAAGGACTGATCCATTTATTTACCAAAAGCGACTCACATAAAAGAAAAGGTTTCAGCGCCGCTTCAGAAAAAAAAATCTATGATTTTAAAACAGGACTCCCTGTTCAAGCAGAAAAAGAAGATCTTTTTGCTGATAAATGCCTTTCAAAAATCGAAAAAAATGGGAGAAGCTCTTTATCTTTTATAGAAAAGTGGAAGCTGAAAAAAATCTCTAAAAAATTTAGAAACTCCTCTATAGAATGATTTAAATTTTTTTTTCATTCCTGAGTGAAATGTAGGACATTTGCGCTGTTAAAAGTCCCTCTAAGACACCCTCTTCATAACGAAAAAGAGGGTGATTTTCAAGCTCTGGAAAGTCATTAGGTTGTAAAACATCATCAGACGTAAGATTTGGAACAATCTTCCTTCCGAATTTTAAAAGTTTTTCTTTTTGAAAAACAATAAGCTCATCAAAAAGGTTTTCAAGATCATCTTGGTTCATTTTTCCTCTCTCTCTTGATTTTGAAAAAACCACTCAAAAGGGCTGCAGATCTCTCTTTAAGAATCCCTTTTGTAATTTCTATGTTATGAATAGGATGTTTTTTCTCAAGCAGATTAACCCAACTCCCACACGCTCCATGACGAAAATCATCTGCAGCATAAACAACTCTTTTCACCCTCGAAAGAAGGATTGCTCCAAGACACATAGCGCATGGTTCAAGAGTTACATACAATGTTGTCTCCAAAAGCCTCCAATTAGAAAGAGCTTGAGAAGCTTTTTTGATGCATAAAACCTCAGCATGCGACGTTGCATCACCATCTGCTTCTACTTGATTATGAGACGCAGCAATTACAACCCCCTGCTTAACAAGGACCGCTCCAACTGGAACCTCATTTTTTTTAAAAGCCTCTAGAGCAAGCTCGAGAGCTAACTCCATGAAATATTCATCTTTATTTTCAGTCATTTTTTAAGTAAAAATTAGTACAAAAAAGATTAATAGTTTAGTCTGATCTTTTAAAGATAATTAATTATTATGTATAACTAATGTTTTTAATCCTCTTTTATAGTAAAGTCTTAAATTTATTTTTTCACAAATCCACCTCGCAAAAGAAAAAAAAGCTCTTTTTTTCTTTGAAGTTGAAGATATTGTTAACTTTATGATAAAATTTGAGGTAATGTTATAGAGCATTTTTTACATGTCTATCTGTCTAAAACTCTCATATTGAAGGGAGATAATAATGTCTTTAGATAAAGGAACGAAAGAAGAAATTACAAAAAAGTTTCAGTTGCACGAGAAAGATACTGGTTCTGCAGACGTGCAGATCGCAATTCTTACAGAAAGAATTGCTGAGCTAACTGAACACCTAAAGCTTTCACCAAAAGATCATAGTTCTAGACTTGCTCTTTTGAAGCTTGTAGGTCAAAGACGTAAGCTGTTGGATTATTTAAATTCAACAGACACTAAGCGTTACCAAACGCTTATTACAAGGTTAAACTTACGTAAGTAATTTTTATCACTTTGTGATTTTTATGGCGTTGAAAGAAATTTCAGCGCCATTTTTTTTTAATTCTGCATCTCTTCATCTTTCTGCTTAGAAGATTGAATCAAATCAAAGAACTTGTTACTATCTCTTTTGTTTATAAACCTCTAAAGTCTTAGGTTAAGTGTTATAAACCCATTCATTTTTATAGATTGAGATACTTTTTCATCTATTATCTCAACCTATAAAAATGGATGACTGACACTTAAAATGAGCCTTTACAAACTGATCTAACTATAGGAGTCTATTTTGTTTGATCCAAAACAAGCTTCTGTTTCAATAAACGGAAAAATTATTTCTTTTGAAACAGGAAAAATCGCAAGGCAGGCAGCGGGTGCTGTAGTTGCAAGAACTGGAGACACCATGATTCTAGCAACAGCTTGCTCTGCTAAAGCCGCAGAAGATGTAGATTTTTTCCCATTAAGGGTCGATTATTTCGAAAAATTCTCATCAACTGGAAAAACACTCGGTGGATTCATTAAACGTGAAGGAAAAGCCTCAGAAAGAGAAATTCTTTGCTGCCGTTTAATTGACCGTCCGATTCGTCCAATGTTTCCAGATGGATACTATAATGAAGTGCAAATCCTCTCTTATGTAATCTCATTTGACCAGCAAAACTCTCCTGAGCCTCTTGCTATATGCGCAGCATCAGCAGCACTTTGTATTTCAGACATTCCTCTAAGAAAGCCAATTGGAGCTGTTAGAGTGGGAATGATTGATGATCAATTTATCATCAATCCAACAATCGAAGAGCAGCAAAAATCTAAACTTGATTTGATTCTTGCTGGAACAAACGATGCAATTTTGATGATTGAAGGTTACTGTGATTTCTTAACGGAAGAGCAGTTAATTCAAGCAATCGAAGAAGGTCACGCAGCAATTCGTCAAATTACAGATTGCTTAAGTGATTTCCAAAAAATTGCTGGAAAAGAAAAGAACTTTAGCGACGTAACTCCGATTCCTCATGAGCTCACTCAAGAAGTTGAAGCAACTTGTTTTGCAAAACTTGCAGAAGCCTTTGAGTTAAAGGAAAAAACCATCAGAGAAGAAGCGATTGATGCAATCAAAGCAACTCTTATGGAAAAAGTTTTTCCTGCATCAGGGGAAGCGCTTTATAAAAAACGAGATGTTATCCTAGCCTTTAAAAATCTTTCTTCAAAAATCCTAAGAGATAAGATTCTAAACACAAATATTAGAGCTGATGGCAGAACTACAGAGCAAATTAGACCGATTCACATCGAAATGTCCCCTCTTCCTAGAGCACACGGAAGCGTTCTATTTACAAGAGGAGAGACACAATCCCTAGCTGTTTGTACTCTTGGTGGTAAGAGTTCAGCCCAAAGATTTGAAACACTAACGGAAGATGGATTAAAAACATTTTATCTTCAGTACTCCTTCCCTCCTTTTTCAGTCGGTGAAGTAGGAAGGATGGGGCCTCCAGGAAGAAGAGAAGTTGGACATGGAAAACTTGCAGAAAGAGCTCTTGATGCAACGATTCCAGCACAAAGTCACTTCCCATACACAATCCGCCTTGAATCCAATATTACAGAATCCAACGGATCTTCTTCGATGGCATCTGTTTGTGGAGGATGCCTTGCAATGATGGCTGGTGGAGTTCCAATCAAAAAACCAATCGCAGGGATTGCAATGGGTCTAATTCTTGAAGAGAATAGATTTGCTATTTTGTCTGACATTTTAGGCTTAGAAGATGCACTTGGTGATATGGATTTTAAAGTCGCCGGAGATGCAAATGGTGTGACAGCGTTTCAATTAGATATTAAAGTGGAAGGTATTTCAACTCTCATTATGAAGACTGCTTTAGCTCAAGCTAAAGAAGGAAGAATTCATATTCTTGGAAAAATGCTAGAAGCTTGCCCTAAATCAAGTGAAACACTTTCTACATACGCTCCAAGAATTGAGACACTAAAAGTTAAGCCAAGCAAAATCGCTGTCTTAATCGGTCCTGGTGGAAAACAAATCCGCTCAATTATTGATCAAACTGGCGTTGAAATTGATATTGATGACAGTGGAACAGTCAATATCGCTTCAACAAATAGCGAAGCGATGGAAAAAGCTAAGAAAATGGTCTTTGATCTTACTGCAGATATCGAAATTGGAAAGATCTATAAAGGAAAAATCGTATCGGTTGTAGCTTTTGGAATCTTTGTTTCTATCTATAGTAAAGAAGGGCTTTGCCATATTTCTGAGCTTTCACACTCTAAGATCGATAACATTGCAGATACCTTCAGAGAAGGAGATTATATCGATGTTAAAGTTCTAGATATTAATGATAGAGGTCAAATCAAACTAAGCCATAAGGCTCTTTTACCTCCACCTCAAAAATAATCTAAAAGCAAGAGTATAGACTCTTGCTTTTTTTTACTTTGCTAAAGGTCAAAAAAAACCCTTCCTAATTTATAGGAAGGGTTTTTTTATTTTAGAGAGATGCTCTAAATTTCTTAAGAAGAGCTTTGCTGAGGTGTGATTTGGATACTTGGGCTGACAGGCTTTGCTTTTAGCTCAGGAGGAGCTGGAGGAAGCTTCCTGTGTGCTTTTGCAGCTGCTTCAATTTTCGCCTTTTTCTTTTCAAGACTCCACTCACCTTTCATGATATCTTTGACATCTTCTTGATCAAGAGTCTCAAACTCAAGAAGCATTCTTGTCATAAGTTCCACTTTCTCTTTATTTTCTGTAACAATTTTTGTTGCGGCCTCATAAGCTTCATCTAAAAGCTCTCTAACTGCTTCATCGATTTCTTTAGCTGTTTCATCCGAGTAATTTTTATCAGAAGAAGCTTGGGAATAATAACCACCTTCTCCTTCTCTTCTATCGTAGGCAACTTTTCCAAGAGACTCTGTCATCCCCCACTCACAAACCATACTTCTTGCAAGGCTTGTAGCTTGGAAAATATCCATCTGAGCACCTGAGGATACATCGTCTAAGAAAATCTCTTCAGCAACCCTTCCACCCATTAAAACCGCAAGCCTATCAAGAAGCTCTTTCTTCCAATAGCTTACCTTGTTTTTCTCAGGAGAGAAATAAGTGGCTCCAAGAGAAATTCCTCTTGGGATGATTGTGACTTTTTCTATGGGATCAGAATGTCTAACGCAAAGACCAACAACTGCATGGCCTGACTCATGATAGGCAGTATTTAGCTTTTCATTTTGGTCTAGCTCTAAGCTTCTTCTTTCTTTTCCATACTTGACTTTGTCACAAGCTTCCATTGTATCTTCCGCTGTCACAGCGCTGCGTCCTTTTCTAGCTGCAAGAAGGGCTGATTCATTTAAAACATTCATTAAATCAGCTCCAGAGCAACCAGGCGTCGCTCTTGCAATCATCATTAAATCTACTGTTGGATCTAATTTGATTTTTTTAGCATGAACTTTAAGAATCTCAAGTCTTCCTTTAATATCAGGTAAATTAAGAACGATTCTTCTATCAAATCTTCCAGGTCTTAAAAGAGCTTTGTCTAATACATCAGGTCTATTGGTTGCAGCAACAAGAATGACACCTTCATTGGTATCAAATCCATCCATCTCAACTAGAAGTTGGTTAAGAGTTTGCTCTCTTTCATCGTGACCACCTCCAATACCCGCACCTCTATGGCGACCTACCGCATCGATTTCATCAATAAACACAATACATGGAGCTTGTTTTTTCGCTTGATCAAACAAGTCCCTAATTCTTGATGCACCAACCCCTACAAACATCTCAACAAAGTCTGAACCGGAGATTGAAAAAAACGGTCTATCAGCTTCCCCTGCAACAGCCTTTGCAATTAAAGTTTTACCTGTTCCTGGAGGACCAATGCAAAGAACTCCTTTAGGAATTCTAGCGCCAAGGGCTGTAAATTTAGTTGGATCTTTGAGGAAATCTACAACTTCTTCTAGTTCTTCTTTTGCTTCATCAATCCCTGCAACATCTGCAAAAGTAATTTTATTAGAACTTTTATTTAGAAGCTTGGCTGGAGACTTACCGAAATTCATCGCCGAGGAGCCCATTCCCTTCATTTGTCGAGAAAAGACAAAATATAAAAGAAGAACGATGAGCACAACTGGCATCATTGTCAAAATATAACTGAAATAATTTGGTGATGGCTCTTGGCTTTTAAATGTGTTATCTAAAACTAGATTTCTTGGCTGATCAGGCGCTTTAAATAGTGAGCCTTTATTATAGGAATAATTATCCCACTCAGCTTTTGCTTGCGCAAACCACTGAGCATATTGAGGAAAAGGCTGCTCTTCTAGAGATCGTGTAGAAAGCTCTTTATTATTAAAATACCAAATTACATCAGCAACGCTCTGCCTTGCTTTATCAAGTTGAGCTTCATTTTTTTGCATTCCATCAAAGTTAAGAGCATACTGAGAAACATCTTCAAGATAATTTCTTACACTTCTTAATTGAAGAAGTCTTGCATAATCTTTAACAGAGTTTAACTCTACAATAATTGTTTGAAGCTCAGTAATTGCAGATTGGTATAAATTAAGCTTTTCTTTGACAGTAAGCGTTGAGGCTTGAGAAAAGGTTGCATCTACTTCTTGATGAAGAGCTTGGAGCTGATTTTTGATAGATTCACTTCCGATTCCAAGAGCTGGCGATCTAAAATGTTGAATTAAAAGACTAAGATCTCTTCCAAGTTGGTCTAATTTTTCTGCAGAAGAAGTGCTTGTTAAAGCTTTAAATTCTACTTCAATATCCTTAATAGAACTAATTTCTTTCGGAGATAGCTCTTTTATGACTATTGCGTTTGGTCGTTCTAAAGAATCATAATAAGGATCTATAACTCTATAGCCCCCCTTTGGAATAGGGATTGCTGAGAGATGGAGAAATAAATCAGCGGAATCTTTTACGTTCTTTTCTAAAAGATTTAGCTCATTTGTTAATCTTTTTTGTTCTTCTTGAAAATCATGGTTTTTATTCAGAAGCTCTAAATACCGATATCTTGCAACAGAATCTTCTTGCAAGGAGTCCTTAAATTTACCACTAAATGTCACTAAATTATCATTTAGTGAAATCTTTTTGTTGTATTCTTTATCAAGCAAATCCAAATTAACTAAATGCTCCACCTGATAACTAAAAGAGACTTTTCCCCCTTTGTCTGCACTAAAGTTTTGAAATATCAAAACAGCTAGCAGCGCAGCTAAAAAGAAGATAAAAAATCCACCAGGTAATTTTTTTTTGCTTTCAGGTTTCATTTTATTGTCGTTATTCATAATTACTTATAAAGCCCTACATTAAATTAAGATCTTTTTAAATTTTCCTTATATTAAATTATCTCAATCAAATCAAAATAAAATAATTAAAGAATTATAAATTTATTAAAAATTATTTAATCTTATAGATTAGATCTTCAAACAAACTTGCTCTGGAAACGCTAATTTTCAATACTTTAACTCTCCGAGGATAACAAGGGTTGAGATTTCAAGCTATTAAAAATGTTTTTTTTACTATTTTTGAAGATGATCTGTAGTTTCATCCCCTGTTTTTCTTTTATAACTTCTATAATTTTAAGCCAAGAATTACTGAATTTGTTTGACCTATTCCATCCAGCAGGAATGAAGGGCCGTAAAAAAGGAAGGGATAATTTGAGCTCCTTTTGTTGTAAAACTTTTTCTAAACAAAATGGGACTTCTCCTTTCCATAGATCCTCTTTTAGATTTTTTCCAAAAGGTGCCTCGAAAAAAGGTTTGCAAACGAAGTGATCACTTTCTAAAAAGAATGAGTCTTGATCTTCCAAAATCTTGAGTTCAAAACTTTGAGCTGGGAGCCTTTTTAAAAAATAAATGCTTCTTCTATACAGTAAGATTTCATGCTCTTTGAGCACTACTTTTTTACCAGATAGGTTTTTCTCTATATTTTCCACAAAAGCGCAAATGGCTCCATTTGAGATTGTTTCATTTAAACTTTTGCAAAGATGGCGAATCAAGTACTTGATCTCAATTCGTTGAGCCTCAAACCCCTTTAAATCAATTGCTAGACCAAAGGGCCCTTGAACCTTGGTTTCTAATATAGGGGTAACTTTTTTAAGTAAATACTCACTTAATTCATGGGCTTCTTTGGAGAGTTTCTCTAAGTTGCTTAATGCCCCTTTCCCAAAAGCGCTCTCAATTTTAGGGAAGATCACCCCTCTTTGTCGAGCTCTAAGGTAGGTTGGATCAAAATTTGTCGAGTCATGAATATGAAAAGAATTCGATTGTTTTAAAACTTCTTCAAGCTCTTTTTTTTCAAATTTTAATAGGGGTCTAAATACATTCATTCCATACATGGTAGAGATCTCTGCCATCGCTCCAAGCTTACATAAACTTGCCCCTTCAAATATCCTTTTAAAAACCGTTTCGCAAAGGTCATTTTTATGGTGGGCTAAAAAAAGGGAACCTGCATTAATTTCATGATAGAGCTCGCTCAAAATTTCATATCTTTTACTTCTAAAAAAACCCTCTAGATTACTCTCCTTGTTTTCTTTTTTGAAGTCTATTGTTCTCAGATAAAACCAAACGCCATGGGTTGTAGTAAAATCTTTCAAAATTTCAGCTTCCTCCCCTGAGGACTCTCTCCACTGATGATCTACATGAACTACTCTTAAATCTATATTTATTTTTTTTCTACACTCAAGAAAAAGTAAAAATAAAGCTTGAGAGTCAATCCCGCCTGAATAGGCTAAAATTAAAGGCCTGGAAAGATCAACATTTTGCTCAAGAAATTTTTTAAGCTGATAAAGCATGTTATTACCTAGAAAAAAGAGCTCGATTATATCAAATATTCTAAAAAAAGAAGGAACAAATTATTCTTAAAAAGAAACTTGAATTTGTGGAATACATTCATGCCCATTTTATGGCGCTACTTGCTTAAAGATTTCCTAAAAACTTTCTCAATTTGCTGTATCAGCTTTTTATGGATCATCCTATTGATGAGAGCCCAAGAGATCGCCCGATTTGCGACTCTCTCCGCTAGTGTAAAACAAACAGCTCTCTTCGGAGTCATTCAGCTACCCTATATAATCCCTTTTGGAATTCCTATTTCTTGCCTTATTGCTGCATTTGCTGTTTCAACTCACCTTAACAATTCTTGCGAGCTCACATCCCTTAGAGCCTCTGGCTCCTCACTATTCTCTATTTTTTCTCCTATTTACTTTTGCAGCTTGTTTCTCTCTCTTTTATCTTTCTATATTATTTCTGAGGTAACGCCAAGCTGCAAGAATCTTTCAAAATCACTCCTTTATGATTCAATAGGAACATCTCCTATGCTTGTTTTTAAGAAAAAAAAATTCTTAAACCTAAGAAACAGCTGCATGGAAATTAACTCAGGGTCGGAGATCGAATCAGGAAAAGATTTTATTTTTGGGTATCTTGACCCATCAAATCACCTTCTTACTCTCATTCTTGCAAAAAAAATCACAGCAAATCCATTTCAAGTAAAAATGAACGATTTTTCTTCGATTACAAACGGAAAGGAAAATATCTCAGGGTTTAATACCTTGATTATTGAAAATCAGAAATCCTCTACTATCCCAACCTCAACATTCTTAAAACTAATCAAGCGAGATGAGAAAGAGGAGAGCTTTGAAGACCTTAAGATGAAGCCATGCATTCTTAAATGGATCCATAATTCAAAAAAAGATAAAATTAAAGGATCTTATGAAATCTTTAAAAGAATCTACTTTTTAACACTCCCCTTTCTTTTTAGTTTAATTGGCCTTCACTCTGGGCTAAGACTCTCAAGAGTCGCATCCTCAAAATGTAAGCTCTTTTTATTAGGGCAAATTCTTTTCATATTTACTAGTTTTTTTATAGCCAAATCAGTACACAAAAATTTATTTCTATCTTTAATTTTCTTTTTCTTTCCAGCTCTAATCATCCTTTTTATTCACTTTTGGCAGTCTTTAAAATTTGAAAGAGGGGTTGCATGATCCTTACAAAAATTTGGGAAAAGTCGATCTTTAAATCCCTAATTAGCACCTTTTTATTTATTACTCTCTCATTTTACCTATTTTATGGACTGATTGATTACTCAATAAATGCTAAGCAATTAGTTGGCCTTGGCTCGAAGAATTTTAGTGAAATAGCTCTTTACTACTACTCTCTTTTTGTGAAAAGGGCTGATATTATTTTTCTTATCTCATTTGCAATATCCACAATAAAAGTCTTAACGAGATTAAATGAAAATAGAGAGCTTGTTGCTCTTTTAGCAGTAGGGCTTAAAAAAAGAGTTCTTCTCAGACCAATATTCTTATTTGGAACTCTAGTTACTCTTTTAATTCTCTCCAATTTTCAGTGGCTCATCCCAAGCTCTATTGTTTATGTAGAACAATTTGAAAAGCAAAATCTTAAAAAAAACAAAAAAAAGACATTTAAAAGAACTACAGCTTATAAACTTCAGTTAAGAACAAAAGAGACGATTGTTTTTTCCAAACACCTTCCCTCTGAAAATATATTTGAAGATCTCTATATTATCTCATCTTTAGATGAGATATGGAAAATTAAAAAAATGGTGTATAGCCCAGTTGCTCAAAAAGGAGTTGGATTTTACGTTGAACACCTAATTCGCAATGAGAGCGGAAATCTTATTCTTAAAGAGTACCAAGAAAAAAAAGAGTTCGAAGATTTTGAGGTGGATTACACCTTCGGCTCAAAGAAAGAAATAAATTATGAGAGTTATTCTCTAAGCGCCCTATTCAAAATTAATCACTCTGGGAATAATCTTATAGATTTAAACCCTCAAAAAGCAAGAGCACATCTAATTTATAAAATAATAATATCAATTATATCTCTTTTAATTATAATAGCTTGCGCGCCTTTTTGCATTATTTTTTCAAGAAAGTTACCAATATTTGTAATTTATGGTATGTCTATTTTTGGGGTGATTGGGTTTATTACACTGCTTGATTGCGCTCTTATTCTAGCTGAAAATCAAGTCGTTTCCCCTTTTAAGGCGTTAATTACTCCAGTTGCGTTGAGTTTAATTCTTTGTACTCATCGCTTCATAAGATGTTGTAAAAATTAAAATAAGAAAAGATATGAACTTAAAAACAATTATTTTTAATAAAAACTCATGGAAGGTCAAATACCTTCTGCTTTCCCTACTTCTTGTGGTAGGTCTTTTATTTACGTGGTTTTTTACCTTAACCCATCCTGTTTGGGAAAAGGCAGATTTTGCTTTTTATAGATGGGTCAGCAGCTTTATTGAAACAAGCACTTTTTGGCAAAGTTTTTGGGCAATATCCAATCACAATCTCGCTGATTGGTTTCACGACGTTGTGATGATTGCTTTTTTTACCGTCTACTTCATGAAAAAAACAGATAAATCTCTCTCATTTAAAATTTCTGAAATGGTTTTTTTCTCACTTCTAATTGGTTTTACAATTATTCTTATCAATCGATATTTATGCCTTGATGTCCTTCAAATTCATAGAAAAAGCCCTTCCCTAATTTGTGATTTTGGGGTAGATCTCTCCAAAAAACTTAACTGGATTCGAGTGAAAGGACACTCAGTAACTTCCTATCCCGGAGATCATGGAACAACTGCTATTATGTTTGCTATGTGCATGTGGCATTTAATGGGAGCAAGAGCTGGTCTAATTGCTTTTTTATATAGCATCTATTGGATCATGCCAAGACTTGTAACTGGATGTCACTGGCTAACAGATGTGATTATGGGAAGTCTTGCTATTTCTATTTTTATAATGAGTCTTGCCATTTACACTCCATTTAAACAGAGTTTTGTGCATCTTGTTTCAAAACTATTTAATAAAGAAAAACTAAAAAACCTAAGACTTAGATAACGAAAATGAAAAATACCCAACTTCTCTACGAAAAACTACTTGAAAAGGCTAAAGAGATTAAGGTGCTAAAATCGATTTGCACCTTAATCGATTGGGATCAAGAAACATACATGCCCCCAAAAGGACTCAAGATTCGTTCAACGCAAAAAGAACATCTTGAAGCGCTTATTCATAAAGAGTTTACCTCAACTCAGTTTCAAGAGCTTCTTGGAGCGCTTATTAACCTTGAAACTGGAAAGATTTTTGACGAAAGTGGACTTGATGAGACTCAAAAGGCAGCTCTTATTGAGTGGAGAGTAGATCTATTAAAAAGCAAAAAGCTCCCTGATGAATTCGTAAAAAAATTCGCCAGAGCAACTTCTGAAGCTGTTTCAGAGTGGGGTGTTGCTAAAAACAACAATGACTTTAACGCTTTTATCCCTCACCTTAAAAAAATTATCAACTTAACTAAGGAAAAAGCTGAATATCTTGGATATAAAGATCATCCTTATAACGCGTTGCTTGAAGACTATGAAAGAGGGATGAATGTTAAAAAACTCGATAAGCTTTTCAATGGACTTAAACCATTTTTAATTGATCTTACTAAAAAACTCTCTCAAAAAACCGTAAATGATACTTTTTTATATGGAGAATTCTCTCCAGAAAAACTCTTTGAGTTTGATTACGAAATTTTAAAACATATGGGGTTTGAAGAAGGAACCTATCGGTTAGATGCCTCTAATCACCCTTTTTGCTTAAGCTTATCTCCAGATGATGTAAGAATGACAACTGTTGTAAAAACAAGTGATATTTTTGCAGCTAACATCTCTTCTGTGATTCATGAGGCGGGACACGGTCTTTATGAACAAGGACTTGATAAAGAGCAGTTTGCGACTCCAATCGGAGAGTTTTTAACAATGGGAATCCATGAGAGCCAATCAAAGCTTTGGGAGTGCTTTCTTGGGCAATCTCTAAGCTTCTGGGAGTATTTTTATCCTAAACTTCAAAAGCAGTTCCCCTCTCATTTTTCTCATGTTTCTCTTAATACATTTTATCAAGCTATCAATCAAGTAAGACCCTCGATGATAAGAATCTATGCAGATGAGGTGACTTACTGCTTACACGTGATTCTTCGCTATGAAATGGAAAAAGGAATCTTAGAGGGATCTATTGAAGTTGAACAAATTCCAGATGTTTGGAATAAGAAGATGCATGAATATCTAGCAATCACCCCAAAAACTCATAAAGAAGGATGCTTACAAGACATTCACTGGGCATGGGGACTTTTTGGATACTTCCCGACCTACGCTCTTGGAAACCTCTATGCAGCTCAGATGTTTAATCAGCTTATCTCTTTATTCCCTGACTGGAAAGAAAGGGTGTCACAGGGACATCTTACTTTCATTAAAGATTGGCTCCATGAAAATATCCATAGACATGGAAGGCGCTATAGCACTGAGGAGCTGATGAAAAGGGCGACTGGTGAAGTCCTAAATGAAGAATATTTTAAAAAATATCTTATGGAAAAATACTCAATATAAACGTTGAGTATTTTAGACAAAAAAAAAACCTTTGGAGCTTTTCCAAAGGTTTTTTTGTAATGAAACAAAGTAAGAAATTAACGTTTTGAGAATTGGAAACGTTTTCTTGCTCCGGGTTGACCGTATTTCTTTCTTTCTTTCTTACGTGGGTCTCTTGTTAAATACCCTTCAGCTTTTAGCGTCGGTCTTCTATCTTCGTCTTCTTCTACTAGAGCTCTTGAAAGACCAAGTCTAGCCGCAACTGCTTGCGCTTCTAGTCCGCCACCTGTTACTCTGATAACTAAATCATACTGATTTTCTGCAGAACACTTAACGATTGGAGATAAAACAGTGTTTTTTTGTTCTTCTGAATGGAAATAATCTTTCAGATCTTTTTGGTTAACTAGAACTTTACCAGTTCCTCTTCTTAGCCAAACAGATGCAACTGCTGTTTTTCTTCTTCCTACACCAATAATTTCTTTTGTTTGTTTTGACATAAGTTTCCTTTATCGTTAGTTAATTTCAACAGCAATAGGTTTTTGTGCATCCATATCATGCTTATCGCCTGCAAATACTCTCAGTCTTTTAAGCTGTAGGCTTGTTAGTCTGTTGTCTGGCATCATTCCTTTGATTGCATGCTCTAGGATAAATTGTGGTTTTCTTCCTCTCATCACGTTTAATGGGATCTCTCTTAAACCACCTACATATCCTGTGTTGTAAATGTAATTTTTTTGCACTTCTTTGTTACCAGTGACGCAAATGTGCTCTGCGTTGATAATAATCACGCCATCTCCACCATCTACATGCGGTGTATATGTTGTTTTATGCTTTCCTCTTAAAATTACTGCAACTTCAGAAGCAAATCTACCTAGAGTTTTACCTTTTGCATCTAATACAAACCATTTTCTAGAAGCTCCAGCCTGCTCTTTAGTAAGAAGAAGCGTAGATTCTTTATTTTTGCGCTTGTTCATTCTCTTTCAACCCGATTAATTTTTATCTAAAAAGTCTAAAGGATAAGTCTTTTTTTCTTTTTTGCCAAGAACTGATCTTAATATTCGCAAGAAAAAAAGTGAAAAAAAAATTATTAAGGTAATTTTATGAAATTAAATGGTCGATTAGGATAAAAGTAGATTTTATAGCACAGATAGCTTGTTTGGTTACATTATTTAGAAATTATTTTAAATTAAGGGTTTTGCATGAGGGAAGATCGGCCTGAAGAATTATTTGAAAATGAGAACCATCTCTTCAAACTGAAACCAGAAGATAAAATTCTTTTAGAAGGGATCATTGAGCAAGCTGAGGCTTATCAAAATAAGACAATGGATCGAAAGGAGCTATTTGAGGTTCTCCTCTATTCCATTCAAGACCTCTCTCCATATTTTGATCAACATCTAAAAAAAGAGCTTCTATTTAAAGTGAAATCGTTTCAAAGCAGCTCATTAGACCAAAATAAAAGCGTGAAAAATTTTATTGACAATCTAACAGATGAAATCAAATCTATTTTAAATCATCCTTAGCCTCTTAAAATCTATTTTTGAATTTCATTGGTAGAAAGGTCTTTGAAAAAAGCAACTATCTTATCGACCTCATCTGGGTTAATCCCTGGGTTAATTCGGATTGTTCTTGCGTGATCATCAAGCTCACCGAAGACAGCAAAATTGCAGTGAAAGAACCCAAAACTTCCTCTTGTGCAGGCCTCCATTTTCTCTTTTATAAGCATCTGCTTGAAGCTTTTTTTGATCTTATTGCTTTCACTCTCTTGTTCACTTTTGGGAGCCATTACTTTTAGGTCAACAAAAGGAGGCTTCATGCTCTCATCGATTCCATTCACCCTCAATGTTTGGTTCTTTGTTGAATCATACATAAGGGACTCAGGAATTCGCCTTAGAATCTCTTTAGTATTATTAAAAATAAGACCTCTATAACTGTTAAGCCCGTCTGCAGCATACTTCATAACAAGATTAAACCACTGAAGGCTTAAATCATCAGGAGTTAAAAGAGCGTCTGAAAATAGATTTTTAAAGGAATCCCATTTTTTATCTTGATTATTCACGATATAAAAGGGAGCTGCGTAGTAGTGATCCATTCCAACATTATAAAATTTTTGACCGCTTGCAAAAAGTACAAAATTGATTTTACCAGAAGAAATTTCTTCCTGAAACTGGTTAAGAAGATCTTTTGTTGCCTCTGAATAAAAATCATCGATTGTTAGGTCGATTGCTACAGTGAAATTATCTGCGACCTTTTCTTCTGAAAGCATTCTTCTGACA
>Ga0172376_10004772_pt1 | contig 15351 bp, 14 predicted proteins | sample Lak35m_FD_121114 | JGI IMG/M metagenome (GOLD analysis project Ga0172376, IMG submission 121114) | Freshwater microbial communities from Kabuno Bay, South-Kivu, Congo - kab_092012_35m | ecosystem: Environmental > Aquatic > Freshwater > Lake | place: Democratic Republic of the Congo: South-Kivu...
CGTCTTTGTCATTGCCAAATATGCTGGTCATTCGTGGTGTTCTTGGTACAGAAAAAACAATTGTTTATGTCAGCATGGTTATTGTAATGGCAACAATTACTGGTTTGTTGTATGGTGGTATTTTCTAGTAAAAAATTTTGATGTTTATTAAATAGTTATCAGCATATAATAAGTCTTGAACAAATATTGATTTGATAGAAAAGAAATAATTATTTGGAAAATATTCTATACTCCCACGGTTGAAGATCAAAAATAGTTTTCTTTTGTAAGTGAAATAAACTTCCAGAAAATACATCAGCCATATATAATTCTTCAAAAGGCAATTCAACAGTTACGGAAATTTTTTCATCGGACAGATTAATTATGCTAATTACAGAATTATTATCATTTGTACGTATCGCAGAGAAAATCTTTTTATTATTATCATTTTTTAATTCAATAAGCGGACTTCCCTTCTCACCATTCCACAAAGCAGAGTTTTTCTTTTTTAGCAAATTCAGTTTTTTATAAACATCGGCAATAGGATGATATTTCCAGTCGATTAAATCTTTCTCAAAAAACGAAAGACTTTTATCTGAAGCAGCTTCCTGTCCATTATAAATTAATGGCATGCCGGGGAATAAATAAGTCAAAACAGCAAAAGCCTCAAAACCTATTCCAAGCCTTTCCATTTCAGTTTTATGCCAAGAATTTTCATCATGATTTGAAGTAAAAGTCATTCGAAAAGCATGATTGGGATAATGGCTTTGCTCTTTTTTTGAGAGAGTAAAAATATCAGCGACAGATTTTTTTCCTTTGGGAATATCGTTTATAAGATCCTTTAACTGCCAGCAATAAGTCATATCAAAAGCTTTGTTGTGAAGTTCTGCTTCGTGTGCTTCAGCCAGCATGAATACGGGTTTAATTTTATTCAGTTCTGTGCGTACAGTTTCCCAGAAATCAGTTGGAACTCTTGCCGCAACATCACACCGATAACCATCAATATTAAATTTTTCAACCCAGAATTTCAATGCAGAAATCATTTCGCTTCGCAGATTTTGGTTCGAATAATCAAAATCAATTACATCACTCCAATCAGTACCAAGCGGCGGCACAAAATTTCCCGAAGAATCTTTTCTATAAAAGTCAGGATGAGATTTTGTCCAATCATTATCCCAGGAAGAATGATTTGCTACCCAATCAATAATCACAAACATACCGAGCGAATGAATGCTATCAACCAATGTTTTAAAATCTTCCTTTGTTCCGAATTCCGGGTTTACATCGAAATAATCTTTTACCGAATAATAACTTCCAAGTGTACCCTTTCTGTTTTCTTCACCAATCGGATGAATTGGCATTAACCAGATTATTCCAACTCCAAGTTCTTTCAACTCATGCAAATGTTTTATGAAAGCATTAAAATTACCTTCGGGAGTAAATTGGCGAATGTTCGCTTCATATATTGATAAATTATAACTCCACTCAGGATGAGGGAAATTAAAATGCGAATTTTGAGAAAAAATTTTTGTCTGGTTTAATAAAAAAAATAAAACAAGGAAAAAGAGTTTGGTTGTCATTGTTTTCTCAGAAATTTAAAAGTTCGGATGCATATTAATAATATTTAATATTTTAATACAAGTAAAATTGGAGCAATAATGGAAAGAAAAGAATTAGGGGAAATAAATTCTTTTTTCATATCTGTGATTGGTATAGTAATAGTGTTGTCTATTCTAAAAACATTACAGCATATCTTTCTTCCGCTGGTTATAGCATTTTTTATAATGCTCGTTTTTCATCCATTAAATAAATACTTGATAAATAAAAAAATTCCAAAAGCGCTTACAGTATTTCTGAATCTGATATTGCTAGTGCTTTTGTTTGGTGGAATAATTAATGTGTTGTTTTCATCATTAAGCGAATTCATATCACAGTTGCCAGATTATAAAATAAAGCTCGATAAAATATTTCATTCGTATGCAGCAGAATTAGGCTTCAGGAATTTTACATTAACAAAATGGTTTGAACAAAATGTTGATATCGCAAAATTATTTGAGGGATTGTTTTCATCAACAATGTCATTTATATCTATAGTTTTTCTAGTGTTATTCTTTTTTCTGTTCCTCAGCAGCGGAATAGAAAAATTTACAGAAACAATTATCCGGTATTTCTCAAAAGATGGCGATGAGAGGCTTGAAAACAGAATTAAAAATATACCAGTAAAAATTCAAAGTTATATAATTACAAAAACGTTCATCAGCTTATTAACAGCAGTATTAATGGGAATAGTTTTATTTGTATTCGATGTTGATTTCTGGATGATTTGGGTATCGCTAACATTTTTGCTGAACTTTATTCCAAATTTTGGTTCGATAATCGCAACTCTTTTGCCAACAACAATGGTTCTGATTCAGTATAATTCACTCAGCAAAACAATGTTTTTTGTTTTGGCGGCAACTTTAATTCAAAACATCGTTGGTAATTATCTTGAGCCAAAAATTTTAGGTGAAAAACTCGGACTGAATCCAATCGTAATTTTATTGTCTTTACTGATTTGGGGATATATCTGGGGAATAGCCGGAATGTTTTTGGCTGTTCCGATAACAGCAATTATTAAAATTATGATTTCCGGAACGGAATCGAAAAAATTAAATTTCATCTCAGAGTTGATAAGCTGATAAGGTATAAATATTTATAAATTTATTAATGAATTAAGATGAGAATTTTGTTATATTTCAAGTAGTTAGTTAAAAGTAAGTAATTATAAAATAAAAAAAACAGAAGAATGTTGATGATTCAAGTTAGGCAATTGCTACTACAGGTTTTTCTTTAGTAGAGGAAAGTCCGAACTCCATAGAACAAGGTGCCGGGTAACGCCCGGGGTTCCATTTTGGAATACGGAAAGTGCAACAGAAAAGATACCACCTCATTTATGGGGAAAGGGTGAAAAGGCAGGGTAAGAGCCTACCGCTTCAATAGTAATATTGAGGGTCCCGGTTGGGAGTTTCGCTTTGCGGAATCATTGCAAACCCCACTTGGAGCAAGGTCAAGCAGAAAGTTTCTTCTTCGGAAGACAAAGTTGTTCGCTTTGAGTGCTTTCGGGTAGACCGCTTGAGTTCAATAGTAATATTGGACCTAGATAAATAATTGCCATCCCGATTATTTGGGAAACAGAATTCGGCTTATTACTTGAATCTTCATTTTTCTTCGACGTTCTTAAACTATGTTAAAAAAACGTTGGAAGATTTTAAATAATATTGATGAAAAAGAAGCTTTGGCTTTGGGTGACAGTCTTAATATTTCAAAAGTATTGGCTCGACTGCTAATCCAAAGAGGTGTTACAAATTTTTTTGAAGCAAAAAAGTTTTTCCGTCCTGAACTAACAATGCTTTATAATCCATACTTGATGGATGGTATGGAAGTCGCTGCGAAAAGAGTTATTCAAGCTATTACAAAACAAGAAAAAATTTGTGTCTATGGTGATTATGATGTCGATGGAACCTGTTCGGCAGCAATAGTTTATCTTTATCTTAAAGAGCTTGATGCTAATGTTGAAGTTTATATCCCAAATAGACTGACAGACGGTTATGGAATATCAAAAGAAAGTATTGATTATTTGAAGGAAAGAAATATCGATTTGTTGATTTCGGTTGATTGTGGAATTACTGCAGTGGAAGAAATTGATTATGCAAAAGAATTTGGAATAGACACAATTGTTTGCGATCATCATCAACCGAAAGAAGAGCTGCCCAGAGCTGTTGCGGTTCTCGACCCAATAAAACCGGGCTGTAATTATCCATTCAAATTTTTATCGGGCGCGGGAGTTGCATTCAAACTTACGCGCGCCATTGCAGATAGAATTGGTCAGAAAGAAAAACCACTGAAATATCTTGACCTTGTTGCATTAGCCGGAGCCGCAGATATTGTTTCACTTACGGATGAAAATAGAGTTTTGGTAAAAAAAGGTTTGGAAATTATTAATGAAAATCCTCGCCCCGGAATTAAAGCGCTGATTGATGTAGCCGGTTTATCTGGTGAAATTTCTTCGGGTCAGATTGTTTTTAATTTAGCTCCTAGAATTAATGCCGTAGGAAGAATGGGAGATGCTCAGCGTGCTGTTGAACTCTTTATTACAAATGAGGATGAAGAGGCTTATCGCCTTGCACGTATTCTTGAAGAAGAAAATGCCGAAAGAAGAAAAATAGATGAAGTGACGTTCACACATGCAAATGAACTTGTGAAAAACACTATTGATTTTTCGCAAGAATTATCAATTGTTCTTCATAATGAAAATTGGCATTCAGGTGTAATTGGAATAGTTGCCTCGAGGCTTGTTGAAAAATATTACAGACCAACAATCATGCTGACCACGATTGATGGTGTTGCAAAGGGTTCAGCGAGAAGCATTTCGGGATTTAATATTTATGATGCTTTGAAAGAATGTGAAGGTTTGTTAATTCAGTTTGGCGGACACGAAGCTGCTGCCGGTGTTGCGATTGAATTAAAAAATTTGCCGGAATTTAAAAAGCGTTTCAACGAAATATTAAAAAGAAGTTTAAGCGATGATGATGTTTTACCCGAAGTTAAAATTGATACAAGAATTCATTTGAGTGAAATATCGCCAAAATTTTTAAGAATACTAGAACAATTTTCACCTTTCGGTCCGGGAAATATGAGACCAGTTTTTGTGGCAGAAAAAGTCGGCATTGCCAGTGTGGCGAAATCAGTCGGCAACGGACATTTGGTTTTTTCAGTGAAACAAAACGGGCATGATAAAGTTTTTGATGCTATTGGTTTTGGTTTAGGGCATTACCTTGATATTGTCTCGAATCCAAATAATTTAATTGACATTGTTTTTACAATTGAAAAAGTACCTAAAAATGGTTTATTTTTCCCACAGATAAGATTAAAAGATTTGAAGCTAAGCGAATAAAAATAAATACTTAGGAGTTATATATGTCAGGTCACTCAAAGTGGGCTACTATCAAAAGAAAAAAAGCATCGATTGATGCAAAACGCGGTAAATTATTTACTAAAATTATTAAAGAATTAACTGTTGCAGCAAAAATGGGCGGCGGCGATCCGGATGCTAATCCTCGGTTGCGACTTGTGGTTGATAATGCAAAGGCTGCAAATATGCCTGCTGAAAATATTGACAGGGCAATTAAAAAAGCAACTGGAGAACTTGAAGGCGTCAGTTATTCTGAAATGATTTATGAAGGATACGGACCCGGCGGCATTGCAATAATGGTTGAAAGTCTTACAGATAATAAAAATCGTACTGTAGCAGAAATTCGTCATTTGTTCAGTAAACACGGCGGAAGCCTTGGTGAATCGGGTTCGGTTGCTTGGATGTTTGAAAGAAAGGGTGTAATTACAATCGAAAAAGAAAACAAGTCAGAAGATGAAATGTTTGAGCTTGCTATCGAAGCTGGCGCTGATGATTTGCAGACAGAAGAAACATTTTTCGAAGTGACAACTTCCATTGAAAGTTTTGAACCGGTAAGAAGAAAATTGATCGATGCAAAACTCAAAATAGAAAATGCTTCTTTGCAATGGGTTGCTAAAAATCTTGTCGAACTTACTGGAGAGAACGCCGAGAAGGCAATGAAAATTATAGAGGTTCTTGAGGATAGCGATGAAGTTCAAAATGTATTTTCTAATGCTGATTTTCAGGAAGCGTAATATTAATTATGATTATTCTTGGTATTGATCCCGGAACTCTGTTTACAGGTTTCGGGATTATACAATATAAAAATTTTGAACCCATAAAAATTTTTTCAGGAGTGATTAAACTCGCCTCAAATGAAAACATACCCCATAGACTAAATATTATTTATTCAGAAATCGATAAACTTTGCAAAAAATATAAACCAGATCAGTTTGCAATTGAATCAGCATTTTATGGTAAGAATGTTCAATCAGCAATGAAAATCGGGTATGCACGCGGTGTATCTATGCTTGCGGCTTTTCATAATGGATTAGAAATTAATGAATATTCTCCCCGAGAAGTTAAACGCGCCGTGGTCGGCAATGGCGCAGCATCGAAAGAACAGGTGCAATATATGATTTTAAAAATATTGAACCTCAAAAAAGAAAAAATAAAGTTTGATGAAACCGACGCACTTGCCGTTTCGGTTTGTCATGCTTTTGCCATTAATTCAATTGTAAAAACAAAATCAAACAATTGGAAAAATTTTCTTGAACATAACAAACATTTAATAATAGGTGATTAAAAATGATTGGTTACCTGACGGGGAAAATAGTGTTAAAGAAACCAACCAAAATTATTCTTGATGTGAATGGTGTTGGCTATCTTGTAAATATTTCGATTAGCACATTTGAAAAACTTCCGGAGAATTCAAACGAAGTTTCACTTTTTACATATCTAAATGTTAAAGAAGATTCGCTTGATTTATACGGCTTCTGGACGATTGATGAAAAAGAAATGTTTGAATTGCTGATTAGCGTAAGCGGAATTGGCCCCAAAATTGCACAAAGCATTTTATCTTCGATTCAGATTGAAGAACTAAAAGAAGCTATTCGATTTGGAAATCTACCAAGACTTACTTCAATTCCAGGAATCGGTAGGAAGACAGCCGAAAGATTATTGCTTGAGTTGAAAGACAAAGTTGATTCATTTGCAGAAATAGATTTAAGTAAAGTTGCCGGGTTCTCTGTTAAAAATGATGCAGTGCTCGCATTGACTAATCTTGGTTATAACCAGAAAACATCGGCAAATATTATTCGACAAATAACAGAAGCAAAGCCCGGCATTTCCATTGAGGATTTAATTAAAGAAGCCCTCAGTAAATTAAATCAGTGAGAAAAATTTTTCACTTGTGTTTTTGAATTCAAAAATATAAGTTTGAGCAAACTTAATTAAAAACAAGGAAAAGATTATTGAACTAAACGCTACTTTATTCTAATTAATTTGGATATAGTATGGAGCGTTTGTTTTTTCTTTTTCGAGTTCATTTCGAATAATCTGTTTCCCTCCAATTATATTCAATTAAATTTTATCAACAATGAAGCACAAACATGTATTTGGAGGATAAAATGAATAGCACGCATAATCTTGAAAATCCGTTAGCTGAATTTATCAGTGATGAAACTTACTGGATTTTGAAAAGCAGAAATTTGATCAATGAAAAAACTCTTCGTGATTACGAAATTAAAAGAAAATTTAAATCCCTTCGTCAGCAAAAAATTAATGTAACTGAAGCAATCGAAAAAATTCGTGAGGAATATCCCTATCTTCAATTCGATTCAATAAGGAAAATAATCTACATTGGAAATAAAAGTTTAGACTAAAACTCTGTTTTTGATTTGGGTAAGGTGAAGTGAAATGTGGTTCCTTTTCCAACTTCACTTTCAACCCAGATTGAACCATTGTTTTTTTCGATCAATTCTTTGCATAAAATCAAACCCAAACCCGTTCCGGCTTCGTTGTTTGTTCCTTTTGTTGTATGATGAGTGTCAATTCTGAATAGTTTCTCCTGATCTTCCAGCTTTATTCCAATGCCGGTATCTGCAACAGAAAATCTAATTAAGTCTTTTTCATCCAAAGCTGAAAGAGTAATGCTGTCATTTTCTTTTGTGAATTTTATTGCGTTGGTCATCAGATTTTGGACAACACAATTGATCATATATTTATCTGCAAATATTGTGGCAGGAAAATCGAGTGTGGATTTCAATAAAACTTTTTTGTTAAGCGCTGTTTGATTTAGCAGTGTGATATTTTCGTAAACAAGTTCCTGCATATTTATCATTTCTGGTTCGTGTTTAATTCTACCAGTCTGAACTCTTGCCCACTCAAGAAGGTTTTCCAATAACTGAAGAATATTTCTTGCCGCAGAGTGAATGCCTGCTGAGAAATCAACGATCTCTTCTTTTGAAAGTTCATTAATATCATTAATTAAAATTTCCGACAAACCAACAAGTGAATTAAATGGATTTTTTAAGTCGTGAGCAATGATTGAAAAAAATTTATCTTTTTCCTGATTTGCTCTTCGCAAAACGGATTCGGAAATCCTTACCTGCTCATTTGTTTTTGCAAGCTCTTCAAGATAATCATGCAGGAGCATTTCGTTCATTTTGGATTCAGTTATATCGCGGATAATTCCACGATAAGCAATAATTTTTCCACTTTCATCTTTAACAGCAGTGGCGGTTTCGAGTACAACTATTTCATCCCCGAATTTATTCTTAAGAGTGATTTCATAATTGTTTACCGAACCTTCTGCATTGAGAATTGATTTAAAGGTTTCCCTTTCTTCAGGGTTAACGTATAAACTTGAAGAAATATCACGACTCATTAAATCTTCTTTAGATGAATAACCCAAAAGTTCGACACCAGCTTGATTAATATTAAGCAATTTTCCGTCAGGGGTGCTTTCATAAATAACATCTTTAATGTTTTCAAACAAATCACGGAAACGAGATTCTGTCTCTTTAAGAGTCTTTTCTTTTTCTTTCAGCGAAGTTATATCTCGAGAAGAGCCAATGATTCCAATTGGTTTATTGTTTTCGTTTTTCAGCAAAGTCGTTTTTACATAAAGGAGAATTTCGCTTCCATCTTTTTTTAGCCCTATATATTCGCCTTCCCAGCCTCCTGCTAAAGTCTTCTGAAAAAGAGTTTTGGTTAATTCATGTGTGTTATTGGGCGAAGCCAATTTGTTTGAATATTGTCCCGTAAGCTCTTCCTTTGAGTAACCAAACATTTCTTCAAAAGCTTTGTTGACAAAAATATATTTGTAATCAAGACTTAATACGCTGATAGCATCAGAGGTAAAATTTATTACCTGTGGAAGAAGAGATAATGAACCAGGATTATTTAAAAAAGAATCTTTCATTTTATGTCGCTAAAATTTTTTTGTAACCAAATAAGTTTTGTCGAGCTATGAATATTTATTTACTGCTCGCTGCAATCGGTCTGTGATCGCAAATCCTATTCCAGACAGAGGAACTTTCTCGGCCAGAATTAAATCGATATTTTCATTTTCTAAATCATGAAGCATCTTAAAAAAATTCAATGCTGCTTCATTTAAGTTACCTTTCTTAGATAAAATCTTTTCTAATTCAAATTTATAATCATAATCATTCTTTTCAAAAAACAATGCGCCGATTTTTTTGCCTTCGAATTTTTTAAGATTGGAATCATTCAAAAAATATATCGGAATAGCAGGTGCATAATGATATTTCATTTGTCCCGGGGAATTCGGTTTGACTTTTGATGAAATGTTAACTTTTATTTTGCCAATTAACTTTTCAATTTTCTCAATCGGTAGGCCACCATGCCGAAGCAAAGTAGGAGTCTCATCAGCAAAGGATATAATTGTTGATTCAACACCAACAGAACTTTTTCCTCCATCCAAAATTAACTTTACTCTACCGCCAAGCTGTTTATCAACGTGAGAAGCATCAGTCGGACTCAGCAGTCCAAATGAATTGGCGCTCGGTGCAGCAATTGGACAACCAGAATACTCAATCAATCTTAATGCGGTTTTGTGATTTGGCATCCGAATGGCAACGGTATCATTTCCCGCGGTTACAATATCGGGAATGTTTTTTTTCTTTTTCAATACCAACGTAAGCGGGCCAGGCCAAAAATTTTTGATGAGCTCAAATATTTTTTCATTATGATTTTTTGAATACTCAAAAACCGAACTTTTATCGGCAATATGTATTATCAGAGGATTAAACTTCGGGCGTTTTTTAATTTCAAATATTTTTACAACAGCCGAAGGGTTAAGCGCATTTGCACCAAGTCCGTAAACTGTTTCGGTTGGGAAAGCAACCGCTTCTCCGCTCCGGATTAGCTCAGCTGCTGATTTTATGTTTTTTAAGTTTGCTTCGAGTATCACAACTTTTCTTATTTGTCTGTTAAAAAATACAAAGAAAAATTTTTGAATTTATAATTAATCATCTATAAAATTGTTTAAACAAATAATAAAAAGTAAGATGGAAAAAGAAATTATAAACTTCGCTAAAATTCTTTCAGACGAAAGCGGGAAAATAATCAAACAATATTTTCGCAAGCCAATTTTGATTGATATAAAAAATGATGAATCTCCGGTTACAATAGCCGACAAAAAAGCTGAAGAGACAATGCGCGAGTTGATTATGAAAAATTATCCCGAGCACGGAATCATCGGAGAAGAATTTGGTAACTATAATAATGATGCAGAATTCAAATGGATTCTCGATCCAATCGACGGAACAAAAAGCTTTATTTGCGGTGCGCTTTCTTTCGGGACATTGATTGCTCTTACGCAAAACGACAAGCCGGTTCTTGGAATTTTTCATCAGCCCGTTCTGAATGAACTTTTAATTGGTGATAATATTACAGCAGAATTAAACGGAATAAAAACAAAAGTTAGAGATTGTTTTCGTATTGAAGATGCTGTGCTTTTAACAACTGATCATTTGAATGTTCATAAATATCAAAATGGCGATAAGTTTGAAACGCTAATTCGGAAGGCAAAACTTTACCGAAATTGGGGCGATTGTTATGGTTATTATTTGCTTGCAACTGGATTTGTAGATATCATGATCGATCCAATAATGTCAAAATGGGATTTGACAGCGTTAATTCCAATTATTAATGGTGCAGGCGGAAAAATTACAAATTTTCAAGGTGGAGATGCTGCCTCAGGAAACAGCATTATTGCATCTTCAAAAGATATTCATGAGGAAATTATAAACTTGCTGAACTAAGTGGTGCCCGATTCTATTTTTAATTTGATTGTTTCAACCGCTTCTTTTGTTTGAAGGTCAGTTCCAACCAAATCTTCAATTGTATTAAATGCATGAATCACTGTTGAGTGATCTCGCCCGCCGAAATGAAGCCCTATAGTTTTTAAAGATGACTTTGTGAGCAGTTTGGATAAATACATCGCAACCTGCCGCGCCATTACAACTTCTTTACGTCTGTTTTTTTCACGCACACGATTTTCCTCAACGCTGTAAAATGCGCAGACAATTTTGGTGATGTAATCTATGGAAACCACAATTTCTTTAGTTGTTGATACTTCGCGAACAATTTTTTTTACAAGATTCATGTCAATTTCTTTCGAGCTAAGAGAAGAACTTGCGAGAATTTTTATCAGACAGCCTTCGAGTTCGCGAATGTTTGATGTAATGTTTGATGCAATATATTCAAGAATATCCTGAGAAAGGGTGATTCCGTAACTAAAACTTTTGTTTTTTAAAATTGCAATTCTTGTTTCGAAATCTGGAGGCTGAATATCAGCAGTCAATCCCCACTGGAATCTTGAAATTAATCGTTCATTTAATCCCTTCAAATCTTTTGGCGGCTTGTCACTTGAAAGCACAATTTGTTTTCCTGCCTGATGCAATGTGTTAAAAATATGAAAAAACAAATCCTGAGTTTTTTCTTTTCCAATTAAGAATTGAATATCATCAATAATTAAAACGTCCATACTTTTATAGAAGTTAGAGAACTCGTTAATTCTATCATTTTGAATTGAATCAACAAATTCGACTGTAAAATGTTCGGTTGAAAGATAAATGACTTTCTTCCCTGGATTTTTAGCAAGTACAGCATTTCCAATCGAATGAATTAAATGCGTTTTCCCAAGCCCAACTCCACCATAAATAAAAAATGGGTTGAAAGTGGTTTCTCCGGGATTTTCGCCAATAGCAATTGCTGCGGCTCGCGCAAGTTGATTTCCTTCGCCCTTTATAAAATTATCAAATTTGTAACGAGGGTTTAAATGAGTATTAAAATTATTTTGAGTTTCTGTTGCAGAAATCTTTTTTATTTCAACATCTTCTTCGGGTTGTTCGTTTTCAGGTTTGAAGTCATCATAAATTACATAAATTAATTTTGCATTTTCGCCCACAACCTGCGCTAATGCTTGGTTTATCAGCGTGTTAAAATGTTCATCAATCCATTCAATAAAATAACTATTGGGAACTTGGACTTTCAGAATGCTGTCGTTCAATTCGAGTGGTTTTATTGGTAGAAACCATGTGTTAAACGACAATGCTGGAACGTTGTTTTTAACTATCTCAAGAAAAAGCTTCCAAGATTTTGAAATATCAGTAGTTACAGCAGAATTTTCGGTCATATAAAATTATCCACAATAGAAACGTATTAAAATTTGTTTTTTTATTAAATTTTGCAATGTTAAGCTAATGTTAAGTCGATTTGTCAACAACTTATCAACATTAAAACAAAAAGGCTAAGGCATTACAAAATAAGAACTTAGGTTAAATGATTAAAATTAATAAACATTTGTAATCAAAAATTAAAAGAACCGAAGATCAAACATTCACCGTGAAACGTTTCACGAAAACCAAATTATCAACAAGTTATCAACACATGATTTATGTTGCTCTTCCAGTAGAAAAATAGAACTTTTACAATCTCAAAGCAAATTAAATTTTTATTTTTTGAATTTATTTTTATACAGGATTCAAAAAGTTTTTATAAAAGGTTTGCTCAAATATTTTCATTAAATTATGAGCGAAAAAATAGGAAAAAAATGAAAGTAATAATTACGGGCGGATGTGGATTTATAGGCAGCCACATTGCGGAATATTGGTGTAGTCAGAATGCTGAAGTTATAATTATTGATAGTTTAAGATCTGGATTTCAAGCAAATTTAACAGGGCTAAATGTAAAATTGTTGAATCAAAGCATTACAAATTTATCGGAATACGAAAATTATTTTGAAGGTGCAGACTATATTTTTAATCTTGCTGCATTAGTTTCTGTTCCTGAATCGATTGAAAAACCAAAAGAATGCATCGATATAAATGTAAACGGTTTATTAAATTTGCTCGAGCTTGCAAAGAAATATAAAATTAAAAAAGTTGTTCATTCTTCATCAGCTGCGGTTTATGGCGATGAACCTGAACAACCGAAAAAGCTTTCGCATAAACCAATGCCGAAAAGTCCTTATGGAATTACAAAACTTGACGGCGAATATTATTGTCAAATGTACTCAGAACAATTTGGCGTGCCGGCGATTTCGCTGAGATATTTCAACGTTTTTGGAGCGAGGCAAAATCCGAAAAGCCAATATGCTGCAGCAATTCCAATTTTTGTCAATAAAGCTCTGCAAAATGAAGAAATTACAATCTATGGTGATGGAAACCAAACCCGCGATTTTATTTATGTCAAAGACGTAGTAGGTGCAAATGTTCTTGCTGCCGAAAGCCAAATTTCAAAGGGCGTTTTCAATGTCGCAACTGAAAATACAATTACAATTAAACAGACAGCAGAAAAAATTATTGAATTAACTAATTCAAAAAGCAAAATCAAATTTGCTGATGAACGAGCAGGTGATATCAAACATAGCCAAGCGGATATTTCAGAAACCAAAATTAATCTCGACTTCAATCCAAAATTTTCCTTTGAAGAAGGATTAAATGAAACTATAAATTATTTTAAGAAAATATTATGAAAAATGTATTAATCGTTTTTACCGGCGGAACTTTTTCAATGCACATCGATAAACAAACCGGCGGTGCCGTTCCACATTATCATGGAAATGAGTTGTTGGATAAAATTCCTGATGCTCGAGAGATAGCAAATATTTCTATGTTTGAATATGGAATGTTTCCTGGTCCGCACATGACGCCCGAGAAAATGTTTGACCTTGCTCAAAAAGTAAATTCTTTTATTCAGCAGGATGATGTTGATGGAATTGTAGTTACTCACGGTACAGATACACTTGAGGAAACAGCTTATTTTCTTGATCTTACTGTAAAAACTCACAAGCCAATTGTTGTGATAGGTGCGATGAAAACAAGCACTGAACCCGATTGGGATGGAGCAAAAAATCTTCTTGATGCCGTTCATATAATTAATAATCCAAACAGTCAGAATATGGGCGTACTTGTATGTCTGAATGGTGAAATTAATGCCGCTAGCGAAGTTACAAAAACGCACACAGAAGATATAGAAACATTTCACAGCCTTGATTTTGGTGCGGTCGGCTTTGTTGATCGCGGCAGAGTAATATTTAACAGAATGCCAAGAAAACTTGAAACAATTCATACTTCAGCAATAAACACAAACGTCGATTTGATAAAAGCATATGCAGGAATTGATGAAAAGTTTTTTAGGTTTTCTGCCGATAGCAGAGTTGATGGTTTGGTAATTGAAGCGATGGGAGTTGGAAATGTTCCCCCAAAAGCTTTTGATGGAATTAAATATGTTTTGAGTAAAAATATTCCTGTAGTTTTAACCTCGCGCTGTCCAGCAGGAGAAACGCTTGATATTTACGGTTATCCTGGTGCAGGAAAATGGCTGAAAGAAGTAGGGGTTATTTTCTCGGAATATTTGAACGGACAGAAAGCAAGAATCAAATTAATGTTGTGTCTTGGAATTACCAAAAACAGAGAAGAACTTAAAAAATATTTTGAAGAATAATTTTGATGAATAAATTATTGCAAGCAATAAAACCTTGGCTGCCATCGGTAGTTTTTTTCCCGCTGATGGTTTTAATAATTATCAATCGCGGGCAATTTATTCCAATGGTTGATCATGTAAATCTGCTTATTCATGAAGGTGGTCACGGAATTTTCAGTGTGTTTGGAAAATTCATTCATGCTCTCGGCGGAACGCTAATGCAGATAATTATTCCTTCTATGTTTATTGTTTTTTATATCTGGAAAAAAATGAGAATTTCACTTCAACTTGCATTGATTTACCTTGCTCAAAATTTACTAAACATTAGCGTTTACGTTGCCGATGCACGCGCGCATAAGCTACCACTGCTTGGCGGAAATAAAGTTTATCACGACTGGACATATATTCTTGGTGAATTAAATTTGCTAGATTCTGATTTAGTTATTGGTGAAATAATTTTCTTTCTTGCCGTAATTATAATGTTGATATCATTGTTTGTACCAATGATTTTTAGAGATTACAGAAAAGTTAATTTGAATTTAGATCTTTAATTAAGAGGTATTTATGGGAAAAATTAATCAGGTTATTAAACGAAACGGAAAAATTGTTGATTTCAATCCAAACCGCATTAGCAATGCTATTTATCGCGCCGCAGTTTCTGTGGGTGGAAGAGATAAGGAAACGGCAGAAAAACTTGCGCAACAAGTGGTTTTGATTTTGGAAGAAAAATATCCTTTGAATTATAAGCCGCAAATTGAAGAGATTCAAGATATTGTTGAAAAAGTTCTTATTGAAAATGGTCATGCAAAAGTAGCTAAGGAATATATTCTTTATCGGGAAGAGCAGAAACAAAGAAGAGATTTGAATGCACGACAGGGAACCCGGCCATCTGAAAATATTCCTTGGTCAAAAATCTGGCACATTCTTGATTGGGCTATATCGAATGAAGTTCATACAATTGATTTGATTAATAAAAAAATTAAAGC
>Ga0172376_10004773_pt1 | contig 15350 bp, 13 predicted proteins | sample Lak35m_FD_121114 | JGI IMG/M metagenome (GOLD analysis project Ga0172376, IMG submission 121114) | Freshwater microbial communities from Kabuno Bay, South-Kivu, Congo - kab_092012_35m | ecosystem: Environmental > Aquatic > Freshwater > Lake | place: Democratic Republic of the Congo: South-Kivu...
AGGCCGTTCTCGTTCTGGCCGAGGTCGGTGGCGATCGACACCCGGACGTCCCGGGAGGACGAAGTGAGGGAGAATCCGCAGGTGACCCCCCGCGCGTCGTGGGGAACGCGGAACGGCTCGACCCCGATCGACCCGATGAAGAACGTTTCGCCGTCCGTGAAGGGACGGACGGGGCAGGCGCCGGAGGAGCGGGAGAGCACCTTCTTCGAGAAGCCGTCCAGATTTTTCCGGTGGAGGTGGATCGGAATCTCGAACCGGGCGCAACACGCGGCCGCCGAGCCGTTCACGTGGTCGCTGTGGAGATGGGAGACCAGCAGCGCGTCCACGTCGTCCCAGGCGAGGTCGGCTTCCGAGAGGGCGGTCACGAGACCTCGCTGGGACGGCAGCCCCGCGTCGACCAGAAGGACCGTCCCCGCGTGCTCGACGAGCGTCAGGTTCCCGGAACTTCCGCTGCGAAGCGGTGTGACGTGAAATCCCACGGGGATGGTTTCCTCGCCCTCGCGTTACGGCGCGTATCTGGTGAAGACGAAGTCGTGGTCCTTGACGCTTGCCTGGTGGCACGGGAAACAGGTGGCGTGGACCACGTTGTCGGCGGACTTACCGTCGACGAACCGTCCGAACCCCCAGCCGCCGGTGGCGGCGTACTTCTTCGAATCCTTCACCATGAACTCGATCCGCGGGGCCACGCCCGGGACGAAGGTCTTTGGAAACTCCGATGACGCCACGCGTTTCCACGCCAGCTTCGCGAGGATCGTGCCGTCCGGGAAGGGGAGCTGCTTCGCCCGCAGCGCCTTCATCGCGATGCTGTTGCCGAGGATCACCCGGATCTCGTTCGTATCGTCCCGCTGGGACGGCGCGACGACCTGCCAGTTGCGGTACCCTTTCGGGATCGTCACTCCGGTCGGCGCGGCGGCGATCTCCGCGGCGGTGGCCACGGAGATCGCGGGAAACAGGATCCCCGCGACCGCGAACAGGGCCACGAGGGCCGTGACGGGATGGCGCATATCGATCTCCTTTCCGGTTCCGGTTCGAACGTCGACGGCCATTATACCAGACCGTGTCCCGCGGTCCGCGGAGAGCCGCATTCCGTGCCCGCCGGCGGATGGGGTATAATCCCGGCTATGCCGCCACGAGCGCACCTGGTCACCGGAGACGCCCCTTGAGCCGTCGCGCCGTCGCCCTCTTCTTCCTCTCCGTCGCGATCGTCTACTACACCGGGCTGGGAACCCTCCCTCTCCTTGAGCCCGATGAGGGGCGGTACGCCGAGATTCCGAGGGAGATGCTCGCCCGGGGCGACTTCGTCACCCCGCACCTGAACGGTGTGGTCTACCTCGAGAAGCCGCCGCTCTTCTACTGGGGGAACGCCCTCTCCTTCGCGCTCTTCGGGGAGAGCGAGTTCTCCGCGCGGCTCTTCACCGCGACCGTTTCGATCGCCGGGGTTCTCCTCACGTACTGGATGGGGGCGGCACTCGGGGGTCCCCGTGCCGGCCTCTTCTCCGCCATGGTGCTTTGCACCTCCCTCTACCATTACATCATCGGGCGGATCAACACCCTCGACATGACGCTTGCCGTCGCGATGATCGTCGCGATCTTTCCCGCGTTCCTCTATCTGTCCGGGAAGCGGGAGAGCCGAAGGTACCTGCTCCTTTCGTACGCCGGCGCCGCCCTCGCGTTCCTCGCGAAGGGGCTGATCGGGGTCGTCTTCCCCGCCGCGATCCTCCTGCTGTGGATGCTGCTGTCCCGGCGTCACCGGGAGATCGGAAAGGCGATCTCCCTCCCCGGGCTCGCCCTGTTCCTCGCGATCGCCCTGCCATGGGTCCTCCTCATCCAGCGCGCCAACCCCGATTTCCTCTGGTTCTTTTTCGTCCGGGAGCATTTTCTGCGCTTCACGACGAAGATGCACTCCAGGTACCAGCCGTTCTGGTTCTTCTTCCCCATCGTGGTCGCGGGTCTGCTTCCCTGGCTCGCGTTCGCGCGCCGCGCCGTTCGCGCCGCCTGGGATGCGCGGGGGGCGTATCTGCCGGCGGAGGACCGGAGATTCCTCCTCTGCTGGGTCCTCTTCGTCTTCCTCTTCTTTTCCTTCTCCAACTCGAAGCTCATCACCTACGCGGCGCCGCTCTTCCCGCCGCTGGCCGTTCTCTTCGGGCGCGCCCTCGACCTGTGGGCCGACCGGGAGGACGGGGCCGTCCGCTGCCGGACCCCCCTCGCCCTGGCGGCGATCCTGGCCGCGGGGATCGTGCTGTTTCCGCCGTTCACCCGGCACACGATCGATCCGTCCCGCTGGGTACCGCTGTGCGCTCTCCCGGCCGCGCTGATCCTGGCGTGGGGTGTGTTGCCTCTCTTCGTCCGCCGGCTGTCGGCGGAGCGGGTCGTCTATCTTTCGTTTCTTCTCCTCGCCCTGTTCCTCACCTCACTGAACCGGCCGGCGGCGGAGTATCTCGGAAATTACAAGTCCGTGAAAAAACTTTCCGCCGTCCTTTCCGCCTCCCTGCGCGAGGGGGACGTCGTCGCGCAGTATCAGACGTATCGGCAAGGGATTCCCTTCTACACGAAGCGGCGATGCGTTCTTGTGAACGAAGTGGGGGAGCTCGAGTTCGGAGCGGACCGGGCGGCGGATCGGAAAACGTTCTTTCTCGACGATGCGGCGTTCCTCGCCCTGTGGAATTCGCCGGCCCGCGTCTTCTGCGTGGGGCGCACCGGGAAACTTCCGGAGTTTCTCGAGAAGTTTCCCGGCCATCGGTTGCTCTACCGGTCCGATGAGGGTATTCTCATCGTGAACCGACTCTGACTCCGTACCACCCCACCACGCCGCAAGGAGCGGACGCGACCTTGAAGATCCGCGAAGATTTCCTGCCGTTGTCCCGTCCGGCGCTGGGCGAGGACGAGGTGGCGGCGGTCGCGGCGTCGCTGCGCTCCGGCTGGATCACGAGCGGACCGAGAGTCGCGGAGCTGGAAGGGATCTTCCGCGAAACCACCGGGGCGCCGCACGCTGTCGCGGTCACATCCGCCACCGCCGGGCTCCATATCGTCCTGTCGGCCCTTGGGATCGGTCCGGGGGACGAGGTGGCCACCCCCTCGATGACGTTCGCCTCCACCGTAAACCAGATCGTCCTGCGTGGGGCGGCGCCCGTCTTCGCCGATATAGACTACGGGACGCTCCAGGTGCGGCCCGACGCGCTCGCGGGAAAGATCACTCCCCGCACGAAAGCGGTGATCCCGGTCCATTTCGCCGGTGCGCCCGCCGATCTCGACCCGATCCGCGGCGCGGCGGACCGCGCCGGGATCCCGGTGATCGAGGATGCGGCGCACGCCGTGGGTACGGTGTACAAGGGCGTTCCCGCCGGCGGCCCTCCGCGTCCGGGCGTCCCGGGAAACATCGCGATCTTCTCCTTTCATCCGATCAAGAACATCACGACGGCCGAGGGGGGGATGGTCACCTGTTACGACGACGCCCTCGCCGCGCGCCTTCGGCTGCTCCGATTCCACGGGATCGAGCGGGACGCGTGGAAACGGTACGGGAAGGGGGGAACCCCCCACTACGACATCCGGGAGCCGGGGTACAAATACAACCTGACCGATCTCCACGCCGCGATCGGGGTGGTCCAGATGCGCAAGGTCGCGGCGCTCAACGCCCGCCGGGCCGAGCTCGCCGGACGATACTCCTCGGGGCTCTCCGGCGTCCCGGGGATCGATCTCCCGGAGGCCGTCCCGTACGCGCACGCCCACTCGTGGCACCTGTTCATCGTGAAGGTGACGGGGATGGACCGGGACGCCTTCATCGGCGCCCTCGCGGAGCGCAACGTCGGCGTGGGGCTCCACTTCCCCCCGTGCCACCTCCTCTCCTACGTCCGGGAACGGTTCGGGACGCGGGAGGGCGCCCTGCCCGATACGGAACGAGCCGGGAAGAGGATCGTCTCGCTCCCCCTGTTCCCCGGGATGTCCGATGCCGACGTCGATTACGTCTGCGAGGCGGTCCGGGAGATCCTTTCGGGGTGCGGCCGGTGATCTCCGTCGTCGTTCCCGTCTACAACGAGGAGAAGAACCTCCCTCTGTTGATGGACCGGCTCGAGGCGGCCCTGCGGTCGACGGGGCAGGCCTACGAGATCGTCTTTGTCGACGACGGCAGCCGCGACAACTCCCTCGAGGTGCTGAAAGGGCTCATCGGGCGCGACGGCGTCCGGGTCCTCGAGCTGACGCGGAACTACGGGCAGCATTCGGCGATCATCTCGGGCTTCTCCGTCGTCCGGGGGGACATCGTCATCACGATCGACGCGGACCTTCAGAACCCTCCGGAGGAGATCCCCGCCATCGTACGTACGATGGAAGAGGGAAACTTCGAAGTCGTCGGGACGGTCCGGGAGATGCGGAAAGACTCGATCTTCCGGAAGATCCCCTCCCGGATCGTGAACGCGATGACCCGCCGGATCACCGGGATCCGCATGAGCGACTGGGGGTGCATGCTGCGGGGGTACCGGCGCGAGGTGGTGGACCGCATGGTCGAAAGCCAGGAGTACTCCACGTTCATCCCCGCGCTGGCGACTCTTTTCGCGAAGAGGATGACGGAGATCCCGGTCGGGCACGAAGAGCGGCACGCGGGAGTGTCCAACTACAACCTCTGGAAACTCCTGAACCTCCAGTTCGACCTGCTGACCTCCTTCTCGGAGTTCCCATTGCGGGTGCTCCTCTACATGGGGACGGGGATGGCGGTTCTCGGCGTCGCCTTCGGCGCCCTGCTGGTCGTGATGCGGATCTTCTACGGGGCCGCGTGGGCGGCGAACGGCATCTTCACCCTGTTCGCCGTGCTGTTCTTCTTCGTGGGGGCTCTTTTCTTCGCGCTGGGGATCATGGGGCAGTATATCGGCCGCATCTACCACGAGGTCCGCAAGCGTCCGCGCTTCACGATCCGCAAGCTCCACGAGGGATCCGGGAGTTGAGGGCGGTCGTCTTCGCGTACCACAACATGGGGATCGCCGGGATCCGCGGTCTCCTCGACCACGGCTTCACGATCCCGATGGTCCTGTCCCACGAGGACGATCCGAAGGAGAACCGGTGGTTCGGTTCCGTGTCGGAATTCTGCGGGGAGCGGGGGATCCCGGTCTTTTTCCCGAAGGACGTCAACGCGCCGCCGTGGCCGGACCGGATCCGGGAGGCGAAACCCGACCTGCTCTTCTCCTTCTACTACCGGTCGATGTTGAAGAAGGAGATCCTGGGCCTCCCGCCGCTGGGTGCGATGAACCTCCACGGCTCGCTGCTGCCGAAGTACCGGGGACGGGCGCCGGTCAACTGGGTGCTCGTGAAGGGGGAGACGGAAACGGGTGTGACCCTCCACTTCATGACGGAGAAGCCCGACGCGGGCGATATCGTGGGGCAGGCGACGGTGCCGATCGCATTCGACGACACGGCGCTCACGCTCTTCGGTAAGATGGAGGACGCCGCTACGAGGCTTCTCGCCGATCTGCTCCCCCGGATCGCGGCCGGGGAGATTCCCCGGCGCCCGAACGACCTCGCCCGGGGCAGCTACTTCGGCGGCCGCAGGCCCGAGGACGGACGGATCGACTGGTCCCGACCGGCGGTGGAGATCTACAACCTCGTCCGCGCGGTCACCCGTCCCTATCCGGGGGCATTCGGGGAACTCGGGGGGGAGAAACTCACGGTGTGGTGGGCGATTCCTTTGCGGGCGGAGGCGGGGAGCACGTTGTCACCGGGGACGATCCGGCTGTCGGGCGGGCCGGCGGTCGCGATGGCGGGGGGGTGCGTCGCCCCGCTTTCCGTGCCGCGGCGGGTCGTCGTCGAGACGGGGGAAGGGTGGCTTCAACTGGAGGAAATCGAATGGAGAACGCGGACGGCGAAGGGGGAGGCGATCGTCGACCTGCTCGCCGGCGCCGCGAACGGGAGGCTTTCATGAAGGTGCTGATCCTGGGAGTGAACGGTTTCATCGGCCATCACCTGACGGCCAGAATTCTGAAGGAAACCGACTGGAAGATCTACGGGATGGATCTTTCCGCGGAGCGGCTGGGGAAGCTGGCGGACCATCCCCGGTTCGATTTCGTCGAGGGCGACATCTCGATCAACAAGGAGTGGATCGAGTACCACATCAAGAAGGCCGATGTGATCCTGCCGCTGGTGGCGATCGCCACGCCCAAGGTCTACGTCGAGCGGCCGCTGTCGGTCTTCGAGCTCGACTTCGAGGAGAACCTGCGCATCGTCCGGCAGGCGTATCGGTACGGGAAGCGGATCGTCTTCCCCTCCACCTCCGAGGTGTACGGGATGTGCGCCGACAAGGAGTTCGACGAGGAGAACTCGCCGCTGGTCCTCGGGCCGATCGCGAAGGAACGGTGGATCTACTCGTGCTGCAAGCAGATGCTGGACCGGGTCATCTGGGCGTACGGGCGGCAGGGCCTCGCCTTCACCCTCTTCCGCCCCTTCAACTGGATCGGGCCGCGGCTCGACTCGATCGAGACCGCCAAGGAGGGGAGCTCCCGCGTGGTCACGCAGTTCATCGCCGACCTGTACCTCGGCAAGCCGATCCGGGTGGTGGACGGCGGAGAGCAGCGCCGCTGCTTCACCTACGTGGACGACGGGATCGCGGGGCTGATGAAGATCCTCGCGAACGAGAAGGGATGCGCGAACCGCGGGATCTTCAACCTCGGGAACCCGGCGAACGACCATTCCATCCGGGAGCTCGCCGTGATGCTCCGGGAGCTGTACGCGAAGCACCCCCGGAACCGCGGGAAGAAGGTCTCCCCCATCATCGAGGTCAATTCGAAGCAGTTCTACGGCGACGGATACCAGGACATCCAGACGCGGACCCCCTCCATCCGACGCGCGAAGGAGATCCTCGGATGGGAGCCGAAGGTGCCGATGAAGACGGCGCTGAAGAAAACCCTCGACGCCTTCCTCGCCGAGGCGGACGCCTCGCGCTGAGGGGATGAGCGCCAGGCGCATCCTCGCGCTCAAGGTCGACGTCGACACGCGGCGCGGGATGGAGCGCGGCGTGCCGTCCCTGCTCGACACGCTCGACGCGTTCCGCGTGCCGGCGACGTTCTTCCTCTCGTTCGGCCCCGACAACTCGGGGAAGGCCGTGTACCAGCTGCTGCGGAATCCGCGCTTCCTCGCCAAGATGCTCCGCACGAACGCCCCCGGCCTGTACGGCTTCCGCACCGCGCTGTACGGCACGCTCCTTCCCGCCCCGAGGATCGCCTCCGCTCTTCCCGGCCTTTGTCGGGAAATCGAGGCCCGCGGACACGAGGTCGAGTTCCACGCCTGGGACCACCGGGCCTGGCAGGACACCCTTTTCCGAAAAGGGCCCGCGTGGATCCGGGAGTGGTTTTCGCGCGGCTTCGAGGCATACGAGGAGGCCCTCGGACACCGCCCTCGCGCGTTCGGGGCGCCGGCGTGGACGCTTTCGGAAGAGGCGGTGGGCGTCCTGCGCGAGTTCCCGCTCGAATACCTGAGCTGTACGCGTGCCGCCGCTCCGTTCGTCCTCGAAGGGACCGGCCTCGTCGAGGTCCCGTCCGACCTGCCGTGCCTCGAGGAGGTCGGGGGCGGGAGCGGGGTTCCCCGGATCCTCTCCGCGCTCGACGCCGTGGGCGTCCACGTCTTCCCGGTGCATGCGGAGGCGGAAGGGGGAATCTGGCGGGACGCCTTCACGGAGATCCTGCGCGGGGCGGAAGGACGTGGCTACGCGATTCACCCGCTTTCCCGGATCGCGGCCGACTGCCGCCGCGAAGCGCTTCCCGGCCGCCCGTTCCGCACGGCACTCCTCCCGGGACGGGCTGTTCCCTGCTCCGTATGAATCCGGTCCATTCCGGATTAATCAGGACGCAAAACACCGTTTTCGTTTATAATCAGGGTTTACATCGTCGGGTTGGGGGGAGATCGTGAGACTTCCGGAACTTGCCATCGGTCGCTTCAAGGCAACGATACCGATCGTCCAGGGGGGAATGTCGGTCCGCGTCTCCACGTCGTCGTTGGCGGCGGCGGTGGCGGAATGCGGCGGGATCGGCACGATCGGCGGCTCCGGGATCCCGATCGACGAACTGAAGGAGGACATCCGCAAGGCGAAGCGGATGACGAACGGCATCGTGGCCGTCAACATCATGTTCGCGGTCAAGCAGTTCATGGAAGTGGTCAAGGCGTCGATCGAAGCCGGGGTGGACATGATCGTCACCGGCGCCGGATTCTCCCGGGACGTCTTCAAGGTGGGGAAGGAGCACAACGTCCCCATCGTCTCCATCGTCTCCTCCCCGGAGTTCGGCAAACTCGCGGAGCGAAGCGGCGCCGACGCGATCGTCGTGGAGGCGAAAGAGGCGGGAGGGCACCTTGGGACCGACCGGCCGCTGCGGGAGCTGTTCCCCGAGGTTCGCAAGGTGGTGAAGAAGGTCCCCCTGATCGCCGCGGGCGGTATCACCGACGGCTTCGAGATCGCGGAGATGATGAGGAAGTTCGGCGCCGACGCGGTGCAGATGGCCACGCGTTTCGTTCTCACGAAGGAGTGCGACGTGTCCGACGCCTTCAAACAGGCGTACCTGAACGCCCGCAAGGAGGACGTGGTCCTGATGAAATCCCCGGTGGGGTTGCCGGGACGCGCGATCCGCAACCCGTTCCTCGAGCGCTTTTTCAGCGGCGGGGACGTCTACGACGGGAAGTGCCGGCGGGGGTGCTTGAAGAGCTGCAGCCACAGCTTCTGCATCATCGATCGGCTCGACATGTCGTGCAACGGGGATACGGAGGAAGGGCTGGTCTTCACGGGAGAGAACGTCTGGAGGATCAAGGACATCCCGAGCGTGAAGGAGTTGATCGACCGCCTCGTCGCCGAGGCCGAGAGCGCGTACTCCCCCGCCGCCGCCTTGGCCTGAACGGTCAACCTCGGCGTCGGGGCGACAACAGGAGAGCCACTCCGGTCGTCGCGGCGGCGCACGACAGTCCGGCGACCGCGAATCCCGCCGTGTACCCCCTCCACTGAATCACGAACCCGAGCGTGGCCGCGGAGGCCATGAACCCTCCGTAGATGCACGTGTTGTACCCCCCCATCGCCAATCCCCGGACGCGCGTGGCTACCGATTCGGACAAGACGGCTCCGACCGCGGTGAACGTCGCCGCCATCGTGGCGCCGACCCCGGCGAAGAGGAGGTAGAGCGGCAACGCCCCCCGCGCCGTGCCGGTGAGGGCGATGCAGAGTCCGAAGAGGGCGCTCCCCCAGAGGATGAAGGAACGCCGGTCCCCCGTCCGGTCCTGGAAGTGGCCGATCGGGATGCGGCAGAGGGCGTTGACGCCCGCCTGGGTCGTGAAGATGAGGCCGGTCTGCGCGATCGAGATCCCAAGGTCTTTCGCGTACAGGGGGAAGAAGGCGAAGAGCGAGCCCCACGCGTAGGTCGAGAAGAAGGTGGCGACCCAGCAGCCGAGGACGGCCCGGTTGCGGAGGATCTCCCCGAAGTCCGAGCGCAGATTCCTGTCCCCGGAGGGTCGCGGGGCCGGCGGGACCGGGTTCCCGATGCGGAGGGCCGCCACGATTACCCCCGCGCCGACGATCGCGGCGGAGACCGCGAAGGCGGTCCCGAATCCTTTCGTCGCGACGGCACCGCCGAAGCCCGGACCCAGCGCCATCCCGAGGTACAGGGCGGAGGTGTACCAGCCGTATGTCCGTCCGAGGAAATTCGGTGGGCTGGAATCTCCGACATGGGACATCATCGCGGGGGAGAAGCAGGCAAGCCCCACCCCCGAGAAAAGATAGATCAGTCCGACGTGAAGCGGCGTCCGGGCCACGAGCAGAAAGACGGAGGTCAGGCAGGAGATCCCCATCCCGGCCAGGATGAGGCGCTTCCTCCCGAGGCGGTCGGACATGAGCCCCAGCGGAAGAGCGAGGGCGGCGGCCGCGAGCATGAAGCCGGCGTTGATCATTCCGACGTCGACGGTGGAGGCTCCCAGGCCTCGTGCGAACAGCGGAACCAGGGGAAGGCGCATATAGGCCCCGAGGTACAGGACAAGCGTCAACGCGCACGCGACGAGGATCGTCGTCGGGATCGATGCACCGCCGGAGGGCGGTGGAGTCATGGGGGGACGACGGCTGACGGAACGCTCCCTTCCCCTTCGGATTTCGCCATTGTACAAGAAATCGGGACCGGCAGGAACTTTGTCATCGACTCCGGCGTCGAAACGGTGGGCGTCATTCGCCTTTCTATGGGAGAAAAGACTATATATTTTTGTAAATAATACGACAGGGTATTGACATCACGGAGGAATTTTCGGAAAATAACGGGGCTGGTACAGAAAATCATGGAGGAAATCATGGACAAGAAGGCGCTGTTGGAGCTTACGACGGATATTGTGTCTGCGCACGCTTCCGTAAACGAGATGGGGAAGGAAGAACTTCTTGAGGAATTGCAGTCGGTGTTCCAGAAGTTACTGAGCCTCGCCGGCTCCGAGGACGGGGAAGGGGAGGGAATCTCCGGGGAGTTAAAACCGGCCGTTCCGGTGAACAAGGCGTTTGGGGCCGATAAGGTCGTTTGTCTTGTTTGTGGCCAAGGGTTCACCACGCTGAAGAAGCACATCGCCGTCAGTCACCAGATGACACCGAAGGAGTACCGTAAGGCGTTCGGCGTCCCGTCGAAGACCCCCCTCGTCGCCCGGAAATATTCCGAGGCGAAAAGGAAGATCGCCCAGGAGAAGGGGCTTGCGCTGAAATTGGCGGAAGGCCGGAAGAAGAAGTCGGGCAAGTAATCGGGGGCGGCCTCTCGGAGCCGTCCGCGGAAAGAACTGGTACCGACGGGCTATTGCGGGAGGTCCCCGTGGTAGCCCGTTTCCATTCCGGCGTTTTTGCGGGGGACCGTGGATTATTACGCGCAGGGTAGCCTGGTCGCGGCGGTGGTGGCGCTGGTCATCGCGGTGTACCTGCGCGCCTTCGCGCGGGGGGACGCGGAGGCGAGGGCGTTCTCCGACCTCTCCCTCCTCATCTTCCTGTGGTGCTTCCCCGAGTACCTGTGGAAGACGCTTCCGTCGGTCTTCTGGCACAAGGTGAGCCTGGCGGGGGTGATGTCCATCCCCCCGTTCGCCCTTCGCTATTGCGGCGCCGCCGTGCGGACGCGCCCGCGGTGGCTCCCGGCGGCCTTCGTCGCCGGCGTCTGGGCGAGCGTCGCGTTCGCGGCGACGATCTTCTACGACCCGGTCCTCGACTCCCCCTGGTGGAACGTCGCCGCGCTTCTGTTCGTCTACCCGTACCTCGGCGCGGGGTTATACATCATCATCCGCCACGGGTTCCGTGACTCCCCATCCGCCGTGGAGCGGAAGAAGTACCAGTTCCTCGTCGTCGGCGGCGGGATTGCCAGCCTGGTGGCGCCGCTCAACTTCCTTCCCGGCACGGGGATCGACTTCCCGCCGCTGGCGGCGTTCGCGGTCCTCGTCTTCTTCTACTTCATGGCGACGGGGATCCTGCACCTGCACTTCTTCGAACTTCCCGACATCGTGGGACGCGGGGTCGTGCTGGTCATCCAGATCTTCGCCTTCGCCGTCGCCTTCGGAGTACTGGAGGTCGTCTCCGGCAGGAAGTTCTGGTTCCCCCTCGCGGGGGTGTTCCTCATCTCGTTCTTCCTCCTGACGTTCTATCCATTTTTAATGCGCAAACTCGGCGGCATCTCCGCGGACCTCCTCGTCCGGCAGTCCCGCCGCGTCCAGTCGGTGTTGTCCGACGTCGCGCGGAAATTGCCTGAATCGACATCTCTTCCGGCGATCGCCCGAACCGTGGAAGACGCCCTGGCGCAGGTCCCCTTCGTCGAGCGCGCGTCGCTGTGGGTCCGCCCCGAAGGGGGAACCGACGAGGGGATCGGGACGCTTCCGGTGCGGCCCGACGAATACCTTCGCGCCTTCTCCCGCTTCACGAAGCGGTACCCCGCACTGCGGATCATGGAGCACGGAGGGTCGAAGGCCGCGGACGTGGCGATCTGGGACGACTCGTTCGACGCCTCGATCCCCCTCTTCCTGCGGGGGGCCCTCGTCGCCTCCGTCCTTTTCCACTGGAGAGGGAAGCGGCCGTCGTTCCGGGAGATGGATCTGCTCCTCCCCTTCCTCGACGGGATCGCGCTGGCGGTCGAGAACATCCGTCAGCAGCAGCGGATCCAGCGGCGGGAGCACTTCGCGACGGTGGGGGAGTTGGCGGCGGGACTGGCCCACGAAGTCCGCACGCCGGCGGGGGTGATCAAGGGGGCGGCGCAGTTCCTCTCCCGCGAGGCCCGCCCGAAGGAGCGGGAGTTCCTCGACATCATTGTCGAGGAGGCGGACCGGCTGAACGGCGTCGTCACTGAGTTCCTCGAGTACGCCCGGCCGACGAAGCGCAAGCCGCAGACGATCTCCCTGAAGGAGCCGGTGGAGAAGGCGATCGCTCTTCTCTCCCGGGAGCGCGGGGAGCGGATGGAAACGGTGGGCCGGCACGTGCTGATCCAGGAGCCGGCTCCCCAGGTCAACGTGGACCCCGCCGAGATCGAGCGGGTGGTCTACAATCTTCTGACGAACGCGGTCGAGGCGATGCCGGGGGCGGGAGATCTCACCGTCCGTGTGACCTCGGAGGGCGGGGAGGCGCGGATCGCGGTGGAGGACACCGGGGCGGGGATCCCCGATGAGGACCGCCCCCAGCTCTTCCGCCCCTTCTTCACGACGCGGGAGCGCGGTGTGGGGATGGGGCTGGCCATCTGCCGGCGAATCGTCGAGGAGAACGGCGGGTCCGTCTCGGTGGAGACGACCCCCGGACGGGGGAGCCGGTTCACCGTGAAGCTTCCGGAGGCATGAGCGTTATGAAGGGAACGATTCTTCTGGCGGAAGACGACCGGAACCTGCGGCGCGTCCTGCAGGCGACGCTGGCGCGGGAGGGGTATGAAGTGGCGGCCACGCCCGACGGCGCGGCGGCGGCGGAGTGGCTCGACACGCAACGCGCGGACGCACTGATCACCGATATCCGGATGCCGAAGATGGACGGGCTCGCCCTTTTCCGCCGTTGCCGCGAGCGGCACCCGGAGCTGCCGGTGATCCTGATCACCGCTTTCGGGAAGATCGAGGACGCGGTCGAGGCGATGCGGGCCGGCGCCTTCGACTACATCTCCAAGCCGTTCGACGAGACGGAGCTGCTCCGCGTGGTCGGCAACGCGGTGGCGACGTCCGAGGTCGTCGACCGGGAGGGGGCGAGCGCCCCGGCGGAGGAGTGGTTCGGGATGGTCGGCGGCTCCCCCGCCTGGCTCGATGTGCGGAAGGTGATCGAAAAGGCCGCGGCGTCCCCTTTTCCCGTCCTGATCACGGGAGAAACGGGCACGGGGAAGGAACTCGTGGCGCGGGCGATCCACCGGATCAGCGGTCGGCGCGACGGGCCGTTCCTCAAGATCAACGGGGCCGCGATTCCCCCCACGCTCTGGGAGGCCGAGATGTTCGGCTACGAGAAGGGGGCGTTCACCGGGGCGGTCCAGTCGAAGCCCGGCCGGTTCGAGCTCGCCGACGGGGGGACCTTCTTCCTGGACGAGGTGGGCGAAGTGCCGCTCGCCATCCAGGCGAAATTGCTCCGGGTCCTCGAGGACGGGGAATTCGAGCGGGTCGGGGGCGTGAAGACCCTGACGGCCGACGTGCGCCTGATCTGCGCGTCGAACCGCGACCTGAAACGGGAGACATCGCTGGGGCGATTCCGTGAGGACCTCTTCTATCGGGTGAGCGGTATCCCCATCCACCTCCCTCCGCTTCGGGACCGGCGCGAGGATCTCGTGCCGTTGGCGGAGTTCTTCCTCGCGCGAACGTGCCGGGAGCTGGGCGTCGGCAGGAAGACGCTATCTCCGGGGACGGCGGAGGCGCTGGACCGATACCCGTGGCCCGGCAACATCCGCGAGCTGGAGAACGCCGTCGCTCGCGCGGTGGCGCTCTCGGACGACGATTCGCTCACCCCCGCCGACCTGTGCCTCGGCCTGGCCGAGCCGGAAGGCGTGATCCCTCCGACCGACGCCGAGGGGGAGCGGTTCCACGAATCCGTGCGTGAGCACAAGCGGTCGGTGATCCGGCGGGCGATCGCCAAGGCGGGAGGGAGCAAGTCGCGGGCGGCGGAGATCCTCGGCCTGTCCCCGACCTACCTGTCTCGCCTCCTCCGCGTCCTCGGCGTCGAAGGAAAGGGGAACGGGAACGGCGCGTGACGCGGGGACTCCCCGCCACCCCGAGGGCTGCACGGTTCCTTCCGTCAATGACTATTTCGCCCTCCTCAGTTCTTCTCTCAGCCGGATCGCCCCCTTGTTGCTGACCGATCGCTTGATGATGATGGCCACGGGATTCACATCCTTGCCGTAATAGGCTTCGTTGAGGCTATTCCGCACGCCGAGGTACGATCCATCCAGGTTCGCCCCCGCGTAGAGCCCCTTCGACTTGGAAAACGAAAGAAAATCGGTGGTGATATCCGACTTCGCTCCTCCGCCTACCGGTCCGAGGGCGACCGAGGCGTCTCCACCCAGCTTGAAATTCGAAGCGAGCAGGGAATCCATCCCCTTCTGGCTCATCACCAGGAGGACGACCTCCGCCGATTCGCCCCCGATCTGCAGGCCGATGCTGACCGAACCCATCGTGTAGAATGCGGGGCAGCTCCACTCCCCGGTCTTGGCATCCCTCGACATGAGGACGCCGGTTCCGCCCGACCCGCCGAGGATGTACCCCACCTTGACTACCTGCGGATAGATCAACACCCCTTTCGCGTCCTTCAGGTGTTCGCGCATCCAGCTGTAATTGTCATCACGCATGAATTCGCCGAAGGCGATGCGGGCTTTATCGACGATCCCCTGTGCGTCTTCCTCGCCGGCCGCCATCGCTCCTGCCGCGGCGACGCCGAGGAGCAATGCCGCGAAGATCGTTGCGAAAGCATATACCCGTATCCCGGATCTGCCTGTCCGCACCGGTTTCATATTCCTGCCCTCCTGATGATGTTTCGACTGAATAACGATGATAATACAGCCGGGGCCCCCCCGTGCTGTTTGTGGGTTCTCACGACCTTTCACCCACCTGAGGCCGATTTTCTCACGACCTTTCACCCACCGCGAGGCTGAGTTTCTCACGAGCATTCACCCCCCCGGGGCGTGAGTTTCTCAGAACCTTTCACCCCTCCCCCCTCCCTTCCGCGTGACCTTTCTGCTATGACTCACCCGGAGCCTGCCCCTTGAACGGGCGGGACGGAGGTGAGCATGGCGTATCGCGAGGTCACGATGATCGAAGTCAAAGAGGTCTTGCGCCAGTGGTTGTCCAAGCGACACCGTAGATCGATCGCTCGCTTCGTGGGGCTCGACCGCAACACCGTCAAGCACTACATCCGGGTGGCACAGGCATGCGGGATGGACGAGGCCGAGGGC
>Ga0172376_10004774_pt1 | contig 15349 bp, 16 predicted proteins | sample Lak35m_FD_121114 | JGI IMG/M metagenome (GOLD analysis project Ga0172376, IMG submission 121114) | Freshwater microbial communities from Kabuno Bay, South-Kivu, Congo - kab_092012_35m | ecosystem: Environmental > Aquatic > Freshwater > Lake | place: Democratic Republic of the Congo: South-Kivu...
ACCCTGACGATTGCGGAGAATTCTGATGAGATACCGAATCATCCTTCTTGGATTGTGTTTATCAATATTTTGTGGCGTGCCTCCCACGTTTGCCCAAACGAATCTGCTCAATAACGGTGGTTTGGAACAAGGAAATTTTGGCAATTATGTGGGCACAACTCGTGGTGATTTGACCGTTCCAATGGGTTGGAGTTTGTGGCTTCCGCTTGGTTCACCCTCTGGATATTACGATCGCGGCGATCGCGTGTATGGCTTTCCTCATCAGGGGGTGGGACCTGCTCCGGTGGAGGGCACGACTGCCGCTAACTATAGCGGAGGTTATGTGCAGTATCGCATGGCATTGTATCAGGAAGTGAATGTTGCGGCGGGAACAGGTTTGCGTGCCGAAGCGACCACCCAAGTGAAGTCCTGTACCCCTGCCACGGAGGGAAGTGGGTGTGGCTCATCTTTGCAGTCAGGTGCAAGCACGCGCATTGGGATTGATCCAAACGGTGGAACGGATCCCACCGCGCCCGAAGTGGTGTGGTCGGCTTTCATCGAGCCACATGACCAATGGCTACGCCACGGGGTGAATGCCACCGCGACAGGGGGAACTGTGACTGTGTTTGTCTATCACACTCAGGGTGTTCCGAATACATTCAACAATGTCTGGATAGACGATGTAAAACTACTTGCGACGGGAAGCGACAGCTCTGCCCAAGGTGCGACGAATTCCGAGTCGAACGCGCCCATTCCAACCGCCACCCCAGCTCAACAATACGCTCCATTCGTGAACCCACAGGGAAACCGTGAAGGTGGTTCTATCGTCCACACTGTTGTTTCTGGCGACACCTTGTCAGCGATTGCTGTGGCTTATGGCGTTCCCACTACCACCATTCTTTCGCTCAATCCTCAGTTGGGGACGGGGTCAATTTTGCAACTGGGGCAACAAATCGTCATCCCCCCGTTGAATGGTGTTGCGCCCAGCAGTGCTCCTGCTACCGAAGCATCCGTCACAGCTGCCCAACCGCAACCCACTGAAGAAGCCTTGGTTGAGGTCATCAACACGGACCCCAAGCGTACTGGGCAACCCCTCGATGTGGGGGGCATCTTGGACTTGGCAAGTGTTGCCGTTGCTGAAAATCCTACCGCCACCCTTGAGTCGACGCAGAACCTCGCCACTGTTATGCCCATCCCAACCGGTGAAGCTCCTGTAGTCGCCAGCAATGAGGTGATTCCATCCGTCGATATGGGGGCAAACACCGCGACGCTGTGTTTGTCGATGTTTAAGGATGTCAACCAAAACCGCTACAAAGAGGCGGATGAACCGCTTTTGCCTTCCAGCGTGTTGCAAATTCGGCTAGGGGCAGAAAAGTTAGTGGAGTATGAAACCGATGGCGAAAGCGAACCAAAGTGCTTTGTTGAGCTAGAAGCTCAAACCTACAGCATCAATGCCAGTCCCCCAATTGGGTTTGGGTTGACCTCTCCGTCGCAATTACAAGTTCCCTTGACTGCCGGCTCAGTGGTCAATTTGGCATTTGGTGCAGCGGAGGGCATCCAAAGTGTCGCCCTGCCTCAGGGGGGAGACTTCTCCGCTCTTGTGGCAGCGGCAAACTCCGCCAGCGCGGCAACGACGGTGGAAGCACCGTCTACCTTGCTTGACCAACTGCTTGGCTTGAGTGGTATTATTGTTGTGGGCATTGCTACTGTCATTGTCCTCGCCGGAATTGGCGTGGCAATCCTGTTACGCCGAGCATAAAGATGAGAGACATTATGAAAAGAACACTCGTAGGAAGTTTGTTGGTTGGCATGTTGGTGGTGGCTTCGGTGGGGTTGGCACAAACGGGCGGGCAATTTTGCGTGCGTAGCTTTGAAGATCGCAATGCGAACGCGCTCATTGACGCGGATGAATCCGTTCTGACTCGTGGCGTGGCGGTTGAATTGCTCAATCAGTACAATATTGTCATTGCCAGCGCGTTGCTCGATAATTCGCCTAATTCCACGGATGGCATCATTTGTTTTCAGCAATTGCCACGTGGTCAGTATTCCGTTTTAGTCACCAGTGCGGACTATCAACCGACCACGCCCAGCCTAATCACCAGAGAAATTTCCGATACCGGTTTCCCAACGGTGGTGAATTTTGGTGGGCAGCAAAATCTTTCTGTTGTCCCGCCCGCCGCTCCCCAAAGCAGTCCCTCATGGATGGATACATTCAGCCCCAATTTTTCTGACATGAATTCAGACCAGCAACGTTCATTCATCTTGCGCTTGGGGATAGCTCTGTTGTGTGGGGTGGTAGCCGTGGTGTTGATGGTGTTGTTTGGTTTCATCATTTACTGGGTATCCTTGCGCCAGCGACAACCGCGAGCATTGCAGTTTAATCCAGCTTCTGCTCAACCGATTGACCCCGGCTCGGTGGAGTTAAGCACCAAGCAAACACAACCCTATTCCATTATTATTGACGAGCCAACTTTCGATGATGACGATACCAATGCTGCAAGCACATTCCGTTAGTGTTGCGTTGAGGTGGAAAGCTCGTTTTGATGGGGGAGTGTGTTCGCGCGATCATCAATCCGAGTGGCACCCATGACTGCTTGGTCGCGCAAGGTGAGTTAGGGTGTCGGGCGAGGACGGAGGTGCGCATTGGTTTTGATTTGTGGCACGCGAGGAAATCCAGATTGCTTGGGGATAGTGTGCGGAACTAGCCTTCGTGTTTGAAAACCTAGATATTTTAGTGCCGCCCAATGCCCCATCATCGCCGCATGCCTCGACGCTTGCGTTAGGGCATGCCCAGTTACTTATATCCTATATGCTACTTTTACATAAAGAAGGTTTCGCATGATTCATCAAACCCTCAATGGCACATGGTCGTTCCGCCAGACTGCCCAAACCCAAACCTTCCCTGCTGTGGTGCCGGGTTGTGTTCATACAGACTTATTTGCAAATCAACTTTTAGTAGATCCGTTTTTTCGTGACCAAGAGAAAGAGCAAAAATGGGTGGGTGAAACCGACTGGACATATCACCGCACCTTTGAAGTTAACGCCGCCTTGCTGGCACATGAACAAGTCTTATTATGTTTTCATGGGCTAGACACCATCGCCACCATTCACCTGAATGGGCAACGACTGGGCGAGACGGAGAACATGTTCCGTGTGTATGAGTTTGATGTGAAGCCACATTTGCAACTGGGCGAAAACTCGATACAGGTTGATTTCCGTTCCCCCATGCAGTTTGTGCGTGAGATGGACGCTACACTGGGCGAGATGGCGGGTTGGATTGAACCCATGCGCGTCAATAGTGGGGCATGGATTCGCAAAGAGCCGTGCAATTTTGGCTGGGACTGGGGTCCCAAAATGCCGACGGTGGGCATCTGGCGCGAGGTAGAACTGATCGCGTTCAGCGGGGCACGCCTGCAACACGTCCACATCTTGCAAGATCATCAACCTTCGGCGGTGCAGTTGACGCTTCATGTCAGCGCAGAGGTACTTCAAGCCACCCCTCTAGCGGTCAATGTTGTTGTTCGCCTCAATGGTGAAACCGTTGCCCAGTCACAAGCTGACCTTCAAGCTGAGGGCAACACCACGCTACAACTCACCCTAGCGCGTCCTCGTTTGTGGTGGGTGAATGGCTTGGGAGAACAACCTCTCTATGATGTGTCGGTTGAACTGCTTGACCCAGCACACGCCACACTCCTTGATGCACTCGCTAAACGAATTGGCTTGCGCGTTCTACAACTTGAAACTCCTAACGATGAGTGGGGACAGGCGATGTATTTCACCTGTAACGGGGTGCGCTTCTTCGCCAAAGGTGCTAACTGGATTCCTGCCAGTCCTTATCCTGCTGAGCCAACCCGTGACCATCTGGAGGTGTTCGTGCGTGCCACTGCCCAAGCGAACATGAACATGTTGCGCGTTTGGGGCGGGGGCATTTATGAGGATGAACACTTCTACGATCTATGCGATGAATATGGCATTGCCATTTGGCAAGACTTCATGTTCGCGTGTGGGACATACCCCAGCACCAACGCGCAATGGATGGAAAATGTTGCCGAAGAGGCGGTGCAAAACGTCCGCCGTATTCGTCACCACGCTTCGTTGGCGGTTTGGTGTGGCAACAACGAAATTGAGCAGGGCATGATGATCCCAGCATGGGAACAGACGGTCAGTTGGGATGAATATAACTTGTTGTTTGTGGACTTGTTGGGGCAAATTGTCGCTACGCATGATTCCCAGCGTCGCTATTGGCAAGCCTCCCCTCACAGCCCCGGCAACGTGCGCGATCCATTTGACCAAACGGTGGGCGATACGCACCTGTGGGCGGTGTGGCACGGCAAAGAACCGTTTGAATGGTATCGCACCCGCCAAGATCGCTTTTGTAGCGAATTTGGTTTTCAGTCTTTCCCAGAGCCGGCCACGCTCAATGAGTTCACCGCGCCCGAAGACCGCAACATCACCAGCTATGTGATGGAATATCGCCAACGTAGCGCGATCGGCAACGGCACGATCATTCATTACATGCTCGATTGGTTCCGCTTACCCAACACTTTTGAGAGCATGGTTTGGCTCACGCAGATTTTGCAAGGGTTGGCGATGAAGTATGCTGTAGAGCATTGGCGACGCAACATGCCCCGCACAATGGGCACGCTCTATTGGCAACTCAACGATATGTGGGGGGCGCCCAGCTGGGCATCAGTGGACTGGCGCGGACGTTGGAAGGCATTGCACCACATGGCGAAACATTTCTACACGCCCCATTTGATCTCCGGCGTGGCAGATGCACAGAGCGGGAAAGCCACCTTATACGTGACCAGTGATCTTCACTCCGATGAACCGTCTACAGCACACTGGACGCTCACTGACCTAGAGGGGCGTTCGCTTGTGAGTGGTGAGGTAGGGGTGACGATTCAACAGAACACCAACCAGACCATCGCCGAGCTAGACCTGCGCGACGCGCTTCTGGCACACGGGGAACGCAATCTCGTTTTGTGGTTCTCGCTTGTCATGGGTGGGCAGGTGGTTTCTGAAAATGTTGAGCTGTTCGTTCGCCCTAAACATGTGGAGTTGTTGCCACCGTACATTGTCACCCGCACCGAACAAGTTGCCGAAGGGATTTATGATGTCACCCTGACGGTGCAAGCGGTTGCGTTATATGTGTGGCTAGAGTTGCCAGATGCGCACCTTTCGGATAATTTCTTCCACCTCCGCCCAGATGTTCCGAAGGTGGTTCGCATCACCAGCGCGACCCTGACCGGCTTAGGAGTGCATAGCCTCCGCCAAACCTACACCGCGTAATATTCCTGAAGTGGAATGGAGTCCGCAAAATTTAAGGTAGATTTAAGGTCATTTCAATAGCCTATAACCTTGAATGAGGCGGACTCTGTTAAAGTGAAAAGTGTGTTATGAAAGCACGTTTGTTTACTCACGAAAGGGAATCTATGAGACGCTCATTCTTGAATCGCGCGGTGCGCCACCTATCTTTGTTCGCTGTCAGTGGCATGGTTGTTTCGGGTGTGTTGGCACAATCTACCCCCAACTATGTCGGAGTGACCACTCTCTTGCACGGGCAAGTAACGGATACAGAAGGCTTACCCCTCGCCAATTTGGCGGTTGAGATTTGGCACACCGACCTAAACGGCAACTACAACCATCCCAATGATACCCCTGCGGATCAGTTGCTGGCGGACTTCCAATACTTTGGTACAGCACAAACGGATGAAAACGGTAACTATGTTTTCCTCACCCTCAAGCCCACCCCCTATGATGGTCGCCCAACGCACATCCATTTCAAAGTCAAACAAGATGGTGAAACCCTGTTGACCTCTCAATTCTATTTTCTTGAGGATGAAGCAGAAGTGGCGCAAGATGGGGTGTATGGGGACGCCGGCGCAATGTTGTTCCTACAAAACGCTACAGAGGATGTTGATGCTGACATCGCTGAAGATGGCATCCGCAGTGTGACTGGGAACATCGTTTTGGATTTGAACGGGAACGGCGCGGATGTCGTGTTGGCGACTCCCTCTCAAACCGAAGGACCTTACTATCCTGTTGTCGATTTTTCCGCCTATGACAACAACCTCACCAACGCAACGACGGATGAGGAGGCTTATGACCTCCCCACCGCAAGCGTAGAATTCACCTTGTTCAATTTGAACACAGGCACTGCGGATGAATTTTTGACCATCCCCAACATGAGCAATCGCATGGTGCGTGAGTTTGAAGAATATCGTCCGTATGTCAGCATTGTTCAATTCCGCCGTGAAATCGGCAAGTACGTCAATGCCGATCAAGTTGCCGCCTATGAACAGTTTGTCTACGTTCCCATCAGCGTGAATGATGCTGACGCAGAAACGCTCAAACAAATCCCCAACGTCACCGATGAGGTGGCTAACGCGCTCATTGCCAATCGTCCCTATGCTTCTAACGCGGCTTTTCTCGAAGCACTAGCGAGTTACTTGGACGCGGAATCAGTAGCTCTAGCAGGTTATTACTTGGTAGGTGAATAAGATGGAATCACAAAAAGTTCTACAAAATTTGCGCGTGTCCGTGCTCGCCATTGCCAGCTTGGCATTCATCGTCACCCCTGTTGAGTTGTGGCTCACGGGGCATTATGAAAACGCTTTGCAATGGATACCCTTCATTTTGTGTGGGATGGGCTTGGTGGCAATCGGCACGGTTTATTTTCATCCTGCCCGTTGGAGCGTGTGGGGTTTGCGCTTGGTGATGGTTGTTGTGGGCGTGGGAGGCGTGTGGGGGATGGTCTTACACCTCCTCAACAACTTCGATTTCGAGTTGGAAATCCGCCCCAATGCGACCGCCACCGACGTTATCTTAGATGCATTGCGCGGGGCAAATCCGCTCCTTGCCCCCGCCATCTTGGTCTTTGGGGCAATGCTTGCTTTGCTTTTCACCTATGCCCACCCGGTTTTCATGCCGAGATCAAATCACCCCAGCACAGGAGATTGAGTGATGAATCGTCCACAACGCAACCTTCAACCCAGCAAGACACAAGTTCGCTTGTACCTTGACCTAGTGTTGTTCGTCCTCTTCTTGGTGACGAACGCCCCACAAGGGACAGGCATCCTATTCCATGAATGGATCGGCATTGCGTTCATCATTCCGATTGTGGTGCACGTCGTGATGGATTGGCAATGGTTGGTGAGCGTCACACAACGCCTCTTCAGGAAGCTAAACGGTGAAACACGCTTCAATCATTTCTGGGATATTTTGCTCTTCATCATGATGACCCTCGTCACTTTTAGCGGGGTGATCGTGTCACACAGTGCCCTGCCATCATTGGGCATTCCCATACAAGTTGACCATGCTTGGGTTGAACTGCATGAAGCTACCGCCAACCTACTCATCATCATGGTGGGGATTCACCTAGCAATGCACCTCAAGTGGATCGTTAGCACGATGAAACGTTATCTCTTCCAAACGAACGCACGCACTGTGGTGGTGGAGGCGCAACGATGAAACTGGTGAAAGAGTGGTTGATCCCCACGCTGATTGTATTCTTGTTGGCAGGGGTGGTGATTGCCGTTGCCGTTCCGCTGGTGAATGGCACGTCGGACGAGGGTGATCGTTTTGAAGAGCGACGCGAGGAGCGCGGATCATTTGACCGTGAACGTGACGGTGAACATGGTGAACGAGAGGACGATGAGCGCGCTGAACGAGAGGGCGGGCGTGAAGAGCGCGATGCTTTCTCGTTCGGTGGGTTGATGGGAGGTATTGTGAAGCAAGTGATGCTCATGGGAATAGGTGGGGGCATCACCTTGCTGATCCTCGCCATCATTCGCCAATTTAGCCACCGCAAAACTCCACCCACCCAGACCGACACTGCCTAATCGGTTGTCACCCTGCTAACCTGATTCCTACGACGGGATCAGGTTGGTTGTGCGTAGGGATTGTGTGTGGTTGGGAGATGCACAATTCTTTGCTATAATTTCGCCCGATCTTATTGCAGGGAGCGTGTTATGCGTTTATCTTCGATTCTCATGGGGTTATTAAGTTTGCTGGCGTGGTGTGGCTTAACGCTGGTTTGTTCTGCGGTAGCGTTTTGGGGCGCACGTACCATTCAGATTGAAAATGGTGTGGACGGCATTCCGCTCCCCAACTTGATGAGTATTGCCAACCGTCCCACCGCGACGGTTAGCCCGCTGATTTTCCCCACCATTTCGAGCGAATCCACTCCCTTGAGTGCGGATGCCACCCCTGTTCCAGACTTGGCAAGTGCCACCGTCACCCTTGCCCCAAGTGACACCCTGAACGCGACTGCAGAGGATGTCAACGTGTTGGTGCGGGGCGCACTCAGTCGTGTTGGACCGCAAAAGATCACGGTGCTGTTGTTGGGCATTGACCAACGGAGCGCGGTTGAAAGTTCTGAAACAGAATTTTTCCGCACCGATACCATGATGCTTGTCCAGATTGATCCCATTCGGCGCACCGCCGGCATGCTTTCGCTCCCACGTGATTTGTATGTGGAAATCCCAGGCTTCAAGAAGGGGCGCATCAACACCGCCAATTACTTGGGAGATTCAAACCGCCTGCCCATCGGTGGGACAGGGTTGGCAATGGAAACGATCAAAGCCAATTTTGGGATGGATGTCGATTATTATGTGCTGGTGAACTTTGATGTGTTCACCACTGTGGTGGATACCCTGCTTCCCAATGGGGTAGAAATCTGTGTGCAAGAGTCCATCTACGATGACCATTATCCTGATGAGGGGTATGGGACAATCGTTGTCAGCTTTGATCCCGGTTGCCAGGCGTTGAACTCTGAACGGTTATTGCAGTATGCCCGTACCCGCGCTACGCAAGGCTCAGACTTTGACCGTGCCCGTCGCCAACAAGAAGTGATTACCGCCGTTCAAGATCAACTGGTCAGTGCGGGGGGCTTGGCAACTTTGGTGGCGCGTGCCCCTGTGCTGTGGGCAGAAGTTAGCCAAAACCTACGCACAGACCTCACGTTTGAGGAGGCTCTTGACCTCGCCTTGATCGTCAGCACGATTGAGCGTGATGCCATCACCACGAGCGTGGTCGGTCCCGCCTATGTGACCTTTGAGACCAACGAAGCAGGGGAACAAGTTCTGGCCCCCATCCCATCCGAGATCACCCGCCTAATTCAAGAGACATTCAACCCCACCCTAGATTTGAGCGTGGACGAGATGCGCACCACGATGCAGGCTGAAAATGCCCAAGTGGCGGTCTTGAATGACACGACTACCGCAGGCTTGGCCAATACGGTAGCGGACTGGCTTCGGGCGCAAGGGGTGACGGTTTCGTTGGTGAGCAATACCGCCGCCCCCAGCAATGGGCTAACCGTGCTTCGCAATGTCAACGGCAAAACCTGGACAACCCGCTATATTGCCAGTCGTTTAGGATTGCCAACCGAGCGCGTCACTGCCAGCACGGGCGAGGGGGTGAGTGGGGATGTGGTGTTGATTGTGGGGGCGGATATTCAAACCTATCTGGCTCAAGCAGGCAATGGGTAAGGAAAGGCAACGCGGTTCTCTAACAACGACACATTTCCGCTGGCATGCTCAAACGGGAACGCTTGCAAAACGCGCCCATAATGAATGGCGGCGCGGGCGGCGTACATTGCCCCGCCGTCTAATTCTGTCTCAACAATTAGGGTGGTGTGTGAAAGCCCTGCGATGATGCGGTTGCGTGCCACCAAGCCTTGTATGGACACGCGCTCATCTGGGGCAACCTCACACACCAACGCGCCCCCCTCTACAATGCGTTGCGCTAGGTTTTGGTTTTGGTAGGGATACGGTTTTAAGATGCCACTCCCTAAAACGGCGATTGTGGGATGATGGCAAACCGCACTTTGCAGCGCAAGGGTATCGATGCCCAGTGCCAACCCACTGATGATGACATGCCCTTGACGCGCTAACTCCTCTGCCACGCGACAAGTGGCGGTGTGGGCGTGTTGCGAAGGTTGGCGCGTCCCGACAATGGCGGTGTGTGGATGGTGAAGCGGGGGGAGCGTCCCTTTGACAAACAAGGTGGGCGGTGCATCTTGGCAATCCATCAGGGTTTGCGGATAGTGCGAATCTTGCCAGGTTAGGCACGTTACCTCCTTTTTTTGCCACGAAAAAATCCGTCGCTCTAGGCTTGGCAAGTCAATGGCACAGATTGAGGCGGCGATTTTTTTCCCCACGCCCCTCACCGCGATGAGTTCATCGCGATGCGCCTCCAATACCTGATCCGCCGTCTCAAAATGGCGCAATAACTCCCGAAAGGTTATCCCCCCTATTCCTGGAACGAGGCTGAGGGCAATCCATGCCAGATGGGTCAAGGCTAATCTTCCTGATAGTATTCGACGATGGAGAGTTGCATGGCGTTGAAGAAGTCCTGTACCTCGCGCATGAGCCGTGCGAAGTCCGCTTGCTCGCGCAGGGCGGTGATTTCTGACCACGCTAAGATTGTTTCTGTGATGAAGCCTGAAAAATAGATGAACCCGCGCAATGCTTGGGGTAACGAAAGTTGATCTTGCGCCAAACACGCCGCATAACGTTTGCCCAACGCAATAGCTGGAATGAAGATGGTGGCATGGGTCCGTGAGATTTCATCGCGATTAGCAAGGTAAGCCTGAAGCGCGAGGTAGGCTTCGCGCCCCAAGTCACGCAATTGTTGACGCGCTTTTTCGCTCATGGCGGTGTACCACGCCTGTTTCTCAAGGTCACCTTCCCCCACCTGCATGCGTGTTTTGCCCAGCGCGTTTTGCAGGATCAACTGTACTTCTTGGTGTGCGGTGTTGTCATCTCGGTGAATATCAGCAACGCGCAATAAATCTGCCCGACGAAACCGCCGATGTCCCCCTGTGGTTCGGCGCGAGGGCAACTCCCCACGATCTGCCCAACTGCGCACAGTGGCGGGATGTACGCCCAGAATGTCGGCGGCAACGCGCAGACTGACCCACTCGGATGATTCTCTTTCTGATAGTGGTTCATTCATGATCTGATCCCCTTTGATGTGGATGTTGCCCCCCTTTTGTGCCTGTCCGAACAGCTTGCTCCCAAGGTGGTTTGGGCAACCCTTGATAGCCTAGCTCACGCATGCGTTGCTGTTCGAGTGCCTCTAGTTGATCGGCAACGATGCTATAGTCGGTGCGAGGGATACGCCTTTGAATACCTTTGCCATCTTCATAAAGGTAGCCGGTGGCATCACACCAGTCACAATCTTGTACTCCGCCCTCTAACTCATCCTCTACCCAACCGTATCCAGCACACGACGGGCAACGCACAATTTGTTCTGACATACTTCCCCTACATAGATGAACGTCCGGACGGTTGGTAGGTGCGCTTGGCAACAGGGCAAGACCGACACCACTTAATATAGCGATCCTTGCAATGAATCACAACTATGGCGATATAGGAAAATTGACCGAGTGCGCGATGGGCTTATTCTGCGTCAGGTTGTGGGGGGGAAGATATTCATCACGGAGGATGCTGTACATGCACACATCTACAGGCTTGCCATCTTTATGAAACCAATGGCGCAAGATACCCTCGCGCGTCATGTTGGCTTTTTGCATCACGCGCCCGCTTGCCATATTGTGGGTGAAGTGGGTTGCCTGAATCCGTTGTAACCCCAATTCTGTAAAGCCGAACGCGATCACCCGTTGCAAGGCTTCGGTCATATACCCTTGTCCCCAGTGTGGTTTACCCAACCAATAGCCCACTTCCGCTTTGTGGTGGGGCAAAAGATGCAGGCTAATCACCCCCATGAAGCCTTGGTCAGATTTTGAGCACAGCGCAAAGTAATAATCGCGTCCGCGTGCAACCTCCTCATAGACCATCGTAAGAAAGGCTTCGGCATGCTCGAGGTGGTAGGGATGTGGAATGAGCAAGGTATTGCGATGAATCTCCACATCCTGCAGGTATTCACACATAGCCAACATGTCTTGACGGAGCGGGGGGCGCAAGCGTAATCGCTCGGTTTCAAATTCATACATGGGGGCTAGGACTGACTGACCACAGTTAACGGAAATTGATTGCAATGAAAAAGTGACATATTGCGTGCTACGCTTTCATGAACAAACGAGTCCAACGTGAATAACCGCTACAAATTGCTTGCGCACCGCGCACAACTTGAGGGTAACATGGGGCGGGCGTGCGACAGAGCCACTAACTCCGCTTATGGGTGAACCCGCTTTGGTTCTAGCGGGGAATACGAATGACGGAGATCACTTTTCCTTGTACTTGGCACGTAGCTGCGTTCACATAGATCGGTTGCATGGTGGGGTGTGCCGGTTGTAAGCGGATGCGGTCGCCCTCGTGATAGAAATACTTGAGCGTGGTTTCGCCACGATCTTCCAACCAAATCGCTACCATGTCGCCGTTTTCCGCATTGTATTGTTTACGGAACAGCACAATATCCCCATCATTGATGAGTGCGTCTATCATAGAGGTGCCTTGAATGCGAAGGGCAAAAACCTCGCTTGGGTCTAAGCCTGCCAAGAGCATGGGCGTAACATCCAGATAGTCGTCTTCGTCAATGTGTTGCCCGATCGTGCTCGGGACTTGTAGGGGTTCCCCAGCGGCAATTTTACCAATCAGGGGAATTTTCATTTCTTGGGCGCGAGTGTTGGTTGACTGCCGTACCCGACGTGCTATACCCGGCAGAGGTTTCGTGAGCTTTACCCCGCGTGAAACACGTTGCTCACGGATCAAAAAGCCTTCACCCACCAATTTGTTAAGGTTGTAATTCACGACAGACGTGGAGCCGGTTTGAGTGGCATCACCAATTTCACGAATGGTTGGGGGGTACCCGTGTTCCTTAGAGTATAGTTCAATGAACTTTAAGATTTTACGTTGTCGGGCAGACAAATCATCATAATGCTTCATGATTGCTGAAATTCCTTCGTGCGCTAGTTGCTCGTCCTAGATGTCGTGACCCTGTTTTTCAATCGATTGTGTTGTTCAATACATTAGTTTTCAATTCTTGATGAATGTTGAACACCCGTTCTATGAAGAATTATAACACATCTGTTCGCCGTTTGTCCAATTGTAGTTCTAAATTCAACAGGAAAGTGGTAAGTAGGGTATAATAACGGTGCTAAATATGTGCAAAAAGAGATTGAACCATGCAAATGCTCCATCCCACACTCAGTAACCTAGATGAACCCGTGCTTGAAATCATTGCTACCGTGTGGGGGATGAAGCCCATCCCCAAGGGGAAAGCAACCTTGGTGGATGCCCTCACGCTGTGGATGCTAGACCCTGCACACTGTGAAAAGGCGTGGGATGCCCTCATGGATGAACAACGGCAGGCGTTGCAAACGCTGATTGGTAGTCGTGGACAAATGCCATTATTCATGTTTGGTCGCTTGTTTGGCGAGGTGCGTCGGATGGGAAGAGGGGGGATTGAACGCGAGCAACCGCATAAAAATCCACAGTCTGTTGCTGAAGTATTATATTATCGTGGATTTGTTGCGATTGGATTTGAGATGGGCAACAGTGGGGCACAACCGCTGGTCTATGTCCCAGAAGATTTCATGCTGATCTTGCCCTCTCACAAAACGGCTTACCGTGATCTCGAAGCGTCGCCCGTTGTCCCTAACGTAACCGCTGTACCACTTGAATCTGTTGAACGGATGGGGGTGTTGGATGAAATCGAGGTGGACGAGAGCGAAATCGTGCGAGCCAATACCTCTCTCGTGGATGATCTCACCACGGTGCTGGCATTTTTGCAACGTCGCCCATCCGCTTCAGAACACGATCGCTTGCCCAAGAACATTGTCAACCTGCTGGTGCCCTATCTCTTGGTGAAGGATGAGGCACGGTTGCAGTTCATTGTCGGATTAGGAATGTCGGCGGGCATGCTCACGCTGGAGGATGGGATGCTCACCCCAGAACGTAGCGTGGCGCGTCAGTGGTTGGCTTCTACACGCAGTCAACAGGTGCAACAACTGGTGAATATATGGATGACGACCCAGCACTATGCCGAATTATGGCATGTGCCCGATCTCTACCCTGAACGGGGCGGAAGCCTCGACAATTATGATGCGGCAGCTGCCCGCCGTGCCGTGCTAGAGGATCTTTCCGAATTTGCGCCCTCGCATGGGTGGTTCGCCATAGATGATCTGATCTATGCCATCAAGGATGCAGACCCCGATTTCCAGCGTCCAGACGGCAACTACAACAATTGGTACATCAAAGATCGAGAAGGCAAGTATCTAAGCGGGTTTGAGAGTTGGGACACGGTTGAGGGAGCCTTGATCGATTTTGTCATCACAAGCATTTTGTACTGGTTAGGTTTGGTTGACCGTGCCCCCGACAGCGCACGCCTCACCGCGTATGGGCGGGCAAGCCTGCAGATGGAAGCGTGGCCCCAGCCCAATGAAGAGAGCGAGGCGATCATTGTGCAGGCAGATAACAGCATTTTAGCGTCGCGCAAACTTTCGCGCATTGATCGTTTTCAGTTGGCACGCTTCACCTCATGGGAGGTTGCGCCCTCGCTGATGAGCGGGCAACCGTACCTGTATCGCCTCACCCCAGATGGGTTGAGCGCGGCAGAAGCACAAGGAATTGAAGTCGCACACATCACTGCGTTCATCAAACGCACCGCACAATTGGCAACCGTTCCTGCGCACGTAGAACAACTGCTTCAAAACTGGGAAGCAGGGGAAAAGATTCACGCCACCCTAGAAAATATGGTGGTCTTACGCACGACCTCCACCCAAGTCTTGGATGAAATCTACAATACCCCTCTGTTCCGCCAATATCTGGGCGCACGCTTAGGAGAGATGGCGGGGGCAGTGCGCCGCGATAAATGGGAACAACTGCGCGATGCGCTGGGTGGGCAGGGGATTCGGGTGGACTGGTTAGAGTAGACGACCTATAGCCCGGATTCCTCTGGTGCGTCTATCGCGTCGGTAGACGCTCCACCCTGTGGCAGGTGTAGGGTGGTCAACCGCTGCACTAGGGTTATAGGTTCTAGTTCGGCTTGTTGTTCCCGAAGCGTTGTGACGGCTTCTTCGGGGATCATGTGCCCTATCTCAGACAGGATGTCCACAAAGCGCGTGATCTTTTTTTGAAGGGCTTTCTCATCGCCTGCCAAGCGATCCCGCATCAATCGATTGACCGCTCGCATGGCGCGTCGAACCCGTTTAAGCTGTGTCTCCAGTTGGGTCTTGTCGGTATGGGTTTCCATCAAGCGTGTGTACTCTGCCTGTGCCCACGCCAAAAGGGTCTGCGCGACCTCATCCTGCAATTCATCCGTTAACCGTTCGTCATCATATAGCTTTTGTAAGTATTCATTCATGGTTGTCGAAGCCTTTCAACTCTCTGTTGCGTGGACGATGTGACGTTCACTATATCATAAGCTAGGTGTTTTGACCGTCTCGATTTTGGCGACGTTTCAG
>Ga0172376_10004775_pt1 | contig 15348 bp, 11 predicted proteins | sample Lak35m_FD_121114 | JGI IMG/M metagenome (GOLD analysis project Ga0172376, IMG submission 121114) | Freshwater microbial communities from Kabuno Bay, South-Kivu, Congo - kab_092012_35m | ecosystem: Environmental > Aquatic > Freshwater > Lake | place: Democratic Republic of the Congo: South-Kivu...
ATCACCTGACCGGTCCGACAAGCGCTTCAGGTATGCCCGAGCCAGTTTTTCCCGGTTCGGGAACTTGATTCGCACGTCCCGATCACCGACGATGTTCGAGAAGGGCGGTGCATTTCGGCCTGAAGCCCGAATGCCCGCTCATCCGTTCGAAACGAAGGCACGGGCGCTGGCCATGTCCACGATCGTCTTGAATCACGATGGGGTCCACCGGCAAGCCACGGCAGACTCCGGGGATTCCTCCCCTCCGCACGATACGGACGTCGAAACCCTGCGCCGGCAGTTGCACGATATTGCCCAGATGGCCGGTGCGCTCGTGCACGAGATTCGCAATCCCCTCTCGACCATGATCATGAACCTCGACCTGATTCGCGAGGATCTGGGGTCTTCCGAAGAGCCCCGGGACCTTCGCATCGTGCGCAAGGTTCAGCGGGTCAGGCAGGAATCGCTCCGTCTCCAGGATCTTCTGGAAACGTTTCTCGGCATAGTCCGGCTTGAGCAGATCTCGCTGGAACCCGCCGATCTGAACCTGATCGTCGAGGACTTCTGCGACTTTTTCGAGCCGCAGGCGGCCAGTCATGAGATCGTCCTTCGCAGGCATCTGGCCGCGGGGCTGCCGAAGGTGGCTCTGAATACGGAACTCCTCAACCAGGCGATTCTGAATCTGTGTCTCAATTCGCAGCAGGCGATGCTTTCCGGCGGCGAATTGATCCTGTCCACCCGAGTTTCGAACGACCGCGTGCTGCTCGAAGTGACCGATACGGGCAAAGGCATTCCCCAGGCCGAGCTTTCGCGTGTCTTCGAGCCGTTTTTCTCCACGAGAAAAGGCGGTTCGGGGCTGGGGCTGCCGACTTGCCGCCGGATCGTCGAGGCCCACCACGGGACGATCTCTGTGGACAGCACACCCGGGCTCGGAACCCGATTCGTCCTTTCGTTTCCCATGGCCCGCACCGCGGCCGAACCCGCCGCTTCCGCCGAACCGGATTTTCGAAATTCGTGATGGATGACCCAATACGCGTACTTGTCGTCGACGATGACGAAGCCCATGCCGAGGCCGTGGCCGAAAGCCTGACCCGTGTCGGGTATGACTGCACCGTCGCGGGCGGCGGGATGGAAGGTCTCAAGGCGATCGAAAGCCATGACTTCGACATCGTCATCACCGACCTGATGATGGACGGCGTCGGCGGTCTTGAGATCCTGGCCCACGCCAAGCGGGAATTGCCCGACGCCGAAATCGTGATCCTGACCGGGCACGGCACCATCAAAACCGCCGTCACGGCCATGCAGGCCGGTGCGGCCACCTACCTGACCAAACCGCTGGATATCCACGAGCTGCGAATGGTCGTCGACAAGGCCTCGCAATCGCAGCGGCTGGCCCGGTCGAATCTCGAGCTGCAGCGTCAGCTTAACGAAAAGTTCGGGTTCGAAGGCGTCATCGGCAATTCGAAGGCGATGCACAGCGTCATCGCCAAACTCCGGCAGCTGGCGCCTACCTCCGCGTCGGCCCTGATTCTGGGCGAAAGCGGCACGGGCAAGGAGCTAGTCGCCAAGGCCCTGCACGTCAACAGCCCGCGCAAGAACAAGCCGTTCGTGGCGCTCAACTGTGCCGCCCTGAGTGAGAACATCCTCGAAAGCGAGCTTTTCGGGCACATCCGGGGTGCTTTCACAGGTGCCGAACGGGAACGCAAAGGCTGGTTCGAGCACGCCAATGGCGGCACGCTGTTTCTCGACGAAGTCGGCGACATTCCGCTTCCCACCCAGGTCAAACTGCTGCGGGTACTGGAATCGGGCGAAATTGTCCGTGTCGGTTCGAACGAGCCCCTGCGGGTCAATGTCCGGCTGATTTCGGCGACCAATCGCGACCTCTCCGAAGCGATCGCCACGAACGGCTTCCGGCAGGATCTTTATCACCGCCTCAAAGTCGTGACGATCAAGCTGCCTGCCCTGCGGGAACGCAAGGAAGACATTCCGCTCCTGATCGATCATTTCCTGAAGATCTTTTCGAACAGTCACGAGAAGAAGATCCGGGGCTACACTCCGGCGGTCCGGCGAATCCTGACCAACTTTTCCTGGCCTGGCAACGTGCGAGAACTGCGCAACGTCGTCGAGAGCATGGTCGTCATCGACCACGACGGCATGCTGGATATCGATGACCTGCCTGACGATCTGGCTGACGGCATCACCCCGGCGGTGGACGACGTCGCTCGCGACGGCCTCGTCGGCAAGTCGATGCTCGACATCGAAAAGCACTTCATCGCCGAAACCCTCAGGGCAAGCGGCGGCAATCGCGAGGAAGCCGCCAAAACTTTGGGTATCGGAGAGCGCACGCTTTATCGTAAGATCAAGGAATATAACCTCGGTTGAATTCGCCCTCCGTGTGACGAACCGCGAGCGGGCGAGCGATCTGTCGAGGCGGGGCAATCGGGCTGACGAGGATGGGCCGCATCCAGAAATTACCGGCGGCAGTCATAAACCAGATCGCCGCTGGCGAAGTGGTGGAACGTCCGGCCAGCGTGGTGAAAGAACTGCTCGAAAATGCCGTCGATTCCGGCGCCCGCCGCATCGAGCTGGCTGTCGAACGGGGCGGCAAGGACATGATCCGGGTCGCCGATGACGGCCGAGGCATGGATGCCGACGACCTGCCCATGGCCTTTTCGGCCCACGCCACCAGCAAGCTCCAGTCGGCCGAAGACCTGGAGAGGATCTCCACCCTCGGCTTCCGGGGCGAGGCCCTGGCAGCGATCGCCGAAATCTCCCGAACACGCTGCGTGACCCGCACGTTCGACTCCGAAACGGCCCTGTGCCTCGAAATCGAAGGGGGCATTCAGGGCGAAATCAAACCGGCCGCCGGACCGCCCGGAACGGTCGTCGAAGTGCGCGACCTGTTCTACAACACCCCCGTGCGGCGCCGGTTCCTCAAGTCGGACACGACCGAGGCCGGCCACGTCAGCGAAGCGTTTCAGCGCATCGTTCTGGCCAACCCCGACATTCACTTTACGTACAGATCCGGCGGCAAGACCGTTTACGACATTCCGGCCCGGGCCTCGATGCGTGAGCGGATCGGCACGTTTTTCGGCCAGGACCTGGCTGAGGACCTGATCTGGATCGACTCTCGCGTGGACGATTACCGGGTTTTCGGCTTCGTCGCCCAGCCGAAACACTCCCGCGGTTCGAGCCGGTCCCAGCATTTCTTCGTCGGCGGCCGTTACGTACGGGACCGGACACTGACCCATGCCTTGACGGAAGCCTATCGCGGCCTGCTGATGGTCAGTCGGCAGCCGGTCGCGTTTCTGACGTTCGAAATCCCGCCGGATGACCTGGACGTGAACGTTCACCCGGCCAAGACGGAAGTTCGCTTCCGGGACAGTCAGAAGCTCTATGCCCTGCTCCTTTCGGCCATCCGGCACAAGTTTCTCGGAACCGACCTGCACGAACGGATCTCGGCTCATGGCCGGGGCGATGCCGTGCCGGTCAGTTTTCCTTCGAACGACGAAGATGCCGAAGAGTCGCCGAAACACGCCACGCCAGCCTCGGCGAATACGGCGGGTGCCGAGGCCGCTCCGTTCCGCCTGGATTCGGTCGCCCCGAGCCGTCAGTCCGTTTCGAACTGGTTTCAGCAATCGCCCGGGCCATCCGCGTCGACTTCGTTTCCGACGAAGCCCATGAACTTCGGTGTTTCGGCGAGTACGGACCGTCAATGGCAGGAATCGAACCCCGCAAGAACCAACCCGCCGGTGTCATGGAGCATGGCATCTACGTCCGCTGCTCCGTTCGCGGCGGACCTCGAAACGGAGGCGGCCGCGGCAGGCGAAGCGGATTGTGCCATCGGCACTGGATCGGAAGGTGAGCGATTCGAACCTTCTCGACACGATCCGCAAGTTAACGGAATTGCCACTGAAGTCCCGAAAACGTATCGCAAGGCGGTTCAGATTCACGACAGTTATCTCGTCGTCGAAACTGAAGACGGCCTTTCTCTCGTCGATCAGCATGCGCTGCATGAACGGATTCTGTTCGAAGAACTCAAGGCCAAGATTCAGGCGGGCGGGGTCGAGTCGCAGCGGCTGCTTCTGCCCGAGACGCTCGAACTCGATCCGGCGGATCATGAACTGGCCCTTGAGCACGAAGAAATCCTGACGAAACTCGGCCTGGAAGTTCAGGATTATGGTGCCCCGACCCTGGCTGTGCTCTCGCTGCCGACATTGGCACGGCATGTCGCGGCGGGCGATCTTCTACGGGATCTCATCGACCGGTTTCGCCATGCCCAGGCCGCACCCGAGCCAGATGCCATATTGAACCTGACGCTGGCCACTATCGCCTGCAAGGCGGCGGTCAAGGCGGGCGATCCGCTCAAGCCGGAAGAGATTGACGCCTTGCTCGCCAAGGCGACCCATTTTGCCCATTCGCACCACTGCCCTCATGGTCGGCCTTCGTCGCTGAACTTCTCCAAGTCCGAATTGGAAAAGAGGTTCGGTCGAACATGATTTTCCAGTTCCATCCCCCCTTTCGTGCCTGCTCCGAGCCCGACATCGCATGATTTGCGTCACGATCGCCGAAGAAACTGTCGAGGACCTTCGTAAAGCCTGGCGCGATGCCCTGCGCCCCGGTGTCGGTCTTGTCGAAGTTCGGCTCGATTACCTGACCGAGGCCGCTGACTGGACCGCCATTCTGCGTGATCGCCCGAGCCCTGTTCTGGTCACGGCCCGACGCACGATCGACGGCGGGCGATTCTCGGGAACGGAAACGGATCGTCGCAGACTGCTCGACGAAGCGGCGCGGTTCGGGGCCGACTGGGTCGACCTGGAAGTGGACGTCGCAGCGCATCTCCCCCGTTCCGGTGTCGGCCGGCGTGTCGTGTCGTTTCATGACATGCACAAGACGCCCGAGGATCTGGGCCTGATCGCCGACCGTTGCGCCGCCGGCGATGCCGACCTGGTGAAACTGGCCGTCATGGCCCTCAGCGTGAAGGACGCGTTTTCCCTTCTGGAAACCGTGAAACGCTCGAACGATCATCGGCCGACGATGGGCCTGGCCATGGGGGAATGGGGCCAGTTCACGCGAGTGGTCAACGCATGCTTCGGCGCTTCATGGACATATGCCGTTCTCGATGCAGCCGGGGCACCCGCGCCAGGGATGCTCGACCTGGATTCATTGACCGGGATTTACGGTTACGACCGGATTGACCGTTCGACGGGCATCCGTGCCGTCATTGGCGACCCGATTCGACACAGCAAAAGCCCGCTGATTCACAACCTGGCATTCCGGCATCATGGCCTGAATCAGGTCTACGTGCCGATTCGTGTCGCCGCGGAAGATCTTGACTGGTTCCTGCGGAACTTCACCCGCTTCCGGATCGAAGGGCTGAGCGTGACGATTCCGCACAAAGAGCACGTGATCCAGGCCATCGACGATCCGGACGAACTGGTGCGGCTGACGGGCAGCTGCAACACCGTGGTCGTACGAAATTCGGAATCAGGGATTCGATTGGCTGGTTACAATACGGATCTGGCCGCTGCCCTGGATTCGCTCACCGAAGCGATTCGGGCGAAGTCCGGAACCGGCGAACTGGCCGGCCGAAAGGTCCTGCTGCTGGGTGCCGGGGGCGTGGCGAGATCGCTGGCCTTCGGATTGTCCGCCCGGGGGGCGAAGCTGACGATCGTGAACCGCTCGTCGAACCGGGCCGAGGCGCTCGCCGCCGTGGTCGGGGCCGAGGCGGCCTCCTGGGACGCCCGCGACGAACTGGCCAGATCGGCCGACATTCTGATCAACGCGACGAGCCTGGGGATGGCTCCGCGGGAATCGGAATCGCCGCTCGATCGCCGGTCGATCCACAAGGACCACATCGTGTTCGATACGATCTACGCGCCGGAATGGACACGACTTCTGAGCGACGCCCGCGAGACAGGTGCTCAGGCACTGACCGGCGTGGACATGTTCGTGCGACAGGCTGCGGTACAATCCGGAATGTTTACCGGCGGATTGGAGCCTCCCCTGCGATCCATGGCCGCATCGCTTCGAATGACCTGACATCATGGAATCATCACGACCCCCGACGAACCGATCGAAAGGTAAAGCCTGTGACTGACTCGAAAAAAGAAACGCCCGCCAAGCATCTCGTGCTGATTGGTTATCGGGGGTCGGGTAAATCCTCCGTCGGGCGGGAAGTCGCCCGCATGCTCGGCCTGGAGTGGATGGACACCGATCAGGCGATCCAGGAGAAAGCCGGAAAGTCGATCCGGGACATTTTCGCCGAAGATGGCGAACCGGCTTTCCGTGAGATGGAAACCGCGATCTTGCATGAGCTTGGCACACGCGGCCCGGAACTTCCCAGTTCGGTGATTTCGAGCGGCGGCGGCATGCCGATGCGCGAAGAAAACCGTCGGCTGATCAAGCGTCTCGGGCCCGTGATCTGGTTGAAGATCAAGCCGGAAACGGCTTTGGTGCGTATCACGGGCGATAAGCAATCGGCGGACCTTCGTCCTGCATTGACCCTCAACCCCATGGCTCTCGAAATTCGCGAGATGATCGCCGAGCGTGCCCCGTTCTATGCGGCCACGGCCGATCTGACCGTCGAAAACGACGATCCGGGCGTCACGACGGAAGATCTCGCTTCGAAGATCCTCGATCAGCTTCGTGCCACGAAGTGGTACGCTTATCTGATGAACCGGCTTGACAGTTGAGCCGCCGGACCTCATTCCGCCAACCCTGATGTCACAGCACTTCACTCCACTTCTGCATGCCGTTTTTCTGATCGGCCTGGTCTGGCTTGGGGCCGTCGTCGGCAGTTTCGCCAACGTCTGTGCCTATCGTCTCCCTTTCGGAAAGAGCGTCATCTGGCCTTCGTCCCATTGTCCACGTTGCCTCTCGGCGATCACCGGGCGCGACAACCTGCCGATCTTCGGCTGGCTCTTGCTGCGGGCTGAGTGCCGCCGCTGCGGCTTGCCGATCCCGGCCCGCTATGTGGCGATGGAACTGGTGACAGGGCTTCTCTTTGCGCTCGTACACGCTTCGGTCATGGGGGACCGCGGCTGGCGTTCGCCGATCGATACCGTCTATGCCGCCCGACTGTTGCTGGGTTTGTCTCTCGTCACGTTTCTGATCATCGCGACCGTCATGGACTATGACTGGATGATCATCACGGACAGCGTCACCATTCCGGGCATGATCAGCGGGCTCGTGCTGGGCACGGTTTTGCCGCTGGCTCGGCCACTGCCGATGGCGTCGCTGTCTCATCTTGACGGTGCTCTCGTTGGCATCGGCGGCATCGTCACGGGCTTCGCGGTCATCGTCATCGTGCGATTCGTCGGCGGGATCATCGCCGGTCGTGAGGCCATGGGGCTCGGGGATGCGACACTGCTGGGTGTCATCGGCGCGCACCTGGGCTGGAAGGCTACGATCATCACCTTCTTCATGGCACCTTTTTTCGGGCTGACGCTCGAATTCTGGAAGGTTCTGCGGCGTCTGCGGGATCTGGTGACGGGTCGGAAATCCAGGCAGAATGTCATGGAAATGCCGTTCGGGCCGTATTTGAGCATGGCCGCGATTCTGACGTTTCTGATCTGGCCCGCCTTGTGGAAATTTTGGGCGGCCGATTTGTTCGAAGCGATTCAGGTGGTATTCTTCGGATTGGAATGAGACGGGGTTCTCCCACCTGGCTCATCGAATCCGTCGATCGCGGAAGGAACCGTGATGATCCGAAACTCGAAACCGTTGACTTTCGCCAAAGCACGCTCACGGCTGGCTTTCTGGCTACTTGCCGCAGCCTGTTGCCTGGGCGTCGTGTGCTGGTTCCTGGTCGCGAACCGGGCTCCGGTCGAAGTGATTCTGCCCTTCGGTTTCGGCACGCATAACGGCCCGATCGCGGTCGTCATTTTCGTCAGCATGGCCATCGGGGCATTCTGGGTCATCGCACTCCAGGCTCTCCTGAAAGCCAGACGCCATCTGCGCGAACTGTATCATCGCTGGAGTCTGCCGCGTACCGATCCCGCGCACCGCTACGAACCGCCGCATATCGTCAGCCGATCGGCGACTCCCATGCTGACCGGTTATGCCAATCGGCCCGAGAATTCCGATCAGGCAAGTTAAAGTGACCGCAGCGATCATGACGATCAAATGAATCGTGAACGTCCGAGGAGTGACGGGACCCCCTATCTTGAAGTACGGAAACGAGCATCCCACGCAAACGGTTCGACGAAGGCGAGTCTGCCTGGTAGCGATCGCATGCGCCTGGGTCGTCAGCGTTTCCGGTTGTCAGGGACACCGGCCTTCCTGGACACGCAACGGCTCCTTGAAAGCCGGGATGAGTCAGGTTCAGTTCGAGAACGACACCCTGAAAGCCCAGCTGGCCAAACTCGAAAAGCAGAATCGCGAGTTGCTGGCCGATCTTCAGCGTGAAGAGTCGCATGCCGGCACGCTGGCGGCACGTCTCGACGAATCCCGTAACCTGCTGCGAGGGCGCGGGGTGAACGTCCCGCTGGAAATTGACGATCCGAAGATCGTCGCCAGGTCCGAGGCCGCCGATCCGGCGACGCGAACGACCTTCGGCGAAGTGCGTCCTTCACCACGCCGCAGCCGGTACGTTTCGGACGAAAAGGCCGGTCAGGAACCGGAAATTCCCGCGAACGAACCCGAACCGGCGAAGGCGAAAAACCGATCCGGATCGAGCCGGACGCAACCCCCTGGATTTCCGGACGATCCGCCCTCGGTGGAGCGATTCGGCGACGAGGTTCCCGAACTCTCTTCGAACGATCTCTCGACAGGATGGCGGCGCCTGAGTTACCGTGATTTACGTGAATCGGATCGGCCCCGGCCACGGCGATAATGCGTCGGTCGGAAAAAGCCCTTCCTGAAGACGTCCTGAAGACGAATTGAGTTCGAACCGCGCCATGCAAAAACGCGCCGGCATTGTCGACTATGGCATGGGAAACCTGCGCAGCGTTCAGAAGGCGATCGAGGCGGTCGGTCATTCGGCCACGATCGTCGATGACCCGGCCCGGCTGGCGGATTACAGCCACGTGATTCTGCCGGGCGTCGGCGCTTTTCGGGACGCGATCGGTCACCTCAGATCGACCGGCCTTGGGCAGGCCTTCGCAGATATCGTGCGTACCGGCAGGCCGTGTCTGGGTGTTTGCCTCGGGCTGCAATTGCTGTTCGACCGCAGTTTCGAAGATGGCGAATACGAGGGACTGGGGCTGATCCGCGGGGATGTCGTCCGGTTCGCGCCGAAACCTGGCCTGAAAGTTCCCCACATGGGCTGGAACGATCTCGAATTCACGCGGGAGGACCCGCTTTTCGCCGGGCTCGGTCCCCATTCCCACGTCTATTTCGTGCACTCCTATCATGCAGTGCCTTCGAATTCGCGGGACACCCTGGCCAGAAGCGATTACGGCGGCGAGTTCACGGCCGCCGTCGGACGTGAGAATTTGCGGGCTTGCCAATTCCACCCCGAGAAGAGCCAGACGATCGGCCTCAGGATTTACGCGAACTTCATGAGTTTATCCTGACGAAAGCGTATGATCAGGAACATGTTCCGGCGAGATTGACGTCCATGGTCGCAAGCTTCCGGGTCGTCGGAAGTGCATCGAATCGAAAGCCACGAGATCCCTCATGATTCTACTGCCTGCCATTGACATGAAAGACGGACGGTGCGTACGCCTGCAACAGGGCGATTTCGATCGGCAGACGGTTTACGGCGAAGATCCGCTGGAAATGGCTCGTCGCTGGGTTTCGCAAGGCGCGCAGTGGCTTCATCTCGTCGATCTGGATGGTGCCAGGGAAGGTTCCCGGTCGGTCAATTCGACGATCGTGGAAAAGATCGTCGCGGAATTCGGCGTGCCGGTTCAGCTCGGCGGCGGGATTCGTGACGAATCGACCATTCGCCATTGGTTCGATGCCGGCGTCGAGCGCCTGGTCGTCGGCACCAAAGCTGTGCGAGAGCCGGACTGGTTCGACGACATGGCCCGCAAGTTCCCGCGGAAGCTCGTCCTGGGGCTCGACGCGAAAGAAGGCCGCGTGGCGACCGACGGCTGGCTGAAGATCAGCGATGTCGACGCGGTCTGGCTGGCCTGCTCTTTCGTCACATTGCCCCTGGCGGGAATCGTTTACACCGATATCGCCAGGGACGGCATGCTGGCTGGGCCGAATTTCGCCATGACGGAACGGCTCGCCCGCGAAGTGGATCTGCCCGTCGTCGCTTCAGGCGGGGTTTCCAGCCTTGATGATCTGACCCGGCTTTCGAAGCTGCCGGTCTGGGGCACGATCGTCGGCAAAGCCCTTTACGAAGGCCGGTTCACGCTTGCGGACGCCCTGACGGCTGTCGCCTGAATAACCCGCCGAACGCTCAGCGAAAGCACCAGCCTGAAAGCCTATGCCAACGGCGTGGGAAAACGTCGAGCGATCAGAAGAATCCGAACCCGAACCCGAACCCACCCATGGGCCTGGCGTAGGCGTTGATGGAATTCTGAATCGAATTGTAGCGCTGAATCCCGACACTCTCGGCTTGAAGTTGCGTGGATCGGCTGTATGCCGCGATCTGTTCGTTGTATGTCGCCGGGTGGATCGGATCGTGCGGCGGGGTGTCGAACTGGTCGCGAGGGCCGTAAAACTCAGCCACGCGGGCGAGATGACCGGGATTACGGAATCCGTAGCTCGATTTGTCGGTTCGCATCGGAACCGGCTGATGGCGAACGACCGATTTGGCCGCGCTGGGGTGATAGTCCTGGTCTTTCGGATCCTGCGTCACGGGCGGAAAGAATTCCGAATGATCGTGCAGCGGGTTCGGCGAAAACGGCGTATCGAACTCCGTCGAGTGATGCAGCTGTGTCGCGAGCGAAGGCCGGTGAACCTTGGGCCGAGGCTTCTGGACATTGTCCTGGGCGATCGACCACGTGCAGACGAAAACGGTGCTCAACACGATTCCGATGATCCGGTGATTCATCTCGGCAAACCTCCTGCGATTTCTTTTTCGATCGCTCATCGTATTGTTCGTTCAGGCGAGGTCGCCGGCAAGTGACGCGGTCGGCGCCGTTGCCGATTCGCTACGCTCTTCTTTTCGCACAGGGTCGTAGCCGAGATTAGGCGCCAGCCAGCGTTCGGCGTCTCTCATGGAAATCCCGCAGCGTGAGGCATAATCGGCCACCTGGTCCGCCGTCAGCCAGTCGACGGCGAAATAGCGGCTTTCCGGGTGGCTGAAATACCAGCCGGAGACCGACGCGGCCGGATACATCGCCAGCGATTCGGTCAGGCTGATACCGCAGCGTGAATCGGGATCAAGCCAGCGCCAGAGCGTGCGCTTCGGAGAGTGGTCCGGGCAGGCCGGGTAGCCGGGTGCCGGCCGGATGCCGCGGTATTTCTCGGCGATCAGTTCGTCGTTCGCGAGGTTTTCGCTCATTCCGAAGCCCCAGTCGTCACGGGCTTTCTTGTGCAGATATTCGGCGAAGGCTTCCGCGAAGCGATCGGCCAGGGCCTTGACCAGAATGCTCGAATAGGTGTCGTGATCCGTGCGTTCCAGGGCCAGAGCCAGTTCGTCGGCACCCAGGCCGGCCGTGACGGCGAAACCACCAAGATAATCGAGCTTGCCGCTCTCGGCCGGCGCGACGAAGTCGGACAGGCTCAGGAAGTGCTTCTGACCGACCCGTTCCCACTGCTGCCGCAGCATCGGGAACCGGTAAAGTTCGTCGGCCTTCGATTCGTCCGCGAAACAGACGATGTCCTCGCCCTCGGTATGGGCGGGGAGGAAGCCATAAACGCCACTGGCACGAATCGAACGGTCCGCGATCAGCTTGTCCAGCATGCGCTGGGCATCCTGGTAAAGTTTCGTCGCCTCCGGCCCGGTCTGCGGGTGCCGCAGAATTTCGGGGAACTTGCCCTTGAATTCCCAGGCCATGAAAAACGGCGACCAGTCAATGAACGGCACCAGATCGGCCAGCGGCATGTCTTCGATCGTGCGGGCACCGGTAAATGCCGGCTTCGGCGGGTCGTAGGCGTCCCAGTCGATCGGGTATCGGCCAGCGCAGGCGGTTTCGAACGGAACGAGATTCCGGGCACGCTTGCGAGCGAAACCGGCCCGTTCCTCTTCCTGAGACTTCATCAGATTCGCGAGGAAATCCGGCCGGGTCTCGGCACGAATCAGCTTGTCCACCACGCCGACGCACTTGGACGCGTCCTTCACGTGCACCACCGGGCCGTCGTAAGCCGGCGAGATCTTCACGGCCGTGTGCCGCAGGCTTGTCGTCGCGCCGCCGATCAAAAGCGGCAGCGTGAAATTCTCCCGCTGCATTTCCGAGGCGACGTGCGTCATTTCCTCAAGGCTCGGCGTGATCAGGCCGGAAAGGCCGATGATATCGACCTGGTGTTCCTTCGCCTTTTTCAGAATGTGGTCGCACTGGCACATCACGCCCAGGTCGATCACGTCGTAATCGTTGCAGCCAAGCACCACACCGACGATATTCTTGCCGATATCGTGCACGTCGCCCTTGACCGTGGCCATCAGGATCTTGCCACGCGCTTTGTGCTCGCCTGAGCCAGCCGCCTTCTCGGCTTCCATATAAGGCATGAGGTAGGCCACGGCCTTCTTCATCACCCGGGCTGACTTGACCACCTGTGGCAGGAACATCTGGCCGGCGCCGAAGCGGTCGCCGACGACGTTCATGGCGTCCATCAGAGGCCCTTCGATGATCGACAGCGTCGGCTTGTACTTCGTCAGAGCCTCGGCCAGGTCGGTATCCAGATGATCGCCCAGGCCATGAATGACCGCATGGGCCAGCCGTTCTTCCAGCGTGCCGGCCCGCCAGACTTCGTCCTTGACCTTTTCCCTCCTGCCGGTGCCCTTGAGCGTCTCGGCGAACTCGATCAGGCGGTCGGATGCGTCCGGCCGGCGGTCGAAGAGCACGTCCTCGACCCTTTCGAGAAGCTCCGGCGGAATGTCCTGATAGACCATCAACTGCGTGGGATTGATGATGGCCATGTCCAGGCCGGCCTGAATGGCGTGATACAGGAACGCCGAATTCATCGCCTCCCGCACGACGTCATTGCCGCGGAACGAGAACGAGACGTTCGAAACGCCGCCGGACGTGCGGGCGCCAGGGCAGACGGTCTTGATCTGCCGCACGGCTTCGAAAAAGTTCACGGCATAGGGGTTGTGTTCCTCGATGCCCGTGCCGACGGTCAGGATGTTCGCGTCGAAAATGATGTCGGTCGGGTGGTAACCGGCTTTTTCGATCAGCAGGTCATACGCCCGCTTGCAGATCGCGACCTTGGCGTCGATCTCGGTCGCCTGACCGGTCTCGTCGAACGCCATCACGACGACGGCCGCTCCGTAACGCCTGATCAGCCGTGCCTGCTCCAGGAACTTTTCCTCGCCTTCCTTGAGGCTGATGGAATTGACGATCGAACGCCCCTGCACGCACTTCAGACCGGCTTCGATCACGTCGAAGCGGGAGCTGTCGATCATCACCGGCACGCGAGAGATATCCGGCTCGGCCGCGATCAGGTTCAGGAAGCGGGTCATGGCGGCCACGCCGTCAATCAGCCCCTCGTCCATGTTCACGTCGATCACGTTGGCGCCGCCGTCGACCTGGTCACGCGCGATCGCCACGGCCGCGTCGTAATTGCCCTCGCGAATCAGGCGGGCGAATTTTTTCGAGCCGGTAATGTTCGTCCGTTCGCCGACATTCAGGAACGTGATCCCTTCCTGATACCCGATCGGTTCCAGGCCCGAATAGCTGGCGATCGGTTCCCAGGTCGGCGTGGGCCTGGGTGCGTAATCCTGCACGGCCGCGGCGATCTGGCGGATGTAATCCGGATTCGTGCCGCAGCAGCCGCCCACGATGTTGAGCCAGCCATTGCGGGCGAATTCGCCGATGACCTCGGCCATGTGTTCCGGTGGATCGTCGAAATTGCCGAACCCGTCCGGCAGGCCGGCGTTGGGGTGGCAACTGATGCCGCAGGTGGCCACCTTGGCGAGAGTCTCCAGGTAAGGCCGCATGTCCTCGGCACCGAGGGCGCAGTTGATGCCGACAGTCAGCATCGGGAAGTGGCGGATCGATTCCCAGAAGGCTTCGGCCGTCTGGCCTGAGAGCGTGCGCCCCGATTTGTCGGTGATCGTCACCGAGATCATGACCGGCACGCGTTTGCCGCTACGGTCGAAATAGCGCGAGATCGAAAACAGGCAGGCTTTCAGGTTGAGCGTGTCGAAAGTCGTTTCGGGAAACAACAGGTCCACGCCGGCTTCGACCAGCGTTTCCACCTGCTCGCCGTAAACGTCGACAAGTTCGTCGAACGTCACCGCGCGATAGCCAGGGTCGGCCACGTTCGGAGAAATCGAGGCCGTTTTCGTCGTCGGGCCGATCGAACCGGCCACGTAGCGCGGCTTCGCCGGATTTTGGGCCGAGTAATCGTCCGCCGCCCTGCGTGCGACCGCCACCGCCGCGAGATTCAGCTCGCGAACCAGATGCTGCATGTCGTAGTCGGCCATGCCGATCTTCGTGGCGTTGAACGTGTTGGTTTCGATAATGTCAGCGCCAGCTTCGAGATAGGCCCTGTGAACCTCCTCGATGATGTCCGGGCGCGTGATCGCAAGCAGGTCGTTGAAGCCACGCAGCGGCAACTTGTGATCGGCGAACCGCTCACCGTGGAAATCCTTGTCTGTCAGACCATAGGTCTGAAGCATCGTGCCCATCGCACCGTCGAGAATGAGAATTCGTTGTTGAAGCAGGGATTCGACCGGCGGCCTGGAGGGTATTGGCATGATGTTCGACGGATCCGTGTGGCTCAACGGCGAATCGATCGCCTGAAAAGCCGGTGATTTCAGGAATTCGGAGCATTTCGGGCGAAATCGGGATGCCTCGCTCAAGTGCTGCGCTGAAACATAGCACATTCAGGTCATCATGGGCATTATCCCGCTCGAAAGCCGGGTGTGTCAAGCCGATCGATGAGCAGCGAAGCCTTGATTCGACAGTTCCCATTCGTTTAGTCTGAAATGGTTGACCCTGCGGCCCCAAACAGCCGCTGCCCGCTCGATTGCCTGCCCCGGGAGCACACCGACCCCATGAGCACCGCCCCTCGAATCCTCATCCTCGACGACGACGCCGAAATCATCGAGTCGCTGCAGGCCATCCTCGAATCTCGTGGCTATCAGGTTTCGACCGCTCGTGACGGATCGAAAGGGCTCGAAATGGCTGAGGCGGATCCCCCCGATCTGCTGATCCTCGACATGATGATGCCGAAAAAGAGCGGGTTTCTCGTTCTCGAAAAACTGCGCACCCGGCCCGAAGGGCTGTTGCCCACAATCATGATGACCGGCAACGAGGGCAGCCGCCACCGGGCTTATGCCGAAATGCTCGGCGTCAAGGATTA